>Ga0209698_10000836_pt1 | contig 35494 bp, 25 predicted proteins | sample LitLauG_LLR_2012_FD_187203 | JGI IMG/M metagenome (GOLD analysis project Ga0209698, IMG submission 187203) | Freshwater sediment microbial communities from Pennsylvania, USA - Little Laurel Run_MetaG_LLR_2012 (SPAdes) (version 2) | ecosystem: Environmental > Aquatic > Freshwater > Creek >... | reverse complement strand
CAACATCTATAACGGCGCCATCGACAATGCCACCGGGTGCGCCATCCTGATGGAGATGGCGCGCGCGTGGGCGTCGCTGGCGCAGAAGCCGAGGCGGTCGGCGCTGTTCCTGGCGGTGACGGCGGAAGAGGGCGGGCTGAAGGGCTCGGAGTATTACGCGACGCATCCCCTGATCCCGGCGGCCAAGACGGCGATCGATTTGAACTACGATGCCATCTATCCCTGGGGCCGCGCCATCGACCTGGTGCTGACGGGCGCGGAGCGGACTACCGTGTGGCCGCTGGCGCAGCAGATCGCGCAGCGCGTGAACCTCGAGATTTCTCCCGATGCGCAGCCGGAGCAGGGGCACTACTTCCGTTCGGACCACTTTTCGTTTGCGCACGCCGGAATTCCGGCGTTTTCCATCGGCCACGCCACCCGGTTCGCGGGCACGCCGGAAGGCTTTGGGCTGAAGGCTTACGAAGAGTTCAACGCCAAACACTACCATCAGCCGTCTGACGAATTCCAGGCGGATTGGGATTTCACGGCGCTCCAGCAGGCCGCGGAGTACGGGTTCCTGTTGGGCAGGGACATCGCCAACCAGGATAAGCTGCCCGACTGGCGGCCGGGCGACCAGTTCCACAGGTAGAACTGAAACTGCGAACACCCACCAGGATCAATGGCTGCAGTTGGACGCGTATGAAGAATGGAGGTGTTTTGTCTTCAATCCGCGCTTATCTCCGTTCGTCTGCGGCCATTTTCACACGCCTCGCAACTTCTCCGCGGCCGCTTCGGGCGTGATATCGCGCTGGGGCGTGGCGAGCAGCTCGTAGCCCACCAGGAATTTGCGGACGGTGGCCGAGCGCAGCAGGGGCGGATGAAAGTGCAGGTGCATGTGCCACTCTTCGTGCGGCAGGCCGTCGGTGGGGCGCTGGTGGACGGAGCGGTCTGCATCGTGGCGTGTGACCGGGACGCGCCGGTGGACGAGGTTGCGCACGCTGCGCACAGGAGCGGTCCGAGCACGACCACCACTACCGCCCACCCCGTCCGTGCCACCGTCCGCCTTCCTCCGGCCATCCACCCCGAGGTCCGATGGCCGGTGCCGGAGACCATATCCCGGTCGACGGGGCCTCCGTTGTCCGTCAGGACACACCGAACTCGTCCTCCCGCCCGGCCTCGGCGGCCCGGCCTCGGCGGCCCGGCCCGGCGACCCGCTGCACGTGTAGCGTCGGTGCCGTGCACGACCGGCTGAGCCCGTTGGACTCGTCCTTCCTGTCCATCGAGGACGGGGTGAGTCACATGCACATCGCGTCGATCGGGATCTTCGAGGGCCCCGCCCCCCGCTACGACGACCTGGTGGCCATGGTGGCGGGAAAGCTCCACCTCGTCCCGCGCTACCGCCAGGTCGTGGACCGGGTCCCCGCCGACCTCGGCCGGCCGGTGTGGGTGGACGACCCCCACTTCAACATCGGCTACCACGTCCGCCACACGGCCCTGCCCGATCCCGGTGGCGAGGTCGAGCTGCGCCGTCTGGTGGGACGGGTCATGTCCCAGCAGCTCGACCGGTCCAAGCCCCTGTGGGAGATCTGGATGGTCGACGGGCTCGGTGGCGGTCGGTGGGCCATGGCGTCCAAGACCCACCACTGCATGGTCGACGGCGTGTCCGGCACCGAGCTGCTGTCGGTGATCATGGACGTCACCCCCGAGGTCCACCCACCCGAACCGGTGGAGTGGGAGCCGCAGCCCCGCCCGAGCCCGCTCGGCCTGGCCGTCGGCGCGGTGGCCGACATGGCCCGCAGCCCCTACGAGCAGTTCCGCGCGGCGCGGTCCGCACTGCGGGTACCCCGAAACGCGGCCGGGCAGGTGGTGGCCGTGGGCAGGGGGATGACCTCCATGCTCGGCATGGTCCGGCCGACCCCGGCCTCCTCGCTCAACGGTCCGATCGGCCCGCACCGGAACTGGTGCTGGGCGTCGACGTCGGTGGAGGACGTGAGGGCCGTGCGCAAGGAGCACGGCGGGACCTTCAACGACGTGGTGCTGGCGTGCATCACCGCCGGGTTCCGGGAGCTGCTCATCTCGCGGGGCGAGTCGGCCGACCGGGTGGTCCGGACCATGGTCCCGGTGTCGGTCCGGCCCCGTGGCGCGGGCGGCGTGGCCGTCGGCGACGGGGTGCCGGAGAACCGCGTGTCGGCCATGTTTGCCGAGCTCCCGGTGCACGAGACCGATCCGGTGGCACGCCTGCGGGCGATCAGCGCGCAGATGGCCGGTCTGAAGGACAGCCAGGAGGCGGTGGCCGGCGAGGCCCTGACCTCGTTGTCGGGGTTCGCCCCTCCCCTGCTGCTGGCCCTGGGCGGTCGGATCGCCACCAAGGGGTCCCAGCGCAACATCAACACGGTCACCACCAACGTGCCGGGACCCCAGCTGCCGCTCTACGTGCTCGGACGGCGCATGCTGCAGGCGTTCCCGTTCGTGCCCCTCGGGGCGCAGATGCGGGTGACCGTGGCGATCTTCTCCTACGACGGCCAGGTCAACTACGGGGTCACCGGCGACTACGACGCCGCACCGGACATCGACGTCCTGTGCCGCGGTGTGGAGAAGGGGCTGGCCGACCTGCTGGTCACCTCGTAGTCCCAGGCGTGCCGACGACCGCTCAGGCGGCCAGGGAGGCCGGCGCCGGAGTGGGGTAGAGGTGCCGGGCGACCGGAGGGGGGGCGAACGGCGCCCACTCGCCGGTCGGCTGGGCGAGGCGGTCGGCGACCACCCAGAGTGCGGCGGGGTTGTGCCCGAGGCCGCAGTGACTGCCCGGGACCTCGACGTTCTCGCGGCGGACCCCGTCGTCCTGGAGACAGGTCTGCCAGGCGACCACGCCGTCACCCTTGGTGTACACGGCGGTCACCGGCACGTCGAGCTGGCCCCGGTCGGCGTCGATGTCGGGCAGCTCGGAATGGGGGACATGGAGGTGGGCGAAGCGCTCGAAGCTGCGCGCGGCGTGGCTGCCGATGGGAGCGTCGCTGCGGAACGGGCTGCCCAGCGTGACGATCTGGCGGATGTGCTGGGGGAGCTCGTGGCCGAGCCCCCGGGCGAACATACCGCCGAGGCTCCACCCCACCACGCTGACCGGGGCGCCGGACGAGTCGGCCAGACGGGTCAGCAGCGAGCGCATCCCCTCGAGGATCTCGGCGGTGGGCCCGACGTTACGTCCGAGCCCCCAACCATAGGAGTGGTAGCCGAGCGACCCGAGTGTGTTGCGCAGGACCAGCGTCGAGCGGTCGTCGGCCAGGAAGCCGGGAAGGACCAGGACGGTGTGGCCGTCCCCGTGGGGGGCGCGTCGCAGCAGCGGTGCCGCGGCCAGGAACGTCCCGAACTCGACCGCAGCCCGGGTGGGCTCGGTGAACAGCAGCGCGCGCGAGGGCGCACCGATGTGGGTGACGTGCTTCATTGCGTATCCTCCCCCCGGCTGATCGGGCGGGCTGAAGATCCCGTGACCAGCGGATTCCATCGTACCCCTGCAACGTGTTCCAGTGTGACCCCGGCAACCGGGCTGCACCTGCGCCGCACCATCGACCGGTCGTGCGACCGGTCGCACGACGGGTCGGACGTTCGGCCCTACACGCCCGGTCCCGTCCGGGGGAGACTGCGGGCATGGGCATCGATCTGCGGCACGTCACCATCCACGGGCACAGCGTCGGCTACCGGATGGCCGGCGACGGCCCGGTCCTCCTGCTGATCCACGGGATCGCCGGGAGTTCGGCGGCCTGGCGCGAGGTGATGCCCACCCTGGCCGAGCGCTACACGGTGATCGCCCCCGACCTGATCGGCCACGGCCACTCGGCCAAGCCGCTGGGGGACTACTCACTGGGCGCCTATGCCAGCGGGATGCGCGACCTGCTCGGTGCGTTGGGAGTCGAGCGCGCCTCGGTCGTCGGCCAGTCGTTCGGCGGCGGGGTGGCGCTGCAGCTCGCCTACCAGCATCCCGAGTGCTGCGAGCGTCTGGTACTCGTGGACAGCGGAGGGCTGGGTCGCGAGGTGAGCTGGATGCTCCGCTTCATGACCCTGCCGGGCAGCGAGTACCTGATGCCGGTCATCTTCCCCTCGTTCGTGCGCCGGAGGGGGAACGAGCTGAGCCGCCAGCTGCACGCCCGAGGGGTGCGGTTGGGCCGCATCGCCGAGATGTGGAACGCCTACGCGTCGTTGACCGAGTCGGACAACCGCCAGGCGTTCGTCCGGACCCTGCGGGCGGTGATCGACCCCGGTGGCCAGACGGTGAGTGCCGAGGACCGCCTGTACCTGGCGGCGCGCATGCCCACCCTCATCATCTGGGGCGAACAGGACGCCATCATCCCGGTGTCCCACGCGCTGGCCGCCCATGTGGCGATCCCCCACAGCCGGCTCGAGCTCATCGCCGAGGCCGGTCACTTCCCCCACGTGGAGACCCCGGAACGCTTCCTCGAGGTGCTGCTCGACTTCCTGGACGGCACCGAGCCGGCACGGTTCGGTGCGGCCGACCTGCAGCACCTCCTGCGCGAGCGGGCACCGCTGGCCGGTGACCGCGACTGAACGCACGGATGGGACCGGCCGCTGCGACTTGCCATGATGGACCCCGGACCAGCGACGAACCGACTCGAGGACGGCATGACTGACGACAGCCCCACCGACGAAGTGATGCGACCCGCCTCCGGCGGCGACGTGTCCCCCGACCTCTCCCCCCAGGGCATCGAGCGCTACGTGGTGACCGAGGCCGTCGAGGACTCGGTGGCCGAGCGCCTGGCCGCCGTGCGCGACGTCATCGAGCGGACCGACCCGACCGACCGGCTGGCCGTGGCCGAATGGCTCAATGCGGTGATCGCCGGCACGGCACCCGATGAACTGCCGGCACTGCGCCGTGTGCTCCTGGCCCAGGACGAGCCCGTCTACGGCACCCCGCCCATGAGCGTCGAGGACGAACTGGTGGATGCCTGGCAGAGCGGCGTCTATCCCTACCGGAACCTGATGTCGCGCAAGAAGTACGAACAGCAGAAGTACCACCTGCAGGTGGAGCTGCTGAAGCTCCAGGCCTGGGTCAAGGACTCGGGCCAACGCATCGTGATCCTGTTCGAGGGTCGGGACGCGGCCGGCAAGGGAGGGACGATCAAGCGGTTCATGGAGCACCTCAACCCCCGTGGGGCTCGGGTGGTGGCGCTCGAGAAGCCGACCGAGGCCGAACGGGGTCAGTGGTACTTCCAGCGCTACGTGCAGCACCTGCCGACCAAGGGGGAGATCGTGCTGTTCGACCGGTCCTGGTACAACCGGGCCGGAGTCGAGCGTGTGATGGGGTTCGCCACCGAGGAAGAGGTCGACGAGTTCCTCCGGCAGGTGCCCGAGTTCGAGCGCAACCTGACCCGCAGCGGGGTGCACCTGATCAAGTTCTGGTTCTCGGTCAGCCAGGACGAGCAGAAGCGCCGGTTCGAGGAGCGCGAGCGGCATCCGCTGAAGCAGTGGAAGCTCTCCCCGGTCGACCTGGCCTCACTCGAGCTGTGGGACGACTACACCGAGGCCAAGAACACCATGTTCGAGGCCACCGACATCGACGAGGCCCACTGGACGGTCATCAAGTCGAACGACAAGAAGCGGGCCCGGCTGAACGCGCTGCGCTACGTGCTGCAGCGGATGCCCTACACGGGCAAGGACCTCGGCCAGGTCGGCCTGCTCGATCCGCTGCTGGTCGGTCGGGCGAGCGACGTCTACGAGGTGGGCGAGCGGCGCCGGTTCGGGTAGCGGAACGGCGAGCGGGCCGGGCGCGGGCCGGTTAGGTTTCGGACGTGCGCGATCGGCGCACATCGGCCGGATCCCAGGATCCGGACGGAAGTTGGAGGATCCGGGGGGATCATGGACCGACGTCGTGCTGCAGCAGTTCCCGTCCGTCGCAGGTCACTGACGACGGCGGGTCTGGGTCTGGCCCTGGTCGCCGGCCTGTTGACCGGGTGCTCGTCGTCCGGTTCGTCGAACGCCTCGACCACGGGGACGTCGGTCCCGCCGATCCCGGCTTCGGCATTCCAGGACCACACCGGGGTGACCCCGACGACGGTCACCATCGGCAACGTGACCACCCAGCTGGCCGGACTCTTCACCGGAGGCACGGTGGGTACCGAGGCCTACGCCGAGTACGTCAACTCGCAGGGCGGGGTCAACGGTCGCAAGATCGTCGTGTCGGGTGCCGACGACCGGTTCCAGGGAGCGCTCAACAAGCAGGAGACCCAGTCGGTCATCCAGAGCGATTTCGCCAGCGTGGGTGGCGTCACACTGGAGGACAGCTTCAGCCAGCCCCTGATCGCCGCCAATCCTGGCTTCCCCGACGTCACCGCGTCGCTCGACCCGGGGACCCAGAAGCTGCCCAACAACTTCAGCCCGGCCCCGGCGTCCGACGGCTGGCCCACGGGACCGCTCCAGTACTTCAAGCAGACCTACCCGACCAAGATCGCCCACACGGCCACGATCATCGCCAACCTGCCGACGACGGAGCTCGCATGGGCCAACGAGAAGGCGGCCATGCAGCACCTCGGGTACACGGTGGTGCTCGACCCGGCGCTGCCGGCCACGACGACGGACTTCACCGAGCAGGTGGTGGCGATGAAGAACGCCGGCGTGCAGATCCTCTTCCTCGAGCAGGAGCCCCAGAACTACGCCTCGGCCATCTTCCGGGACCTGACCCAGCAGAACTTCCACCCGGTGGTCGTGCTCGGGGCCCCCTCCTACAACCCGCAGCTCATCGCCAACGCCGGCGGGGCGGCCGCCGTCAACGGCGCCTACCTGGAACAGGCGGCGTCCCTCTACCTGGGGGAGGACGCCAGTCAGATCCCGGCGATCACCACCTTCAACACGTGGGTCCAGAAGGCCTCGCCCGGGTTCACCCCGGACTTCTTCACCCTGGACGGCTGGCTGGCCGCCGAGCTGTTCGTGGACGGCCTGCGCAATGCCGGCACCGATCCGAGCCGGGGTTCCGAACTGCAGGCGCTCCGCAAGATCACCGCCTTCCAGAGCGGGAACCTGATCCCGGTGAGCAACCCGGCGGGCAAAGTCCCGATCACCTGTTACCTGCTCGGCCAGGTGGTCGACGGCCGGTTCCAGCGCCTGGCCGACCCGCCGGTCAGCGGGCCCGACAACGGGTTCCGCTGCGACGGCACCTACTACCGGGGGTAGGCGGGCTAGCGGCGTCAGGCGGGCAGGGTCAGTTGGCGGTCAGGGAGATCGGTGTCGTCGTCCCGCTCGGGACCAAGGGCTGGACGTTGGTGATCGCCCCGGCCGTGTTGCGCCAGGCGACGACGAGCGGCCCGCCGGTGGGAGGCGTGCCCGGGGCGTCGAACTGGGCGGTCGTCGTGCCTCCGACGACGCTGAGCTTCAGGTAGGGCGTCGAGCATGTGCTGTCGGTCGCATCGCACAGGTCGATCTCCCCGGCGGCGGTCGTGGTCGCCTTCTTGTCGGGGGCCAGCGACACCGCGACCGACGTCGGGGTGACAGGCACGGCGAAGGGGTCCACCGACGGGGGCAACGGCTGCGACACGGACAGGACGATCGGGTTCCCCCCCGAGACCTTCACGCCATCCCACAGGACGTCATAGCTGGCCACCGGCACGTTGGGGATGGTCGCTGTCCCGGTCGACAGGTCAACCGGTCCGCCCGCCGGCAGATTCGCTCCTCCGCCGACGGGTGCGAGCGACATGCTTCCCTGCGTTTCGTTGCCGTTTGGGGTGGTGAGCGTGACCGACACCGTCCTGGGCGTGGGCTGCAGCACCAGGTTCAGCGGCGCGCCACCATGGCAGGACGGAGGACCCGGCGGGAACACCGGACAGGATTGCGAGGCGGTGGTGTACCCGGTGAGGTCGCCGGAGACCGTGAACAGTGATCCGGTAGCGACGTAGAAATTGAACTGGGTCGTGCCACTCACCACCTGAGGGGTCTGGTCCACGCCACCCTGGGACACCGTGACCGATATCCCGCTGGTCGAACCGTCGGTGGTCGATGCCTTGCCGAACACGGCGTTCTCCTGCACCACGAGGTTGGTGGAATCATGCGCGCTTCCGACAGGCGGACATACGTCGAATGCCTGTCCCGTCGCCTGGACCGGATGACTCGGCTTCACCTTCGTCAGGTCGATGCTGAGCTGGTAGTTGCCGGGAACGACACTCGTCCATTGGACCAGTTGCGAATTTGGAACCGTCCCGGTGCCCAGGGGGTTCCCCTGGTATGTGGACTGCAGGCCGGCCGGGATACCCGGGCACGTACCACCCGCCGATGTCGGGTTGCCGGTCGGCGTGAGGGTGACCGTCGCCTGGGAGAAGTCCGGTATGGGGGCTGGGGCGGTCACGCTCGAGGAGACGTTGACGTCGAGTACCGCGTCGAGGGGGGACATGGTGACGGCCACAGGGGTCGTGTTCCCCGAGGTCTGGAACGACGCAGGATTCGGAGTCGTGAGGGTGAATCCGTTCTTCACCACGCTGATCGTGTAGGGGCCGGTGGCGAAGAAGTTACCGGGGTCCGGGTTGATCGTGTAGACGTTGGAGGGGGAATTGTTGACAGCGTCTTCCGTGGCGCAACCCGTGACCTGCTGGGGGGCGAGGCAGGCCGTTGTCTGCTGGTTCTTCGGGAGCTTCTTCGTGCTTCCGTTCCACGTGACGGTGACCGTCGCCCCCGACAGTCCCACGGAAGTCCCGGCAGCGGTGACCGTCACGCTGAAGGCGTTCTGGTCCGACTGGAGGTGGAAGGGTACGACCGGGTTCGGCGTGTACCCCGGGAACAGGTTCAACTGCCCTGGGCTCTGGGTCGAGAAGCCGGACTCGATCACCGAGACCGTGTACGTGGTCGGGTCGACACTTCCCGTGCAAGTCGTCACCGTCTGGCCCGCGGTGCAGGTCAGTAGGACGGATCGGCCGCCGGTGGGGCTCGACGCCGAGACGGTGAGCGCGTCCGTGGGAGCGGGGACGTAATTGGCGCTGGAGCCCACCTGTTCGTCGACGGTGACAGTCAGTGGGATCGTGCTTTCGTCCACCTCAGGACCGGCCGGTGCCTGGTTGCGTCCGCCCGCCGACACGACCACCGGGGCGGTCAGGGGAGGGTTCTGCACCGAGTAGCCGTTCGGGGCCGCCGTGATGGCGAGGTCGTAGGTCGCGGTCCCGGTGGTCCCGGTCGGGAGTCCTCCGCTCGTGGTGCCGGGATCACCGGTGAGCACGAAGCCACCACCCGCAGTGGACACCGCACTGATCGGCGAGTCGGCGGGGTTGCACGTCGGGGCGGTCGTCACCAGGCACGCCTTCACCGTCGCCCCAGCGAGGGCGGAGAGCTGGTTGGTGCCCCCTTGCCTGTTGAGCACCCCTTCCGCCGTGCCGGTGATGTACGGGCCGAGGGTGAGCACCGGGGCGGCCGTTGAGCTCGAGGACCCGTCGGTCGGGTCGGTGACCGACCAGATCGATGCCAACGTGGTGAAGCCCGTTCCGGACAGGTTGAAGCCGGGTGCAGACACGAGTATCTGATAGGTGGTGTTGGGCGACAGTGACGGGAAGTCGTGCCCACCACTGTCGTCACCGGTCGGGCACTGAGCGGCGGAGTAGTCCGTCGGACAGATCGCCACCGGCGCGACGACGTTCGTCCAGTTCGAGCCCGTCTTGGACTGCAGGGTGAAGGTCGGCACCGGCAGGTAGTTCGAGGCGTCGGCAAGGGGCGTCGTGCCGGTGAGTCCGACGAACGTCGGATTCAGGCTGAGGGTGAAGTCGGAGGCGAGTGTCGCGGTGAACGTCGCACAGGCCGCCAGCGTGCACTTCGTCGGGGGTGTCGTCGTCGAGTCCACCACGGTGTTCAGCAGGGGGACGACGATAGTGACCGGCGGAGGGCTCTCGAACCCGTCCACCTTGAATTTGAGCTGGTACTGGCCCGGTGCGACGACTCCGACCTGCTGCAGGGCGGTGTTGAACAGGCTCACGGGGTCGGCCAGCCTGGCCGCGGTGGTGTCGACGCTGAGCGTGCCGACCGAGGGGGTGATGGTCGTCGTGACCGTGGCGTTCTGGGGGATGGGGGCCGATGTGGACTGGGTCGACGGGGAGCCCGAGCGCAGGGTCCCCGTGATCCCCACGGGACTGGGCGTGAGGGCGATCGTCGTGTCCCAGGTGCCCGTCGACGGCGTTACGGTCCGGGTGCCGACAATGGACTGGCCCTGCACCGGCGGAGCGAAGGCGCCCGACGGGTCGGTCACGTCGATGGTGGTGGCCTGGGGGAGGAGATTGTCGAGGTCGCCGGCGGCAAACCCGTAGGTGCACTCGCCCGCCTTGGTGGCTGTGGCGCACGACCCCGAGGCCGAGGCCGTGGCGCTGTAGGCGTGGGGCGAACCGGATTCGGACCGGCTCCCGTTGAGTGTCACGGTCGGCATCGCCCCGGTGGGCATCCCGGGGCAGGCAGCGCCGCCGGGACCCGTGTACCCGTTCGGCGTGACGTCACATGGCTGCGGACCCGTAGGGGTCTGCACCTGGAACGTCAGGGAGATGGTCGGATACGACACGTTCTGCGTCAGCAGGAACTGCTGGACAGGCGGGTCCGCGGTGGCCGAGAAGGCCCTCGTCTGTGACTGCAGTCCGTCAGTCGGCGGACAGACCAGCAAGGTGTCCGTCTGCGGGGTACCCGACGATCCTGGCGCACCGCCGTAGCCGATCGTCACATTCCCCGAGGGGTCCGTCGTCTGGCTGGCGACGGACCCCGATGGTGCGTTGCAGGACTGCGTGGTGAAGTTCGAGTACAGGTAGACCGTGGCGTCGGGCAGCGGCACCGGGGTCGTGCCGCCGCCGCTGGCCGGCTGGGTGACGTGGGCGGTCACCGCATCGAGCTGGAGGGCGACGTAGTAGAGCAGCGGTGGTGCCTCGACGTCGAGTTTGACCGACAGGGGTTGGTTGGCCGAGTAGAGGCACCGCGGTGCCGCCGGACTCCCGCACACCGTCCCTCCGAGGGTCACGCTGTAGAGCCCGGGGGGGAGCTTGGTGATCTGGATCTGCTGGGTCGCAGAGGAGTAGCCGGCGCCCTGACACAGCGGCAGACTCGTCGTCTGCGCAGTGGGATCCGTCGTGCAGGTGGGACCGTTGACGGGCGAGACCGGCTTGATCGTCGCGGTGGGTGTGCCCTGGACGGGCCCGGATGGACTGGAGAACGCCAGGTCGAGCTCGTCGAGTTCCGGGAGGAGGATGTTGGGCGCGGTTGCCGTGCCTCCGAAGGGAACCGACACCGACACCGAGTTGGTCCCGTAGTTGGCGGCGGTGGCGGTCAAGGTGTAGATGCCGGGCGGGACCGAGTCGAAGGTGAACGCACCGTTGCCGAGGATCGGACACGTCGCCGGTGTCGTGGTGGTGGTAGTGGCCTGCGTGGAGCAGTAGACCGTCGTGTCCGGTGTGCACTGTGCCGTCGTCTCGGCGGACGTGCACCTGCTCATGGTGACGTGCGCGTTGTCCGCCGAGCCGAGGGTCTTGCCGGTGGCCAGGCTCTGCACCGTCACCTGCACCCGGCCGGTCCCGAGGCTCTGGATCGGGGCGCACGCGAGGGTGACGTCCTGGGTGTTGAGTCCGGCCTGGGCGGTCACGTCCAACGACTGGCTCAGGTAGCCCGCCGCCTCGGCGGTCAGGACGTAGGAGCCCGGTGGGATGCTCCCGAAGTCGAAGGAGCCCGGGTCGGACACGGACGCGGTGAGGGTCTTGAAGGTGTTCTTGGGGCTCGCCAGCACGACACCGACGTCGCCGCGGCCCGCAGGGGCGGTGGTGGCCGCACCGTTGACGCACGTGGGCGCCTGGATCATGCCCGTCACGTCAGAGGTGCTGGGGAGCAGGGTCGGGTTGACCTGCTGGTCGGGGGCCTGCTCGCTCAGGGTGACCTGCTCGGTGGCCGTCGCCATGCCGGAAGCCGAGGTGCTCAGCGTGTACTTCGTGCCGAGCGGCAGATTGGGGAGCGAGTACGAGCCGACGGGGTTGACCGTGCTGGTGGTGGCCGTGACCGTGGTCTTGCCGTCCGATGCGGTCACCGTGGCGCCACCTGCGCCGTTCGGCTGCGCAGTGGTCCGGACGGTTCCGGTGATGCTGCCGACTCCCGGCTTGAGGAGCAGGTCCTGGCCGGTGAGCGAGCCTCCGGCATCCAGCGTGACGAGTTTCGTCTGGGTGCCCATCCCGGGATAGGAGGCCTGGACCTCGTAGGTGTCGGGCGTCGTCAGGCCGAGGATCTGGTACGAGCCGACCGCACCCGTCGTGGGGGTCTTGGTCGTCAGCGTGACCGTGCCGTCGGTGATGGTGATGTCGGCCCCGCCCAGCGGGTGTCCCGAGGCGCTGATGGTGCCTGCCACGCTGCCCGTGCCGGCCACGAGTTTCGCGTCGACCTTTTCCGGGCCACCACCCGGCGACGTGGTGACCACGAACTTCTGCGTGCCGAATCCGGGCTTGGAGATGGTCACGAGGTAGTCCCCTGGTGCAGGGACACCCGAGACCTGCCAGAAGCCGCCGGGTCCAACCGGGACGGAGTACTGCGGCGTGGTGGCCGGTGTACCCGGTGTGGTCGTCACGTTGTCGACGAACTCGGCGGTGTTCTTCCCGACGGGTCCGCTGGTGAAGGTGCCGGTGGTCGAGGCCGACTGCAGCTGGCTGGCCGGCACCAGGGGCGTGGAGACGACGGACACCGTGGCGCCGGACGGATCCGGTCCGGTCACGGTCCCGCTGAACACCGAGGTGGGGCCGCCGGCCCCACTCGTGCCTCCGGATCCTGAGCCACCGGCCGAGGTCGATCCCGAGCCACTGCCACCCGAGCCACTGCCACTGCCGCCGGAACCGCCGGAGGCACTGCCACCCGAGCCACTGCCACTGCCGCCGGAGCCACTGCCACCCGAGCCACTGCCCCCTGAACCGGACGCCGTTCCCGCTGACGGGGCGGGCGCCGGCGCGACTGGCTGCTGGGACGCCGCCGTCGCATTGGCACTCTTCTTGATGTGGCGGTCGAGGGCGGTCGCCCCCACGACGACCACCGACAGCCACAGCGCCAGGACCATGGCCCACACGCCGACCTTCAGGACCCCGCTGCCGACCACCGGGCGCTGCAGCATGGCTCCCTCGGCCAGGACCGGCGTGCTGCGTCCCTGGACGCGCACGCCGAACGGGCGCCGGACGCGCTGGCCCCCGACCACGCGCTTGGCGCGCACGGTCCCCGGAACGCGCACCTCGGCACCGGGGGCCAGGACCTGTGAGGCTCCGTCGAAACGGACGGTCATGGAGTCGTCGGTGGTCACCGGGCTCAGGTCGACCCGGACCGGGTCGTGGCCACGGTTCTGCAGGATCAGGGCGAAGCGGGCGGCCGAACGGCCGCGGACCTCGGACGGCTCGAGTGCGGCCCGCACCAGGTTGCCGTCACCCACGTGGAGCACCAGGTCGGAAGAGGCGGGCCGGTCGACAATGAGTCCGGAGCCGTCGTCGACCGGACGGGCCTCGATCTTGCCGACGAGGTGGCTGGCCGGATGGCCCACCGGCAGCTCGACCCGGATGCCTACGGTCACGGTCTGTCCGGGGGCGAGTGGCCCGATGACCTCGGGCGAGATCACCCAGGACGGTTCGAAGCCGACCACCCGGAGCGCGAACCGACAGGGACCTCCCGCCTGGTTGGTGACGGTCATCGGCACGAGCATCGGCTCGCCCGGCATCACCTCGGCGACGGGTAGGTCGAGGACGGCCTCGGGCGGCCGGACCCCTGGATCCTCGGGACCGGTCATCACGTGCTCAGGAACTGCGGGTCGATGATCGTCGGCGCCTGAGGGTCCGCAGGCGTGGAGAATGTCACCGAGGTCTGCGCCTGGGTACCGCTCGGGTAGGCGAAGGTGATCACGAACGTCTGGGAGGACTGGACACTCGGGAAGGTGTAGTTGCCGTTCGCGTCGGTGGTGGTGGCCGTGGTGGGCGTGGTCGGGTACTGCGTCGCCACGTAGAGCTGGACCTGCACGCCCGGGAGCGCTGCGTTGGTCCCCACCTGCTGCACCTTCCCCATGACCGACTCAGCCGGGGGGAGTGCCTGGTTGAACTGCTTCACGTCACCCGGTGCGAGCGTGACGATTGCCGAGGACGTCACCCCGCCCGGTCGGGTGAAGCTGACGCTGTAGGTGCCCGGGGTGATCCCGTCGATGGCGTAGTTGGTCGGTTGCCCGGCGACCGTGGTCGGCGTCGTGGCGGTGGTGGTCTGGTAGGTGGTGCCACCCGATGTCAGGAGGATGGAGATGTTCGCCAGCGCATTGCCGTAGTTGGAGTGGGTCTGGTCGGTGATCAGGCCGTAGACCGAGGCCGTGTTCGAGGTCAGGGTGGCGTTGGTGCCGCTCAGCACGGCTCCCGAGTTGAGCGTGACGGCCAGGGTCTGGCTGGCCAGGTCCTGGCGCGAGAAGGTGAGGCTGTAGGGGTCCGGGACCGGGAGCCCGCTGAGGGTGTAGGTGCCGACCGCCCCGACACTGAGTGTCACGGTGGTCACCGTCAGCTGACCGTTCGTCGCCGTGACGGTGACGCCGCCCGCCGGGACGTTGCCCGTCGTGTAGGCGGTGCCCGTGATCGTCCCGACGCCCGAGGACAACGTCACCTGGATCCCGGTGAGGTGCTGGTCGGGACCGAGGGAGACCGAGAGGGTCTGGGTTGCGTAATTGGTTGCGGACACGAGGATGGTCAATGTGGAGGGAGTGGGTAGGTTGCTCAACGTGAAGGATCCGTCGGCGAGGCTCACCGTGCTAACAGTAGAGGAGCCACTCGTCGCACTTACCGCGGCCCCCGACAGGGGGGCGGCGGTGGTGGCGCCGGGGGGCGTGGCGACCACGCGGCCCTGGATCGAGCCGTCGCCCGTCACCAGCTGGATGGTCACGTCGGTGCGGTTCTGGCCGCCGCCCACGTTGACCGCCTGGGTGGCGGTGGCATAGCCCTTCTTGGTCACGACGATCTGGTAGACGCCCGGCGACGGCACGTTGGCGAGCGTGAACGTGCCCGAGGCATTGAGGGTCTGGGTGGCGACGACGGCCTGGGCCGACGCCGCCGGCAGTGCCGTGGAGACCGCCCCGGGGGCCGCCGCGATCGACGACGCACCCGGCGTGGGCAGCTCCAGCGTCAGCACGGCACCCGATGGGTCTCCCCCCACCACGGTCCCCGAGATGGTGACCGGTATCCCGCCGATGACGGCGTTGACCCCGGTGAGCTGCTGGGCCGCCTGGAGGTTGACCGCCGTTGCGTTTTCCGCGGTGAGGGCCGTCGGATACCAGAGCTCGGTGAACCCGGCCCCGTCGAACAGGATCTTGTAGGAGCCGGACACGAGGTTCTGGAACTTGTACTGACCCGTCGACGAGGTCGCGGTCGACACGATGGCCTGTGTGGTGTTGGTGGCGAGGAAGAGGTCGACGGTCACCCCGGCGGCCGGCTGGTTGGTCGCCCCGATGAGCGTCAGTGACCCGGTGATCGAGGCGGTGCCCGAGGTCGCCTTGGCCTGCGCCGCCTGTGCCACCTGGATCGCCAGGTTCCGATCGGCCGCCGACTGCCCGACCACCTGGGACAGGGATGCGGTCAGTACGACGCCGAACACCGTGGCCGCCAGCAGCAGGCCGCACAGCGCGAGCGCCCCACGTGACACCCTCGGCTTCTGCACCCACGTACCGAAGGCCGTCACCGGGGCACTGACCGGCCCCGAGTTCACCGTGAACGGCCGGAGCACGGGTGCGCCGAACCAGTGGCGCTTGGCGGTGAGCTCCACCGACGCCAGCATCTGCTCGCCGGGGTCGAGCGACGGGGCGGGCGGGGTGAAGGTGAAGCTCACCTCGCCCTCTTCGTCGGTACCGGTCAGGTCGGCCTCGAGGGCGGCGTTACCCGAGTTCTCGAGCAGGACGCCGACCGTGGCGGACTTGCCCCCGGTGACGCTCAGCGGGTCGAGGGAGAGGGACAGGTCGAGGTTCTCGGGAACCGTCAGCTGGACGTCGACCGTCCGCACCGACTCCGGCGGGGTCAGCTCGGCCACCTCGATGCTGAGGGTCCGGGTCCCGGCGGGGATCCCTTCGGGGAAGGTGACGGTCACCTTGGCCGAGTCGGCGGTCTCGGGGAAGAGGGACAGCGAGTCGTTGTCGATCTCCACCCACTGGGGGTCGACGCCCAGCACGCGGATCCGATGACCGCTGATCAGTGTGCGGGTGTTGGTGACGTCCACCGTGATCGCGGCGGGGCGACCCGGGATGACCTGGAGCTGCCGTGGGGTGACGTCGACGCGCACGGGTCAGCAGCTCGCCGTCGACTTGGGCAGGGTGATCGAGAGGTTGAGGTTGCCTCCGGGTGGCAGCAGTTCGAGCGCGGTCTGCTGGCAGTACCCGGCGAGGGAGAAGGTCAAGGTGTAGCTCTTCGGGGCCAGCCCGGTGAAGGCGAACTTGCCGTTGGAGTCGGTGGTGGTCGATGACGTGGTGGCCCCGTCCGTGAGGCTGACGGTCACGCCCGACGGCGGCATCGGGCCCGTCACGGTCCCACCGATCGTTCCGGTGAACGCCGAGAGCGTGGCGTTCACCCCCGTCTGGGAGCCGTTCGACGCCAGGTTGACGGCCACCGTCTGGCTGGCCAGGCCCGGGGACGCGAAGGTGACGGTGTAGGAACCCGGGGTGCTGAGCCCCGACACGGTGTAGATGCCGACGGAACCCTGGGCGGTGAGGCTCTGGGTGGTCACGGGCTTCGTCCCGCCGTTGATGGTGATCGTCGCTCCACCGAGCGCGCCCGAGGGCCCGTACACGGTTCCGGAGATGGAACCGGCCCCGTTGGGCATCACGACCGGCAGGGGCAGGGTGTAGCTCTGGCCGGGCCCGAGGTTGACCGCCTGGCTGACGGTCCCGTACCCGGTCTTGGAGAACGTCAGCAGGTAGGTGTTGGGCGTGACCAGGTTGGGGATGCTGAACACGCCGACCTGCCCGGTCGTGGGGGTCGCACTGGTGATGGTCTGCCCGTTGGCGTTGGCGGTGATGGTCACCCCGCCGAGCGGGTTGGTCCCGTCGGTGACCGTCCCGCCGATGGTGCCGGAACCGGCGGTCAGGGTCACCGAGTTGGCGATGTGGTTCTCCCCGCCGACCAGCTGCTCGACGTCGGTGGCCTCGGCGTACCCGGGGGAGGTGAGCGCCAGGCTGTAGCTTCCGGGGGTCGGCAGGTTGGGGATGGAGTAGTTGCCGCTGGCATCGGTGGTGACGGTCGTGGTGAACGCCGGCGACCCCTGCTCGGCCTGGACCTGGACGGTCACCGGCGCCTGCGGCGACTGTCCGGTGTTGACGGTGCCGGTGATCGAGCCGGGCAGCCCCACCACGGTGGCCTGGCCAAGCTTGCGGGTGGACAGCGCGTCGACCGTGATCGGCAGTGCCGCGGCCTGACTGGTGGCCGAGGGGTACCAGACCGTCTGGTACCCCTGCGCCAGGATCTCGAGCACGTACTGCCCGGGCAGCAGTCCGGCGACGGAGTACTGGCCCTGGGCGTCGGTGGCGGCCGACGACACCGGCTGGGCCTGGGTGGGGTCGAGCTGGATCGCCTCCACCGTGATCCGTCCCACCCCGGCACGGGTGTTGGCGGCGATGACCTGGCCGCTGATCGTGCCGCCGATCCCGATGGCCACCCCCTGCTTCGGCACGGCGCCGGCGGGGGCGGAACCCTGCGTGTCCGTCAGGCCCGCGCCGGCCGAGAAGGCGGTGGTGGTGGCCGCCTTCGAATCGCTGGCGTAGAAGGACGCCGGGGCCACTTTGGTCAGTGCGTCCTTGGAGAGGGTCCGGTCGATGGCGAAGGTGAAGATCACCGCCCACAGGGCGATGATGGCCAGGAGGACAGCGGCGGTCCGGACGCCGCGTGGGATCACCGGGTTCTGCACGAAGGTGGCCTCGGTGGCGACGTCCGCCTCGAGGCTGTCCGACGATCCGAGCACGCTGACCTGGTGGCGCAGCTCGCCGCCGAACCACCTGCGGCGGGCCAGCACGTCGAGCTCCGTGGTGCCCGTGTAGCCCGGTTCGAGTCGGAGTTCCGCCGGCGTGAACTCCACGCCGAGTGCGTGGTCGGGGTCGCCGGCGCCGAAGGTCAGGAGAACCGGGACGTTCCCGGCGTTGTCGGCGGTGACCGAGTAGGACTGCCGGGTCCGGCCACGTCGCGTCGGGGGCTCCACCTCGAGGTAGACGCCCGGCACCGCCGTCACCTCGACGACCAGCGGCAGCCGGATCTGCAGGTCGGGGTCGACCGAGGAGTGGAGGACGACCTCGGCCTGGTGCGTCCCGCACGGGTAGATGTCCGAGGCGACGAGCGTCAGGGTGATCAGCCCCGTCTCGTCGGGGAACATCGGCAGCGAATCCGGCTCCACCGTGACGAGCACTTCGGGACCGAGGTCGAGTGTGGCGGAAAGTCCGTCGATGACGGTCGAGTCGTTGATGACCTCGACGCTCACCCGCGACGGGGTGCCCGGTACCAGGTTGACCTGGGGTGTGGTCAGACTGGCCCGCACGTCGGCTTCCTCAGCTTCCTTCTGGCTCGGGAGCGGGGCGTCCCTCCATCACCAGCGCTCCGTTGGCGCGACGGCGACGGAGTTCGGGCCCGGGCCCGGCATCCACGGCGTCGCCCTTGCGGGGCAGGCTGCCCGTGGACAGGGTGAGCGACGCCGCCCTGGTCGCGGTGCCCTGCCACTCGAAGACCTCTACCGGGAGCGAGACCTCCACCGGGACCCCGGGCTTCAGTCGCCCGTCGAGGGCCGACCAGAAGTCGCCGGACACCCGGTGCTCGGCGGAGGCGAGTCCGAGCCCGCAACGCGTGCCGACCATCCGGTCGGGCAGGACGTCGTCGGGCAGGACCGAGTGGGCGAGGACGGTCTCGAGCACGGAACCCAGCAGCCGGTGCTCGTCCCGGTACTCGTTGGCCCACGTGGTGATCAGGTAGTGGAGCTGCACGACGGGGATCGCCGGACGGCGCTCGATGGCGCCGTCGGATCCGTAGCGTTGCTGCATCCCCGCGCGCGTCCAGGTCGGGTCCTTGGTCACCTCGAACAGGAAGACGTTGACGGCGGGACGGGTCAGCCCCGCACCCCAGGCACGGTCAGGTGTCTCGAACGACACGTCGATGGCGCCCTCGTCCAGCGGGACCTCCTGGCGCAGGAACTGCTCGATCGCTCTGTCGACGTGATGGATGATTGGGATCAACCCCTTAGCGTCGGCGTGGATTCGGCGCGGGTGTCGTCGGTGCGATCGGCCGAGATCGCCAGTGTGCTGACCTGCCCGTCGCCCATTTATAGCCCACCGATTAGCTGAAATCACCGTCCGACCGGCAATTTCTTCGACTTCGGACCCTGACTCTGATTCACTGGACCGGTGCCGAGCCGACGCCGTCCTCCATCGGGGCCACCCCCTGCCTGGACCGATCTGGCCGACGTCCTGTTGCAACGGGCGGCGCTGGTGGCCAGGGTCGGCCGGGATCGGGCGCCGGACCCGCTCGCCGGCCTGAAGGTCGACGACGCCGACGTCGACGCGCTCCTGGCGGAGCTGCCGGGGCTGGAACACCGGCAGTCCGTGCTGGCCGCCGGCATCGAGGAGCAGCTGGCTGCTTCGGTAGCCGATGCCAGGGAGGCGTTCTCCAGGGTGCTGGAGGCCGATGACCACCTGGGACAACTGGCGCGCGGTGCCGCGCTCGACGAGTTCGAGACAGCGGTGCTCGCCGTGCTCTGTGCGGTGGAGATCGACCCGAGGCGGCAGCGCCTGGTCGGCTATCTGAACGACGACGTGTCGGCCCGCCGCCTGACCCCGTGGAGTCTGGGACAGCTGTTCACACCGGAGGACTCGGGGTTCCGCGCCGTGGGACCGGGCGGAGGGTTGCGCCGAGCCGCGCTGTTGGCACCCCCGACCGACGCGCCGTGGGCGACCCAATCCGTGGTGGTCGCTCCCACCGTCCTGTGGTGGCTGGCCGGTGACCGCTCGCCGGACCTGGCACTGCCGGCGGGGAGCGAGCTGGTCACCGGGCCGGACTCCGGTCTCGAGTACCTGACCGTGGCATCGGGGCCCGACCGGTTGCGACGGCTGCAGGCGACGGCGACCGAACTGGCCGCCGAGACGTTCCTGGTGACGGCGGTGCCCGAGACCGGGGACGAGTGGGACGCCGTCATCCGCTGGGCCTCGCTGCACCGTGCCGGGGTGATCCTCGAGATCGGCGGCGTACTGACGCCGGCGGCCCGCGACCGCGTCGAGCGGGCCTTCCACCTGCCGTGGGGCCTGACCAGCACGACGGACCTCCCGTTGGCCGATCTGCCCCGCCGGGCGTGGACCGAGCTGGCCGTGGCCGACCGACGGGCCACCGATGCCGAGTGGGAGGCCGCGTTCGGCCCGGCGGCCACGCGGGACTACCCCCTGACCGCCGAGCAGCTGCACCTGGTCGGGCGCGCCGCCGAGGCCCTGGGGGGCGACGTGACGGGCGCGGTGCGGCGGCTCGCCACCGGGCACATCGACGACACCGCCACCCGGGTCCGTCCGACGCGCGGGTGGGACGACATCGTGCTCGACCCGGAGCGGCTCGATCAGCTCCGCGAGATCGCTGTCCGGGGCCGCCGGCGCGACCAGGTCTTCGGGGAGTGGGGGTTCTCCCCCATGCCGTCGACCGGGACGGTGGCGCTGTTCGCCGGCCCCTCGGGCACCGGCAAGACCCTGGCCGCGGAGATCATCGCCGCCGATCTCGGCGTGGACCTCTACAAGGTCGACCTGGCCAACATGGTCTCCAAGTACATCGGCGAGACCGAGAAGAACCTCTCGCGCCTGTTCGACGCGGCCGAGGGCAGCAATGTCGCCCTGTTCTTCGACGAGGCCGACGCACTGCTCGGCAAGCGGTCCGAGGTGTCCGACGCCCACGACCGCTATGCCAACATCGAGGTCGCCTACCTGCTCCAGCGCCTCGAGCGCTACGAGGGTGTGGCCATCCTGGCCACCAACCTGGCCAAGAACATCGACTCCGCGTTCCTGCGACGCCTCCACATCGTCGTCGAGTTCCCGGTGCCCGGGCCGGAGGAACGACGCAGGATCTGGGCCGGGAGCTTCCCGGCGGACGCCCCCCGGGGGGCCGATCTGGACCTCGACGTCCTGGCGGACCGCTTCGAACTGACCGGTGGGACCATCCGCAACGCGGTGCTCGGGAGTGCGTTCCTGGCGGCCGAGGCGGAGTCGGACATCACGATGGAGCTGGCGGTGACGGCGCTCGGTCGGGAGATGAAGAAGATCGGCCGGCTGGTGACCCCCGAGGATTTCGGCCCCTACTTCGCTATCGTCGAGCGGACGGCGGTCGCCGGATGACTGATGGAGGAATCCGCATCGCGGTGCGTAGAGTGATCGCGGAAGGAGGTGGCCGTGGGAAGTGAGCATCGGACCGTGGCCGCCTCCCGGAGGGGTGCGGCCGCCAAGAAGGAGGACCGGCCCGGGGACGCCCTGTCCCGGTTCCGGCGCGAGGTAGTCGCGCTCGCCGGGCTGACCGAGGGGATGGCGAGCGGCTCCCCCCACAGCCGTGCGGCGGCCGAGGCCCTGGTCGAGCTGGCCACCGACCACGACGAGCCGCACCTCGCGTCGATCCTCCGCCCCGACCCGCTCGAGCGGGACGGCACGTGGACCGTCGCCTGCTACCGCATCGGCGACTTCATGCCCGTCGAGGTGCGGGACTTTGCGACGGCGGTCTCGGCGCTGGTGAACGTGGCCTCGTGCGCCCGGGCGGAGCACGTGGCCGCCGAACTCGTCGCCTCCACCCGCACGGGCGTCCGGTGGACGGCCCTCTACCGCACGGGTGAGCGTCTGGTCTTCCAACTCCCGAGCGCCGCCAACGGGAGCGATTCCACCCGGCAGGGCGGCGGCGGCCTCGACGCCGCACTGACCCACTGGCAGGAGCGTCTGGGCCGCTGGCGGACCGGGACCGACGCCGACGTGATCGACCTCGACCCGGTCGACCTCGACCCAACCGGCACCGAGACGACCGACCTCGACCCGACCCACGCTGGCGACGGCCCGCCGGCGTCGGGCGTCGTTGACCCGCTGGACGTGGACGGCCGGACCGACGCAGGTCCGTCGACCGACGACCACGAGACGCTGGGCAAGGTACTCCGGCATCTGGTCGACATCGAAGCGCGCATCGCCGCCAACGCCCGGGTGACCGCCGAGCTGGTGGCACGCCTCGACGCGGTCGAGCGCGCCCTCGCCGACGATCGGCAGCCGGACGCGGGCGGCGGGGCCACCGGAGACGTGGCGCCGTCATGACGCCTCCCGAGGCAGGCGCAAGCGCTCCGAAGCTCCCGGACGCGGCATCCAAGGTGGCCGCACCGGTCGCCAAGGTGCGTAAGCTGAAGCTCCCGAAGCTGTCCCTGCGTGCCCCGAAGAAGAAGGATCCGCCCAAGCCGCCGGAGCCGGGCGCCAAGGCGAAGCTCCCGCGCGGCCCGAAGGCGCCGAAACCGGCAGCGCTGAAGTCGAAGCTCAAGGCCCCGCCTCCCCCGAAGGCACTTCCGAAGCCCCCGAAGGTACCCAAGGGGGGGTTCCGCACGTCGATGCCGCCGGTGCCCAAGCTCGGCAAACTCGGGGTCGCCGCCCTGGTGGCGGGGGTGCTCGGCGTGGTCGCCGGGCTCGTGCTCTTCGGCCACCACCTGATCAACTCCGTGCCGGCCAGGACCACCTCGGTGTTCCACCTGCAGCCCGGCATGTGCCTGAACCCGCCGACCCCGGCCCAGGCGGAGTTGGCGACGGTGAGCGTGGTCCACTGCTCGACTCCCCACACCGAGGAGGCGTACTACCTGGCGAACTATTCGCCGGTCAACGACAACTACCCGGGACCCGACCCGCTCGAGACCTTCGCGAAGGGGACCTGCCTGCAGGAGTTCGCGGGGTACGTCGGCACCCCGTACCAGCGGTCGAGCCTCTTCTACACCTACCTGCTGCCGTCGGTCCGCAGCTGGGCGGTCGGTGACCGGACGGTGGTGTGCGTCGTGACGTCCACCGGCGCCAAGTTGACGTCCTCGGTCAAGGGGAGCAAGACCTGACCGGGGTCGTAGGGGAATGACGGCGTCGTCGCGGCGAGGGGCACACCTGGCGGCAATGTCGCGAGGGATCACGGGTCAGCCGAGTCAGACAGGTACACCGAGTCGGACGGGAACAAGGAGGTACGGGAATGGGTCAGCCGGCAGTGGTGATGGGGGCGATGCTGACGTGCACCTTCGGGGTCGCACCGGCCCCGCTCAAGGTCATGCCGACCAAGCGGGTGATGGTGGAGGGTAAACCGGTGGCCAACATCAGCGACTTCGCCACCGAGGCCAACATCGGCCCCTTCGGCGACTGCATCACCCTGTCCAACCCCATGGTCGCGGCGGCAACAGCTGCCGCCCTCGGGGTCCTGACGCCGATGCCGTGCATCCCGGTGACCACGCCGTGGATCCCGGTGTCGACCACGCTGGTCGGCGAGGAGCCGGCCGTGACCGAACCGGCGAAGTGCACCTGCGGTTACGGCGGGATCATCACCGTCACCAACCCCGGATCCATGAAGACGCTGATGTGAATCGACCTCACTCCGCGTGCGACCCGGGCGGTACTTCGCGAACTGGGATTGTCCGGGGCATTTGGTGCCAGAAAGTTGGTGCAATTGCCGGGTGCATGGGTTAGGTTGCTGAGCAGTTGCTGGTTTCACTCCCCGACGTGCTGACGTGCTCATGGCGTGCGGCGGCCTGTCGGACCCACCGTTAATTCCATCGAGTCAACCGACACAGAGGGAGAACGCACGTGCCCACCTACACCGCACCCGGGGTCTACGTCGAGGAGGTCCCTTCGTCGCAGAAGAGCCTCAGCGCAGCGGCAACCGCGATCGCAGCGTTCGTCGGCTTCACCGAGAAGGCGCCGAAGGACGATCCGACCGACCCCGAGGGCACCAAGCCCCGGTTGGTGACCAGCTGGACGCAGTTCGAGCAGCTCTACGGCAGCTTCCACAACGGGTGCGTGCTCCCGCTGTCCGTCTACGGCTACTTCCAGAACGGCGGCACGGTCGCCTACGTCGTGCGCATCCCGAACACCGTCCCGGCCGGCGAGCCGTCCCAGCTGGCGCTGCCGGCGGCCGACCGCGCGCTCGGCAACCCGATCACGGTGGAGAGCGTCGAGCCCGACGCCCAGTTGACCGTCGCCATCGAGCGGGTCGACTCCGAGGAGGAGGGCCCGGCGCCCTTCAACCTGGTCGTCATCGAGGGCGGCAACGAGGTCGAGCGATTCGACGACGTGACGATCACGTCGGGCAAGACGAACGTCGAGACGGTCGTGAACGCCAAGTCGACCAAGGTCAAGGTCAAGGTCCAACTCGACAGCGACGTCGACCTGTCCACGTTGGTGGACGTACTGAAGGTGGGCACCTTCCCGCTGGAGCCCGCCCCGGCCCAGGAAGTGGCCGTCAGCGGCCGGAAGTTCTCGGGTTCCGAGACCGCACGGTCCGGCATCAACGGCCTGGTGATCGCCGACGATGTCACGATGGTGATCGTCCCCGACCTGATCACCGCGGCCACCAAGGACGACGGGTCGATCGACCTCGCACTCTGGAAGTCGGTCCAGACGGCCCTGATCTCCCACTGCGAGCAGCAGGGGAACCGGATGGCCATCCTCGATGCCCCTCCCGGGATGACCGTGCAGCAGATCAAGGAGTGGCGTTCCGACGTCGCCATGTACGACACGCAGTTCGCCGCCTTCTACTACCCGTGGATCAAGGTGGAGAACCCGGCGGGCACCAACGGCAACTCCGAGGTCTTCGTCCCGCCGTCGGGCCACATCGCCGGCGTCTGGGCCCGCACCGACGAGACCCGTGGCGTGTGGAAGGCGCCGGCCAACGACACCATCCGCGGGTGCCTGGACATCGAGCGTCCCATCACGAAGGCCGAGCAGGGACTGCTCAACCCGATCGGGATCAACTGCATCCGGCCCTTCGGCACCCGGGGCATCCGGATCTGGGGCGCCCGGACCCTCTCGTCCGACAGCGACTGGCGCTACATCAACGTGCGGCGCCTGTTCAACATGGTCGAGACCACGATCCTCGACGGCACCCAGTGGGCGGTGTTCGAGCCCAACGACATGAAGCTGTGGGAGGGTGTGAAGCGCACCCTCAACGGATTCCTGCTCGGCCTCTGGAAGTCCGGAGCGCTGTTCGGCGCCTCGGCAGATCAGGCCTTCTACGTGAAGTGCGACGAGGAGACCAACCCGCCGGAGTCCATCGACGAAGGGAAGCTCGTGGTGGAGGTCGGGATCGCCCCGGTCAAGCCCGCCGAGTTCGTGATCTTCCGCATCAGCCAGCAGAAGCAGACCGCCAGCTGACGCTGGTCACCCGAACCGACCCCCCAACGACACCTGAATAGGAGAGCCAATGGCATTCGATCTCAACCTGCAGGATCCGCTGATCGCCAACAACTTCGATCTCGAGATCCAAGGGGCGAAGGTCTCGAGCCTCACCTCGGTGGAAGGCCTCGAGCTCGAACTCGAGAAGATGGAAATCAATCAGCGCACCGCACTGGGCCACCAGATCCAGCACACGGCGCTGTCGAAGCCGAAGTTGACCGGTGAGCTCACGGTCAAGCGGCTGGCACCGCTCGTGTCGACGTCGGACGAGGTCTGGGTCTGGTTCAACGCCCTGCGTGATGCCGGTATGTCCACGCTCGCCCGCAAGACGCAGCGCAAGAACGGCTCCATCGTGATCTTCGACACCACGATGAAGGAGATCGCCCGGTGGAACTTCTTCGATGCGTGGCCCTCGAAGATCGCGAGCGACGGTGTCGAGGTCGGCAAGAACGAACCGATCAGCGAGACCATCACCTTCCAGTACGAGAAGCTCGAACGGCTGAAGTGACGGGCATCCGCACCGAGTTCGACTTCGTGCTGCCGCGTGGCTACGTGGACGGCTCGGGAGCGGTCCACCGCAGGGGCGTCATGCGGCTGGCGACGGCGCGCGACGAATTGCAGCCACTGCGGGACGCGAGCATCACCGGTCCGGACGACCCGCGCCTGACCATCCTGGTCCTGGCCAGGGTGGTCGAGACCCTGGGCACGCTGGATCTGGTGACGCCCCATGAGATGGAGAGCCTGTTCGCCGCCGACCTGGCCTATCTCCAGGACTTCTACGGAGTCATCAACTTCGGTTCGCCCGATGAGATCGACGCGCTGCTGTCCGCCCAGGACGAGGCCGAGCAGCCGGCCCGGGCACACCCGGCTCCGGAGCCGGAGCCGACAGCCGGAGCGGCACCGGGTGCTGCGGTCGACGACGCACCGTCCCCGAGGCGGCGCGCCGCGATCGAAGAGGTGCCGAGCAGCCGCCCATGAAGCAGTACCCGGCCGAGGCGCTGTGGCAGGAGGTCGCCTACCTCGCCTACCACCTGCACTGGTCGATGGACGACCTGCTCGACCTCGAGCACGGTGACCGGGTTCGGATGGTGCGAGGTGTGGCGGCGCTCAATGCCCGGGCCTGGGAAGAGGTGAGGCAGGTATGACAGACACTTCGGCCGGCTTCAAGGGTGAGATCCCCTCCTCGAGCGGCTTCATCTTCGAGATCGACGGCGAGCAGATCGGCATGTTCTCGGAAGTGAGCGGCCTCGAACTGCGCGTCGAGGTCGCCACCTACCAGGAGGGCGGGGAGAACGGCTTCGTGCACCAGCTGCCCGGGCGGATCTCCTGGCCGAACATCGTGCTGAAGCGGGGTGTCACCAACAGCGACACGCTGTTCAACTGGGTCAACAAGACATCCGGCAGCGGGTTCGCGGCCGCAGGCAACAAGGTGACCCGAAGCACCGGGGCCATCACCGCCGTCGGCAGCGACGGCAAGCGGCTCCGGTCCTGGGAACTCCAGGAGGTCATCGCCGTGCGGTGGACCGGGCCGAATTTCAACGTGAACGACGGATCCGCCCTCGACGAGGAATTGGAGCTGGCCCACCACGGGTTCGTCTCCAAGACCTTCTGATCGGATGTCCACGGATCCGACACCCTGGCTCGGACGGGCCGTCCGGCGCAGGTTCGCACCGCCACGGCTGGCCCGCAGGGCCAACCGGTTCGCCATCGGCGGCCTGGCCAGGTCGGCGTCACAGTTCAGCGGGTTGGTCGCCCAGCCCCTCTCCATCCGGACCTCCATCCAGGCACGACGGAATGCCGATGTGGGCCAGGTGTCGGGGCTGCCCGTCGGCCTGCCCGACGCCCCGTTCATCCGGGCTGGCATGGATGCGTTCGCATCCCGGATGGCGGATCTGCAAGGTCTGGAGGAAGCGGCCGGGCGCGGGACTGTCCGTTCCCTTCCTCCCCGGGGCCTGCCCGGGCTCGTGGCCCGATCGCTCCGTCCGGCCGGCACGGCCGACCGCGGTCCCACCGGTGCGTCGCGGCGACTCGAACGGGTCCCCCTGCCGATCCGCACCCCGGCCGAGGTGAGCGCGGCCGGGCCGATGGTCTCCCGCCGGGAGTCCGGTGGCGGGGGTCCGACCAGACGACCGTCGGTGACCCCGACTCCGAAGGAGCCCGGCCCGGCCCGTCAGGGCCTCCGGGATCCGGTGGCCACTGCTCCGGTTCCCAGGTCGCCGTCCGCCCCTCGGTCGTCGCGTGGTGTGAGCCGATCCCCGTCGGGTGGCGTCAGCGTGTCCCGCAGACACCGCAGCGGCGGTGCGATGACTCCTGCAGGAGGCTCCGCGGACGCGGCCGGCGTCGCGACCGCAACGCCGCGTGGTGGCCCGGGTGCGGCGGTTCCCGGAGGCGCCACTGCCCGACTGCGCCAGCGTGCCGCGCTGGGACGAGACGAGCGGGCCCTCCGGGCGGAGGTGTCCCCGGTGGTGATCGCCCGGGTCCCCGTGGCCCTTCCCGTCCCGTCCGGTGGAGCGGAGCCCGGCCCGCGTCAGGCAGACCGTGCTGCCGCGCGGCCAGATCCTCCCGAGGTGACGGGGGGGGACCACCCCGCACCGTCGTCCGACGAGGCGTCGGCACCCACTGGCGAGATCCACGGCAGGTCTGCGGTCACGGCGTCCGGGTCGGCTCCGGCCGAAGTGTCCGCAACAGATGCAGGACGGGTGCCCCTGACCACCGGGGCCGGAGTGCGCAGGGCCACCGGATCCGGCGTACCCCTGGCTACCGGGAACGGCGTCACCGGTGCGGCGGGTCCCGTCGGCCCGTCGTCGGCGATGCCCCCGCGATCTTCGGCCGACACCGCGGACACGACGATCCGTCGGGGACTGGCCGGGCTGCCCCGTGCTTCGGGTACGGCTGTGGTGGGTGGTCGGGCCACACCGGTCGGCTCGTCGGTGAGCCGCCTGCCGGTGATCGTGCCCCGGGGTGGATGGACGCCGCCGGGACAGGTCACCGCGCCCGCCGAGGTGCAGCGGTCGTCGACCCGGGGTGCGGCGCCTCGACCGACCGCCACCTCTCCGGCCGACCGTCCGGACGGGGTCGGCGCCGGGGCGACGGCGTGGACGCCCACACCTGGGGCCGCGACATCCGTGCGAACGGCGACTCCCACGGGGCCCTCGGCGGCCACCCCGGAGGCGACTCCCACTCGGGTGGCGGAGACCTCGGCCGGCAGCGCGTTCCGTAGCCCGTCCGCCGCCAGCGCGACCGGTGCGGTCGGCGGTGGTGGCCCTGCGTCGTTCCGGATCGTCCCCAACCCGGTGGTCGCCGCCGGCACCGCTGCGTCGGGGTTGCCGAGGGCGACCTCGCTCGAACCGTCCGACTCGTTCAGGACGCCGGGACTCGGAGCGCCGGTCCCCCGTGCGGCCGTACCGGGGGGGATCCGGAGGTCGTTGGCCGCACCCGGCGCCAGCCGGAGCACCTATGCCGGATCGGGGTCGGGTCACCGCCCACCGGACGACCGGGGCACCAGTCGACCCGTGGCGACCGGGCCCGGAGTGGCGAGGCGCCTGTCGGACGCCACGGGGACGGGGCGCCGCACCACCCCGGCCGACCGGGCCACCACCCCGCATGCGGTGGCGACGGCGACCGTCGCCGCCACTCGGTCCGCCACCCCGCCGCCGGCGCCGCGGCCGACCGTCACCCCCACCGCGGCGGCCGTCGCGGCCCGGTTCGCCCGGGCGATCGGAACGCAACGGACCGATCCGATCCGCCCGCTGCCGTCGAGGATGCGGACGTTGGCCCGCACCGTGGCCGGCACCGATGCCGTATCGCTCCGGACGGGACCGGCCACGGCAAGGGCTCTGGCCGATGCGGGTAAGCCGGCCGCCACCATCGGACGGGTGATCCACCTGCCGGCCCCGCCGGACGGATCGGTGCGCTCGACCGAGCTGTTGGCCCACGAGCTGGTCCACGCCGGCCGTCCGTCCCCCGAGGCCCGGTTCTTCGATGACGACCGTGACAGCCACGAGGAATCGGTCGCCCGTGCGGTGGGTAGTCTGGCGAGAGCGCTCAGCGAGCCGAAGCAGTCGACCCGGGGGCGCACCGATGCGGTCGCCGCCCAGGGCACCGCGGGGCTCCCGGTACGGGGAGGGTTCATGGTCTTCGGTGGTCAAGGCGGGACCGGTACCGGTGGTGCGGCGTCGTCGGTGTCCGCGTCCCCGGTCGTCCAGCGCTCGATGACCGGGAGTCCCGACGCCGGCGGGCCGGCCGTGCCCCTGATCGCCAGGTTCTTCGAGGAACAGTCGTCGTCGCCACCCGTGCCACCCGTGCCACCGACCGCCGGAGCCGACCGGTCCGGCGGCGATGTGAACCACCCCCGACCCGGCGACGCGCCGTTCGTCTTCGGCCGGTCACCCGTCACAGGGAATCCGTCCACCCCCAAGGTGGGCGAGTCGACCGCACCCCTGTCCGCCGAGGCCATGGAGTGGCTGCTCGACGCCCTCGAGCAGCGGGTGGTCGACGAGCTGGAACGCCGCGGCCTCCGTCACAATCCGGGGGTGTTCTGAGCCGTGACCGCCGCATCCGAACCACCGTCGAACAGCACGAAGGCCTTCCTCATGACCGAGGACGGGACCAAGATCCCCTGTCTCTTCAACCCGGCGGAACTGCACCTCAACCAGACCAACGGGTGGGCGGCCGACGCGATGCCGGGCAGTGGCGTGGGCACGCTTCGCTACCTGGGGGCGCAGTCGGGCACGGTTTCCCTCAGTCTCTTCTTCGACACCACCGACACCGGCAGGCCGGTGACCGACTACACCAAGAAGATCGTCGGCCTGATGGAGGTCGACTCGTCACTGCCGGGGAGCAGTCCGAGGACCAACAACGCCCGTCCGCCCTGGGTCCAGTTCCACTGGGGGGACTTCCGCACCTTCAAGGCGGTGGTGTCCCACCTCTCCCTCTCCTTCGAGTACTTCAGCCCGACCGGGATCCCCCTGCGCGCCCGGGCGACCATGGGACTCGTGCAGTACGAGCAGGACCACACGTTCGGTCCCCAGAACCCGACGTCGGGCACACCCCGTCCCCACCGGGTCCATCAGGTCCGGCCGGGGGAGACCCTCGACCGGGTCGCCGCGCTCCACCTCGGCAAGTCGACCGCCTGGCGTCTGATCGCCGAGGAGAACGGCATCGAGGACCCGCTCGACCTCCGCCCGGGTCGTCTGCTGTCGATCCCGGGGATGTTCTGATGCCGCTCAGCCCCGTTGTGCACGTCAACGGCAGTGCCCTGGCCGAGCACTGGCTGGCTGCCCTGCTCGACGTCCGCGTCGAGCGCGAGTTCCAGATCCCGTCGCGCTGCACCCTTCGGTTCACCGATCCGGGCTACGTACTCACCGCGGCCGCCGAGGTGCACCTCGGGACCACGATCACCGTGTCGGTCGAGGAGGAAGGCGGGCCCGCGTCCGAACTGGTCCACACCGAGGTCACCAGCATCGCCGTCGACCAGCGCGAGGGCGAGCAGCCCGAGCTGGTGGTGGTGGCCCACGACAAGAGCCATCGCATGGGCCGGGGCACCCAGATCAAGAGCTATACGAGCATGACCTACTCCGACATCGTGGCGAGGATCGTGCAGTCCCATGGCATGACCCCGGTGGTGGACGCCACCTCGGAGACCTTCGACTACGTCCTGCAGACCGACAGCGACCAGGGGTTCGTCACCGAACTCGCCCGGCGCACGGGGTACGACTGGTGGGTCGACGGGTCCAGGTTCCACTTCGTCCGCCCGAAGAGCTCGGCCACGGTTCGCCTGGAGCTGGGCCAGGAGCTCCGCTCCTTCTCGGTCCGGGCCAGCGGACACCATCCGGACAAGGTCAAGGTGGACGGATGGGACCGTGACCAGCAGCTGTTGGTGGTCGGCCCGTCGGCCGCGTCCAATCCGCAGATCCACTCGAAGTCGGAGTTCGCATCGATCATCGACTCGGCCTCCGGGGCGTATGCGGAGTCCACACTGTTCACGGCCGGTCTGGCGGCGGCCTCGGTCGGCGAAGCCGATCAGCTGGCCCAGGCGCTCTTCGACCGGGGGGTGGCCAGCGCGATGACCGTGCGCGGGGTGACCGACGGGGACGCCCGGATCGTCCCGGGGGTCACCGTGGACGTGTCGAGCGCGGGCCCGCTGTCGGGCACCTACCCGATCACCAAGGTGGAGCACGTCCACCGTCCGAGGACCGGTTTCGTCACCAGGTTCCAATCGGGTGACCGTCGACCCACCTCGCTGGTCGACAGCCTGGGCCGTGGGTCCCGACCGCTCCTGGCCGAACAGAAGTCGGGGGTCTACGCCGCAGAGGTCACCAACATCAACGATCCCGAGAATCGGGGGAGGATCAAGGTCCGCTTCCCCGGGGTCTCGGACGCCGAGGAGTCGGCCTGGGCCCGGTTGGTCGCCGTCGGGGGCGGTACCGAGCGGGGCAACGTGTTCATCCCCGAGGTCAAGGACCAGGTACTGGTCGCCTTCGAGACCGGGGACCCGCGGCAGCCGGTGGTCATCGGCGGGCTGCACGATGCCAAGGCGAAGATCCCCCAGACCGAGATCGTCGGCGGCAAGGTCCAGGTGCGCGGCATGACCTCCAGGCTCGGCCACGTCGTGATGCTCTACGACGGTGAGGACCCCTCCCAACAGGCGATCGGTCTGGTCCTCGCCGGCAAGGAGCACATGATCCGTCTGGGCAAGGACAAGCTCGACATCGAGGTGCCCGAGGGCGTCCCGATCAACGTCAAGGCGGGTGCCACGTCGATCGCCATCTCCGACGAGGGGGACATGAAGCTGCAGGCGGCGGGAAAGATCACCATCCAGTCCGAGGAGAAGATCTCGCTCCTCGCGCCGAAGGTCGAGATCACCGGTGACAACGGATTCGACGTCATGGCCGAGGACGTCTCGGTCAGTGGGAACTCGGTCTCGGTCAGCGGTGGCGATAGTGTGTCCATCAAGGCGGCCATGGTGGCGATCAACTGATGGCCGGCGAGCTCACCCCCCGCACGACGCGGGACACGACCGGTGACGCCGGCTTCATCGGTCGCGGGTTCCGGTTCCCCATGGGTGTCGACCACCGGGGTGCGATCGCACTCACCTCGGGACCCGAGGACCTCGACACGTCGATCCGGGTCGTGCTGTCCACCGCCCCGAGCGAACGGGTCATGCGACCCCAGTTCGGGTGCAAGATCTGGGACCTGCTCTTCGAGCCGGTGAACGCCAACACGCTCGGGCTCATGTCCCAGGCGGTCCGGGAGTCGGTGGCCCAGTGGGAGCCCCGGGTCGAGGTCGACGACGTCCTGGTCGTCCAGGACGACGACGACGCATCGTTGGTCCGCATCGAGGTGGTCTACCGGGTCCGTGCCACCAACGACCGCCGCAACCTGGTGTACCCGTTCTACGTGATCCCCAGAGAGGACGAGTAGCCATGTCGATCCCCGCCCCCAACCTCGACGACCGGAATTTCCAGGACATCGTCGACGAGACGAAGCGGATGATCCCCCGGTACTGCCCGGAGTGGACCAACCACAACGTGTCCGACCCCGGAGTCGCGCTGATCGAGCTGTTCGCCTGGATGAGCGAGATGGTGCTGTACCGGCTCAACCAGGTGCCGGACAAGCTCTACGTGCACTTCCTCAACATGGTGGGCATCCGGCCCTTCCCCCCGTCCACCGCCAGGACGGACCTCACCTTCTGGCTGTCCACGGTGCTCGCCCAGTCGGTCACCGTGCCCGCCGGGACCGAGGTGACGACGGGAAGTGGCGCGGCCGAGGACGCCGTCACCTTCTCGACGGTGGAGGACCTGGTCATCGCACCTCCCGTCCTGCAGTCGGCCAGGGTCGGCGTGGCCGGGAACGACCAGCTGTTCGTCGACGTGTGGGACGAGCTGCGGTTCGACGGTGGTGAGGTGACCTGCTTCACCTCCGACCCGATCACCCCTGGGGACGCCGTCTACTTCGGATTCGAGAGGGATCTCGGGGGCACCCTGGTGCGCCTGTCGGTCAGTGCGGCCATCGAGGGGATCGGGGTCGACCCGCACAATGCACCGATCGCGTGGGAGTCGTGGTCGGGCGAGACGTGGCTGCGGGCCCAGGTGCACGCCGACACCACGGGCGGGCTCAACCGGGACGGAAGCATCGTGCTCCTCGTCCCCCGCACCTCGCAGCCGCTGACGCTGGGTGGCAGCCGGGGGTACTGGATCCGGGCACGCCTCCTGGCGCCGCACGACGGTCAGCCCTTCTACCAGGCCTCCCCCCGGATCAGCGCGCTGTCGGCCGACGTCCTCGGCGGCACGGTCACCGGAGAGCACGCCACCGGAGTGGGCCCGGAGGTCCTCGGTCGCAGCGACGGCTCCCCGGGTCAGCAGTTCGCGCTGCAGCACTCCCCGGCACTGCCCCGCAAGGAGGGGGAGACCGGGCGGATCGTGGCCGACCGGAACGAGGCCGACCCGTGGATCGAGGTCGACGACTTCACCGCATCGGGCCCAGGGGACCGGCACTACGTGCTCCACGGGACCACGGGCACGGTCGAGTTCGGTCCGGTGGTCCGCTACCCGGACGGCACCACCCGCCAGCACGGGACGATCCCGCCCGATGGGGCAGAACTGGTCCTGCAGCACTACCGCCACGGGGGTGGGGCGATCGGAAACGTCGGGGCCGAAACCTTGAACGTCCTGCGGTCCAGCATCGCCTTCGTGGACCGTGTGACCAACCTGGTACCCGCCACCGGTGGCGTCGACGGCGAGACCATCGAGAACGCCAAGGTGCGTGGCCCGCTCTCGTTGCGCACGGGCGAGCGGGCCGTGACCGTACGCGACTTCGAGCGCCTGACGCTCGAGGCATCGGCCGAGGTGGCCCGGGTCCGCTGTCTGCCGCCGACCGACCCGACCGCTCCGGTGCGCCTCCTGGTCGTGCCCGAGCTGCGGTCGCGTCCCGACGAGCAGGTGCTCGACGACTTCGCACTGTCGAACCCCCTGGTGACGGCCATCACCGACCACCTCGAGCCACGCCGCACCCTCGGCACGAGCGTGGAGATCGGCACGCCCTACTACCAGGGGGTCACCGTGGCAGCCCTCATCCAGGCGCTCCCCGGCCGTCCGGCCACGCTGGTCCGCCAGCGTGCCCTCGACGTCCTCTACCGGCACATCAACCCGTTGGTCGGCGGGACCGACGGCTCCGGGTGGCCCTTCGACACCGACCTGAACGCCGCCGCCCTCGCCGAGATGCTGGAGGCCGTGGAGGGTGTCGAACGGGTCGAGGAGGTGCTGCTGTTCGAGTACGACCTGCGCACCGGCCTGCGCAACGGACCCGGCCGGGAGGTCGTACGTCTCGACCGCCAGTCGCTGTTCCTGTCGGCCGGGCACCAGGTGGTGATCCGGTGAGGCGGAGCGACTGGCTGGTCGGCCAGCTGCCGATGGGGATGTTGGACGACGACTTCTTCGTCCGGTTCGTCTCGCTGTTCCAGGAGATGGCGACCACCCTGCTCGACGGTGCCGACAACATCACCAACATCGTGGATCCCACCGTGGCCCCGACCCCGCTCGTGCGGTGGATGGGCTCGTGGATCGGGACACCGTCGATCGACTCGTCCTTGCCGGAGGCCCTGCAGCGCGAGCTGGTGCGCCGGTCGAGCGAGACCCTGGCCTGGCGGGGGACCCGATCGGGCCTCGAGCGGTTCCTCGAGGTCGTGACCGGGGCGCCGGCACAGATCGAGGAGAGCGGCCGGATCACCCGCGAGGGCGAGTCGGACCCGCAGCCGCCGTTCATCCGCATCCGGGTCGAGTCGATCGGCTGGCTACCCGACGAGGACTTCATCGCCCTGGTGGAGGACGAGATCCCGGCGTCGGCACCCTACGAGCTCTACGTGGGCGACCGTCGTCTGTGGCCGGTCCCCGCCGATGCCGAGGCCGTGGCATGACCACCGAGGTGACCTGCCCGAGTTGTGGGACCACCAGCTTCTTCGAGGACGTCGGCCGCGACGCCAACTCGTTCTGCCGGTCGTGCGACTACCCGCTCTTCTGGGTCCGCACGGCCGCCGTCACGGCTGTCGACGACCGTGGAGGAGACACCGGACTCCGGCGCCTGCCGGGCACGGCCGGGCGGGTGGCGGTGGCCATGGCCGACTGCCCCGAGTGCACCGAGCCCAACCCGTTGTCGGTCGATGTC
>Ga0209698_10000833_pt1 | contig 35584 bp, 30 predicted proteins | sample LitLauG_LLR_2012_FD_187203 | JGI IMG/M metagenome (GOLD analysis project Ga0209698, IMG submission 187203) | Freshwater sediment microbial communities from Pennsylvania, USA - Little Laurel Run_MetaG_LLR_2012 (SPAdes) (version 2) | ecosystem: Environmental > Aquatic > Freshwater > Creek >... | reverse complement strand
CCCCGGTCACTTGGCCGTCGTCGGCAAACTGAAAGAAGGCTACTTCTCCTTCCAGCACCAGGAATGTCTCGGTCTTGGGCGGTTGCCGGTGCCGGTGGGGACGAATGTAGGTGCCTCGGAGCAGCACGTTGAGAAAGCGGTGCGGATTGTCCGCCGGCCCGCTGTGAAAGTTGTGGTTCATGCGCCGCCGCGGCGACTGGCCCGCCCGCCCCGCGACTGCGTCAAACAGACCGCGCGTAATCAGTTGGATGCCCGTTGCTCTGGGCCGTGAGACTTTATCTCCCACGATCGCTCTCCCAACAGGTTACATCCGCCGGCGGCCCGCAGTATACTTGACGTCGAGGGAAATTCAAGACATGCGTATGGCGTCCCGAGTCGCGGCGATCGTCGGTGCGGCTCTCCTCGCGCTAACCATTTTCCCCGCCGCCGCCCAGACCCCGGCTTACAAAGCGCCGCGCCTCAAGGGAACCGCACAGCCCGACCTGAACGGCCTTTGGCAGGCCCTCAACGAGGGGAATTGGGATATCCAGGCTCACGCGGCACAGCCCGGACCACCTCAGTTCGGCGCGCTCTTCGCCCAGCCCGCCGGCCCCGGCATCGTCGAGGGCAACGAGCTTCCCTATCAGCCCTGGGCGCTCGCCAGAAAGAAGGAGAATTTCGAAAAACGGCTGGTGCGCGTCAACACCGACGGCGTGCGCCTCGAACCCCTCGACCCTGAAGCCAAATGTTATTTGCCCGGCGTGCCCCGCGCTACTTATATGCCCTTCCCCTTCCAGATCGTTGAGGGTGACACCAAAATCATCCTGGCTTATGCGTTCGCCAGCGCCAGCCGCATCGTCCATCTGGATAAGGTCGACCCCGCGCCCGCCGACAGCTTTATGGGCTGGTCCGTGGGCCGCTGGGAGGGCGATACGCTAGTGGTGGACGTGACCAGCTTCAACGATAAGACCTGGTTCGACCGTGCCGGAAACTTTCATAGCGATGCGTTACACGTCGTGGAGCGGTACACGCCGGCCAGCCCCGAGCTTCTCCGCTATGAAGCCACCATCGAAGACTCCAAAGTGTTTACGCGGCCCTGGAAAATGAGTTTCCCGATTTATCGCCGTCTGGATAAAAACGCCCAATTCCTGGAGTTCAAATGTGTGCCGTTTTCCGAAGAGCTGGTCTACGGCCATCTGCGCAAGAAGTGAAAGGAGCATTTCATGGCCAATCGATTCCTGGCATCAGCCGCCGTTCTGGCGTTGGTGATCCCTCCGTTGTCCGCCCAGTCCGCGCCGCCGAACCGCGACCGTAGGGCAGCGTCTACGGCCAAACAGTGGCGCACTCCCTGGGGCGACCCCGATCTCCAGGGCGCCTGGTCCAACGCCACCACCACACCCTTGCAGCGGCCCGCCAAGTATGCGGGCCGGGAGTTCCTCACCGAACAGGAGCGCCAAGCCCTGGACCAGGAAACATCCATCGGCACCGACCGCCGCGGGCCCGTCGGCAGCGAGCGGGACGTCAACGATGCCTACAATCAGTTCTGGTGGGAGCGCGGCTGGTCCGATGGCCGCACGTCCCTCATCTACGACCCGCCCGACGGCCGCATCCCTCCTCTCACTCCCGAGGCGCAAAAAAGGCAAGCCGAGCTCACCCGCCTGAATCGCTCCAACGAAGGCTTCACCGGCGCCGCTTCCTACATCGGACCCGAAGAGCTGTCTCTCTATTCCCGCTGTGTCATCCGGGCGCCGCTGCCGCGCGTTCCTAGCGGCTACGACAACAATTATCAAATCGTGCAGGCTCCCGAATACGTGGCGATTCTCCAGGAGCAAATGCATGAGACGCGCGTCATCCCGCTCGATCGACGCCCCCATCTCGATTCGGGCGTCCGCCAGTGGCTGGGCGACTCGCGCGGCCATTGGGAAGGCAATACGTTAGTCGTCGAGACCACGAACTTCGGGGACCAGACGACCTTCGAAGGATCCTCCCGGAACTTGCACCTGGTGGAACGCTGGACGCGCGTCGCCGCCGACCGCATCGATTACCGCTTCACCGTGGAAGATCCCACCACGTGGACCCGCCCGTGGTCTGCCGCCATCTCCTGGAATAAGGCCGGCATGCTCTACGAGTACGCCTGTCACGAAGACAACTACGCCATGTACGGCATCCTGGCCGGCGCCCGCGCGCAAGAGAAAAAATAGCAGCGTTGTTCCCGGGCCGCCCCCGAGAACCGGCGCTACACCTTCCTCCTCGACAAAATGCGGAGGCCTCCAGCGGTCATTGAACTGGCCGCCGGAGGCTCCTGGGCACCATCAATTGAACTGGAACAAATCGAACAGGTCGCCAATCGCGGGGCTGTTCGTCGGGACATACGAATTGCTCGTTGCCGACGTGGGGTTGGGGAGGTTATCCCGGCTGCGCGTGGTGATCGGATTGAGCTGCCAGTTGTGCTCGATGAACTTCAGGATCGAAACGTGGTCCGCATACGTATGGGAAATGTGGCCAGGCGTCGTGTACGGCGAAACGACTATCAAGGGAATGCGCGTGCCATCCCCGAAGAAATCCAGCGGCTGCACATAGCCGGAGTCGTAATAACCGCCGCCTTCATCGGTCGTGACGAAGATCGCCGTGCTCTTCCACAGTTCCGGTTTCGCTTTCACAGCATTCACAATCTTTGTCACGAATCCTTCAAACAGATTCCACTTTGAAGAGGCTGGGTGGCCATCCACCCATCCGCTGGGCTTCACGTACGACACCGCAGGCAACTTTCCGCTATTGATGCTTTGGTAAAGGGCGTCGGTGTCCGTGATGTGCGCGGTGCGCACGCTTGCATTGGTCATAATCTGCTTTTGGTAATGAAACGGATTGCAGATGTTGCAGTACTGGTCGCTCATCGGTCCGATTTTTCCGTAGTTGAGCTGATACTTATCGGTCAGATACGCGTCCCACTGATCGTTGTAACTCATCCATGAGATGTTGTTCTCCAGCAAAACATCCGCGATACTCCGCTGGGTCGTCCCGGGAATCGTGAATGGGGTGTTGTTTGCGTTCGTGTCGGTGTAGGCGTCGCTGCCATCGCCGAAATAACCGGGGTTGTAGTTATTCAGCAAGTAGTAGTGGCCCGGGTCGCAGTTCGGTTTGATCGGGGGAGTCAGTGAGCCCAAATATGCCACGATCGCGCCGACACCCGGTTGCGAAGTATCCGAGCAGTTGCTGTAGCTCCCACCGCCGTATACCCCTACGGAGCTGCCATTGTTGCCGAATCCGCCGTAGCCGTCTTGGGTCCACCAGTTGTTCGTTCCGGCAACCGGGTTTGGATTCTCGATTTCGTCAACTGGACCGCCTGCGAATGTCATCTGGTTGTGGGGAGGCACAAGGGCGTTGCCGTTCTCGTCGCTGAACCAGATTGCATCCCCGAATCCCAGCATGATACTGTTCGCGCCGGTCCCCCCCATAGCTGGCTGGTGGTAGTTATCACTCATCGCGTAGTTGTCGGCGAGTTGCTTGAAGTACGGCGCATCGCCCTGCAACACGTTGTAAAAGGCCATGGAGGTTGCCCCCTCACCAGTCGTGACCTTGCCGGCCGCATAGTCCGTGCTGAAGTTTGCCGGTTGCGCCTTCCCGTTCACGTTCGACCCGACGGTTACCTCGGTCCACGGGAAAAGATCCGCCTTGCAGCCGCTGGGATTCGCTGTGGTCGCGTAGCTGGCGTTACAGTCGAATTGCTGCCACATCTGGTAGAAACGGTGCACCGGGCTGTTCGCGTACGAGTCATACGGAAATGTCTTGGAGTTGGTGATCTGGAAAGGGCCCGGCAAAAGGCTGGAGTAGGGGGACGAACCGTTCACCCCGCTGATCCGCGTGTCCGGTACGGCTCCCGTCAGGCCGGTGCCGCCGGTCAACAGGAATTGATAGTAGTTTATCGGAATATTGGACAACCCGTCTTCAGACGACCTGGCGTTATCAAGGTTGCACATCCCATTATTCGTGCACACGTTGGTCGGTCCCCCGTTCAGCGGTGCGGGGAGCACGGAGTACAGGGTTTTTCCCGTTGTTGGGCTAAGCTCGAACACCGGGCTGCCCGTAATGTCGGCGGAAGACTGATGCGCCTTTGCGTAGTTCGGACCGGCTGTGCCGTCCTCGTTCACTATCCCCTCTGAAAGGAGATTGTTTACGCTCTCGCCGGACTTTGGTTTGTAGGTGGCAAAGATGTGGTCGAACGTACGGTTTTCCCCCACGATGATGATGACGTGCTTGATGGGGGTTTTGGTTTGATTGTCGTCCGCCCTGACGCTGGGCACCAGAGGTCCAAAAAAACTCTGCATCAGTGCGACGAAGGCAAGGCTTATACGTGCTCCGTGCAGGATCTCGGCTGCTGATTTCTGAAAAGCCATGTTTTGGTTTCTCCCTCCCCTAGAAATTGGGATCGGACGGAATGTACTGCGCCGAGCGTTAAAGGAGTGTGACCAAGCGATTTAAATTTTGTGATCCGGGAAAATTTCCCGGCAGAAGCTTTCGCTGGAGAGTGTCGACCGTATTGGCGGCCGTTCGCGCTACGGTCGCACGCGGCGTGGACCTGCTGCAATTACACCCTTTCCCTCAAAATAACTCCCTTTCCCCACCATCACTTAACCCCCCGAATTTCAGGCTCCATCCCTCCCCCGTGCTACCTGTTGGTCGAATGTCCAAGATGCCTAACCCCAAAAAGCCGATCACCCACAAACAGCTCTTAGCCAATCAGGCCAATGCCGCCCATTCCACTGGGCCCCGTACCCCCGAAGGCAAAGCCCGCTCCGCCCAGAACTCTCGCAAGCACTTCTTCACCGCCTCCAGTTTCGGCGTCGCCCGCCTCGAAGACCTCCAGGAAATCGCCCATCTCAAGGCCGATCTCGTCGCCGTCTACCAGCCCGTCAATTCCCAGGAACTCTACGCCCTCGAGCGCGTCGCTCTCCAACAGCAAGCCATCTTCCGCGCCGCTCGCCTCGAGGCCGGCTTCTTCACCGCCTGCCTCAATGAAGCCATCGACACCCGCGGCGGCCTGCTCATCACCATGGAGCCGGAAATGGTCGGCGGCATCGAGATCACCCGCCAGCAGAACCGCAACTTCGCCCTCGCCCACGGCTTAAAGCGCATGAACCGCCAGGACAACAGTTTCGCTCTCGTATTGCGCTACCAGGCCCAGGCCGAGCGCCTGTACCGCCGCGCCATCGAGGATTTCGAGCGCCTCAAAGCCCTGCGGGGCGAGTTGCCGAACGAACCCATTCTCGAACCCGAACCCGAAGCAAACGAAACCACTTCCGACCCTTCACCGGCGAACCCATTTCCACCCCGAGACCCGCCACCGGCGCCTCCGCCTGGAACCTCTCCCCCACCGGTGCCGGAGTCCCCGGGCGTTCCGACGGATAACCAGGCAACGGACGCAAACCATCCGGCAGCCGCGCCCGTTGATCCGCCACAACCGCCCCCGCCGCCTCGCCTTGCGTCGTGTGTTAGCCTGAGCTTGCATGGCCGCCGCACCCGCGCTTCGGGCCACACCGCTCAATTCCGTCCATCGCGCCCTGCGGGCGAAGCTGGTGGATTTTGGCGGGTGGGAAATGCCCGTCCAGTACTCCGGCATCCTCCACGAACATCATGCCGTCCGCTCCGCCGTGGGCCTCTTCGATGTCAGCCACATGGGCGAAATCGAAATCCGCGGGCCCGAGGCCGGTCAACTGATGGATTTCGTCGCCACCAATCACGCTCAAAAGCTCCACATCGGCCAAGCCCAATACTCCGCCCTGCTCTACCCCCACGCAGGCTTCGTGGACGACATTCTGGTCCACAAGGTGGCCGAAGACCACTATTTCCTATGCGTCAACGCCTCCAATCAGGATAAGGATTTCGAGCACATTCGCGGCCTGAACCAGTTCCAGGCCGAAGTCGAATCCGCCGGCCAACGCTATGTGCAGCTTGCCATCCAGGGTCCCAAGGCCCCTGCCACCTTGCAGAAACTCACCCCCGTGGATCTGTCGGCGATTCGCTATTACTGGTTTGCCGATGGAATCGTAGCCGGTACTCCTGCGCGCATCGCCCACACCGGATACACCGGCGAGGACGGCTTCGAAATCTACATTCCGCCTGGCGAAGCCGAGCGGATCTGGCGCCGCGTGATGGAGGCCGGAGCGGAGTTCGGTATCCTGCCGTGCGGGCTCGGTGCCCGGAATACCCTGCGGCTCGAAGCCGCTATGTCGCTCTATGGCCACGAGATTGACGCTTCCATTTCCCCTTTCGAGGCCGGGCTGGATTGGATTGTTAAACTGAATAAGGGCGGCTTCGTGGGCCGCGAAGCGTTGATCCGGCAGAAAGAAAGCGGCATCCGGCGCAAGCTCATGGGGTTCGAGTTGCGCGGGCGCGGTATTGGCCGCGATGGTTACGAAGTCTACGTCGGCGGCGCTCCCGCGGGGTGGGTCACCAGCGGCTCCCCTTCGCCTGCGTTAAACAAGAATATCGGCCTCTGTTATCTGCCGGCGGACCGCGCCCAAACCGGCCGCGCGATCCAGGTTATGATCCGGCATCAGCCGGTGGATGCGGTTACCGTGGAGACTCCGTTCTACAAACGAGCGAAATAAAAATGTATCCAGAAAACCTTCGATACACCAAGGAACATGAGTGGGTCCGGGTAGAAGGCAACACCGGCACCATCGGGATCACCGATCACGCGCAGCAGGAGCTCGGCGATATCGTCTACGTCGATATGCCCAAGGTCGGGACCCGCGTGGAGCAGGGGAAAACGCTGGGCTCGGTGGAATCGGTCAAGGCGGTTTCCGATATTTATGCGCCGGTCAGCGGCGACGTGGTCGAAATTAACCAGACGCTGGCCGATGCCCCCGAGAAACTCAACGAGGATCCACACGGCGAAGCCTGGCTGGTCAAGATCAGGCTGAGCGTGCCGGCGGAGTTCGAGAAACTGATGTCCGCCGCCGAGTATCAAACCTATATAGGAGCCGAAAAGTAGTTTGCGTTACCTTCCGAAGTCCGATTCCGAGCGGCGCGAGATGCTGGACGCCATCGGAGCCCGGTCCGTCGAAGACCTGTTTGCTCATTTGCCGGAAGCCGTCCGGTTGAAGCAGCCGCTGGATCTGCCGAAGGGCATCTCCGAATACGAAATCGTACGCTATTTCCGCGAACGGGCCGCGGAGAATGCCAGTGGCTACGCCTCCTTTCTGGGAGCGGGCGTCTACCATCACTTCCGCCCCGTGCTGGTCGATAACGTCGTCGCGCGCGGCGAATTTCTCACCTCGTACACTCCCTATCAGGCTGAGATCTCGCAAGGCACCCTGGCCACCATCTTCGAATTCCAGACCATGATTTGCCAGCTCACCGGCATGGACGTGGCCAATGCCTCCATGTACGATGGGTCGACGGCCATGGCCGAAGCCGCCATGATGGCGGTGCGCGCCACCGGGAAGGGCCGCGTGCTGGTGGCGCGCTCCGTGCATCCCGAGTATCGGGAGGTGCTGCGGACCTATGCCGCCAACCAGGGAATGCCGGTCTCCGAATTCGCGTATCTGCCCGAAATGGGCGCGCTCGATGCCGAAGACCTCGAGCGCAAAATGGACGGCCTCACCGCCGCTGTCATCGTGCAATCGCCCAATTTCTTTGGTGTCGTGGACCGCGTGCGCGAGGCCGCCGAGATTGCGCACCGCTCCGGCGCCCTGCTGATCGTCCTGTTCACGGAAGCCGTTTCGCTGGGAATTCTGCAGCCGCCCGCGGCGGCCGATATTGTCGCCGGAGAGCTGCAGTCGTTCTCCATTCCACCTACCTATGGCGGGCCGTATATTGGCATCATCGCCACGCGGGAAAGGTTTGTGCGGCAGATGCCGGGACGGCTGGTCGGCCAGACGGTCGACTCGCGCGGCAATCGCGCCTTTTGTCTGACCTTGGCCACCCGCGAACAGCATATCCGGCGCGAAAAGGCCACCTCCAATATCTGTACCAACCAGGCGTTGCTGGCGCTCATGGCTAGCGTCTTTATGACCGTCTACGGCAAGCAGGGGCTGCGGGAACTAGCCGAACAAAATCTGGCCAAGGCGCACTACCTCGCCGGCAGAGTCAAACCCCGGTTTGGCGGAAGATTCTTTAACGAGTTTGTCGCGCGGGTGGAGGGCAAACTCCCGGACCAGGTAAACAAAACGCTCCTCAAGAGGAAAATCGTTGGCGGCCTGCCTCTCGCACGCTTCTATCCGGAGTTGGCCGATTCCATCCTGCTGTGCGCCACCGAGATGTCGCGCCGCGCGGATATGGACCGGGTCGCCGAGGTGCTGGCATGATTGACCGCGTTCGGCCCCACCTCGTCATCAATGAGCGTCTCATCTTCGAGCACAGCTCGCCCGGCAAACTAGGCTATCAACTGCCCGATTTGGATGTGCCCGCCGTGGAACCTGAGGAAGCCTTGGGACCGGAAAACGTGCGGGCAGCGATCGAGCATTTTCCGGAAGTCAGCGAGGTCGAAGTCGTCCGTCATTACGCGCGCCTCTCCACCTGGAACTACTCCCTCAATACCGGCATGTATCCTCTGGGCTCCTGCACCATGAAGTACAATCCCCGCGTGAACGAACTGGTGGCCCACATCGAGGAGTTGGCGTGGGCCCACCCGTATCAGCCCGAGCCTCTCGCTCAGGGCGCCATGGAGATCATGGCGCGGCTGGAGGCGGCACTGGCTGAGATCACCGGCATGGACGCCGTCACGCTCCAGCCCGCGGCTGGCGCTCACGGCGAGCTGACTGCCATTCTCATGATGCGCGCCGCGCTGGCGAAGCGCGGCAACCCCCGGAAAAAGATCCTGATCCCCGATTCGGCCCACGGCACCAACCCGGCGTCGGCGGCGATCGCCGGCTACGCCGTCGACAACATCAAATCCTCCGAGGCCGGCGTCCTCGATCTGGGCGCGCTGGAGCAGATTGTCACCGGGGATGTCGCCGCCCTGATGGTCACCAACCCCAATACGCTGGGCGTCTTCGAGGAGAACATCATGCAGGCGGCCGGGATACTCCATGCCAAAGGCGCGCTGCTGTATATGGACGGCGCCAACATGAACGCACTCATGGGCATTGCGCGCCCTGGCGACTTCGGCGTCGACGCCCTGCACCTGAACCTGCATAAGACCTTCTCCACGCCGCATGGCGGCGGCGGCCCCGGCGCCGGTCCGGTAGCCGTCAAGAAGGAGCTCGAACCCTTTCTGCCTCTGCCCCGGCTGAAGCGTTCCGCCAAGAGGTGGGCTTACGACTACAAGCGCAAGCATTCCATTGGCCGCGTGCGCGCCTTTTACGGCAACTTCGGCGTGATGGTGCGGGCGCTGGCCTACATTCTGGCGCACGGCGGACCGGGCCTCCGTAAAGTCACCCTCGATGCGGTCCTCAATGCCAACTATATTCGTAAAGGACTGGAGCCCTATTACGAACTGCCTTATCAATCGCCCAGCATGCATGAGGTCGTGTTCAGCGACCAACGGCAGGCGCAGAAAGGGGTGCACACCGGCGATATCGCCAAGCGGCTGATCGATTACGGCTTTCACCCCTACACCGTCAGCTTTCCACTCATCGTGCACGGCGCCCTCATGATCGAGCCGACCGAGACCGAAACCAAGCGCGAGCTCGATCGCTTCATCGAGGCGATGACCGCCATCGCGCACGAAGTGGAGAGCGACCCTCAGATGGTGAAGACCGCGCCTCATGGCACGGGAACGAGCCGCGTAGACGAAGTGGCCGCCGCGCGCAAGCCGGTCCTGCGATGGAAGCCGGCTTGAACGTTGGCCGCGCCGTCTTGCTGATCGCCGCGGTGCTGCTGCTGATTCGCCTGCCTTTTCTAAACCAGGCGATCCAGGGCGACGACGACACCTATATCTCCGAAGCCCAGCATGCCTTGATCGAGCCGCTGCATCCCGCGCATACTTCTTATGTCTTTCAGGGCGTCGAAGTCGATCTCCGCGGCCATCCTCACCCGCCGCTCGACGCTTGGGTGCTCGCCGGTTTGCTGGCGCTCTTCGGCGAAGTGAAGGAAGTCCCGTTTCATGCCGCGTACATTGCCTTCTCCCTGATTGCCGCGGCGGCCATGTGGTCGCTGTCGCGACGCTTTTCGCCGCAGCCCGTATGGGCCACCTTGCTTTTTCTGGCGGTGCCGCCTTTCGTCGTGAATGGCAATTCGCTCGAATCCGACTTGCCCCTTCTCGCCTTCTGGATGGCGGCCATCGCCCTTTTCTGCGCCCGGCGTCTCGTGCTCGCCGCGGTGGCGATGGCGCTGGCCGCCACGGCCGCTTACCAGGCCGTTTTCCTCACCCCGATTCTGGCGCTGTATGTTTGGCTGTACCGCCGCCGCGACTGGCCAAGTTGGGCCGCTCTGCTGACCCCGCCCGCGGTCTTAGCCGCATGGCAGATCTTCGAGCGTCTTTCCACGGGAGCCCTCCCGGCGGCCGTGCTGACGGGCTATTTCGGCGCCTACGGCTTCCAGGCGCTCGCGCTGAAAATACGCAACGCGGCGGCGCTCGCCATCCACGCCTGTTTTTTGATCTTCCCCCCCCTGCTGCCGGCCGCGCTCCTGCTGGCTTGGCGCAAGCGCCGCCAGCCGGATGTGTTGTTTCTCTTCGGCTGGATCGCTGTCTTCTTCGCCGGTGCGGTGGCCGTCTTCTTCGCTGGCTCGGCCCGCTACCTGCTCCCCATCGCGGCTCCCCTGGCGCTGCTGGCCTCGCACCTGCGCGCCCGGTGGCTGGCGGTGGGCTTCGCGGCGCAATTGGCCCTCGGACTGGGCCTGGCGGCGGTGAATTACCAGCATTGGGACGGGTACCGCCGGTTCGCCCAAGCCTTGCGCGCGTCCGCCGCCGGCCATCGCGTTTGGGTCGATGGCGAATGGGCATTGCGCTTTTACCTCGAAGCCGATGGCGCCCTGCCTCTGCGCAAGACCCAGCGTCTGCGTCCCCAGGACATCGTTGTGTCCAGCGAGTTAGGCCATGCGGTAGACTACACCGCCCCCCGCTCCACGATCGCGAGGATGGATATCCAGCCGGCCCTCCCGCTGCGACTCATCGGTCTGGAATCGAATGCGGCATTCTCCACCGCCTCGCGCGGCCTGTGGCCTTTCGGCTTTTCCAGCGGGGTGATCGATCGCCTGCGAGCCGACCTCATCGGGGAACGCCTCGTCACGCTCGGGTACCTGCCGATGATTGCGCCCGAAGCGGCCGGTCAGATCGTGACCGGGATCTTCGCCGACCATTGGATGGGAGCCAGCGCCACCGTGGTCCTCAAAAGCCCGCCGCAGCCTGAGCCGCTTTCTCTCACGTTTTACATTCCGCCCCAGGCCCGCGCCCGCCGCATTGCGCTGTGGCTCGATGGCCGCGAGGTGGCTGCGCACATCTATCCGGGGGCGGGGACCTACACCCTCGAGTCCGATCCGCTGCGGCCCTCCGGCGCCACCGCTGCGGTAGAGATCCGCGTCGACCAGACCTTTAATGTGCCGGGAGATCGAAGGGATTTGGGCATCGTCCTGGCCGCCGTGGGCTTTGCCCCCTGAGCGGCGGCCTGCGCAAGTCACGCCTCCGGTCCCGGCCCCGATCTGCCGGGTCCATGGTGGCATCATTTGAGCCGGCTGAGGAGTCGCTTGGCTTCAGCCTGGCTGGGCTCGCGGGCTTCCGGCTCCTGGGAGAGATACCGGAGCAAGTAGCGCTTCGCGCGGGCCAGGTCGGACGATTGATCCGCGAGGATCACGGCGGCATGGTAATGGGGCGCGAGGTCGTCGGAGACGTTCGCTTCGGATTCCTGGAGGAGTTGGTCGAGCTCGGTGAAGTGCGCCGTGGCGGCGTAGCTTTCGGCCAGGACAATGTACGCGGGAACGCGGTCGGGCTCGACTTCCTGGGCCGCGCGGGCGTACTTTTGGGCAAGATCGTAGCGAGGCGAAGTGGTGGTCCGGTAGAAGGCGGCTAGCTCGACCAGGGCGCTGTAGTACCGGGGGTTGATCTGGATGGCTTTGAGGTAGTAGGTCTCCGCTTGGGCGGCGGTCTTCTTGTCGTGGGCAGCCAGGCGGGCGCGTCCGAAATTGCCGCGGGCCGGTTCGATGCGCTCTATTTGGGCAGCCGTGGCGAAGGCTTGTGATCGGTCCCCGCCCGCGATGCCCGGGGCTTCGAAGAGAAAAAGCATTTTCGCGAACAGAGCGAAGGTGTGGTCGGGCTTGAGGGAGACAGCCGTATCGATCTCCTGCTTGCAGCGGCGGGCGAGGCTTAGGGCGCGGAGTTTGTTGGCACGGCCGGCAGCTTCGCCCAGGATTTGGGCGAAGTAGAAGTGGTAGTCGGCTGAGGTGGCATCGAGCGCGATCGCCTGTTCGGCGTGCTGGATGGCGGCGCCTTCGTTGTAGAAGGCCCAGTCTATACGAGATTGCTGGGAGAAGGACTCCGCCGTAGTGGGTTTGACCAGCGCACGGGCTCGCTTCCAGTGATTGTGGTCCAGCAGGTTGGCAATCGCTTGGTCGGCCGCTAGTGCTGGTACGGCTGCAGCCAACAGCCAGACTGCGACGAATCGTGATCCCGGCCAGTTTGCACAACGAGCCATGACGAATTTTAGCGCCTTCTCCGGTGCAATAATGGCGGAAAACGCTATAATGCCGGGGAAGGAAGGAAATGGTCATGCCGATTGCGAAGGCCGGGGGGTCAATCCTGCGTTGCGCCTCGCTCGTTGCGGTGGCTGCGTTAGCGGCGGTAACCCCCGCGCTCGCCCATCACTCGTTTGCCATGTACGATCGCGACCACCAGGTCACGCTGACCGGGACCGTCAGCAAATTCGAGTGGACCAATCCGCACGCGTTCATCGAATTGGACGTGCCCGACACGAGCGCCGGCGTGAAGCATTACAGCATCGAATGCGCCAGCCCCAACGTCCTCACGCGGGTCGGCTGGAAATTCAACGAGCTGAAGACCGGCGACAAGGTCACGCTGCTCGTCAACCCGCTGAAAAACGGGAAAGCCGGCGGGATGCTCGAGAAAGCCACCGTCCCCGATGGGCGCGTCCTGGGCGATGGCAATCCGCCCAACGGCCGCTTCGATCAGTAACGGCAGAACCCATGCACTCGAAGACGATCGCATCTCTCACCATCGCGTGCCTGTTCCTGCCGGCCGCGGTGCAGGCACAATCCAAATCCAGTCATCCCGATCTCACAGGCACCTGGGCCGCCGACCGCCGCCCCAACCGCGATCCCAAAATTGTCCCGCCGCCCGCTGCGCCCCTGCTGCTCAAATCTCAGTACGCCGGCCCCTACGAAGCGCGCCGCAAGGCCGAACGCGAGGCCGATGAGCGCGGCGAGCCCCTTGCCAATGGTTCCACCGCGTGCATCCCCTATGGCATGCCGCAGATGATGTCCGCCATCTACCCGCTGGAGATTCTGCAGACCGCCGGACAAATCACCATCGTCGCCGAAGCCTTCAGCGAGGTCCGCCGCATCTATATGGACGAACCGCAGGCCCGGATCGGAGAAGTAGCCCCAGGCTACTACGGCCACTCGGTCGGCCATTGGGACGGCGACACCCTCGTCGTCGACACCATTGGGATCAAAGAGTCGGTGCTCGGTTACCGCGCCATGCCCCACAGCGAACAGGTGCGTCTTACGGAACGGTTCAAACTGGTGGCGCCCGACGTCCTGCACGACCAGGTCACCGTCGAAGATCCAGTCGCGCTCGAGAAGCCCTGGACCTTCACCTTTGCCTACCGGCGCACCCCCGGTTACAAAATGCAGGAGTATGTCTGCGAGAACAATCGCGACTACGCCGACGAAAAAGGCGTGACCCGCCTGAAACTGAGCGACCACTGATGTATCGGCTCGTTCTCCTCGCCCTGGCGGCTTCGATCGTCGCGGGTCAATCCACCGTTCCCCGTACCATGCGCTTCGACTACGTTCACGCGGGCACGGCCTCCGAGGAGCACTTCGCCGTCGATGGTGTGGTCCTGGAAGGCGCCTGGCCGGGGCCGCTCGACCGCTGGATCGACGAGACCAACCTCGGCAAGTATTACTTCCAGGTCCTGGACCGCGCCACCAACCGCCTGATTTATTCCCGTGGATTCGCCAGCATTTACGGCGAATGGGAAACCACCGACGAGGCTAAACAGCAGAGCCGGGCGTTCCACGAAAGCGTGCGCTTCCCGGCGCCGGCCTCCCCGGTGCAGGTGGTGATCAAGAAGCGTGGGCCGCGCAACGAGTTTCGCGAGGTCTGGTCTGCGGTGATCGATCCCGCCAATGCCGCCATCGACCGCAGCAGCCCGGCCAAACTCAACGTTTGGGCGGTCATGCAGAATGGCCCGCCGCAGGACAAGGTCGACCTCTTGCTTTTGGGCGACGGCTACACAGCCGCCGAAATGGACAAATGGCACCGCGACGCCCGCCGCACGGCCGACCTTCTGTTCGCGGTGTCGCCCTTCAAAGAACATCGTCTCGAATTCAACGTCTGGGCCATCGATACGCCCGCCGAAGAGAGCGGCGTGTCGCGCCCGTCGGATAGTGTCTACCGCCGCTCTCCTCTGCGCGCCGGTTACGACGCCTTTGGTTCGGAGCGCTACGTGCTCACGTTCGATAACCGGCGACTGCGCGAAATCGCCGCGGCGGCGCCCTACGAATTTATCGAGATCGTAGTGAACGACCGCAAATACGGCGGCGGGGGTATCTTCAATCTGTTCGCCACCGTCTCCGCCGATAACGCCTTCACGCCCTATGTTTTCGTGCATGAATTCGGCCATCACTTCGCCGGGTTGGCCGACGAATACTACACCTCCGATGTCGCCTACGGCAGTTCCACCGAGCGCCCCGAACCTTGGGAGCCCAATGTCACCGCCGATCCCCACGCCGCCAAGTGGAAGGAACTGCTGGCCGCCGGCATCGGCCTCCCTTCGCCCTGGCCCAAGGCGGATTTCGAGCAGATGGAAGTGGAGATTCAGAAGCGCCGGCGCGAGATCCGCGCGCAGCAGCGCCCCGAGGCCGAGATGGAGGCGCTTTTCCAGGAGGAACGCGGCCGCGATACGAAACTGCTGGCCTCCGGCCCCAACGCCGGCAAAGTCGGCGCCTTCGAGGGCGCCATGTACGAGGGACGCGGTTACTACCGGCCGCAGCAGGACTGTATCATGTTCACGCGCGACGAGGCCGGCTTTTGCGCTGTTTGCCGCCGCGCCATCGAACGCATGATCCGTATGTACGCAAAGTGAGTTTCTGAAAACAACATGAAATTCCAAACACTCGGCAAAACAGGAATCACCGTCTCCCGCCTCTGCTTGGGCTGCATGAGCTATGGAGGCGCTCCCGTGCCCGACTGGGCGCTCGGAACGCGCGGTTGGCACGTCAATAAAGAAGATGCCCGCGAGCACTTCCAGATCGCGCTCGATGCCGGCATCAATTTCTTCGATACCGCCGACGTCTACTCCGCCGGCCAGAGCGAGGAAATCACCGGCGCTTACCTCAACGAGATGGCCCGTCGAGACCATATCGTAGTCGCCACCAAGGTGCAAGGCGTCATGGGTCCCGGCCCCAACGAACGCGGCCTCAGCCGCAAGCACATCATTGCGGGTTGTGAGAACTCCTTGCGCCGTCTGCGCATGGATTACGTCGATCTCTACCAGATCCATCGCTGGGATTTCCACACACCTCTCGAAGAGACGTTGGAGGCGCTGGACTCGCTGGTGCGCGCCGGAAAAGTGCGCTATCTGGGCGCCAGCAGCATGGCTGCCTGGCAATTCTCCAAGGCGCTCTACACGGCCAGGGAAAACGGCTGGCACCGCTTTCGCGCCATGCAAAACCATTACAACCTGATCTATCGCGAGGAAGAGCGTGAGACCATTCCACTCTGCCTGGACCAAGGCGTAGGCATCATTCCGTGGAGTCCTCTGGCGCGCGGGTTTTTGACCGGGACGCGCAAGCGCGAGGGCGGCACGACCACGCGCTCCCAGGTGGACAGCTTCGCCAAAGACATGTACTACAGCGAAAACGATTTTGAAATTGCCGATGCGGTGGTGGCCGTGGCCGAGAAGCGCGGGGTCTCCGCGGCCCAGGTCGCTCTCGCGTGGGTTCTGCAAGCGCCCGGAGTGACGTCACCCATCGTAGGCGCCACCAAGACTGCGCAACTCCAAGACCTGATCGCAGCGATCGATCTCAAGCTGACGGCCGACGAGGTCGCCGCGCTCGAAAAGCCGTACCGTCCTCACCCGATCCTGGGGCACAAACAGCCCGGCCCAAAAGACATCTAATTCGGGGCCAGGCTACGGACCACGGCAACCACCGCTCCTTAAGCCTCGTCAGGCATCGACCTCACGCGCAGATAATGAACAGGGAGGCGCAATGCTGAAGAAAGGTCCCGCGAAAGAGGTCACGATCTTCAGTTCCAGGACAGTGGAGGTGAGCCATGCAACAAGGCTATCCAGCTAGGCTGCTGCGTATTCACATTTCCGAGGCGGATCGATTCCAAGGCAAGCCGCTCTACGAGGCGATCGTCGCCAAGTGCCGTGAGATGAAGATTGCTGGGGCGACCGTTTTCCGCGGCCTCGAAGGATATGGCGAGAGCGCCGAGATGCATCGGGCGCACCTGGCGCGCCACGACCAGCCCATCCTGATCTCGATCGTGGATTCGGCGGACAACTTGAGCCGGCTGGTCCCGGTCGTCGAAGAAATGATGGATACCGGCCTCATGGCGGCGTCCGATGTGACCGTGGTTCGCGTCGAGAAGAAGGCTCCGGCGCAGGAAGGAAAGGATGCTTGAGCACGAACAAACCCGAGTACGGCTGCGTTCCTCTGGTAGGTCGGCGGGACTCGTGGAGCTTGCGGAGGGTCTGTCGTGCCCGGCTGGCCGCGTCGCCGATGTCCGGCATGCCACCAGCGCCGCTCTCTAACCGGTCGTGCTGGACGCACTCCGGCGGTGCGAATTATCAGACTTGGCTGATCATCGACCGCCGTGCCTACGGGGCGGCGCGCCTGTTTCATTTCACCCCTGGCCGCCCATATGGAAACATGGAGCAGGCCCGAGGACGGGTGAGGTGGGCACGAGCCACGCACCGGCCTCAATGGAGCGCTATTCGGTCGCAGTCAGAACACGTATTTCACCGCGAACTGTATCACCCGCGACGGCGCCGTGGTCGACGCGTCGGGCGTAGCGTCCGTAGTGGCGGAGCCGAATGTGGTGCCGAAGTTCGTCCCGGTAGTGCTTCCGAGGGCGCCACCGTAGCCGAGGCCGAGTCGAACACTATTCGTTAAGTTGTAGAACTCAGCGCGGATCTGGAGGGTCTGGCCTTCCTTGATCCGGAAGCTTCTGGCAAACGCTTGATCCCACTGCCAGAATCGCGGCCCGAGCAAACTGTAGGGGCCCATATTGCCGAACCCGCCATTCGTCACTCCACCGTAAGAAGGCTGGGCAAATGCGGCTGGGTTCACCCATTGCACGCACGGAGCGATATTGGCACAGGGCTGCCCTCGATTGGGCGAAGTCGTGTCGACCAGTACCTGGTTGGGACGTTGGTTTCCGGGAGGGTTGCCGCCGATACCGGTTATCGGGTCAGGGGTTGTGCCGGTAAAGACAGAGAAGTATGGACCCGTGCTAGCGGTGACTAGCGTCGAGAGAGTCCAGTCCGAGGCCAGACGGCCGGCGAAACCAGAGAATCGCGGAGTCTGGTAGACGAACGTAACATTCGCAATCTGGCGCCGGTCCAACGGGCAATTGCCATAGTCCAGGTGCCGGTCTGCGGGAGCGACGTTCTGTCCGAAGCCTTGGTGCAAGTAATTCTGACCGGGGTTCAGAACGTTGCCCTGGGTTAGATCGGCCATTCCGATACAGTGGGACCAGGTGTAGTTCGCGTTTAAAGTGAGATTGTTGTGGAGCCGCCAGGTGGACGTTACCAGGAGGCCGTGGTAGCCTTCGGTACCCCCATCATCGTACATCGTGAGATATCCGAGCTGTGTACCTGGACGGGCTAAGTTCAGAGCGCGGCGCTGGTTGATATTACTTGAGCTGGTGCAGGGGCCGGGCGCCGTAAGGCCGTACTGCCCCGCGGCACAGGCGCCTGGAATATACACGCCAGGATTCAATTCCACCGCGTCCCAGATGTGGTTGTAATGGTTTCCGAGATACGTGGCCGAGAAGAACCATCCCGGGGTGATCTGCCGCTGCACTCCCAAATTCCAGGAATACAGAGTTTGCGCATTGAGATTCTGTGGTATCGGGAGATAGCTGCCATAGGGCGCAAAGAACGGATTCGCCTTGTTGTAGTTATAAGGGAAAGGATCGCCGCCCGGGAACGGGTTAGACAGGCCGTTGAAGATACCCGTGGGGATCTGCGTTAAGCGGAACGGCGAGGAAGATTCGGTATTGAGTTGCAGGTCGAGCGGGACGAGGGCATGCGAAATCCCTGCGCCGGCGCGGACGGCAGTCTTGCCGTCTCCGAAAGGATCCCAGGCCAGGCCAAGGCGCGGGTCCAGGTAGCTATATTTCGGATTGATCGGCGAAGTGCCGGAAAACCCGGAGTCGCCCGGATACAGAAACCCCGGAGGCGCGTTGGGGATGGCCTTGCTCGTAATGCCCTGATAGAAGTTACCCACGTTGAAGGTGTAGGAGTCTCCCTGCGGGAACGACACGCCTAAGAATGGATCCCAAGCAAGCCCGTAGTTCAAGGTCAGCTTAGGAGTTAGCTTCCAGGTGTCCTGGACATACAACGCCAGGGAGTTCTCGCGTGCATTGACAGGATTCGGATTGGCTTGCCGGAACTGAGCAGCGAAGCCCAGGAAGAAATCCGTAAGGCCGTTGCCCGTTAAGGCTGGGGCAAAGGTAAAAGAGCCCGCGGACCAGGCCTGCGCAACCGACCACTCGTTGGTGTGCATGAAGTATCCGCCGAAGCGGAACAGGTGCGAGCCATGGCTGATGCTGAAGTCCTCATTCAGCCCGAAGCTGGTGGTATAGGCGAAGGAATTCTGGCTGAACTGGCCGCCGCCTAGCGTGAATGCACCCACGACTCGGATCGGCAGGTAGTTCGGCTGATAAGTATACATGTTGATGCCGACGTCTTTAGGGCCAACCATGCTGGCGCCGGGAAGGTTGGCCGCTACGCGATTAAAGAACAGGCGTGTAGAGTTGACCATATTTGGTCTGATCAGGTACGTATCGCCCAGGGTGAATGTGGTTTCCTGCATATCGTTACCGACCCCATCCGCCGCCAGGATACTGTTGTGTTGCAGCGTGTAGGGAACCACGGCATCCTGCCGGGCGATCATGATTCGCGCAAAAAGCGTTTGTTTATCGCTACGCTGATAATCCAGCCGGGCCGGGGCCTGCAGATCGTTCTCATGGAGCGGATATGATTGAGTAAAAACGCCGCAAGGGCCCGCCCCTTGGGGAAGGAGCGAAGCAACCCTGACGGCCACCGGGTTGAACGCTGAGGGGCTGATCGTGTTATTTACGAACCCACCTCGCAACTGGATGCCGCCCTGACACTTAGCCCAAGCCGTAAAATCCCCGGTCAACTCCTGCGCGGTGGGAACGAATTCCTGGTTGATGATGGGGATCTGGCGCACCATGGTCTCTTGATAGCCGAGGAAGAAGAATAGCTTGTCTTTCTTGATCGGACCTCCGAAAGTGCCGCCGAACTGGTTGCGCTTTAAGCCATCCCGGGCAGACGTCTGGGCGAAGAAGTCCCGGCCATTTAAGTCGTAGTTGCGGAGAAACTCGAACAGGTCGCCATGGAAGCCGTTGGTGCCGGATTTGGTGACCGCACTGACGGATGCAGCCCCCTGTCCTACGCTGGAGGCATCCTGCGCGCTGGTGGATACCTTGAACTCCTGGAGCGCGTCCGGGAAGGGCAGCAGCATGCCGACACCGGTGAAATGAGAAACATAATTGGCGCCGTCGAAGTTGTACTGGACACCGGAGCCGGTTCCACCCGCTACGGCGAATTTATACCCGGTATGCATGTCGTAACTGGGATTGGCCGCACCCTGCACGGCGGCGCCCACCAGCGTGATCAACTGTGTGGGATCGCGGCCGTTGAGAGGCAGGTCGACAATACGCTGCGTCTCCATCACTGCGCCGACACCTGCGGTTTGTGTTTCCACCTGGCTGACGTTGGCTTCTACTTGCACGCGTTGGGTGATCTCCCCGACGCCTAGCGTGATCGCGATTTCCGGGGCGGTTCCGACCTGCAGTTCGATTCCCGTCTGCACATAGGTGCGGAAACCCATTTTGCCCGCCTCCAGCCGATACGGCCCCAACTGGAGGTTTGTTAGAACGTAATAACCAGCGGTATCCGTCAAGACCGTCCGTTTGAATCCGGTGTCGGTTTGCGTGGCCGCCACTTCGACGTTGGGTACAACTGCTCCAGACGCATCTCTGATAATGCCGCTTATTTGGGAGACGGCCTGACCGAAAGCGACGCTGGAGAGAAGAAGAGCGCCGCTCAAAATGAGCGCCGAACCGCACGACAAACGAACGATACGAAACCTATTAATGTTCACATATTCCTCCCTGGGGCTTTCCGATAGGCTAACTTTATCCGCTCGTAAGAGTTTCCGGGCAACAGTGGGATTCTACACTATTGCGGACGCCGGTAAAAGTCAATCCGTCGATTCAATATTTTGAACGGCCGATCCAAAAAGCCGGTATGTAAATCGCGAGGCCTCGGCTGGATCCGCCTTGGCTCGCAGGCCAGCCGGCACTAGCCAAGGCTTCGCCTTGATATCCCTGCGGGATATGGGAGTCGAGGAAGTCAGGAGCCAGAAGCCAGAATGGCCTCGCCGATTCCCTTTCGTCCCACCGATGGAGCTTCTCACGAGTTGGCCTCCGATGAGATTGCGAAAATTGTCGAAGACTTCGCGGCAGCGGCACGGCGTGTGCGGTCGTGGCGGGGTTTAGGCTCATCGAAATCCATGCAGCCCACGGCTATCTGCTCAACGAGTTCATGACGCCGCTCGCGAATCAGCGCTCCAATGAGTACGGCGGCTCGTTTGAGAACCCGATTTGGATGACGCTTGAGACGGTCCGGGCAATACGGTCCGCGATTCCAAACGAGATGATGCCGGCTGGGTTATCGAACCTACCAGCGCGCCTCGCGGCTCTGCTGTCGCTTCTGCTGTGGGCCGGCATTCTCACCGCCGGCAGGGCGATTGGATATGTACTTGTGCCGCCGGGCCTTCATTTCTTATAGAGTAAATAATGCATGGCGGGCCGGCACCGTCACTCGGGCAGAGTGAATCAGCGAGGCCGGAGAAATCGACCTGAGCAAAGACGGGCGTGCTCGATGAAATTACGGCAACCACGAAACAAACACCCGTGAAGCGAGACCCGAAGTCCTCATTTCGCCCGCCCTCCGGCTTTCTCTGCCGCGGCATTCATGTGTCTTATGTCCTTTTCATTCTCCAAGCAGATAAACTCCAGTAAGTCGGTATCGGCAGCGAGAACCTGGTTTACCGTGACAGTCCACGGCTTGGTGTAGGCCTTGGGATCGTCAACGGTGACCTCGATTCGCAGATGTCCGAAGTCAGGCCTGCGAAACCGCTCCGTAACTTTGGCGGCATCGGTGAAAGGATCCCCGGCAGTATCCAGCCATTGCCCATCTTTATAGCCAGCCGACTGCACTACCAGAGTATCGCCCTCCCATCTCCCCGTGGAGTAACCGCTCCAGGCGGGATTGGGGTCGGCGGGGAGGGGCCGTCCATCGATGAAGATCTGCCGGTACATCGAGTTGTATTCCAACAGAATCACGAGCAATCCGGGAGTCTGTACGATCTTACGGAACTGGTTGCCCCAGGTGTGCTGTACCATAAAGCCGTCCGGCAGACACAACGAATGGGGTTCGGTAGTCTTTGGGGGCTCCGCCCGGGCTTGGGCCAGTTGCGCCATCCCGGGCTTATAGGGCAAACGGTGATAGGGCTGGCCCTTGTCGTCCGGAGCAATGTCCAGGAACTGGTTGGGACCGGTCTGTTGAATCGTGGGATCTAAAACATATCCCTCTGAGCCGCCAGTCGCCACAGCCCAGACTCCTGAAAGATCAGGCTTGCCGTCCGCCGTCCTCGGCGCGGGGGCTGAAAGGTTCGGTCTTCCATCCGCTGTCCGTGGCATCCCGGGCGTGGGATAGTTCAGCCATTGCGCGGAGACAGAGGCAGAAGCCGAGAGCAAAACAAAGAAAGTCGAAATGGATCGATTCATTCCGGGCTCCAGTTGCGGGGATTATATAATGTGCTCCGGCGCCTTGCAACGTTTACCGTTTCGAGGGTTTCGAGGGGTCCCGAACGGCCCGGATGTTTGGTTGATTTTGCGAAAAAGGAGGTTTCGATGATTCCGAGATCTATAGCTCCCGTTAAATTCCTGTTCGTATTGTGTTTGGCTGCGGCCGGATTGCACGCAGCGGCCCAGAACACAATTTTGGTGAATCGTATCGGGCCGTCGAGCGGCATGCTGTACATTGCCAATTCCGACGGCAGCAGCGAGCGGCTCCTCGCTTCCGGCGGAAACTTCGAATACGACGCCTCATATTCGGCTGACGGCCAATGGATCGTATTCACCTCCGAACGCAACGGCCCGGCGAACATCTATCGAATCCATCCGGATGGTTCGGCTCTCGATCGCCCCACCGCGAGGCTGATTGCAGAATTGCTAGTGTGGATTGCCCAAACGCCGGACAGATCAGGCTTGCCGTCCTGCGGGTGCCGAGAGATTGGGTTTTCCACCGGGCGTCCGCGGAATCCCGGGTGTGGGGTAGCCCAGCCATTGCGCGGAGAGCGATACAGAAGTCGAAAGCAAAACAACTAAAGCTGGAATCGGTAAATCCATTTTGACCTCCTCCGTTCGAGGTGCCGGAACCTCGCGCTTGCCCTTCCGTGGTGAGCGTCGTTTCGTGGCCTCTGGAAAATCAGAATACATACTTGAGCGCGAATTGGAACACTCGAGCGGGGGCATTGGTTGCAGCGCCGGTCACGCCGGCTTGGCCCTGGACACCGGGAGGTGGAGTCGCATCGTTGAGGATGCGGCCGAACGTGTTTGGTGAGCTCAAGGTGATAGCAGGATCGCCGGGCCGAAGGCTATTGGTGGGATTGAAACACTCCACTCGTACTTCCACACTCTGGTGCTCGCGAATCTTGAATTGTCTCGATATCGCATCATCCCATTCCCAGAATCCCGGCCCTCGCACGCTGTTGATGCCCATGTTTCCAAATGTGCCCAAGGGGGGAGCCTGGAATGCCGCCGGATTCAGCCATTGGAGACAGAACGCACCAGGAGACCCACACGATTGGTTTTGAGCGGGCGAGTAAACGTTGGCCAGTACTTGGTTGGGACGTTGCGTGCCGGGAGGGTTGCCTCCGAAGCCAGTGGCGATATCCGGAGCCGCGCCGGTAATAATCCCCCCGATACCTCCCGTACCGCTATTTGTCAGGGGATCGCCGGTGCGTGCGACCACGCTCGAGCCAAAAGTCCAGCCCGACGCTATGATACGCGCGAATCGGTTTTCGAACCTAGGTGTTTGGGCTACCAGAGTAACATTGGCGACCTGCCGCCTATCCTGGAGGCAATCGCCTACATCCAGGTTGCGATCGGCAGGACCGATGTTCTGGTACGCCTGATGGATATAATTAGCGCCGGGGTTTAATAGGGTGATCAGCGGCAGCCCGATGCAGTGCGACCAAGTGTAGTTGAAATTCAGATTGACGTTGCTGCCCAAGCGCCAATTGGTGGCCAGGAGCAGTCCGTTATAGCCCTGCGTGCCCCCGTCGTCATATTGCGAAACATATCCGAGCTGAGTCCCCGGAGCGCTCAGATTCAGAAGCCGGCGTTGATTCACGTTCGAGGAATTCGTGCACGGACCGGGTGCTGTGAGCCCGTATTGCCCGGCTACACAATTTCCCGGGATATACTGAGCAGGATTCAGCTCGACCGCATTCCATACGTGAACAATGTGGGTCCCTAGATATGTGGCCGATACGAACCAGTTCGGCGTGATCTGCCTTTGTGCGCCGAAGTTCCAGGAATACTGTACAGGTGTTTTCAAATCAGGTGGTACCGGAAGATACGTGCCATAAGGCGCGAACACGGGATTGCTCTTATTGTAGTTATAGGGAAAGGGATCGCCGCCCGGGTAAGTCGCGTACGGATTGTCTAACTTAACACCCAAACTGATGACAGTTAAACGGAATGGCGAAGCGGATTCGTTGTTGATCACCTGGTTGTGGCTTACGAAGTCGTGCGCGATGCCGGCACCGGCGCGAATGGCTGTTTTTCCGTCGCCAAACGGATCCCACGCGATTCCCACGCGAGGATCGACATTGCCCCAACGTGAATTGATGCCGGAATTACCGTGAAACCCGGGATCGCCCGGATACGTAAACCCGGCTGGGGCGTTGGGGATTACCGTGCTCCGCTGACTTGCATAAAACCGAGCGATGCTGAAATTGTACGTGTCGCCCTGCGGAAACGCCGCGGCGAAGAATGGGGCCCAGTTGACGCCATAATTTAGCGTCAGCCTGGAATTGATCTTCCAGGTATCTTGCGCATACAGCGCGAAGAAGTTCTGTCTCACATTCAGGGGATTGGGGTTGGCCTGCCGCAACTGCGAAACGTTGCCCAACAAAAAGTCGGCCATGCTGGAACCGGTCGCGCCGGGAGCGACCGTATAGGCTCCGTCGGCAAAGGCCTGGGCCAGAAGCCAATCGATCGAGCGCATGTAGTACCCGCCAAAAGCGAACAGATGCGATCCGTGGGTGATAGTGAAATCATCATTGACGCCAAAGTTGGTTTGGTAGGAAAAAGCGTTTTTGGTCGTGCTTCCCAGGGTGAACTGGCCAACGACGTTAAGCGAGAAGTAATGCGGATCGTAGCTGAACGCATTGATTCCAAGGTCGGGAGCGCCGAACATGTTCGCGCCGGGCTTCAAGGCTGCGATCCGATTCACTGAAAGCCGCATGGAGTTCACCATACTCGGGCTCAATACGTATGTGTCGCCGATGGTCCCCGATTGAGCCTGGTCGTTGAAGCCGGGGGTGCCTTCGGTTAATGGATCGGGTGTCAGCGAGTAGGGAACGGCAAATTCCTGTCTGGTAAGCATGTACCGCGCGAACAGCGTGTGCTTGGCGCCTAATTGATAGTCCACCCGAGTCAGGCCTTGATTGTCGTTTTCGTGATTGACAATTCCCGTAAGAACACGTCCACAACCGTTCAGAGCTTGCGGAAGCCGCTTGGCGATATTCAAGGCTGCCGGGCTAAGAAGCGAGGTGCTGACCTGGTTATTGAGGAAGGGCCCTCTCAATGTTAATGGCTGGCCATTTTGGCAAGCTGCGGACGCGAATGTCGTGAAGTTCCCCTGCAACATGTCGGGTGTGGGCACAAACTCCTGGGTACTAATCGGAGTCTGGCGGACCAGCGTCCCCTGGTAGCCAGCGAAGAAGAACAGTTTGTCTTTCTTGATCGGTCCGCCCACAGTGCCGCCAAACTGGTTTCTCTTGAGACCGTCCGGACCGGTTGCGAAGAAATCACGCGCATTAACGTCGTAGTTGCGCAAGAACTCGAACAGATCCCCGTGGAAGGCATTCGTTCCCGACCTGGTGACGGAATTGACCGTCGCGCCGGAATGTCCACCATTGGAGGCGTCTTGCACACTGGTCGAAACCTTGAACTCTTGAAGCGCATCCGGGAACGGCAGCGGCATGCCGCTTCCATCCAGCGTGTTAATATGCGGAGCGCCGTCGAAGTTGTACTGCACGCCTTCGATGCTGGAACCGGCCACCGAGATCAGCGCGCCGGTCCGCATACCGTACCCGGGCGATACGCCGGTCTGAACGGACGACCCGCCGAGCGTGATCAGGTCGGTCGGCTGCCGCCCATTCAGCGGCAAATCGAGAATTCTCTGGGTCTCAATCACGCTGCCCACGCCAATACTGCGCGTTTCAACCTGGCTTACGTTTGCTTCGACCTGAACGGATTCACTTACCTGCCCAAGCCCCATCGTGATGGGGATCTGTGGCGCCGTCCCAACTTGCAAAGTGATTCCCGTCTGCACATAACTGCGGAATCCCATCTTGCCCGCTTCCAATCGATAAGGCCCGAGCGGTAAGTTGGTCAAGATATAATTGCCCGCGTCATCGGTTATCGCGGTGCGCTTAAAATCTGTGTCAGTTTCAGTGGCTGTGATTTGCACGCCCGCCATGACGGCCCCGGAACTGTCCCTCACGGTGCCACTGATTTGTGAAACAGCTTGCGCCAAAACGACGCTGGGAAGAACGCTGCTCACCCAGAGTATCCCCATCACGCTAGCGGCACGGGTTAACGGCTTCCAAGCATTCGAAAACGTCATGCAATACTCCATTCATCGAGGGTTACAGATCTGAATTCCGGCGCCGCCGGATTCCCGCGAATCCCAAAGGGCGACAAAAAAGATTCGAGTGAGCTTCGCGGGCGGTGAACCGGATTCCGCTGGTCGAAGCTTTCGGGCGGTTCAAATCGCATACGACGGCAGCATAACACTGTCGTGAGCCAACGGTAAGGGGGAGAGGAAGCTTTGATAAGTGTGCATCGGCCCCAGCACTGCGTGGAGCCCAAGGCTATTTAATGGCTGACGCGACCATTGCGCCCGGCGGTGCTCTCGACTATCATAACGAAGTCGTTGGCAGGCTAGGAGGCGAGACCCTGGCTCGCCCGAGTGGAAGCAACGCGGGAAGGCGCCGGATCAGTTGATTTGCAGCCCGTTACCATGGCCGCACAGAGGTTGGCAAGCGTGCAGGACATGCCTTCGTGAAACCGGAGAAATGATCCGAAGATGAGAAATTTCACCTTTTTCCTGGCCGCCGCCATCTCCTTTTCTCTCGCCGCAAGCGGTACGCTTGGTCAAGGCAGGGGTGGTGGGCGAGGAGGAGGGGGCGAGAGCGCTCCGCAGCAACTGCAAACGGCCAAAGCCCCGGCTGTGTTCGATATGACTGGCTACTGGGTGTCCATCGTGACCGAGGATTGGCGCTTCCGAATGATCACGCCGCCTAAGGGAGATTTCGACTCGTCCCGAGGCGGTGGATTTGCCGGGGGAATACCATTAAATCCTGAGGGAAGTAAGGTCGCCAATACCTGGGATCCGGCAAAGGACGAGGCGGCAGGCGAGCAGTGCAAAAGCTACGGTGCGGCGAACATTATGCGGGTTCCGGAACGGCTGCATATCACGTGGCTCGATGACCAGACTCTCAAGATTGAGACGGACACGGGACGTCAGACGCGCACGTTTTATTTCGGGGACCGCGGACAGGGTGGAGACTGGCAGGGTGCATCGAAAGCCACGTGGGACTTGGGCCCGGATTTTGGCGCGAAGCCTACGAACTTTGATCCGCGGTTCGGTTCACAGAGTAAGATTCCAGGCGGCAGTCATACGGGTCTCAAGCAGGCCCCGGCGAAAACGGCTCTAACATAGTTAATTGGGCACTAGATTGAACAACTGGCCGCTTATGCCAGACGTTCTGGAGGTTCTGAGCGATGTCAAACGCAATTAAGAGGGAAAGACGCATAGTTTTGTTTCTGAGCGCGGGCCTTCTGGCGGCATCAATCCCGATGTTCGGCCATCATGGAACGGGTATTGCCTACGACTCTGAAAAACCGACGGAGGTTAAAGGTACCGTCACGGAATTCAAGTGGCAAAACCCGCATGCCCAACTGTTTATTGATACCAAGAGCGCTGACGGAACTGTCGAACACTGGGCGGTTGAACTGAACAGTCCGGGTGTGATGACAAGGCAAGGTTGGACTCGCCGTCGATTCAAGCCCGGAGACGAAGTCAGGATAACGGTGTTTCCAGCCAAATCAGGCGCGCTTGTGGGATCCTGTATCGGTAGATGTAAAGTGACTATCAATGGGGCGGATGCGACTCCGAAACCTGTTGCTGACGAACAGTTCTAACAAAGGGAGTTAAGGAGTTTGAAGAATGCGAAACCGGGTTATCTGGTCAATCTTCGTCACTGTCTGGTCCATAGCAGTTCTGGCACCCGTCTCATTGGCGCAGACGGTTCAAACTCAGGAGGGTGGACAAGGGAGGGGACGGGGTGGTGGACCCAGGCGCAATGTCCCGCCTCCTCCGGGTCCTCCGCACGATTCCCATGACCTTAACGGGATTTGGCTGCAGTACGGCGGCGGGTTCGGGGGCGCCGCGGGCGGTCGTCCCAAGGTGGGAAGCGAATGGACCAAAGACGAACTCCCGCTCACGCCTGCAGGGCTTTCCAAGTTGAATGGGAATCATTCCGGTAAGGGACCCAGAGCCGACGTACCCGCGAAGGGCAACGACCCGTTATCGGGCGCCAACGTGCCAGGCTTGCTCCGTACGCTGATTTATGGCAGGCCTTTTGAGTTCGTCCAAACCCAAGATAAAGTTGTCCAGCTCTTTGAGTGGTTCCGTATATGGCGTGAGATATGGACCGATGGACGAAAAATGCCTGAGGACCCCGGCCCGAGATTCTACGGCTACTCCGTTGCCAAGTGGGATGGGAACATCCTGGATGTAGAAACGTTTGGTCTCGATCCAAGACTCTGGGGCGACGAGTGGGGAATGCCTTTTACCGAGAATATGCGCGTTCGGGAACGTTGGCATCGCTTGGACCGCGACAACCTGGAGCTCAACGTTACGTTCACAGATCCCGAATATTACACGAGGCCCTTTGCCAGCGAAACGCAACGGTTCCGGCTGCAAACCAAGGGGATGGCGGACGCGGAGATGCTCGAGGTAATCTTCACACCAATGGATGAGCAGGACTTTAATAAGAACATCCGAGATCCCAGCTCGCTTGGGATAGCTGGGCCGAAGTCGGGGGTGCGCAACGCCAACCACTAGACAAGTTCATGAGGGCACAGAAACCATGAGAGTTGGGAAGCGCTCACGCCAACAGGCATCCGGGCAAGCAGCATCAGTTGAGGGCCTATCGAGGCGATTCATCATGGGTACTATCGAGACGACCCTCGTATTTCTACTGGGAATGGCCTCCGCAAGCGGCCAGAACGCGCCTGCCGAGAAAATGCTGATGGCCGAGGACGTTTTCAAGAATGTTCAGGTGCTCAAGGGGATCCCCGTAAATGAATTCATGGAGACAATGGGCTTCTTTGCCGCCTCTTTGGGCTATAACTGTACGAATTGCCACGTCCAGCAAAGCCTGGCGAACTGGGCAAAATATGCCGACGATATTCCGGTCAAACGCCGGGCCCGCGGCATGATTCTGATGGTGAACGCCTTTAACAAAGCCAATTTCGGGGGAAGGCGAGTACTCACCTGTTATTCCTGTCATCGAGGCTTAGGAATCCCCAAGGTCACGCCAAGTTTAGCGGAACAGTACGGTATGCCGGTCGATGATCCAAACGAAGTTGAAATCACCGATCCAGATGCAAAAGATCCTACCGCCGATCAAATCCTCGATAGGTATATCGAGGCGGTAGGCGGGAAAGAAAGCGCAGCCCGCCTTACCAGTCTCATTGCCAAAGGGACGTACGTGGGATACGACACAGACTCTGTAAAAATCCCGGTAGAAGTCTTCGCAAAGGCTTCGGGGCAGCGCACCATGATCGTGCATGGCCCCCTGGGAGACAGCACCACTACTTATAACGGCCGGAGTGCTTGGATAGCGGGGCCCGACAAACCTGTCCCGGTCTTAAGCCTACCGCCCGGTGCGGACTGGGATGCGCTGAAATTAGATGCCAGCCTTTCTTTTCCCGGCGGCATAAAACAAGCCCTCACCCAGTGGCGTGTGGGCTTCCCGGCCACTACTATCGATGATCGCGATATGGACGTAGTTCAGGGAACCACGACTGGAAAGTCGCGCGTGAAGTTGTTTTTTGACAGGAAATCGGGCCTGCTAGTACGGCTGGTGCGTTATGCAGACACCGTTGTCGGTATCGTTCCGACACAGATTGACTACTCCGATTATCGCGATGTTTCTGGAGTAATGATACCTTTTAAATGGACCGTGACCTGGACGGACGGGCAATCGACTGCTGAGCTGAACGAGGTAACAGCCAATGTGTCAATTGATGAAGCGAAGTTTGCCAAACCGGTTGCGCCCGTAGCGCAGCAGAGATCCACGCTCCAATAGGTCTTATCTAAACGGCGCGCGAGGAACAGAGAGGCATTAAATATGAACGGAACAAGGCTGGTGACATGCGTGGCGCTGAGCGTTGGATTCGTGCTCACCCAGGGTATGGGCTACGGGCAGTCGACCGCACTCACGCCTTTCGATAAGCTCCCGGACTGGAGCGGGTTGTGGATGATGATGGGCGGAACGGTCTTTGACACCGCGACACAGACTGGCAAGGGTGGAGTCTTAACGCACGGCTTGAGGGAGCATCCCCCGTACGCCGAGCTCTATGAGAAGAAATACGAAGAGCATCTTGCCCGGCGCGATGTGGACCGGTTTCCCGACGTGATCACCAACTGTGGAGTTCCCGTCGGTTACCCGCGAATTATGAACCTTCCGGATGGCTATGAGTTCCTGGTGCGGCCGGACGAGTTTTATATCATCACGGAGAACGGCCCGAACACCATGCGCGTGTATACGGACGGACGCCCGCTCCCCAAGAAAGAAGATACGTGGGGGACCTATACGGGCGTCTCCGTCGGCCATTGGGAGGGCGACACGCTGGTGTGGGAGACGATCGGCTTAAAGGGAGACCGCGACAACGATTCCATCCTCGATCGGACGGGCCTGGTGCTGAGCGATGCCGCGCACATTACTACGCGGATGCGAAAGATCAACGACAACACGCTCCAGGCAGTGCTCACCATCGAGGATTCCAAGGCTTTGACAAAACCGTGGGTGGTTACGAAGCAATTCAGGAAGCAGAAGCCTGGATTATTCATGTATGACTATGGCTGCGCGGAGAACAACCGGAATCCGGTGAATACCGCCACGGGCGAAACGTTGATATTGGGCGCTGATGGCAAGCCCGTTAAATAATTGATGGATTCTGAAATTCAAGGAGAATTTAGAAAATGAAGCCAGTTTGCGTTGTTCTGTTTGCGATATTAGCAGCGGTGCCGGTTCTGGCGCATCATGCCGGCGCCGGTTTCAGCCAGGAAACCAAAGTCATCACCGGGACCGTGAAGCAGTTCCAGTTCCTGAATCCCCATTCCTGGATCCAGGTAAACGTTACGGACGATGCCGGGAAGGTGGTGGAATGGAGCCTCGAATGGGGAAGCCCGAACGAATTGGGCCGGCAAGGCATCCGCCCAAGCACGTTTCCTGCAGGCGCCCGGGTGACATTTAAGATTCGCCCTGTCAAGAGTGGCGCTCCGGTCGCTGCGTTTCAGGCGGCGAAGTTTGAAGATGGCCACATTATCGGCAAGTGGGAAGGCGACGCCGACGGTCAATAAGCCGAGCCACAGATTCCCGTCAGGAAAAATGGAAAACAGCTCGTGAATTTAGAATGGGTCTCCTAATGAATCTTCGCTTTTCAGCAGGATCCGTTTGCACGTCCATTCTTTGCGCTGGTTTTTGGGTTCCTGTGGTGCTTTCGCCCGAACGAGCGCGCGCACAAGGCCGGCAGAACTTCGATGCGGTAAAGGTGGAAACTCACCCGGTCCAGGGCAAGGTTTATATGCTAACCGGCGCCGGGGGGAATGTGACCGTGCAGTTGGGCCCTGATGGCGTCCTGCTGGCCGGCGCTCGAGCAGGTGCTCAGACTCCGGTTTTTAAGCACTCCTAAGCGTTAGCAAAATTACCCTGTTTCCTGTGATAGATTCGATAGGCGAAAGCCACACATTCGTCATGAGAGGGCGGTCGTAACAAGGATGTTACAGGAGGCCAGGTGAAGGAACCTTATGATGCCATTATCATTGGAACCGGCCAGGCAGGACCGTCGCTCGCGGTCCGGATGGCTGGCGCCGGTCAGCGCGTGGCCATCATTGAACGAGACCGATTTGGCGGAACATGCGTGAATACGGGTTGCATTCCAACGAAAACGCTGGTTGCTTCCGCCTACGCGGCGCACGTGGCGCGGCGGGCCTCCGAATTCGGGGTTCAACTTGCAGGGTCCGTGACAGTGGATATGGAGCGCGTAAGGGCGCGCAAGGACGAAATCTCAGGCCAATCCCGAACAGGAGTGGAGACGTGGCTTCGAGGAACGCAGAACTGCACCGTCTATCAGGGGCACGCGCGATTCGAGTCGCCCACGGAAGTACGTGTGGCTGACCACCTGCTCATGGGACAGAGAATTTTCATCAACGTGGGCGGCAGGGCGACCATACCGGCGTTGCCCGGCGTCGTGGACACACCATATCTGACCAACTCCACGTTGCTGGACCTCGACACCCTCCCGCGGCACCTCGTGATTGTCGGGGGCGGCTATGTGGGGCTGGAGTTTGGCCAGATTTTCAGACGCTTCGGCAGCGAGGTCACCATCATCGAGAAAGCACCCCGCCTGATCGCGGCTGAGGATGAGGACGTATCGTCGGCGGTGCGAGAGATCCTTGAACGGGAGGGCATCCAGTTTCGCCTGAATGCGGACTGCATTGCACTGTCGCCGGGAAAGACTGGGATAGCCGCGAGAGTGACCTGCGCCCAAGGGGATCCCGAAGTCACGGGATCGCATCTTTTGCTGGCGATGGGCCGGACCCCGAATACTGATGACCTGGGCCTCGAGAGGGCCGGCGTTCTACACGACACCCGCGGCTATATCAGGGTGGATGATGAGCTTCGAACCAATATTCCCGGTATTTGGGCGCTGGGCGACTGCAATGGCCGCGGCGGATTCACGCACACTTCCTACAACGATTTCGAGATTGTGGCGGCGAACTTACTTGATGGCGACACCCGTCGCGTTACAGACCGGATTCGGGCATATAACCTGTATGTGGACCCGCCTCTTGGGCGAGTAGGAATGACCGAGGCCCAGGCGCGGCAATCCGGGCGGCGCGTGCTGATGGCGAGACTTCCCATGACACGCGTCGGGAGGGCTATAGAAAAAGGCGAGACGCAGGGATTCATAAAAGTTTTGGTGGACGGAGACTCGAAGCAGATACTTGGCGCAAGCATTCTCGGTACCGGCGGCGACGAAGTGATTCACTGCATCCTCGACCTGATGTATGCGCGCGCTCCTTATACCGTGATGCAGCGCGCCATGCACATTCACCCGACTGTATCCGAGCTGATTCCTACCATGCTCTCAGACTTGCAGCCAATGTGACACACGCTGGCGGCAACGACCCGTACCACGCTCGAGGTATTGGCCGCCAACACTTCCGCGTTAGCGAAAGAACAGTGCCTTTTGGGATGCCGGCAACCCTGCATATCCGGTCAGCACGACGCGAACTGGCCGGCTTGGTACGCCGCGTACCTGGTGGCCGAGCAGGCAGCCCTGTCCGCTTCAAGGCGACTATGGACGGGGCGGCGCCGGGTGACAGTGAGAAGGCATCACCCTTCTTGAAAGAGACGTATTTCCCCTCGCCGTCAGGTTGTTCGTGAAACTCGCGATTGCGATTCTCTGGCTTGTCGACGGCGGCGTCCGCTCAACAGGTAAATCGCAGCCCGCAGTTCCAGCAAGGGGTCATCCGAGGGCTCGATGCCGTCGACACGTGGAATTGGGTCGAAAATGATGCCGCGATGGGCTTCGTCATCAGGAGCTTGGGCTCTGAGCTCGAGGGCGCCTAAATGAACCGAAGGGCGATCCGCGGGCCAATGGATTGTGGCGTCATCCACAGTGTCGCCCTCGTTCGCTATCTGCACGCGTATGTCGAATCGAATCGGGGATGCGGCAATCCGGTTGGTCAATTCGTCAAACAGGTAGTTCTCCCCCTTTGATTTCGCGGCCTCCTCATCGATATGGTCGACGCCGGCATCAGGCACCAAGCGATACCGCCCGAAACGCGCGAGCCCTTGCTGATTGATGAATCGGAAGGCAGTCACGCCGAAATAAGCCTCGCTTGCGAAACTCGCGGGACTTGGCTTGGGCGCCTGCACAAAGGCAAGCGCCGGCAGGTGAGTAGAGAGAAAGGCAGACGGATCGCCGGCTGCCAAGGCCCGGAGAAACCCAAGGAATTCCTGGCCTGTTCGCGTGGGGAAACCGTCCGTCGAATGGCTCACAATGTCCGTGTGGACGTGATCGGCGAGATGGAATCGGATCGCCAGTCCGCGCGGATTGGAATCCGGAGCGTTGTCTGGAATCAACGGCAAGCCCGTTCCGTTGGAGAACCTCACGGTCACGGGAGTAGAGGCCCGCGTAACGTGCGGCGCGCGGGTAAGGGAAACGGCCTCCGGTGAGGGAGTGAAGATCCCGCTCAGCATGATTCCTTTGGCGTGGGCTGGGCGAAACCCAGGGTGAAGGCCGAAGATCGCGTCTAGTTGTTTGAGCAGATCATTGGCGAGTTGGACGACTTTTTCGTCTGAGGGAAGCGGCATAAATCTCCTTTAAAACGGATTTTGGTGGCCTGGCTCAGGATGGCTATCCGTCTACGCTATCTGAACAGTCTTCTGAATAGCAACGCTCTTTGAGGCGATCACGCCCATCAGCTCACGGGGCCTCGCAGGCCAAGTCGGAAGCGGGCTCCGACAACCAACATTGGCCCTCGGCGCGCAGTAATCGGAACGCGGCACGGACTTCGGCCGCAAACAGCTCCGGCTGCTCCCTCGCGACGAAGTGGCCGTCCGGCTTATGCAACCCGCTTTCCCGCCGCGGCGTTCCGGGCTTCGATGGCTTTGACGGAGTTATCAAACGCCTTTTCCAAAACCGCCCTGCCGATGGTCCTGAGCACGAAGCCGAGCAGTCGTCCCTTGAGGTTCTTGCCCTCGCGTACGACGACCACGTCAATGCCGGTCGAGCCGTTGGGTTGACGGGTGAAGGTGTACGTGTGGCCGGACGCGCCTCCCCACACGTTGGAGTCGGTCGTCGTGAGGACGACGTGGTTGGGATCGGACCAGTCGTAGTGAAGGCGTTCCCAGATGCCTCCCGAGCCTTCGGTGACGTCAGCCTCAGAGCGGCTGCGACTATGCACCTTGAGGTACTCATCGGCGCTGTTGCCAAAGAGCTTCGCCCGGCCCGGCCCAAAGTCGGTGAGCCCGGCGACGTACTGCTCGGGCGTCGACGTGGTTGTCTGGTGGAGGTGGATTACGGTTTGCGTCATGGTCGTTCTCCGTTCTACGCAAGAGAACAATGCAACCGGCTCTCCAAACGAAAATCGCTGAAAAGCAACAAAGCGAGGGCCGAAAGCGCGCCGCATGCCCGGCAAAATGACGAACGATGGGCAAAGGGCCAGGCGGCGTGACGCTATCCGGACGTGGGACGCTTCTGGCCGTACTTGTCGATGCCCAGCCGCTTGATCTTCGATTCCAGCGTCTGCCGGGGAATCCCGAGTTTCGCGGCGGCGCCGGTGGGCCCGGATATACGCCCATGGCTCTCCGCGAGGGCTGCTTCGATCATCTCGACTTCCCGATCCGCCAGAGCGGCAAGCCCTTCCTGCTGGCGTGGAGAGTCTGCCGGTTCGCTTTTTAGCCAGCTCTCATCAACTACGAACGTCTCGGTTTCACTGAGGATGACGGCGCGTTCCACGACATTCTGCAATTCGCGGATATTTCCGGGCCAATGGTAGACGCTCAACTGCTGCAGTGTGTGCTTGCCGATACGCCGGATGTCCTTGCCGGTCCC
>Ga0209698_10000832_pt1 | contig 35597 bp, 43 predicted proteins | sample LitLauG_LLR_2012_FD_187203 | JGI IMG/M metagenome (GOLD analysis project Ga0209698, IMG submission 187203) | Freshwater sediment microbial communities from Pennsylvania, USA - Little Laurel Run_MetaG_LLR_2012 (SPAdes) (version 2) | ecosystem: Environmental > Aquatic > Freshwater > Creek >... | reverse complement strand
CGCCCGAGCCTAAACCACCACCGCCGCCTCCCCCTCCGCCATTGGACACGCACGCGGTTCCATTCCAGTGGTAGCCCGCAGGGCACCGGTGGTTGGAGTCGTTGGGCACGCAGGCGGTTCCGTCCCAATGATAACCCACCGGGCACGTGTGCCTGACGTTGTCGGGCACGCACGCGCCGGCAAAGTCGTCCCAGTGATAACCAGCGGGGCACGTGTCGGAGACGGACTGATCCCAAGGCTCGTCGGTCCAGTCGTTGGCAAGGAATTCAAAGTCCGTGAAGTCCCTGTTGAGCACGACGTGCGTTTCCTCCGCCACATCCGCAGACTGCGGAGTGTAGATAAACCAGAGATACGTGGTGTTGCTGAACTTGAGCCAGCGCCGCCACGCATCGCGCCGGATGTTGCTCCCGTTGCGCGCAAGAGCGCGTGCCTGAAACCAGTTGAGATTCTTTGCCATGATGGAGTGAGTCGCAGACTCAGGTGTTCGGGATCAGGTCGCGCGGGAGCATCACGCCGAAGGTGCGCGTCGAGGAGCGCAGCACGTCGGGGCCGACCTTGGGTTCGTAGATGTTGCGCTCGGTCCACTCGAACTCGCCGAGCGCCAGGAACTGTGTCGCCTGATCGTCCTCGTAGTTGGTGAGCGCGCTGCGCAGGTCGTCCGAATCCACATGCACGCACATGCGGTAGGACGCCTCCGTGCCCGCGCCGACCGGCGTCCATGCATCGCTCTCGACGATGATGTTCTCGGGTTCGAGTTCCTTGAGCGCGAACTTGAGTCCGGTGAGATCGAGATCGGCGGGCACGCCGTTTTTGAGAAAGCGGATGTTGAGCAGCAGATCGTCACCGGCCTTCACCCAGAACAGCGGCGAGAGTTTGCCGTCCGATGAAGTGCTGGCGCTGGTTCCCGAAGTTGAAGCGAGCGACACCGTTTTGGTCGTCACCTCGATCTCGAGTTCGAGGATGTTGGAGGGCTCCACGAAACCGCTCGCCTCGATGCCCATGACAAACGTCACCGGATCGGAAATACCGACGGCGTTCTGCGCCTGCACGGTGAACAGATAGACGCCCGGCATCGTCGCCGCGCCGAGGATGGTGCCGTTGGTGTCATCGAGGAGCAGGCCGGGCGCGATGGGAGTGCAATACCACTTCGTGGGCGTGGGTGTTGCCGTCATCTGAAACTCAAAAGCCTGCCATTGCAGGTAGCCGATCACCGACTGGATCGGGCTGATGACGGGCTTCGTCACGGGCGGTGGAGTAATGAGAGGCGGCATGGTCTAGGCGATTCCCGCTTTGGCTCCCGCCAAAGCGTAGTAGAGGTTGCCCTTCGCGCCGCGGACGGAGTTCTCGGTGTCCCACTGGATGAGTCGCGCGCGGATGACGAAGTTCGGCCCGGCGGGAGTCGGTGCACCGCCCGCCCAGACGTTGTAGAGCAGACGGTCGGCGAGCAGCGCGCCGTTGATGTCGCGCCGGATGTTCGCGCCGAAGTGGTGCTTGAGTTGCAGCGAGGAAACGATGAGCCGCTGCGAGAGCAACGGCGTTGCCTGCCATTCCACATCGAGGAGGTTTTCGGCGGTGGGCGCGGGCGTGACCTGGCCGGGCGCGCTGCCCAGCTCGATGACGAGCAGATACTGGCCGCGCGTTTCGTGCGGCGCGCCGGTCGCCTGCAGGAGCTGCAGGGCGAGATCGAATTCGATTTTCAGCGCCTGCCCGGCGATCAGCATCCGGTCATTGATGTGGAAGAGGAACAGCTCGCGCTCGAAGTCCGCCGGAAAATACGAGGTCGTCGCCGCGACGTGCGTGAGCCGGTACCACACCCGGCCATCGCTGCCCGCGAAACCGCCCGCTTCGAGATAGGCACCCCGGCGGCCGAGTCCGCCCGGAACGAGCAGCGGCGTGGCGGTGTTGTTCTGGAACACCTTTCCGGCATTCGCCGCGGCAGGCGGGAGCGGAACGGTGATCGGCAGAACAGTGACGTTGTGGATCGCAGGGAGCAGCCCGGCGGCACGCGGCATCGCGGTGGTGCTGCTGCCACTGGACAGGGATTTCGGATCGAAGCCCGAAGGCAGCCTGCCGGGGAAAACTTCCGACTTGTCGGGAATCTGAATCTCGATCGGCTGCGAACTGCCGGATGGCAGCGTGGGCTGGACCTTGGGCAGCAAATCCTCAATCGCCGCCACGCGCGATCCCAGTGCGAAGAGCGCGTCCTCGAGCCCGATGATCTCGCTGATGGTGTGCGTGTGCCTGGCGAAGACGGACTTCGGCCCGGCGGTCGAAATCGTCACCACGAGGCTGTCGAGTGCCGGAGGCGCGGCATCGGCGGAAAAATCGAGCGTCACGCCGTTGTCGTCCGTGAAGTGCAGCTCATACTCGTTGTCGAGCAGGCGGCGGCCGTTCGCCTTGTTCTCGCGGACGGTGAGGTGGATCGCGGAGGTGCCGAGGTTGTGATCGAGCTGCACGCTGCGGCGCACGCCGTCGCCAATCACGGCCACGTAGTTCTGCGCGCCGGTGATGATCTGGTCGCGCGTGAACGGGATGTAGTCGCGCGGCTGCGGCGGGCGCATCCAGTCGATGGCCGGGATGTCAGCAAGCTCGTCCCAGATCAGTTCGCGCACGATGGTGACGGGCTGTTGGAAGAGCGTGATGAGCCGGCCGGGCACCGTGGGATCGGCGGCGTTCGCACCGTCATCGACCACTTCGAGTTCCACCTCGAATGGCAGTTCGATCTGCGCGACTGCGCGCAACACCGAGGCGAGTTCCGCCCGCGCCAGATCCAGCGTGAAGGTGAGCACGCCGGGCTGGAAGGAATGCACGGTCACGGTGATCAGCGGCTGCGCGTCGCCCGACAGATCGCCGGTGAACTCGATGTAGGCGTGATCCGGCTCGGGATTGCTCACCGCAAAGCGCGTCGCGCCATCGGTGAACATGGCGTTGAGAGCGGCGGCGATCTGGTCGGGGCCGTCGTCGATGCCGAGGAGCTTGGTCGTCCGGAAATCCCAGCGCAGATAATACGTGCCATTGAAATCCGAAGGCACGACGAGCGCCTGAACTTCGTTCTGCTTGAAAGTGCCGTCCGTGTTGCCGGAGCGGATGCGCGTGATGCCGGGCGGCGGCGGCAGGACGCGATCATAGGTGCCGGTGAACACGACCGGCGTTTGTACGAGCCGGATCTCATGCCAGCGCTGGCCGCTCTGCTCGAAGGCGCGGATGCGGACGAAAGACTCAGGCTTGAGCGTGGCGGTCGCGACGGAAAGCGGCACCGCTGCCGTGGTCGCAAAACGCAGCAGCCAGCAGCCGGGCGCGGGCGATGCGGCCTCCTGCAAATCGCAGGGCGGCGTGCCGTCGTCGATGGCCTTCAGTGCGCTCATCATTGCATCCGCCGTCGAAGCGGGAGTGAAGGCCGGTGACGTGCCGGCACCCAGTTGCAGTTGAAAATTTCCGTCCGTGGGCGGTGTGAGCACGCTGCCGATGCTCGCTCGCAGCGTGCGCACGTTGAGCTGGCGCTCGCTCAGATTGGTCCCGTCCAAGCGGTCCAGAATCCGCAGCGAGCACACGCACTGGTCGCCGAGCACCAGCGCAGGCAGCGTCAGCGTGCTGCCATCGCTGGTGACCAGCGTGCGGGCCGAGAGATCGGCGTAGAGTTCGAGGTCGCTCACGCCGGGCGGCGCGTGTCAATCGGTGCTGCCGGGCTGTGTCGCGGGCGCTGACGGCGGATCGTTCTGAATCCCGAAGAACCACGGATCGAATGTGGTCGGGACAAAAGGAAACGACGGGTCGAGAGGCGGCGGCACGTCCGCCAGGGCCTGCTGGGCTTCGCGGTCGAGACGGCGCTGATGGGGGTCGAGTCCTGGCATGAAAAGAAAGTGCCAATGGCACTCAGGTGCTCCAGTAGATGCCGCTGAAATCCGCCGCGCCGAGGTAGGCGGAGATTTGCGCGTAGGCATCGTTCACCGGCGAGAGCAGTTGGTTGAAGATCGAATCGGCGAGGCCGCCGAGCAAACCCGTCACGAGCTTGATCGGCTGTGGTGGTGCGCTCGGCATCTGCGCGCGGCTCGCATGGTTCAGGTTCCAAAAGACAAAATGTTGCGGATACGGCGTCCACGTTTCATCGGGCTGATCCTCGGTTCCCGCATCCGGCGGCGAGACCATCCACACCGTGGCGATTTTGATTTCATCGGTCTGCGGTTCGACGGCCGTGCCCATGAGCTTCTCCTCGTCGGTCGGCAGCATGGGCGGCGTCCATTTGGAGAGCGCGACGAGCCAGTGCGCGGATTTCGCGTTGCGCAGCGCCGTGTTGTCGAAGGCCGTCCCGATGTCGATGCTCTGCGCGTCGGTGAGCGGATCGAGGACGGTCACGGTCTGCCGGGCCGCCATGCGCGGGGTGATGAGCGCGATGTCGCAAGCGCGGATCTGCCGCGTGCGATTCGGATCGGGCTGCGTGTCCAATGCCTCAAGACCGGTGCCGCCTTTCGCCACGGGCACAACGCCGAGGGAATCGAAAAACTTCGGGTAGCCTTCGCCGGGTTTGATGATGATGTCGCCGCTGTCCGTTTCCTCCACGCCGGACGGTCCGGCGGGATCGCGAAAGTCGCCGATCACCAGCTCCGGCGTGTCCTCGTCGGTCAGCGGCACCTGAACGGGCTGCTTGGGTTCCTTCGGCGCGGATGCGCGCTGGACTTCGATGGTCACGTCCTGCGCGTTCACGAAGCCGGGCCAGATCGTTGCGACCCATGCTCCGCCCTGCGGCTGAATCGAGTCGTCATATTTCCATCGCGGGTTCACCTTCCACGGATGCCGCCAGTTGGCGGTGTCGCTTCCGCCGAGGATGCAGCCGCCGGGGGTTAGCTTCGTCTCGCAGCCGACTCCGGCAATCACGCGGGCACGCATGACCTCGCGGATCATGGCGTTCCAGGTTTCCGCACGAATGAGCGCGCTCATGCCGGTCCGGGCCAGAAGAAGTGCCGCGCCAAATCGGTGGCGCTGTCGCGGGGTTGCGCGCGATGCACGATGTTGAAGAAGACGATTTGGAAAAGATCGAGCTGTCCGGTGCTGCGCTGCCGGAGCATCGCGAGCGGATAGCGCACACGCCGCCCCGAGATGCCGGGAATGCCGCCGATGGCGCTCGGTCCACCACTTCCCGGCGGCGGATCTTCGCCGTTCTCGGAATCGAAATACGCGACCTGCACCATCTCCATCGTCTTGATCTCCCATTTGTCGCCGCAGGTGATCTCGACGGCGATGTAGCCGCGATTGTCCGCATCGAGCCTCAATTTCCCGAACTGCAACTTCGGCGGCGGCTCGCTGTCGGTTCCGCTGAGTGGGACGTCATCGATCTTCGGTTCGACGGAATTGATCAGCCCCGGACGAATCTCCGCCGCGCTCTGGCCGATGAGCGAGACTTGGAACGGATGCGACCACGGCGCGGACGGCGCATTGAATCCGACGATGGTGCCATCCGGTGTGGAGAACAGCCGCGCGCCGTCGCCCGGAAGCAGGCGCACCGCGCGCACGGCGACCACGAGCCGGTTCCACAGGTCGGCGGTGATCGGCTGTCCGCGCCGTACAAAGGGCAGATCGTTCACGAGCCGGTGCCCTCCAGTTGCGCCTGGCCGTAAATATCCTGAATCCAGCCGTTCGGCCCGGAGAGCATATACTCTTCGGTGATCTCGACGGCGTTGCCCTTGCGCTTGATCTTCGGCGCCATCTTCAGCCAGTTCCGTTTCTTGGCCGCGCTCGGAATCTTGAACTGCTCGATGCCGGGCGGCTTGTCGATGATCGTGCCGATGCCGTGCAGGAGCGTCGCCGGAATCGTCTTCGCCGCATACGTCTTGCGGAACACGGCACCGATCACGAGCCAGTGCTCGACGCCAAAGAGCGGGTTCTTCCTGGTCTTCTGCGTCGTGCCGCTGAGCGCCGTCTGCTGGCCGCCGGCAGCCGGGAGCGTTTCGGAGAACTGCTCCTTCACCACGTCCCAGTGGTAGCGGACCTTGAGTGTGTCGAAGAACGGATGCGTCTGGATCGGGTCTTCGTTCATCGAGACATCCAGCTCGAAGGTCACCTGATCCTGCTCGTTGAACTGCAGCGTGACGCCCTCGAAGTGGAGCACGACCTTGAACGTGCCCTCGTCCTCCTGCGAAAATGTGCGCGAGCGGTACGGCAGGCCGACGCCAAGATCCGGCAGCACGGTGATCGCCTCGGCGAGTGTCGCGACATAGATCGGCACCTCGACGGTGGCGATTCCCGTCTCGGAAATGCCGCCTGTGATTCCCGTGGTGGGAAGCGGTGTGAGGGTGTTCATCCGAAGACTGGTGCGGGCATGGCGGTGCCCGTGGTGGGTTTGTTTTCAATCGCGCGCTTCACGTCGCGGAGCAGGCCGGTCTGCGTGCTCAGTTCTCGCGTCTGCCGCTGCTGTTCGCGGAGGATGGGATCGCCGGTGCTGTAGGACGCGTTGCCGCCGCCGCCGATGCGCTGCAAGGTGGAGACGGAGGGCTTCTTCTTCGCATCCAGTTCCTCGTCGTAGGCGCCGGTGGTGATGGGACGCGGCTTGGTCTCGGCGCGCGCCTTTTCGGACACGGTCTGCACGCGCTGCATCACGCCGCCGATGACTTCATCGAGATGCTGCTGCCAGTCGCCGGTGTCGATGAGCGCGCTGCCTTTCTCGAAGCCGTCGCTGAGCGCCTTGCTGATTTCGTCGAATGCCTCGCGCATCCGCGCCCTGGTCTTTTCCACGGCGGGCGCGAGCAGATTGCCCGCGGCCTCCTCGTTGCGCGCACCCGCCTCGCGCATTCCCGACGCAACCTCATGCATCTTCTCCGCGCCCTTGCCGATCTTTTTTCCGACGATGGGTGCCTTGGCCAGCCAGTCGAGCATCGTCGCCACGCCGTCGAGCAGGAAGGCGATGAACTGCTGTGCGATGCCGAGCAGCGCCTTGCCCATGCCGATCCAGAAATCGGCGGTGCCGACCACCTGCAGCAGCGTGATTGCGCTCTTGAACGCCTCGACGAGCAACTGCCACAGCGCCTGACCCACGGCCATCAGCGCGCCAGCCAGAAAGTTCACCGCATTGGCGAAGGCGATCTTTGCGGAGGTGAAAAGGATGTCGCCGACTTTGCCGTCAGCGAACGCCTGCACGATGAAGGCGACGGCCTGGCCAGCCTTTTGTCCCCAGCTTGCGAGGTCCACTTTCATGAACTGGTCGAGGAGCGGCTTGAGCACGGGCGCGACCTGATCCGCGAGGCCGACCCAGAACCCGCGCACCTTCACGCCGGTCGCGTTGAGCTTGTCGCTCACGTCATGGAAGAGATCCGCGTCGCGCCCGAGGAGTTCCGCCTGGGAGCCGATCTGCTCCGCCGCGTCGCCAAAGCCGTCGGAGGCGAACACGGAGAGCAACTCGGCCCCGTTGCGCCCGAAAATTTCCATGGCGATGGCCGCACGCTGGGACGGGTCTTGAACCCCGTTGATCGCAGCACCCAGCGCGCGAAACTGCTCGGCGGGCGTCATGCGCTTCAGATCGTCGAGCTTGAATCCGAGCTTCTCGATCGTTTCACCCGCCGCGTCGCCGTGGATGGACTTCGCCATCTTCGCGAAAGCGGGGCCGATGTCCTCCGCCGACTTGCCCGCGTTGATGAACTCCTGCTGGAGCACGACGAGATCGGCCACGGCCACGCCGGTATTCGCGGAAAGGTTGCTCAGCTTGTCGCCGACCTCCAGGGCACCGCGCATGTGCTCGAACCCGGCCGAGACGAGGTGCGCCACGGATTTAACGGCTATCCACGCCCCGGCAAATTTCGCGATGCCCTCCTGCAGCGCCAGCATCCGCTGGTTGATGCGCACGAGCGCCGCACCGAGACGGCTGTCGTCGGCATCGAATACGGCGGTGGCTTTCGGCATGACCGCCGTGCCGCGTCAACGTGTGGCGGCAAAACAGGCGACACCGGGACGAATGACTTCTATGTTCCCGGCGATGAATACCGCACCCAATCTTACCCAACGTCCTCCGCGCAGTCCGCGCGTCCGCCTCGGCGGCTACATCATGCTCGCGCGCATACTCGACAAAGGCCGCGCCGAACTCGCTGGCACCGCGGGCGAATACAAATACAACAACCCGATTGACCGGCATTGGTTCCGTTACACCGGCATCACGCCGGAAACGCTGAAGGCCGAACTCGCGGCGGGCAAGGGCGACGGCGAAATCCTCACGTGGATTCAGGAAAATGCGCCGCACAAGCGCGAGCCGTGGGAAATCCAGCAGTGGAGCGCCTTCCAATGCGAGCGCGGCCCGGACGGTGACGTGGAAACACTGGAGCACTTCGCCGAACGCGTCGGCGGCCTGAGCAAGACCCGTGAGGACGTGAAGACCTGGTTCGACTATCTCGACCTCGACGATCACGTCACGTTTGGCGGCAAGGCGTAAGCGTGTGAAAGTTGCGGGGGCCGGAATCGAACCGGCGACCTCCAGCTTTATGAGGCTGGCGAGCTGACCATCTGCTCCACCCCGCGATTTTGCGGAGGCTGAAGCCAGTCCGGGTTCGGACTACTTCCAGCCGCCGCGCTTGAGTGCGCGTGTCAATAGGAACTCCGCCTGACGCCGCATCTTGTTCGCCTGGATTGTGATCGCTGACTGAATGCGCCGTTCGTAGTCGGCTACGCTGTTCACGTATTTCACAGCGTTGATGATCGTGATCCGGAACAACCGGAACGAATCCACGACGGTCATCGCGCCGCGTCCGCCGCCCTGCCGCGAAACCCACGAGGGAAGCTTCACGCCGAGCTTCGCTGCCGCCGCGTTCCAGCCGCCCGCGAGTTTGCCGACGCGCGCAATGAGTTCCTGCTGCAAGGAACGCAGCGCCGAGGCATCGACCGGATACGGCTGCTTGAGGTTGCGCGGATTGATGCGCCCGGTGCGCAGATCGCGAAACCGCTGATGAATCTCCCGCGGGTCCTGCAGGGTCACATTCTTCCGCGCACGCGCGGCGATCATCACACGGCCCAGATCGTATTGAATGGCGGCCTCGCCTGTCTTTTTCGCCGCATTGCCGCGCCGACCGCTCCCGCCGGGCGGCGTGATCTCGACGACTTCCTTCACAAACCCCTTGGCCGCCTGCTCAGTCAGTTCGCGCCGTGATTTTTTCACATGCGGCTGGAGCTGCTTGATGGCGCGCTGGATCGGGCGCAGATCGAATTTCACATCAGCTTTCATGGGGCGTCCATCCGGTGAGCAGCCGGTCAAATTGAAGGTTTGGCGCGGGCGACACCGGCACCGTCCACACGTCATGCGCCCGCAGCGCGCAGTGCTGGTATTGCAGGAGCCTTGCGAGCGGCAGCTCCCAGAAGATGAAGTGTTCCGACCACCCCGTTTCTCGCGCCAGTGTGAAGACGAAGCTCGCCGTCCACACCGGCTCGATCAGTTTGGGGGAGGCGTTGCCTCTTTTTTGCCGCCGCCTGGCCGGGGCAGGACTTCGATCTGAGCCGCCTCGATGGAGACGAGGCTCTGCTCAAGTTGGTGCATGGTCTCGAACATTGCCGTCACCGGCAGATCCAGCTCGAAGGGCAGCAGATATTCCTCCTCGAAGGCCGCGCGATTTTCGCGGGCGGCTTTCACGGCTTTCTTCACCACGTCGAGCGGCTGCGATTGGATGAAAACGAACGTGGTGAGCTGGCGCTGCTTTTCGTCTGCGGGCATCGCCTCGATCTGCTCCTTGGTGGCGCCGGTGATCATGGTCAGCCCGAGTGAGCGGCAGAGCGTGAGCGTGCCGGCAGAGAACGGGCGCAACGTGAGCCCGCCTGCGCTGGGCGGCGGTTCAACGAAGGTGTCGAGGTTGGTTTGTGTTTTGTCGTCAGCGTTCATTTTTCAAGGGCTGTGAGAAGTTCCTGGCGGCGCTCCGCCGTTGCATCGAAGGGCACGAGCGCGAACCGCCGGCCCTTGCGGATGAGGGCGACGGGCGCGAGCCGCGTGACTTCCGCGCCAAGCAGGCTCGCGTTTCGGAAGGCGGTCGCGATGTAGGCGAACGGATGCTCCGCGTTCTGCGTAGTCCACACCGGGTCGTACCACGCCTCGATGAGCTTGCGCGCATCGTGGCGGCCGCAAACGCTGCGCGCCTTGAGCGTCCACGTGATGAGCCTGCGCTCGCGGCCTTCGATCAGCTCGCGCGTTTCCATATACGGGCAGTCATCGTCGAGCGGGACGCCGAGTGCGGTGAGTGCGCCGACAAGCCGGAGGAGATTTAGCGCGTCCGCTTCGGTCTTCACCTCGGCGCGCAGGATGCAGAGTTGGTCGCCTTTTTTCATGGGTTAGTTCACGGCCTCCGCGTTCGGGTAGTTCTTGAAGCTGTATTCCCAGCCGTCGAAGTCCTCGTTGCTTTCGCTTTTCTTCACGTTGGTGATGACGGTGACGCCCGCACTGCCCACGCCGCTCACGCCGGGATCGCCGACGCCGGGCACCACGGAAATCTGGCCGTGGCCCTTGACCGAGCCCTCGGTCATTTTGCGGTAGGGTTTCACGCGGGCGATCTCGCCGTCGCTGCCGGCCAGTTCCTTGACCTGCACGGTGTCGTCGGTTTCCACCGAATCGATGAGCGCGCCTGCGTGGCGCGTGATGCCGAATGTGACGTCGCTGGCGGGCATGGCTCAGTTCTTGGTTGGGGTTTGCGCAGCGGGAACAGCGGACGTGTCCGGCGGAATCGCTTCGAGCGCCGCGATCACGGCTTCGAGTTCGCGCAGACGCTGCTGGTCGCCAGCAATGCGCTTCTCGATCATGGTTTTTTCCTGCCGGTGTTTGGTGAAGGCTTCCTGGATGGCGGTCATGATGCCTCCGGTTTCGTGTCAAAACTCATGCCGGTCCGAAGCCAAACCGGTACTTGAGCTTCGTGTTGAAACGGGCGTTGCCCACGGTGGGCTCGGTGCCGAGCGGCGCGTAGCCGTAGATGTGCAGTTTGCCGGTCGCGTTCAGCGCAGCGATGACGGTGGCGCGAGCCGCAAGGGCCACGCGCACCGATTCAACGCGCGCGGCGTGTGCATCGGGTGCGGTGTCGTGTGCCTCGCTTTCGATGATGACGTCCACTTCGCCTTTGAAAACATTGTCGGAGCTGGCGAGCGCCTCGGCCGTGGTGGTGCTGACGGTGAGCGCCGGGAGCTTGTGTTCCGCGTTGTCCTGGCCGGTGTAGCCGTTGAGCCCGGCGAGCTGAGGCAGCGGCTTGAGATACGCGAGCAGCGCGTCGTCGAGGGCGTGGTCGATCATGTTCAGTTCTGGGGTTCGGCCACGAGCACGACCATCGGATACTGCGGATGATCGGTGACGCGCGTGATGCGGTAGGGTTCGCCGTTGAACTCGATGGGATCGCCTAGCTTCGGGCGTTCGTCCGTGAACGCGCTGCGCGGGATTTTGATCGTGCAGTTGCCCTTCGCCTCGAAGCCGCCGAGTGCGAGATCCTGGTTGAGGGGATTGTCGGTGACGAGCGCCTGGAACGTCTGGCCTTTCCACAGGACGGGCTCGCCGGTGGCGGCTAGGATTTCGGTGAGGGCGGCGGCTTTTTCATCCTGGAGCGACATGCTCCGAAGCGAGTGTCAACACATCTGACGCTCAGGCTCCGCCCGACGTTCCCTCGCAGGCGGGGTGGACAATGGCACTCCTACGGCAAACAGAAAAGCCCCGCTGCCGTTTCCAGCAGCGGGGCTATTGCAACCACCACGGTTTTCGCGCCGCGCTTACGGCTGCACGATGCGCTGGATGCCGGATGCGATGGCGGGCATGAAGCCGTAAAGGCACTCGACCGTGACGAAGATGCGATTGGACTGAATTTCGGTGAAACGCAGATAGCCGAAGGTGAGGCCCGTCTCGGGATCGGTGACCGCGCCCGATTCATCGTAGTCGGCGACCGGCGGCAGGTAGCGCATCGCGATGGCCATGCCGCTCGGATGCGAGGCGAAGCCCACGAGCTTCTCGCCATTGTCCGGCAGGATGACCGTCTCATACATGTCGAATCCGGCGAGGCGGCGGATCTGCGCCTCGACCACACCGGGCTGTGCAACCGGCTGGATGAAGCTTTTCGCCACCACGTCGTCACCGAGCAGATTGGTGTAGTAGGCACCATCGAGGATCAGGCCGCGATCGGTCACGGGCATCTTCGCGTTGCTGCACGCGCCGCGGATGGCGAGCACCTTCTTGTAGTCGAAGTTTGCGGCAGCCACCGGGTTGATCCCCGGGTCGCCGAAGTTGGCCTGCGTGATCGTCGAAAAGATGTCCTGGAGCACGTCGGTCGCGAGCTGCTTGACCGCGCTGGAGACCAGCGTTTCGAGGACATTGAGCGCCGTCACACTCGCCTCGCGCGCGGTGACGTGGATCGTCTTGAACTTGTGCCGGTTCAACTGCACCGGAATGACCGTGACCGTGGAATCGGGATTCGCCGTGTAGCTGCCGCCGAAGTCGCTGGATTGCGAAGGCGCGCCGACCACCGGCACACGCACGGTGTCGAGCTTGTCGGCGGGTTCGGGGGAAAAGTTGGTCGAAAAGGCGCGCAGCGGCATCAGCGCGGCCATCCACGGCTGCAGCGCCGTCTGGGCGACTTTGATGTCATTAACATTCGTGAGCGTGTTGGGCATGGCAGTGGTCGGTTACTTGGCGTTGAGGATGAGGGTGCGCTGCTGGGCGGTGAGTGAGCGCCAGAAGGTGGTTTGCTCCTTCGGGTCGGTGATGGCTTTGAACCGGGCGACCAGGGCAGCATCTTCGCCACGGGGCGTGACGGGCACGGGTTGCGGGCTGGCGGCACCGTAGTGCTCAGCCGCGATTCGCTCCGCGGTCTTGGCTCCGGCCTTGAGTGTTTCCACCTCCGCAGTCAGCGTAGTGATCTGCTCCTTCGCCTTTGCGAGTTCCTCGGCGGCCTTCGCCGTGGAGCTTAGGGACTGCCTGGCGGCGGCAAGGTCATTGGAAAACTGATCGCGCTGCGAAACGATTTCCCCGTTGGCCAGCGCGAGCGTTTCCTTTTCCTGGGTCAGCGCGGTGAACTGCTTGCGGAGTTCTTCGGTCTGCTTGCCTGCCTCGGCCAGCAGTGTGCTGCCAGCCTGGGCGTCGGCTTCGAGTTGCCTGACCCGCGCGAGGGCGGCTTCGAGTTGCTCGTCGAGAGTTTTCATTGGTGCCTCCCGGTCGCTGTCAACTCACGTGCCGCGCCTGCATCCTGTTCAGCACGGTCGCGCGATCCGGCATGACCCCGGCGGTGAGGGAATTTTCAAAAGCCTTCTGCCCCGAGAAATCCTGCCCCTCCATCGCGCCGGGATCGATGGCCCGGCCCCGCGTGAGCACCGCCGCCCGGAAGTCGCCATTGATCTCGTCGATCATGGATTGGAGCCAGGTGCGCTGCTCGTCGGTGAGCGCAACGCCAGGCATGCCGGTGCTTTTGTATTTGCCGGAGGCGAACACCTCCATCTTCAGCCCCTCCTGCTTGAACGCCTCGCTCTCATCGAGCATCGGGAGCAGCACCCCGATGGAACCGACACGCGCGCTCGGGCTCGCGTAGATCACATCGGCCTGCGAGGCGATCCAGTAGGCCGCGCTGCACATCTGTCCGTCGGAAAACGCGTAGACGTATTTGGCTTTCGACAGTGAGGCCACCGCCGCCGCGAGTTCGGGCGTGCCGTTCACGGTGCCGCCCGGCGAGTCGATGTCCAGTAGGACGGCCTGCACATCGTCGCGCTCTTCTGCCTCGTCCAGCGCCTCGCGGATCTCATCCATGTCGGTTGCGCCGAGCAGCACGCGAGAGAAAATGTCCGGGCGCTTCATCAGCACGCCGGAGATAGGGACGATGCCGATGCCGTCCCCGATTTGCAGAAGATCGGAATCCGGCGGTTCAGCCGGCGGATCGGTGAAGAAGTCGCAGGCCCGGACCGCCCGGCGCATTGCCGCGTGAGCTTCGGGCGTGATGAGCCAGGGCTGATGATGGAGGGCGTTCAGAAGCTGGGTCACGTCCTGCGCCCCCTGTCAAAAGGCGGGGCGTTCATTGCGCAATGAACGTGCGCTACCCAGGCTGGCCCACTTCACCGACGGCGGGCGTTGCAGCGGTGCCGCCATCCGGCTTCCAAAGCATCTCCAGCGGAATTTTGTATTTCGCGGCGAGATCGAGCAGCGCCCGTGCGTTCCGGGCGCGGATTTCCATTTCCTCGGCGAAGTCCATGCCCTGTTCCGCGAAATGCTCGCTCAGGGTCTTGAGGCCCGTCTGGACATCCGCCCGGTTCTGCTGCGCCTCGCGGCCCGCATCGACCGTGATGCGCCGCGGCGTGGTGAACGCGACATTCGTCCAGTTCTGCAATTCCGGCAGCCGTTTGGAGGCGATGGCGTCACCAATGACGAAAAGCCACACCGGCTTCAGGAACCGTTCGATGAGAATGAGCTGCCGGTAGCTGAACCGGCGGTCGGCCTTCGCGACAACGAGCCGAACGCCTGCGCCGCCGACTTTGCTCGAGTCCGCCGCAAACTCGAACGGGATGTGCCCGAGCGCGGAATCCCGCCGCAGATGCTCCAGGAATCCGGTGAAGGTCGGGCTCGGCCGGTTCGATTGAAAACTGTCGAGCGATTCACCGGGTTTGAGCGCCACCAGTTTGCCGCCCACGATCCGTTGCAACGCGCTCGGTTCGGTTCCGCCCGGATCACCTGCGCCGGGCTGACGAATCGCGAAGTCCCCGTCCTCATCGAGATCGCCGCGCTCGGTCTTGAGCACGCGCGACACGTCGGCGTTGTCTTTGACCGCGTGTTTCTCCAGCGCGATCAGCTCCATTTCATCGAGCAGATGATTGACGGAATGCTGCAACGTCGGCGCGTTGCGCACGCCGGTCACGTTCTCCGGCTCGAAGACGTGCAGCATCAGCGGTGCGGGGATGTCCTTGAACCCGCCGCCATCGAGCAGGACGCGGTAGAAAACAGGCGCGCCATACGCGTCGAACCCGATGCCGTCTTCCGTGTCGCCCTGGTCGGCGTCACCAACCCGGTGCGATTCGATGAGCTGGAGTTTTGCGGCACCGAGGGCGTCCCGTGTCTTGTGGAGGAAGTATTCGCCGTCCACGTCCATGCCGCGGCAGACGAGCGACTGGCATTCGGCAAAGGAGAACCGCTGGGTGACTTCGCACCGTGCCGCCCACCGCGCGAAGCATTCCTCGGCGGCTTTGTTCCAGTTCGTATCCGTCGAGAGCGCCTGCGGCTTGATGCCGTCGCCGGTGGCGTAGATGGCCATGCTGCCGACCAGCTCCCGCACGAACCCGGAATTTTTGTGCAGGTAGCGCGACCGGCGGACCAGTTCCCGGCGCGGCCCCGGTGAAAGATCCAGCTTCGCATCGCGCGGAAAAAAGCCCGGCACCCGCGCGCGGCGCGGCGAGTAATTGGCACCCTCGTAGGGGCTAAACCAGGCGCGCGGCAGAATCGCCCGCGCGAATTTGAGCAGCGGATTCATTTCGGGAGAAAGCCGAAGACCTCGCTCACATCGACGCGCCGCCGTTTCCCGTAGACCTCGGGGGCGAGCTTCTTGAGCGCGATCTGGCAGGCCTCGATGATCGCGTGGATCTCGTCGATCCGGCGTTTGGTGACGACCGATCCGGATTCCGACCAGGCCGCGAGCGTGCGCTTCAACTCCGCTTTTTGGGCAGCGAGGATTTCCTCCACTTCCGCGCGGGTGAAGCCGATGGAATAGTCGGGATCGGCCATGGAAAATGGCGACTCACAGCCGCCCGATGCCCGGCAGCGTCAGTTGATCCAAACGCGGCTGGTGCCGGTGACCCTCCCAGTTCTCGCCGAGCTTGGGTGGCTGCGCGCAGAGATGATGGCAGATGACCGTCGGCAGATGACGCCGGTGCTCGGTCGCCCATTGCTCGGCGAACATCACGTCGTCGTGCGCCGCAGTGCCCAGCGAATACGGATAGGGCTTCTGCGCCCGCGCGTGCCAGAGCTGGAAGAACCCGATTGGCACGTAGCCGCGCAGCGGGTCCACGTAGCGCGGCGAGAGCGGGCGATGATGCTGCGGCGAAATGAAGGCGCTGTACGAGTGCTGCGGATCGCGTGCGCGGGTGGCGCGCAGTTCCGCGAGTCCGACCACGTCGCACCGGTCCGCGCCGTAGATGCACGCGGGATCGAGATGCGTGTGGTTGAGGAGCACCCGCCGGAAGTTGTCGGGCAGCGCGATGTCCGCATCCAGATGCAGCCGCCAGCCGTGGTATTGAAACCGGCTCAGGCCAGCGTTGATGGCCGCGCCTTTGTTGAAGGCGCGCCCGTTCTTCTTGAACAGGTCGGTCTGGACGCAGATCGCGCCGTGCTTGCGCGCCACGCGATGCGTGCGTTTGTCGTCGTGGCTGGTGACCACGATCATCGTGTCCAGATGCGGGTGGTTCAGCCCGAGCGTGACATCGAGGAAATCGTCGAACCCGACGCAGACGGTGACGGCTTCCAGGCGGAGCGATTCGGACGGAGCGGATAGGGCGTAGGGATTCATGCGAGGTTGGTGGCAGGGCTGTGGAGTTTGGCGAAAAGGGCGTAGGCGCGGGTCTTGATCAGCATTTCCGCGTTGTCGGGAGTGAGCGCGGAGCCGATGGCGGAGCCGGGGAAGACGAAGAAGAGCACGTCCTCCTCGATGCTCACGTCGTGGATGCGGCGGCAGCTCCCGTCGGGATTGCGCACCGAGCAGGGATCAGGCGCAGGCGGATGAAACGCCTCATGCACGCGGATGGAGCCTTCGCCGATCTTGTGGCTCGGCCCGAGGTCGCCGCAGATCGCCGCGGTGAGGAGGTCGCGATAGATGACCACGGCGAGGTCGCCGACCGAAAGCCCGGTGGCGGCGCGGAAGACTCCGAGCGGAAGGACGATGTAGGGATGCCGCTCGCTGGAGAGCGGTGAACCGTCCGGGAAATGAAACGAAGTGTCGTTCTGGCCATCGGACGGATCGAGTTGCGTGCCGCAGCGGCGGCCCGCTCCGGCGGCCACCCCGTCGGCGTCGATGGCCATTTTCGAGGACCAGAAGATGGTGCCATTCGGAAAGCGGAGAATGGCTTTGCACAGGTTCGGGTCGCGCTGTCCGTCCTCGCGATCAAAGGTGTCGAAGAGCTGCTGGCAGAAACCGGCGGCGGGCGTGGCGACCCGGAAATCAATGCCGCCCAGCGTGGCGGCGGATGGGGATGGGACGTTGAACATGGCGGATGATCAGCGGACGGTTTTCGGGTCGCGGAACTCGAACGTGTTGCGAATCTCGCCGCCCACGGAATTGGTGGCCGGGTCATAGGTGCCCTGGACGTCCACGCTGTCGGATTTGACCTTCGAGCGGAAACTGCGGTCGAGGGCCGCGCAGCCGCCGAACAGCAGCGCGAGCAGCACGCCCGCGAGAAAACCGAGGATGAGTTTGAGCGGATGGAAGTAGGAGTCTTGCTTCATGCCGACTCCGGCGCGTCAACTGCCGCGTCCTCATTTGGTGCTTCGGCGCTGATGACGGCCTCGCGCCCAATGAGCTTGAGCATCGTCGCTGCCGCGGCCTGCATCGCCTCGCAGTCGAGGTAGTGGTTGGGCCGTTTGCCGACCTGCTTCCACAGCCACTTGCCGCCGTCCTTCACGCGCTGCTCGCTCTCCATCTGCGCGAGATAATCGTCATCAATGTCGTCGGGCACTTCCCACGTCGCGCCGCGCTCGGGATCCTGGTTCCGCCGCAACCGCGCGAGCGTGTCCTTGATGTTCAGGTTGCTCCAGTAGTGGACGAAGCAATGCCGCGTGTGCCCGAGCACCACCTTGCGGCGCGGCGAGTAGAAACGCTGCACGGTCTTGCCGCTCTTGGTGCGATGCACAAAGGTCGCGCGCCGGTCGCCCATGAGCGCGACCCAGCCGCGCTCGGCGCACTCGCGATAGACGTCGTAGGTCGCGTGGCCGGCGTCGAGAAAGACGAGGCTTGGGTGGATGCCGAAGCGCGCCTGCAACGCCTCCACATCCTCGAACGTCAGCAGCCTTTCATTCCACACGAGCCGCGAGGAACCGTTCGCACTCCACGAACGCACAAGGGCAAACAGATGATCCATCTGGCAGTCCACCGTGAGGATGCGGAGCGGAGCGGCGATGTCGCCCGGCTCGAATGGCGCGGCGACGAGCTGGCCTCGCGCATTCACGCCGGCCTCGTCCTCCCACAGCTCGCCCTTGTGGTAGCCGCTGCGCGTGATCTCCAGCTTGTAGTCCTCGGCATACTCGCGCCACGGCAGCGCGAGCCGCTTTTGGTAAAATTGCTTGAGCGCGCTGATGTCCCCGCGCCGGGCGATGGCCTTCGCGCGCAGATACAGCTCCGCAAGCGCGCCCCAGCTCATCGTGCAGAGCGCGTTCCAGTGGAAGCCGACGCTTTCCTTCGCCGCGCGCGGGTTCTGCACGATGAAGCGGCCGGTCGCGTTCAGCTCGCGCCGCGTGCGGTCGCTGTCGTCGAAGTAGTGGTTGCACGCCGCGCATCGCATCGCCGCCGTTCGTCGCACCTCGGCGTAGTCCCACTCGCCAGCTTCATCGCGCGCCGACTTCGACCACTCGATCTGCTCCCACGACCACGGCTGCCGTGCGCCGCACTTTGGGCATTGAAACGTCCACTCCCGCATGTCGGTCGTCTCGAATTTCCGGTGCGTGTCGTCGTTTTCCTCGCCGCCCTGCGACATGAACACGCACTTGCCCAGCCAGCCGAACGCGGTGACGCGCGCCTCGGCCTCGGCCATGTGACCCAGGGGCCAGCGCCACGTCTCATCGCCGATGAGCCAGCGGATTGAACGGCGCTGGAGGTTGGTCTTGTTGTGCGCGCCGAGCACCCAGAGCGTCATCCCGTTTCGGAAATGGATCGTGGTGTTCCGTTTCTTGTGCCGGTCGCCTGGAAAGAGCGATCGCACCGGCGCGCAGTCCTCGAACAGCTTGTGCAGGCGCGATTCGGCTTGGTCCTTCGCGTCGTCGTCCGTCTGATCCAGCCACAGCGTCGGGCCGGGCAGATTCGCGATGATGTGGCAGAGCCCGATCTCGCCCACACTCGTTTTGCTCGACTGGATCGCCGCGATGATGAAGACGAGGCGCACCTTGGGATCGACGACGGCTTCGAGCGGCTCGCGGATCTGCGGCGAATTGTCCGAACGGAATCGGCCGGGGATCGGCGAATACGGGATCGAACCGATGTGTGCCTCGGCCCACGCCCACGGCGGTCGGCGATCCGGCGGACGCCACGCCTCGCGCCAGATGACACTGAGATTCCCGTTCATTCCGCGTGCAGCACCGCCAGCACTTCGTCGATGGCTTTGCGGCACTCTTCCTGGATGCCTGTCGCGTCGAGGCCGGACAGAATCGGCGGCAGCTCGTTCTCGAATTTGCGGCGCAGCAATGCGGTCGCCTGGCCGACGAGATTGGTCCAGTCCGCGCGCACAATCTCCACGGCGATGAACTCCCCGCGTTTGACCGCCAGCCGGAGTTCACGCTCCTCGACCTCGGCGAGCAGTTTGCGGGCTTTGAGCGCCTGCTGGATGTCCGGCGTTTCCTCGCCGCCTTTCAATCCGCGCGCACGCATGAACTCGCGCCACTGCGCCACGTCATGCAGTCCGTTCGATGCCGGCTTGGGCGCGTCCTCGAATTTCTTCCAGCCGTTGATCGTCTGGCGCGTGACCTTCAGCGCCGCCGCCAGCTCGACAAAATTCCGCACGAACGCGGGGCCATCACCGCCAGCGTCCGCCGCCAGCGACTGCAACATCGCGCGCTCCGTGCGGCTGATCTTCCCGCCCGCCTGCACCCGTTTGACGAGATTGGCGAAGTCGCGGTTGAGGAGCTTTTTGGCAACGTCCGGCGGGATGGCGTCCATGCGCCAGCCGGTGCGTCAACCCACCCCGGTTCATTGCGCAATGAACCTCGTCCAGTCCCGGCTATCCTACTTTTGCTTCTTGCGGCGCTGCACCTTCACAGCGGCTTTTGGTTCCTTGATAATCTTGAGCATGGCGCTGAGCCCGAATCCCTGCGGCATCGCGCGCTCCTGCTCCCAGTTTTCCAGCGAGCGCCGTGACACGCCCAGTTTGTCCGCCGCTTCCTGCTGCGTGTAGCCGCTTTCCTCGCGCCACTCCTTCAGCTTCCGGGCAAACTTCTTGTGCTTCATGGGCAGGCAATGTCCGCAGGTTGCGGAGTTTGGTCAAGCAGCGGTGCTTTGACACGCGGCGCGCGGCGTGAAGATCCACTGCGCCCACAATGCCCTCGTCGATCCGGCGACGCTCAAGCCGAACCCGGCCAATCCGAACCGGCACAGCGCGCATCAAATTCAGCTCCTCGCCTCCATCATTCAGGAGCAGGGTTGGCGCGGGCCGATCACGGTGAGTAAACGTAGCGGTCTGATTGTCCGCGGCCACGGGCGGCTTGAGGCCGCGTTGCTCATGGGCGCGGAGAAAGTGCCGGTGGATTATCAGGACTACGCGAGCGACGCGGAGGAACTCGCCGATCTCCTCGCCGACAACCGCCTCTCGGAACTGGCGGAGCTGGACAAGGACGATCTCAAGCGCGTCATCGAGAGCATCCGCGAGAGCGACCCTTCGTTCGACGTGGAACTCACCGGTTTCATGGAGGACGAGATTGCGCGCCTCTACGATGAGAAACCCGAGGACGACGTGGAGACGGTGCCGCGCATGGAAATTCAGGCGTTCGAGCATCACGACTACCTCGTGTTCATGTTTCACGATCTCCGCGACTGGATGCTCGCGCTCCAGCTCCTCGGCGTCCGCGAAGTGGATTTTTCAATCACCCGCAAAACCAAAAAAATCGGCATTGGCCGTGTGCTCCATGGAAAACGCATCCTCGAACTCGCCCGCAAAGCCGCTGCCGCCGGCGGAAATCAACCTGCTCTCCCCGAAGGACTGGCCGGAACTGGCTCCGTTGAGCCTGCGCCTGGTGATCATGTCGCGGAGCCGCCCGCGGTCGATCAACAGCCACCGCCTGTTCCCGAGCGCGACACTCGTGGTTCCCGAAAGCGAGCTGGCTGATTACGCGCACGTCGCGCTGGAGAAGGTCACGATTCCCGACGCCGTCAGCGGCGTGAGTGCGGTGCGCAACTGGATTCTGCGCCACTTCACTGAGGAGGCCATCGTGATGCTCGACGACGACATCACGGCCTGCGTCTGCATGGTGTCGCTGCGCTGCCGCAAGCTCTCAACCGACGAGACGTTCGCGATGCTCGAAAACTCGGCCTGCTGCGCGCGCGGCGCCGGGGCGCGATTGTTCGGCTGGCACCAGCGCAGCGACCCACGGTTGCTTCAGCGTAACGATCCATTCGGCGTCCACCATTGGGTCGGCGGCGCGGTCGGTGTGGTGCGTGATGCGAACGGCGGCGTGCCGAAGTGGGATGAACTGCTCAAGTGCAAGTGCGACATCGACGCCACGCTCGAAGAACTGATGGTCAATCGCCTGGTCTGGAATGAGGCTCGGTTCTGCTTTGTGCAGGAGCGGGACAAGAACCTCGGCGGCAATTCGCTGTTCCGTTCCGCCGAACGCATCGCCGCCGAAAAGCGTTACCTCAAACGGAAATGGAAAGCGCACATCCGGTTCGAGAGCTATCAGAGTCAGGACAAGACCGCGATTGATGCGCCCCGCCGGCAATCCTTCTCCCTCGATGCGTAGCCGGGCACTCACGATGCAAATGGTGCGGCTCAGCGATGGACAACGCGAGGCCCGTGCGACGAGGGAAAGGCCATGCCTTCATCACCAACGCGCGACCGCTCGAAGCACCCCTCAACACCCTCCTTTCTTTTTGGCCCAACGTGCCCGGCGAACGAGCATCAAGACATGCGATTCCTGACCAAACGCGGCTATGAGTTTGGCGAGGTCTCCTCGGCGATGCAGAAGGCCATCCGCCGTGGGGACACTCGCCTTGCGGGTTATTGGGCGCTGGAACTCTGGGCCAGCGGCTACGGCAACTATGTCTGGAAGCGGCTGCTCACCGTGAGCGCCGAGGACTGCTGGGGGATTCTGACTCAGGAAGTGAAGGCGCTGCATGATGGCTACGCGCTCGTGAACGCCAATGTGCCCGCGAAGCAGGCCAAGGGCCGCATCTTCATCAGCAAGGCCGTGATCCTCCTGTGCGCGGCGAAGAAGAACCGCGACGCCGACCATCTGCAAAACTTCGTCTATGACCAGTGCGCGGGACTGGATGCCGACAAGCTCGCCGCCGATTTGCAGAAAGCCGGGCGCGAAAAAATTCCCGACTACGCCTTCGACTGCCACACGCAGAAGGGCCGCAAGATGGGCAAGAGTAAGGCCGAGTTTTTCCGCGACGAGCAGGCGGCGCTGGAGCCATTCCAGCCGGGTCTGTTCGACAATCTCATCGAGGATTGAAGGCTCGTGCCATCTAGGAAGGCTGATCGGCCCTTCGGCCATATCACCATACCACCCGCGACTGCCGACTCCTTTGCGGCTGCTCAAATCGAAGGCCAATTTCGGGCGATAAACGAGCGGGGTGAGTGGCGCGCACTTTTCAGCGGATGGTGTGGGCCGATAGCAGGAATCCGGCTCGCCCCACCTTTCGCGCCAAGCGCGGCTGGCTCCGTTCAATGGTGAAAAATATGGCGATGCAAACGGATGGATTCCCGCGAGGACGGCGGACGAAGGTCGGCCATGAAAACGCCAAAAACTGAATACCTCGGAACCTTCATCAAAGCCTCGGGCGCAGCGCGCACGATGCGCTTCGTGACCTCGGAAGCCAACTTGCGGACGCGCGGACTTATCACCCTCTTCGACGTGGAGAAGCGCAGTCTGCGGAAGTTCAACCTCGCCACGCTCGTTGGGCGGCTGACCGCTCTCACACCGGATGCGCAACCGTCCTTCTGCGCCTAAAAGATACGCAGACTGCGTATGCACACGCTTCTCAAATTGATTCGCGCCGCTTTCGCGGAGTGGCTCGCCGACCTCGGCGCGCTGCTCCGCAGCCTGAAACAGAAACCCAAACCCAAAAACAAACGATGAATCCCATCACCAAGCCAATGCTCGCCGGCAAGTGCGAGCGCCCGGATGCCCTGAGTTTCCCCGTGCTCGCCACGCCGAAGCTCGACGGCATCCGCTGCCTGAAGATCAACGGGCGTGCCCTGACGCGCTCGTTCAAGCCCGTGTCCAATCGCTTCACCCGCCAGTGGATTGAAGCCTACCTGCCCGACGGCCTCGACGGCGAGTTGATCGTGCGTGGCACCACGTTCAGCGAAACCGCCGGTCACATCGGGCGTGAATCCGGGGAGCCAGATTTCACGTTCGCCGTGTTCGACTACGTGAACGACGGCGTGGATGTGCCCTATGCCTGCCGGATGTTCCCGCTTTTCAGGGTTGTGCGTTAGTGGTTGATTGTGTGCCGCTTGGTGCAGGCTCACAAATGCACTGATAGCAGGGAAATGCAGGAAAGTGAAGTCTTTTGTCCTGCTTTTGTCAGGTGCGAGCGCGGAGGACCTCGGCCATGTCATTCGCGCATTCTGTCGGCAGGTGACGAGAGGTGTTGCTGGCCACCGAACGGTGGGGCAGCGGCGAGAGCAACATCCGCCGCTGGATCATCGAGAACGACATGCTGGAGGCGGTCGTCGGAATGACCGATCAGCTCTTCTACAACACCGGCATCTCGACCTACATCTGGATCGTCAGCAATCGGAAGCACAAGGAGCGCCGCGGCAAGGTGCAGCTCATCAACGGGACCGACTTCGCGTGGAAGATGAAGAAAAGCCTGGGCGACAAGCGCAAGCAGATCGGCGACGGCACCGAGCGAATGCCGAATCACATCGAGGTGCTCACCAAGCTCTACGGTGGCTTCGAGCACGATGTCCGTATGACACTGGCGGAGATTCGGACGAACATCGACCCCGAGCGCGACCAGGCGAAGAGCTGTTTCGTCAGCAAGATTTTCGACAACCAGGACTTCGGTTATCTCAAGATCACCGTTGAGCGTCCGCTGCGGCTCAATTTTCAGGTGACCAATGCCCGCATCGCACGAGCGCGGCGCACCGGTTCACTGGCCGGTCTCCTCATTTCGCTGAAGCGGAAAAGCAAAGAGAAGATCGAGCAAGAAATACAGGAAGGCCGCGACCAACTGGCCGCGATTCTTCGCGTCCTGCGCGGTTTGCGGTCGGAATTCGCTGACGGGCACGTCTGCAAAGACCGCAGCGTATTTGCCGAGCAACTCACCGCCGCTTTTGAAGATGCGGATGCCTGTTACGACCGGGCGCTGGCGGTGACCCCGAGAGACCTCGCCGTGCTCTTAAACAAGGGCCGGTCAATGATGATCCTCGGCAGAGACGCGGAAGCTTTGACGTGCTTCGACCAACTGCTGGCGATCAATCCGCGTGTTGAACTGGCTTGGCTCAACAAGGGCAACCTGCTCGCCACCAGCGGTCGGCACGAAGATGCGGTATCGTGCTTCGACCAAGTGATTGCGATCAACTCCACGAACGCGGACGCGCACAATAACAAGGCGACGTCGCTCGCTGCATTGGGGCGGCGCGAGGAAGCGCTTGCGTCGTGCGACCGTGCATTGGAGGCCGATCCACGCCACGCCGACGCGTGGGTCGGTAAAGGTGCCGTGCTTGCCGCAACCGGCAAGGTTGCCGATGCCGTTGCTTGTTATGATAAGGCGTTGGCGATTGATGCGAAGAACGTCATCGCGTGGTGCCGCAAGGGTGGCTCGCTCGCTTCATCCGGCGATCACTCGCAGGCGCTCGTTTGCTTTGACCGAGCTCTCGCCATGAAGCCACAGAACGCAGCGGCGTTATTTGCGACGTTATTTGGAAAGGCGATCTCCGAAGAAATGATGGGGCGATTGAGTGATGCGGCGAACACGCTCCGCAAGGTCATTGAGGTCGCTGGCCCGACGTATGCGGGGGAGGTCGCAGCCGCCAAGAAGCACCTCTCGGAGTTGGTTCGTCGCGAAACTCAGACGAACGACGAAACGGGAGAGCGCTTGAACAACGATGGCTTAGTCCTGAGACAGGTTGGCAGGCTAGACGATGCGCTTATCTGCTACGAAAAGGCGCTGGAGATAGTCCCGCAGAGAGCTGACGTTTGGTGCAACAAAGGCAACGCCCTGCACGCGCTAGGACGATATGCAGAGGCATTGGAGTGCTTCGACAAGGCTGTCGACATCGAACCAAGGGATATGAAATTGTGGTGCAATCGAGGAGTCGCACTCAAGGCACTAGGGAGGTTGGTAGAAGCGGTCATCCATTCATTCTGCCAGCAATCTGGGTCGGGGGAGTCCGACATGGTCGCATCCTAAGGTTAGACAACGGAGAGCAATCGGCGCAGGAGCTACCCGGACGTTTGTTCGTCATCATGCAATACGTAGAAGCCGATGGCCAAGGCCGCGCAAATGTGGGCGATTACCTGCGCTGCGGTCCCTTGGATGAGAAGAATATGCTCACATGGGGCATTCAGTTTTGCCTCGGTATGGAGCACGCCAGAGCCCACGGCATCGAATGTCATCGGGACATCAAGCCTGCGAATATCATGATCAGAAACGACGGCACGTTAAAGGTCAGCGATTTTGGACTGGCTATGGCAACTGAGCCAGCTTGGCGACAAACTGCAGGCCGGGGATCAATTACACCGGGGACAAACGGTAACTTCTCGCTCAGCGTATTGCAGAACGAGGGCAAGGCCTTGTGTGGCACACCCGGATACATCGCACCGGAGGTCTATCGCGGCAATGGTGCGACAGTCAGAAGTGACATCTACAGTTTTGGCCTCGTGCTCTGGCAGATGGCCGCAGGTAGCGCCACTCCACCATTCTGTCCTCCTTGGCGCGGTAACATCGAGGACTATATGCGCGGCATTTACAATCAGCAGATGTCCTGCCGTATTCCACAGTTGAATGGTCCGCTAGGGGCAATCATCGAGCGATGCCTCCAACCTCAACCATCTAACCGATACGGCACATTCCAAGAGCTCCGAGCTGTTTTGGAGCCAATTTTTGAGCAGAGGACGGGACGGAAGTTCGAGATGTCGCAAGTCAGTGGAGAGTCAGCTGCATTTTGGAACAACAAAGGCGGATCACTTGCGGCACTGGGGCGGCACGAAGAAGCGATTCGATGCTACGACATGGCGCTTAGGATCGATCCTAAATCATACAAGACATGGAATAACAAGGGGAGTGCGCTCAGCGCTCTAGGGCGAAGTGACGAGGCGGTTGAGTGTTTCAACCGTTCGCTTGCGATTGAACCGAGTTTTGCGATGGCCCAGCGCAACCTGAGCAGAGAAGGTCTTTTGAAAGCCTTCCACCTCCTTCAAGGCGGCCATGAGTGATGACGCGGTCAGATCCCCGCCAAATCGTCGAACAACCCCGGCTGCCACGGCTTCAACGCCTTCTGCTCCTCGCGGAAGAAATCCGCCTTCGTCTTGCCCGCGCGCTTCCCCTTCAGCGTGTGACAATCGAACGCGTAGTCTGGCACTTTCTCCTTCCCGGCTTTCAGCAGCTCGGCGGCGAGCTTGTCAGCGTCGATGCCGGCAAGCGCGTCATACACGAAGTTCTGCAAATGGTCGGCGTCGCGGCTCTTTCTCGCGGCGCAGAGCAGAATCACGGCTTTCGAGATGAAGATGCGGCCCTTGTGTTCGCGCACCGGCTTGCCCTTGTTCACGAACTCGTAGCTCCGGTGCAGCGCCTCGATCTCGCCGGTAATCAGCCCCCACACGTCTTCGGCGGACACGGTCAGCAGGCGCTTCCACACGTAGTTGCCAAACCCGCTGTGCCACAGTTCAAGCGCCCAATACCCGGCGAGGCGCGTGTCGGCGCGGCGGATCGCTTTCTGCATCGCGCTGGAAACCTCGCCGAACTCGTAGCCGCGCTTGGTCATGATTCTCACGGCTGCACCTCCGTTCCAGCGATGATGGCGAGCACGCGCGTCATTCGCGCCCGTCGCGGACTGGCCTCTCCGCGCTCGTAGCGGCAGATCAGCCCTTGGTCGCGCGGCAGGCCGAGCATGGCGCACGCATCCAACTGGCGCAGCCCGCGCGCTTTTCTCCACGCACGAAGCTTCTGACCAAACTCATTCGAGCGGGCGGCGAACCAATTGTGCGTGCCGGGGCCGCTCGCGGGCGGCTGCTTCAGCGCGGCGACGAGCTGCTGCAAACGCGGCTTGCGCGGGAACGTCTTGCAGCTTTCCCAGTCCGAGATCAGCGATTGATCAACGGTCAGCCCGAGGGCCACGCACGCCTGCGCTTGTGTGAGGCAATGCTTGCGCCGCCATTCGCGCAGCAGCGTTGCGAACTGCCGCGGCGCGATCAGCGGCTTCGGCCTGGGCGCTCTCGGCGGGTTCACCGCCAGCGGCCCGTGGATTTGCTCCAGCACGGCCATCGGCCGGCGCGGGAACTCGCGCGCGGCTTCCCACACCCGGATCGTGCGCTCCGTCGTGCGCAGGCTTGTGCTCCGCAGCGCATACGCAGCCTCGGCGCGGCTCAGCTTGCAGCGCCGCCTCCACGCCCGCATCAGTTCGGCGAACTTCTCGGGTTCAATCAGCTTCGGCTTCCGCACCGCCTGCTTCACGAGGTCCACATCCACCGGCATACGCAACCTGCGGAGTATCTCGCCAAGCGCTGGCTGGCGGGGAACTCCATCATGCGTCTCCCAGTTTCGGACTGTCTCCGCGCTGGTGCCAATCGCCGCAGCCGCCTCGCGCTGTGTGAACCCGTGCTTCACGCGCCAGCCCTTGAGCGCATCGGCGAACTCAGCCGGGCTCATCCGGACATCGCTCAGCGGGTCGTGCCCCTCGCGCATCTGGCGCTCCACGGCGCAGCGGGTGAAATAATCCGGCTCGCTGCGCCCCGCCAGCCAGCCGCGGAACGTCACCACCGGGCAGCCCAGCACGTTCGCGGCATCGGTGGAACTGAACCCGGTCCGACCGAACCATTCGGCAAGCATCGCGCTGAACGCCTTCACAGCCAGCCTCCTTCCAAATCGCGCTGCTTCGCCTTGTCGATGGCAGGCGGGTTCTCACGTTCAAACGCCTTCGCCTCGGCATCGGCGATCTTCGCGCGTTGTTCGAGCAGCCGCTCCACGAGGTCGCGCGCATGGTCGAGCGCAATGTTTTCGGCCCGCCGGAACGTCCGCTTCCGCCAATACGTCGCCCCGTCGCCGCTGCCGCTGAACCCGTAGATCTTCAGCACCCGCCGCGTGCGTTCATCGACGCGCTCGGGGAACTGGACGACCACCTTGCCGCGCTCGGCATCGTCGTGAATCACGATGTCCTCGTGACGCTCGCGCAGGCCGGGCGTGGACGCCGCGAGCTGCTCGGTGGCGATTCGCTCGCGCGTGGCAATCGCCTTCTCGGCGAGCTGATGGATGAGGTTGAAGTCCATCTGCTCGACGGCTTCGCGCAGGGCGTAACGGAGCACCTCGATCCGCTTGTCGAGGAGCGGCATCGTCATCACGTCGTTGCTCGGAACCACGGCGAAACGCTGCTGGCATTTCTCAGCCAGTGGCGCTCTGCGGTAATGATCGCGCACGACGGGCGTTTCGCGCTCGCCGTCCTCCGGATACTCGAACTCCACGACGGGCACGCAGCCCCCGTATTCATCGAAAGCGATGTTCACAGGGCACCTCCTTCGATGGCGCTGAAGATGGCCCGCAGGGTGAACCCGCGCGGCGCGCAGCGCCCTGCTTCCCATCGGCGGAACGTGTCAGCAGTGCAGCACAGCAGGCCCGCTGCCTCCACCAGAGTCAGCCTGCGCATCTGCCGCCACTCGGTGATCAGCTTAGAGAAGTGCGCGATGCTCGTCGCGCGCGAGCCGGCTTTGTCCGGCATTGGCGTTGGGGTTGTGTTTCGTTTCACCCCAATTTTTTGCCAGCCGGCCCTCGCGGGGAACCATCAGTTTGCATCGCCAAATTTCGCGGAACTACGCAGTTTGCGGGCTTCGTTGGCGCGAAAGATGGGGCTGAAGTTTTGTGCTAGCGGAGGGTGCTTTTTTTATGGGGAGGGCGAGGACCGGTTTGTCGTGCCGAACCCGTTCCTTCCAACCATTAAGCGGTGCCACGCTCACCTTCCATGTTTGCCGGTGCGGATTCTCGTGGCATGCTCAAACATCCAACGATTTATGAAATACCTCAAACGAATCAGCCTCCTTCTGACGGCAACCCTTTTTGCTCTGGAAAGTGTTTCTGTGGCCGACGACGACCGGAAGGCACTTGTCGGCGTGTGGAAAGGCACTCTACCCGGAGAGCAGTTCGGCGACATCGAATTGACCATTACCGCTGAAAAGATTTCCGGCCGAAACCTCACCACGGGTCGAACACTCGGAGAGGGAACCTATGAGATTGATTCCGCGAAGGGCACCATTGACGCACATGGGATCGAAGGACCCTTTAGCAAGAAAACGTATCTTGGTCTGTATGTGGTGGAAGGGAAGACCCTCAAGTGGGTTTCCAACGGGCGGCTTAAGAAGCGCCCTGTGGATCTGGTGCATCGACCAGACAAGGATCAATTTCTGATGGTGCTTGTACGGCAGCGGTAAACTTCGGAAATTGCTCAAAAGTTCGCCGAAGCCGGCAGCGGCACATCCTCCGTAATCGAGCTGCGCTCCTTTCGGTCAAAACGGACACACCGCGCCCTCGATCACCGCGTAGCCCGTGACGGGATCAATCGCAGGCTGCCTGTCGAGTTTCAGATAAAGCCGCGGCGGCATCACATGCTTGCGCAGTGCAATGTCCCAGAAGTAATCCACCTTCGGGTCCGCCCACAGCAGCAGCGGGAACAACGTGCCATCCTCTTGCCGATAAAGCCCCACGATCCATTCGCCGTTCACCGGCTCGCGGAAGCCAGGCTCGCCGCATTCGAGCGAATAGAAGGGCGGCACGAGCTGCGGTTCGGATCGAGGTTCGTTGCGCAACGAAGGCGGACGGTCAGGTTCGGGCTGCGACGTGCGCTCGCGTGCTTGTTCCATGATCGACAGCGGCGCTCCCGCTTTCGCGGGCGCAGGATCAGCGACACGAACTCTGATCACCGGAACGCCGCGCGTGCCCACGAGCTTTGCGATGCGCTGGCGGTGCGGCTTTCCTGCCGGCCCCGGATGCACAACGCAACCGAACCGGCCGTCAGCTTGGATGATCAGATGCTCGCCTGTCGTGTCAATGCCGCGCTCGGCGCAGGCCGGGCAGCGGGCGATGGTCTTGCGGCCCTCCTCATGCACGTTCTCCAGCTTGGTCAGGTCGAGGCTCATGGCTGTGGCTTGAATGCGACGCCGCGAAAGCCCTTCTGCGATTTGCCGTCGCGCTGGACGCTGTTCGAGCGGCAGACTTGGAACAACTCGAGCATCAGGCTTTCAAGCTGGCGATGGATGGCGGTGATCGGCAGCGGGTCCCAGCCACGCTCCGGGCAAAACTCGGCGTAACGCTCGACGATCTCCGACGTCGTGAGCGATTCATCGTCTGTGCGTTCGATGCGCTCGCTCAGGAACACGCGCAGGCTGTCGCTTTCGGCGAGCAGCGAATCGACGATCCCTTGCTGGCGCTCGGTGAGCCGGATGTCGCCGATCTCGGCCACGTCCGTGAGCAGCAGCGCCAGCCCTTCGAGCGCCCAGTTCAAAATTCCGCTGCCTTCGTCCCGGATCAGCATGTCTGCGAAATCGGTGATCTTCTTCGCGGGCGGCGGTGCCTCGTAGCGCACGAGCAGCATCCGGCGCCGCCACGCGCCCACGTCACCCTGGAGCCGCACGCGCAGCCGGCAGTTCGACGTGATGATCATGTTGAACAAGCCCTGCACCGGGAAACTGCCGGTGCCGCCCTTCTGCTCGGCATTGAACCAATCGCCGCCCACCAGTCCCTTTGCCTCGGATGCGCCGGGCGTGCTCATGAAATCCTCGGCAACATCGACTCCGACCAGCAGCGTCTTGCGCAGGAACCGGAAAACCTCGAACCGGTCATTGAGATGCCGCGTGCGCAGTTGCATCACGTTGTCGATGCCGACCACGCGCTGGATGATGTTCGCGTAAACCGTCTTGCCGCGTCCGGCCAGTCCGTCGAGCAGCGTGAAGCGCTGCACCAGATTCACCCCCAGCACGCACTGTCCGGCCATCTTTTGCAGCAGCAGAACATCGTCGGCGTGGACTGCGGGAACGAGCAATTCGTTGAGGAAACGCGGGCACGTGGCCGCAGGATCGTAGGCGATGGGAGAACGGTTGCGGCTGCGGAACGACGGCGCAAACGGATGCAGCCGCGCACCTTCGTCGCTGAAAACGATCACGCCATTGCTGAGATGCACGATGCGCTGCTTCTCGGCAAACGCGCCCCGCTGCTCGATGATGCCTCGGAGTTGGGCCGTGATCGCGTTGAGCGTGCGGTCGGTGCGGAAACGCTCCAGCGCCGCCAGGTGCTCGGCCTCGCGCGCGACTTCGAGCAGACGGCTGGAGATGGCTTGCTTGATCAAGTCCGCAGACTCGACGGTGTAGAGCCCGGTGTCCTGATGGTAGCGGTAGAACGTGCGCTCGTCCGGCTCGAAGAGCGCGATGTTCTCCGCCGCGTAGAGTCCGGCCCAATACGCCTCGTTGATGCCGCTGACGCGCGAGGATTCGCCGTCCTTACTCTCGCTGATGAAGACCGGATCACCAAAGCGGCGGCGCAGCTCGGCATGGGCGCTGTCGTCCTGGGGAACCTCCGCGCGCGGCTTCCACGGCAGGCCGACGTCATCCGGCCAGATGATTTCGCCGAAGGTCAGTTCGATGGCGGGCACGTCCTGGATCGCCCGATATTCCATGCCCTCCGGATGGACGCCGTGGATTACGGTCTGATTGCCCGTGCTCCGCCATTCGCCCCACGCTTTGCCCTCGCGCGTCGAGAGTTTCATCGAACCGGGATACTCGCCGCGGATCTTCACCCAGAAATTTCCGCCGCGCTTCCCGCGCGTGAACAGCGTCCCGCGAAGCTGCGGATTGAGCGCGAGGAACGGCTCCACGCACGCGTCATCGTCAATGTCGATCGAGCACACGCCGCCCGAGGGCGCGCCCACCAGCACGCCGAGGTTGTGGCCGCTGTTCAAGTTCGCCACGTAGTCCGTATCGCGCATCTTCTCCACGGTGACTTTCTGCCAGCCGCGAAACTTCGGTGCCTTCGTGCCGCGCTGCATCCAAATCACGACCACCTGGTCGTCGAGCAGCCGCTGGATGCGCTGCACCGGCGTCTCGTTGACACGCTCAGTCAAGTGAAGTCCTCGCGTTGGGGGTTTCATTCATCACAGGGGAGCCGGCCGTTCCGCAAGGGGCGGCCGGCTCTTTCCTTGGCCGCTTGCGCCAGTGATCGCGCCGTTGCACCTCGGCATAGACCCGCCTCGCGACCTCGGGCTTCTGGAGCATATTGCGCAGGCCGTGCCGGTCGCCAAAGATCTGGACCAGCTTGGACATCGCCGCCCTGGTCACGCCCAGTTCGGGCGATATCTGCCGCAGCGAGGCATGATCGAACAACCCGGGCTGCAGGAGCCACGCAACGCCCGCGAACCTCCGGAACGCCGTGTCCCACCGGAGCTTTCCCTCGCTGTGCGCGAAGACGAATTCAAAAACGCCGAGCATGACCTCCGCGGCGGCCGAGAAATCCTCCGGGCCATTTTCAGACAGGGGCTCCGCGCTCATTGCGCGCCCTCCATCGACTTGCGGCGCCGCTGGCGCTCGATGTGCGAGCTGAGCCGCCGGTTGCTGCGCAAATACGCCTCAACCTCCGCGAGATCGAACCGGACGCATTTGCCCAACTGGATGTAGGGCAAACCGGCCTGCCTCAGATTGTGGACGTGCCGCTGCGAGACATGGAGGTGACGCGCGAGTTCCTTGTCGCTGAGCCAGCCCGCTGGCGCGGGCGATGATGTGTCGTGATTCATGCCCCCGGCCGGGTGTCAACTCATGCAAGGCACCGCATCGCGGCGACTCTCGTTGCGCAACGAGCGAAAGTTCGTGCCGGCACGAACTTTTTGCTTTTGAGGCTCGCGCGTGCAGCCGCAGGGAGCTGTCAAATCGCGGAGATAATCGTGTCGGCACGATTATCGCAGCCCGGTTGTGGCTTCCTCCGAAACAGAGTCCGACCTGCGTTCTTGTTCCGGCGAATGCCCACCATGCCGCGCTGGATTTCCAACGGCGGCATGATGGCAAACCACTTCTCTGCCATCCTCGGTTCGACAAGCTCCCGGTAATGCCGAAAGAGAATGCTCTGATTGTGGCCGGCTTCCAGTGCGGTCTTCGCCCCGTCGTTCGTCGATGCAAGCCTGTAGGACACAAAACTGTGGCGCAGCGCGTTCTTCTTCCACGTAACGCCGGCTTGAATCGCGATCCTTGCGGTGGCTTTGGCAATCACCCGATAGGGAACCACCGGCCCCGATGACAGCGCGAAAGGCCGCAGCCACGCAGCCAGATTGTCGGTGATGGGAACCAACCTGCGCGCACGGGTTTTGCACGTCTCCGCCCGCACTTCGATAAATCTCCGCTCGAAGTTCACATTCTTCCAATCCAGCCGTTGGATTTCTGCCGAGCGCAGGCCAGCGAAGGCACCGATGGCCAGGAATGGTGTGGTGAGGCGCCTGCCGGAGGTATGAAGGATGCGCTCCATCTCTTCGGGCGTGAAAATGGCGACGTCCGTCACCGGCACGGTATAAACCATCGCCGCGTCGAACTCGCGCCAATCCCGCGCCAAAAAACCCCGCCCAACGGCCCACTTGCAAAACGTCAGGAAATGCTTCCGGACGGTGTTCTTCGTGATCGCCTCCAACTTCGCTTGCAGAAGAAAGTCATCGAGATCGCGAGCCCTCAAATCCGGGAGCATTTTTCCTGCGGTGAAATCCCCAAACTGAACGAGGTAACGGCGGATCACCCGGAGGTAGTTTTCCGTCACTCCGATCGTTCGGCGCGTCTCGATGTATTCGGCGACGATCTCTTTGACCTGCTTCCGTTCGACACCGCGGTTGAACTGATTGAAATAGCAGACCGCATCGTGGATGGACACCTCAGCGGAGAGTTTCTCGCGGGCGGCGGCAAAGACCTCTGCCGCTACATGCACGGGCGTGTTGTACGGAGCCAGAATGCGACGCGCGACCGTGTAGCTTTCGATTTCCGCCGCCGTGAGATTCTCGGCCTGGATGCTGTCGCGCGCGAGACTGCCGAGGATGATGCGCGCCTCCCGCTTGGCCTCGTTCAAATCGGCGAAACTGCGCCGTTCCCGTTTTCCGCCGCGATAGTAGGAGAGCTGGTGCAGTGCTCTGTCGTGACTCTCCGTGGTGTAGATTTTGATCTCTTGCTGATCGTTGCTGATGATGACTGGTGCTGGCTTGCGCGCTGGCATGGTATTTGGGCGCGGGAGTCAACTTTGTCAGGAATTCCGTCATGCAAGCCCTCGTCTCCGACATAAGTCGTTGATGGAGAGGTAAAGGATAGAATTCCTGCCGGATACAGGAACTCAAACGCCTGCCCGCGTTCGAGCACGTCGAGAAAATCCTGCCGGTGGAGATCCGCGATGCCGCGCAGCTCGCGGACTACGAGGAAGAATGTCTCGCTGAAGGCTATGAGGGTGTGATGATCCGCACGCCGGGTTCGCCATACAAGTGCGGGCGCTCCACGGAGCGCGAAGGCTGGCTGTTGAAGATCAAGCGATTCGAGGATGCCGAGGCCGTGGTGCTCGACACCTACGAAGGCATGAGCAACCACAACGAAGCGCAGCGCGACGCCTTCGGGCGCACCAAGCGCAGCTCGGCACAGGCGGGCAAAGTTGGCCGGGGCGAACTTGGCGGCTTTGTTGTGAGCGCGGTGGATTCCAACGTGGTGTTCCGCCTCGGATACAACCATGTGCTCGGCGGTGTGGATCGCGTCACGCTCTGGGAGCAGCGCGATTCACTCCGGGGCAAGCTCGTGAAATTCAAACATCAGCCGAGCGGGGCGAAGGAAGCGCCACGGTTTCCCAAGTTCGTCGGGTTTCGGGAGGCGTGGGACTTGTGAACCCCTCACAAATGGAGCGGAGCGTTAGCAGGCTTTTTGAACTTCATCTTTCGCGCCAACCGAAGGCTGCCCCGAAAAATGGTGTAAAATTTGGCGATTCATTCCGCTTCCCGTTCGCGGCCCCTCTGAACGAGGCAAGGGCATGTCTGCCACCACCACCACCGCAAAAAACTCTGCTCACAAACTACGCAGCCAGCGTAGTTTCAGCAGGCCCATTGACGCCGAGGCCATGAACATCCGCTTCGGCATCGAGCTTGAAACCAAAGTCCCGCGCACCTGCGGCATCGCCGTGGGCGGGTATCACAGCGGGCATCCAGTGCGGAGCGCACGCGCGACCAACGGGCAGGAACTTCCCGCGCCCACTTTCAACGGGGCGACGTGGCGTGCCGACCGCGACGGCTCAATCACCTGCGAAGCCGGTGAGATGCCGTGCGAGTTCGTATCGCCCATCCTCCACGGGGAAGCCGGAGTCGAGAACCTCTGCCAGTTCGTCGAGTGGATGCTCGCCATCGGCGCGAAGGTCGATGGCTCGTGCGGGTGCCACATCACCGTGGGGATTGAGTCCGTGATCGGCACGGGCGACGCAGGCAAGGTCAGCGACTTTGTGCGCAAGCTCGCGCACATCGCGCAGTGGCACGCGATGTCGCTCTACGGCCAGACGGGCACGGGGCGGCACCTGAACCGTTACAGT
>Ga0209698_10000831_pt1 | contig 35628 bp, 32 predicted proteins | sample LitLauG_LLR_2012_FD_187203 | JGI IMG/M metagenome (GOLD analysis project Ga0209698, IMG submission 187203) | Freshwater sediment microbial communities from Pennsylvania, USA - Little Laurel Run_MetaG_LLR_2012 (SPAdes) (version 2) | ecosystem: Environmental > Aquatic > Freshwater > Creek >... | reverse complement strand
GCCGAACTGGGCGCGGCTCTTCCGCATTCTGGTGGGTCCTACAGGTATCTTCGCGAGATTTATGGGCCACAGAAATGGGGGCGGCTCTTCTCATTCCTCTTCATTTGGCAAGTTTCTTTTTCTGCTCCGCTGTCGATTGCAACTGGATGCATCGGGCTGGCGGGATATGCCGCGTATTACTGGCCGGGGTTCGAGACGGTATACGCACATCATGAGGCGGCGCTGCACATACCATGGGCCGGCACGCTGCAAGTGAGTTGGGTCGTGATGCCGGGGACGGCCCTGGCCGTCGTGATCTGTTTTTTCACCGTGCTGCTGCTGTACCGCAACATTACGGCCATTGCGCGACTGTCAAAGGTGCTGTGGTTCGGCGTGATGGCGACGATTGGGTGGATTATCTTCGCCGGGTTCACCCATTTCAATGCGGCGTTGGCATTTGATTTTCCCCCCGGCGCATTCAAGCTGACTCACCAATTCTGGACTGGGCTGGGCGGCGCGATGCTGGTGGCCACCTACGATTATTGGGGTTATTACAACGTCGCGTTTCTGGGCGATGAGATTAAAGACCCGGAAAAGAATATTCCGCGGGCGCTTCTGCTTTCCATTCTGCTAGTGGCCTGTCTATATCTCATGATGAATGTGAGCATTCTCGCCGTGGTGCCGTGGCGAGAGATGCTCAAAGCAGGACAAAACAACAGTGGACTGTATGTTGTGTCTCTGTTCATGCAGCGAGTTTATGGGTCCTGGGCAGCGCGGCTGGTGACGGCACTGGTGATCGCGACGGCATTTGCATCGGTGTTTTCGCTGATGCTGGGATATTCGCGAGTGCCGTACGCGGCGGCGAAAGACGGCAATTACTTCAAGGCGTTTGCCAAGGTGCATCCTGTGCACCGGTTTCCGCATGTATCACTGCTGGCATTGGGGGTGGTGGCGGCGGCGTTCTGCTTTCTGCGGTTGAAAGATGCGATTGCCGCGCTGGTGGTCATTCGACTGATTTTGCAATTCCTGGTTCAGGCTGTGGGGGTAGTGCTGCTGAGGATCTGGCGGCCGGAGATGCCGCGTCCATTCAAAATGTGGCTGTTCCCGTTACCGGCGTTACTGGCATCAGCGGGCTTTCTCTTCATATTGTTCAAGCGGGAGAACTGGCAGAAAGAGATGCGGTACGCGGTGATCATTCTGCTGACGGGCGTGATCATATATATGATCCGGGCCTGGAGAGATTCGGAGTGGCCGTTCGCCGGGCAAAAGCTTTCACCAAAGGGAACATAGAGTCCACACAGAGGATATTGATTGGCTGATCACGTCTCTCTTCCGGCGGTTGGCAGTCCGACTCTTCGACGGGCGGATTCGGCATGGGCTCCGCTTGGGGAGCCTTTATTCCGGTCTCTGTGGATCGCAGCCGTCATCTCTTACACCGGGACGTGGATGCAGAACGTGGGCGCGGGCTGGTTGATGACGCAGCTCACGGTTTCCCCGTTGATGGTAAGCCTGGTGCAGGGGGCGGCTGCGATTCCGGTATTTCTCGTTGTGCTACCAGCGGGCGCCTTGGCCGACATGGTGGACCGGCGGAGGCTGCTGTTGTTCACGCAGGGATGGATGGTGGTGGCGGCAACCGCGCTGGCAATATTGACGCTGGTCCATGCTGTAAATCCGTGGGTACTGCTGATATTCACGTTTTTGATGGGGATTGGCGCAGTGATGAACGATCCGGCATGGCAGGCGATTACGCCGGATGTGGTTTCACCGTCGCGGCACGCCTCGGCGGTGGCGCTGAATTCGGCGGGGTTTAATGTGGCACGCGCGGTGGGTCCGGCTCTGGGCGGGTTGGTTGTCGCGGCTGCGGGTGCTGGCTGGTCGTTTCTGGTGAATGCTGTGTCGTTCTTTGGCGTGATCTACTTTCTGTACCGGTGGAAGCGTGATCCGGAAGCGATGCCGATGCGCGGCGTTGGAGAAGCGATCGTCGAAGGATTCCGTCACGTACGGGGGGCGCCGGAGGTCCGCTCCGTTTTGATTCGGACGGGGGCGTTCAGCGTCGGCGCTGCTTCTTTGCTGGCGCTGCTTCCGGTCGTTTGCCAGCCACATGGGGCACAGGGATATGGGTTCTTGCTAACGTGCTTCGGTTTAGGTGCGCTGTCTGGAGCCGCGGTGCTGCCGCGGTTTCGCGTGCGCTATTCGGTGGATGGACTGGTGGCAGGGGCAACGGTTGTGTTTGCGCTTATGACCTTCCTGGCGGGGCAAGTACATATCTTCGAGTGGCTGTGTCTGGTATTGTTTACGGCGGGAGCGGCCTGGATTGGGATCCTGGCCTGCTTCAATGTCGTGGCGCAGACGATGTGCCCGTCGTGGATGCGGGCGCGGGCAATCTCCATGTATCTGCTGGTGCTGCAGGGAGGCATGGCGGTAGGCAGCGCGGTGTGGGGCGAGTTGGCGTCGCGACAGGGAGTTCCGGCAGCGCTCGCGTGGTCCGCGCTGGCCATGGTGCTGGGATTGGCAAGCGTCTGGCGGCATCGGTTGACGGCGGCGGAGTTGAGAATGGCTCCGGCAGTGGTAAGAGACTAGCAGTTGGGATCGATTTGAGGGGGAATTCATGAGGCAACGATGTTGGCTGCCAGTTTGCGGGCTGCTTTTGCTGGCAATGGGAGCAGCAGCGCAGACGGGCAACGCCAAGGAAGAACGGCGGACAGTCACGATGGTTCTGGATCACTCGGTCAGCAATCTTGAGGAGGAGTTTATCCCGGCTGCCGAAGCCATGCCGGAAGACAAATTCGGATTTGCTCCAACCAACGGTGAGTTCAAGGGAGTGCGCACATTTGGTGAGCAGATCAAACATGTGGCGGCGGTGAACTACGAATTAGGCGCTGCGATTCTGGAAGAGAAACCTCCAGTGGATATCCACGACGAAGCAGGGCCGCCTTCGATCACGAACAAAGCGGACGTCATGAAATACTTGAAAGACTCGTTCGAGTATGTGCACAAGGCGATCCGAACAATCAGCGAACAGAACTATGTTGCAACGGTGAAGAGTCCGTTTGGCGAAGGGAAAGTGTCGCGCATGGGACTGGCCTGCTCGGTGACGTGGCACGGGTATGACCACTACGGACAGATGGTCGTGTACCTGCGCATGAATGGAATTGTCCCGCCAGCAAGCCGACGATAGCCTAGACAGTCCCGTCCTGGGCCTCGCCGGTGCGAATCAATTGATTGCAGTGCTCCTCGAAGGTAATGCCGGGATTTCTGGCAAAGGATTCGGGATAGGAATTAAGAGCCTGCAAGAAGGTCTGGATCTCACGGCGTACCTGCTCATCCACAGACATTGATTTCTCTCCCGCCGTCGCGCGTTTCACATCACCCTGCATTGCAAAACCGGCCCCAAGCTTGGACCCCCGGAGCACGGCCGAGTTCCGTCCTAGGGTGGAAACCCGAGGGCAGTGCATTAGTTTCCGTGGCGGGGGGAAAGGTTGAACGTACATGGGGGCGTGGCGTCGGGGAAATGGCACTTTCGTGCTAAGGGAATTCCTGCAGAAACGTGTAGGGAGATTACGGACGCGCACCGCGGGAAGTGATGGACGTGGTGATCAACTCGGCGACGAGATTGCTTTGCGCCAGATGTCGAGCAACGAGGTCCCGCGCTTTGCGGACTTTGGATTCGGGCTCCAGAAAAACAAGGACGGAGGGTCCGGCGCCGCTTAATACCGCTCCCAGGATGCCCTCGCGTCCTTTCAGTAGCTGCAGACACGGGAGCAAGGGACAAAGCGGGGCTCGATAAGGCTGGTGGATGCGATCTTCGAGTGCAGCCGAGAGAAGATCGGGACGGGCTTGCGTGAAGGCCGCCAGCATGAGCATGGAATTCTGAATGTTGGTGACGGCATCCGCGCGGGAGTACTGCGCTGGTAGCACAGCGCGCGCCTTTTCGGTGGAGAGCGGTTCGTCGGAAATGGCGAGCAGGAGCGGCCACAGGCCTTTGGGACGGATTACAGCGACCTGGGCTTCGGCGTCTCCTGACATACGGGCGACCGTAAGGCCACCCATCCAGCAAGCGGATGCGTTATCAGGATGGTGCTCAAGGCGGGAGGCTTCACCGATGATTTGTGCGTCCGTCCAACGAAGACGGCCAAAGTGATTAGCCAGGGCAATCCCGGCCAGACGCGCGGCGGCGGATGAGCCGCAGCCTTTGCCGATGGGAATGTCGTTGTCGATCTGCAGAGAAACAGGAGTGATCTCGCGACCGTTATTGGCCAGGACGTCGCGATAGGTTTCGAGGATGAGATGGTTCTCGATTGTGCCGCAGATTTGCTGGTCGCGACCTTTCGCAGCAATAGAGAATTCAGCGGCAGAGCGGGCCGTAATGTTGATGTAGAAATCCATTGCGAGGGCGGCGGCGTCGAAGGCTGGGCCCAGGTTTGCGGACGTAGCCGGCAGTGAGAGACGGAGAATCTTGGTCGCGTTTTTGGAAGGCATGTTTGTTTTTAAATATCAAGGGGCGAGGGCTAGACGCCCTCGCGACAGCCGGCCGGAGGCCGGCGCTACTGGGCTTTCTCCAGCGTTCGCATAACTGCATCCAGGGTGGCATCTAAGACGATGGGCGGGTGGCGTAGCGCCTTGAGGGCGCCGCTCTCACCTGCGTCCCCTTTGAACATATCGCCACGGTGAAAATCGATGGTGAAGTCGGGGTCTTTCAGCAGATTGCCCGTCAGCAGCAGGACCACGGTATCTTCGGGTTTCACAAATCCCTGCTTCAGCAGCTTCTTTAGTCCGGCCAGCGTGACGGCGGAGGCAGGCTCGCAACCAATTCCCTCTGCGCCGATCTCGGCTTTCGCCTGGGCAATTTCTAATTCCGAAACCTGCTCACAGGCGCCACCCGTCGCTTCCAAAACGTGGACCGCTTTCTTCCAGGAAGCAGGATTGCCAATGCGGATCGCCGTGGCCCGCGTCTCCGGCTGCATGCTGACGAGCGTCTTGCCGGACTTCTCTCGGATCGTGCGCACCAGCGCATTGGCACCCTCGGCTTGGATCACAGACAGCCTGGGTAAATGCGCAATCAGTCCGAGGTCGCGCATTTCGAGCAGCGCCTTGCCGATGGCGGAACTGTTTCCGAGATTGCCGCCGGGAACGATGATGTGATCGGGCACGTGCCAGTCCAGTTGTTCCAGCAGCTCGAGCGCTACCGTTTTCTGGCCCTCCAGGCGAAACGGGTTGATCGAGTTCAGTTGATAGACGGGAGCGCGCTTCACGAGTTCCTGCAACAGTCTCAGGCAGCCGTCGAAGTCGGTCCGTAGTTGGCAGGTGATCGCCCCGTAATCGAGAGCTTGCGAGAGTTTGCTCCAGGAAATCTTTCCTTCGGGAACGAGGACAAGACTCCGCAGGCCGCCGCGCGCTGCATAGGCCGCCATGGAGGCAGACGTGTTCCCCGTGGAAGCACACGCTACCCATTGGAACCCGGCGCGCCCCGCGAAGGTGGCGGCGACAGTCATGCCCGTATCCTTGAACGATCCCGTGGGATTCATCCCCTGGTGCTTCGCGAAAAGACATGGCACACCGGTAATGCGGGCACATTGCGGAAGCGCGTAAAGCGGAGTGTTGCCTTCGCGGAGCGTGACGATCCGCTGTTCGTCTTCAACAGCGGGAAGCAGTTCACGAAAGCGCCAGACTCCGCTGAGATCGGTAGCGGAGCGCGATAGAAGGCGTTGTGCCCACGTGGATTTCAGGTTGCGCGCATCCCGGCTCGCACTCGTCCATGCGGGATAAGTGATTTCCAGCAGATCGGAGCAGTCCGCGCAGCGGAAATCCTGGCCGGCGGAATCGCTGAGATGTCCGCAGGAGATGCACCGGAAAAGGAAGTCTGCGGCTGTATCCTGAGCGGAAGTGGAGACAGGGGACATGGGCCCGGCTTACTTCACTTTCCGCAGGTATTGGTCGGTCTTGTTGATCCAGTCGGCACGCGGGGGCGTAAAGACGTCGAGATCGACGGTATCTTCCATGGCTTCAGCTTTGTGCGGCATGTTCGACGGAATGCACAGGACCTCGCCTGCATGGACGACGATCTCTTTGTTGTCGATCCAGAATTTGAGCGCGCCTTCGACGATATACGTGAGTTGCTCGTTGTGATGGCTGTGCTCGGGAACGATGCATCCTTTTTTCAGCAGCACGCGGGCCAGCATAATTTCCTGGCCGACCACGAATTGGCGCTGGAGGAGTGGATTCAGGTCCTCGAGCGGGATGGTGTGCCAGGGAATGAACTGCAGGGCGGCGTTACCCGCGGCGTGCTTGGTAACGGCGCGCTTCGCACGCGCGTGCGGTTTGGAGCGGATTGCCTGTTTCGATTTGGACTTTGATTTGGTCTTTGGCATGAAAGTGTTTCCGCGTTTGAATCCCACCGCCTGGTTTAGGCGGCACCTTCAACGATCCTGAGGTCTCGCTCCGCGTGGCCTTTCAAAATCTTGAACGCCGCCTGATATGCCGGACTCTCATAGGCCGCGATGGCGCGATCCACGCTGTCGAACTCGATCACGATCGATCGCTCGTTCAAACCTGATTCATAGGTTTTCGCTGGTGTGCCGCGCGTAATAAAGCGGCCACCGAAAGCCTGAATCGCCGGCGTTGCCAGCCTGGCATATTCCGACAGCACGGCAGGATCGGAGACGGAACGATAGAGAGTAATCCAATAACCCTTTGCCATTCAATGTACCCTGCCTTCGTACAATTTCACCGCTGTGTCATGCAGGTAGGCGTGAGCCAGTTCCAGGGCACGCGACTCGGTGATTTCTCCTTCCGAAATCATCTCGGCTAACGCGGCGGCCAACGCTACGCGCGACGAATAATTCCCTAGCCAGTAGCTCTCTTCGGCCCCCAGCACTTGATTGTACGGGAAACAATCGGTACCAAAAGTGATCTTGTCAGGAAAAGTTTCCAGCCACATTTTCAGCGTGTTCTTGAAGGCGGACGGATACTGCGCGAGTTCCCCAAACGAAGAATCGAGGTAAACATTCTTCATGGCGGCCAGCCAGATGGCTTCTCGCTCGAGCGGGTATCCGCCGTGAATCATCACAAAGGTGGTCGGGGAATAGCGCGGATCGCGCAGCACGCTTTCCAGGTTCATGATGTTGCTTTGCGACAGATTGAAATAGTCGCCAATGCCGACCGCGGTGTGAATGTGAACCGGCAGATGGAGCCGGCCGCCTTCACTGACCAGGTAGCGGAAGATGAAGTCCTGGAAAGTGCGATATTCCTTTTCGGTTGGGATTCCTCCGACGACATATCTCTGGTAAATGTCTTCGGCCTGGGAGCGTGACGGATCGCTGAAGGTCGTTGGGCGGAAGTACGCGACTTCGAACTTCATCGCGATACCGCCGCGCTTCGAGTTGTCTTCGAGAACCTGGCTGATGAATTTCAGGTAGGCATCGAAGGTGACCGGAAGCTTGGTAACGTTTTCTTGCTGCATCCAGCGATGCAGCATCTTGTCCTGCAGCGGGATGTAGACGCCTTCGTCCGGATTGCGCGCGCTTTCTCGCTCGTTGTTGAGAGGCCACAGGAAGGAATCGGCGAAGAAGACCCACGGGAAGCGCTTTGCGTCGAGATAGTCAGGCATCATGGCTCGGTTCGCGACGGAGCCCTCGATGTTGATCTTGTCGAGAATCGAATTGAAATAGGCCGGTCCGGCAAGCTGCTTCTTGAGTTCATTTTTCTTGTCGAGCAGCCACTTGGCATGATCTGGACTTAAGTCAGCATAGGGATAACCGAAAAGGGCTTTGGCGGCGGCGGCGAGTTCCGGATTATCGTCCCGCGTGCGAAGGGCCTCGCTCAAGTTCGGAGGCGCGGCCATGGCGTCAACGTCAGGATCGTCGGCGTAACCGGGGTGAGCGTGGTGATCGAATGCAGGGATCTTTTCAATTTGCGGAAGAAGGCGTTGGTAGATCTGCTGGACGTCAGGGCCGGGAAACGGACGAGCCTGCGAAAACGCGGCTACCGATGCAACGGTGAGCACCAACCATAGGCCGACAAATCGCGCGATCAATTTCATGAGCCCCTCAGATTGTAATCAAACGCTTCTTAATGCTCTGCTTGCATGTCAGGTCAGTGTCCGACCGTTGTTCCCTGCCACGCCGATGAAATCTTGGCAATGCGTTCGACCGCTTCTTTCAACGTTTCCGTCGATGATGCGAAGGAGAAGCGGATGAAATCCTTACCGGACGGGCCGAAGGCCGCGCCAGGAATGACCGCGACACCTGCCTCTTCGAGCAAAAGATGGCACAGATCTTCCGCAGTCATGCCAGTGCCAGTGATATCGACCCAAGCATAGAAAGCGCCCTCAGGCGGCTGGCAGCGAAACCCCGGGATTCGGTTCAGATCGCGCGCGAATTGTTCACGGCGGCGAGCGAACTCGGCGACCATGCGCGGGGTGTTGCCCTCGCGATCACGGAGCGCATCGATGGCAGCATACTGTGTGAATTCGGCAACGCAGGTGTAGGTATTCACAGCCAGCATGGCGAGCGCGGGAACTACCTCCGGTGGAGCAACGGTGTAACCGAGCCGCCATCCAGTCATGGCAAAGCTCTTGGAGAAGCCGTCGATGATGAGCGTTCGTTCCTGCATGCCGGGGTAGCGCAGCATGGAAAGATATTCGCCGCCGTAGATGATGCGGGCGTAGATTTCGTCGGAGAGGACCCACAAATCATGCTTGACGGCGAGTTCCGCGAGAGCCCGCTGCACCTCGTCGGTATACACGGTGCCGGTTGGATTGCCAGGTGAATTGGTGATCAGCATGCGCGTGCGCGGTGTAATCTTGCCAGATACTTCAGCGCGATCGGGCTGAAAGAGGTTGCCGCTCGACAGTTCGAAGGGCACTGGAATGGCGCCCAGACCGCGCGTGATCGAGGCGTAGCCGGGAAATCCGGGATCGGGGTAGAGGACTTCGTCGCCCGGCTCGAGCAGGGCCATCATGGCGAGGAACAAGGCGAGTTTGCAGCCTGGGGCCAACACGATGTTCTCGGCCAGCACTTCGATGCTGCGCGTGCGCGCCAGATAAGCCGCTAGTTCCGCGCGCAATTCTGGAACGCCAATCACGGCACAGTAACGGTCTTTGCCCTGGACGAGGGCATTCGTCGCGGATTCAATGACCGACGGCCCGGGATGAAAATCAGGCTCGCCGAGTTCGAGGTGGATAATCGAGCGCCCCTGGGCCTCGAGTTCCTTGGCACGCGCGAATACGGAAAGCGCGCCCTCCCCGGACATTACCGACATGCGTGAAGCGATGGATCGCATGAATCTCCTTGAGCTGTTTGCTATGAGCTATGAGCAATGAGCAATGAGGAAGCAACGGTAGCTCACAACTCATCGCCCTTCGCTCACAACCCTTTATACATTCCCCCGTCGGCCAGAACGGTTTGCCCGGTCACGTACGATGCGCGCTCGGAGGCCAGCCAGACTATGGTCTCGGCGACTTCGCGAGGCTCGCCCAGACGTTTTAGCGGAGCATCGGCGGCCCACGCGTCAAAAATCTCCTGTTCGCTCTTGCCCGACGCAGCAGAACGCGCTTTCGCTAATTCCTTGAGACGGTCTGTCGCCGTGAATCCAGGGCCGACATTGTTGACGAGGATTCCATCTTTGCCGAATTCGTTGGCAAGACTCTTCACCAGGCCTACCACAGCGGCGCGCACGGCATTGGAAAGCACCAGATCCGCGACTGGTTGCTTGGTCGTAATTGAGGTAATAGTGATGATTCGTCCCCAGCGCTTGCGCTGCATGTGGGGAATCACTTCACGGGCGAAATAGACTGTGCTGAGAAAGTTCGAGTCGAGAGCGCGCTGCCAATCTTCGAGGGAGGCGGCAAGAAAGCCCTTGGCGGGCGGGCCTCCAGCGTTGGTCACGCATATGTCGACGCTACTGAATTTCTTGGCGACTGCAGCCACGAACCGGGACACGGCGTTGGGATCGGTCACGTCAAAGGCTTCGGTGAGAACCTCGACATGATGCTGCCTCTTGATCTTTTTGGCTGCGGCGTCGAGTGTCTGAGCGCTGCGGGCGCACATCGCCAGGTGGCAGCCTTCCGCAGCGAACGCTTCTGCCGTCGCCAGGCCGATCCCCTGACTGGATGCGGCAACCAGGGCTACGCGGTTTTTCAGACCTAGATCCATTTGGGATGAAGGGAAATTATAAATGGTGCCCGCAACACTGGTTCACCACAGGGCACAGAGAAGCACGGAGAAGCTTGCGAAGGTGGATTTGGGCAATTACTCTGTGTCGGGTGGGGTTGCCATGACAAAGAAGAGACGCAGCCAGGAAACGGCGGCCGTACACGGCGCTTCAGAGCTGGAGAAGAAGAATGGGCCCGTCGCCACGCCGATTTATCAGACCTCGACGTTTCAGGTCACCGACAACGACGAGCAGGAACGCGTTACGACCACGGACCGCTATTACACGCGGTGGGGAAACCCGACGATCACCGTGGCCGAGCAGACCATTGCCGCCATCGAGAGCACGGAAACGGTGCTAGTGTTCGCATCGGGCATGGGAGCCATCACGAGCACAGTGTTGGCGCTGCTGAAAACTGGCGACCACATTGTGGCGCAGCGTGATGTGTATGGCGGGGTCGCGAAGTTTTTCTCCGAGTGGCTGCCGAAACTGGGGATCGAAACGACTTTCGTCGACACGACGGAATACGATCAACACGACCAGGCGGTGCGTCCGAACACGAAATTGCTATACCTCGAATCGCCGACGAACCCGACGTTGCGCGTGGTGGACATGAAGAAGACGGCGGCCCTTGCCAAGCGACACGGGCTGATCAGCATGATCGACAGCACTTTCGGCAGCCCCATCAATCAGCACCCTGCGGAATACGGGATGGATCTGGTGATGCATTCCGGGACGAAATATTTGAGCGGCCATTCGGATTTGACCTGTGGCGTGGTATGCGGACGGCGCGAACTGCTCCACACGATTGGAGAGAGCCGTAAGACGCTGGGCAACTGTATGGATCCGCATGCGGCGTGGCTGCTCATCCGGGGACTGAAGACCTTGGCGGTGCGCGTGGCGCGGCAGAATGAGAATGCGCTACGGGTGGCGGAATTTCTCGAGGGACATGCGAAGGTGCGGCGGGTGCACTATCCCTGGTTGAAAAGCCATCCACAATATGAGATCGCCCGCGAGCAGATGCGCGGCGGCAGCGGCATGGTCACATTTGAGGTCGATGGCACCGGAGACGATGCGCGGCACGTTAGCGAGGCCATGCGTTTGTTCACACTAGCCACGAGCCTAGGTGGAGTGGAATCGTTGGTGTCGATCCCGGTTCTTACGTCGCACGCTATGATCTCCGCAGAATTGCGCAAGAAAATGGGCGTCACCGAACAGATGGTCAGATTATCGGTTGGAATTGAGAATGCCGACGACTTGATTGCTGATCTAGACCGAGCGCTGGAAGCGGTGGGTGGGCGGCAGACTGTGCCAATAGGAGCGGGAGCACGAACGGATGATTGAAGCGGACGCATATTTCTTCGACATCGATGGCACGCTGATGACCTGTCCCGACCGCGTGCATTGGGATGGAATGTACAAGGCGATGCGCGAGGTCTACAAACTGGATGCAAGTCTGGAGTCGATCCCATATCACGGCAAAACCGATGTCGCCATTCTACGCATCGCCTTGAATGGCGAAGGCTTGTCCGACGCAGCTTTCTACGAGGCCTTGCCACGGGCGCTGGCGGTTGTCCGTGGGCATGTGTCGGCCAATTGCGACAGGATCACGCCCAAGGTGTGTCCGGGAATTCCAGAGGTGCTAGCCGAGATTCATGATGCCGGACGCTTGTTGGGTGTGGCGTCCGGGAACCTGGAGGAAGTGGGCTGGCACAAAATACGGGCGGCGGGTCTACGTGAGTTCTTCCAATTTGGCAGCTTTGGAGATTCGCATGAACTGCGGGCAGGTATCTTCGACCAGGCATCAGCCCGGGCTAAAGAAATTCTCGGCAGCGACGCGAACGTGTGCTTTGTAGGCGATACTCCGGAGGATATCGCGGCGGCACGAGCGGTAAACGCAAAGATCATCGCGGTGGGCACGGGAAAATTCTCGCGTGATGCGCTGGCGGCTCACACCCCGGATCTGTGCTGTGCATCTTGCACCGAACTGCTCGGGAAATTGCGGGAACCGACGGCCTGATCTTCCTTGCTCTACCCGCCGCGGCGCGAATTTCGCAGCGTAAGATGCGCTGAGCCGCAGAATCGATCCTCGTTTGATACACTTTCGCGCATGAGACGAAGCAATCGGAGAGAGTTTGTCGAGTGGTGTGTAGGCGCGGCCGCCGCAGCGTGGCTGTTGCCGGCGATGGGCAGAGCTGCAGGGTCCGAGCCGGCGGTGAAGTTTCCGACCGATCCGCGAAAGCGGGTGGCTGTGGCGGCGTATCCATTTCGTGAATATATCGTGGGATGGAAGGGATGGGACGGTAAAACACCCAGCACGGTGCCCATAGCGCAGCAGATGCAGCTCAAGGATTTCGCAGCGCACGTGGTCGAGAAGTTCAACGTGCACAACATTGAGCCGTGGAGTCCCATTTTCCCGTCCACGGATCCGAAGTACATCGAGGAGTTCCGCACAGCGGTCGAGAAAGCCGGCTCTGCTGTTATCGACATCGCCGTGGATGGCGGGTACAGCCAGTACTCGACGGACAAAGCGGTCCGCGAGAAGGCCGTCACTGCAAGCAATCAATGGGTCGATGTCGGCGCGGCACTTGGCTCGCCCAGCATTCGGACTCACATTGATGACGCTAAAGATTCCAAACCAGACGTAGGACGCGCTGCCGACACACTGGCCCGAATTGCTGACTATGCCGCGAAGAAAAATGTTGTCGTCCATCTGGAGAATGACAATCCGGTGAGCGAGGACCCGTTCTTCATCGTGCAGATCATCGAAAAAGTGAATAGTCCCTGGCTGCGCGCGCTGCCCGACTTCGGTAATTCGCTGGTTGCCCACGAGGAAGAATTCTCGGATCGGGCGTTGGACGCCATGTTTGCCCATGCCTACGGCATTTGCCATGTCAAGAATGGCGAGAATGACGAGCAAGGAAAATTCGTACAAGTCAACTTCAAGCGGACATTTGCGATCCTGAAGAAGCATGAGTACAAGGGGTACTGCTCGATCGAGTATGACGCGCCGGGCGATCCGTACAAACCTACGGCGGAAATGGTTGAACAGACGGTGAAGTTTCTCTCTTAACGGAGCGGCATGGCAGGACAAGGAATACAGCGAAGGGCGATGTTGAAGATCCTGGGGACAGCCGCAACGGCGGCGCAGTTTCCCGGATTCAGCAAGTGGAGTTTTGCCTGCGGGCACATTGGCAATGCGTCGTTGCAGATCAAACCTGCAGCGTACCGGCCTGTGTTCTTTAACGACTCCGAGTACGCAATCATTGAACGTCTGACCGACATCATCATCCCGAGCGACGCAACTCCCGGCGCGAGAGAGGCGGGGGTCTCGGAGTTTATTGACTTCATGGTCGGCGCGGACCCCAGCGTGCAGTATGAGTTCCGAACAGGGCTGGCATGGCTCGATGCCTACTCTGAGCAAACTGCCGGCAAGAAATTCGTGCAACTCACGCCGGAGCAACAGACTTCCCTGCTCGAGCCGTTAGGATTCAGAGAAAAAACACGTCCGGGAAACGAAGCGGGACGGCATTTTTTCGGGATCGTGCGCGAGTATACCGTCACCGGCTTCTACTCAAGCGAGATTGGGTTCAAGGAACTCGATAATCCCGCCCTGAAGTTCTATTCCGAGTCGCCGGAGTGCCCCCACAAGGGCGACCCAGAGCACGCACATCTGGCGCAATCAAAATCCTGAGTCGAAATTCATGCCCAAGAAAATTTACGATGTAGTCGTGATCGGAACCGGCGCCGGCGGCGGCATGGCGATTAAGACCCTATGCGAGGCCGGCCTGAAAGTATGCGCGCTGAATGCGGGACGGCGGCTCGATCCAGAAAAAGACTTCCGCTATCACCGGATGCCGTGGGATATGAAGTTTCGAGGCCTGGGTGATCCGAAAACGCGAGATCAATCCTACGGCTACATGGATAACGAATATACGCACGCGGCTTGGGACCATGAAATTCCCTTCACGACGCCGCCGGGAAAGAAGTGGATGTGGCCGAAGTGCAATGCCGTCGGGGGAAAGACCAACTTCTGGGGACGGAGTTCCGCGCGATTTGGTGACATCGATTTTCGGGCAGCATCGCTCGATGGCTACGATGTTGACTGGCCTCTCACTTATGACGAGCTCAGCCCGTTTTACACGCGGGTTGAGAAGATGATTGGCGTGGCCAGCACGGTGCAGAATCGGCCGAGCAATCCTGACGGCACTTATCTACCTCCCTTCAATTTCCGCTGCCTCGACTACATCCTCGAAGCAGGCTGCAAGAAAGTTGGAGTGCCTTACTTGCCCGACCGATGCGCGCAGCTCACGCAACCCCATGAGGGACATCCCGCCTGTCATTTCTGCGGGGAGTGCACGACCGGTTGCGACGTCGGCGCGTTTTTCTCTTCCCCATACTTCCTGCTTCCGAAAGCCGAAGCTACCAAAAATCTGGAATTGCGCACAGATGCGCTGGCGAAAAACGTTTTGGTCGATGAGAACGGCCAGGCAACTGGTGTGGCCTACATCGATCGCAAAACTAAGCAAGAAGTTGAGGTCTACGGCCACGCGGTTGTGGTAGCGGCGGGATGCATTGAATCGTCACACATCATGCTGAATTCAAAGTCGCGGCATTGGCCGGATGGAATTGCAAATTCAAGCGGCCAACTGGGGCGCAATCTCTGCGATCATCTATACGGCGAATCGGGGCGGGGATACCTGCCGCAACTGCTGGGACAGCCAAGCTTTCCCGACCACGTGGCCGACAGCACGATTGCCTGGATGCCGCGCTGGCAGAACCTGACCAATCCGCACGAAGAGAAGTTCATCCGCGGATACTCCATTTACCCCGACGGAGGTTGCTCCGAATTCCCGTGGTATGCGAACAGCCTCGATGGTTTCGGATCATCGTTCAAGCGCGAGATCAAGCGGCGATATCCGACTCCAGTCAGCTTCGGAATTCAGGCACCCACACTGCGCTTAGATAGCAATTTCGTGGATCTCGACCCGGAGGTGAAAGACCCCTACGGGATCCCCGTGGCGCGAATTCACTTCGACTGGGATGAGAACGTTCTCAAGATGTGGGAACATTCGAAGCAAGTCTGCGCCGAAGTGCTGCGAGCCGCGGGCGGGGAATATGAGGGCGCGACGGACGAACCGGAGATTCCCGGCTGGAGCTTGCATGAGACTGGAACTTGCCGGATGGGGAATGATCCCAAGAAATTCGTAACCAACCGGTTTGGACAGACGCACGACGTCCCGAACCTTTATGTCTGCGATGCCAGTGTCTTTCTCAGCTGCACGGACAAAACCACGACGATCAGCATCCTGGCATTCACATTGCGGACATCCGAACACTTGATCGATAATTTCCGGCGCGGCGATCACAAGAGCGCATAAACGAAAGTGCATGCAGCCGCAATTGGAAAATCAAGGCTCCAGCCGCATCGAGCGCCTCATCGAGCTTTCTGCTCTCTTCCTGAAACTCGGCGCAATCAGCTTTGGCGGGCCGGCCGCCCACGTCGCGTTGATCGAGAACGAAGTCGTGGGTAAGCGACACTGGATCACGCGACAGCAGTTTCTCGATATGCTGGGAGCCGCCAACCTGATCCCTGGGCCTACTTCTACTGAGACTGCCATCAATATCGGTTATGCGCGCGCAGGATGGCCGGGCCTGTGCGTGGCAGGAGCGAGCTTCATCGTGCCCGCAGCCTTGATCACCGGTGCGTTTGCCTGGGCCTACGTTCGATTTGGAGCGCTACCGCGGGCAGGATCGGTGCTGGCAGGCATCAAGGCCGCCGTCATTTCCGTGATTGCAATCGCCATCTGGAAATTGGGCAAATCGGCGGTCAAGGGCGCGGGACTGGCCGCGCTCGGCGGTGTTGCACTCGCAGCGTTTTTCTTCGGATTAAGTCCGATCGCTATTTTGCTTGGGGTCGGACTCGTGGGAATGTTGGCGCTGCGAGCAACTTCCCATCGCAGTTCCACAAGTGTTGTTTGTGTGCCTGCGCTCCTGGCGCAAAATTGGCGTTGGATGGGCGTTGCGGCGGCTACCCCGGCGGCAGTTCTGCCCGCAGTCAAAGGCCCGTCGCTAAGCGCAATCGGACTGTTCTTCCTGAAAGTGGGAGCCGTCCTTTACGGGGGAGGCTATGTCCTGCTGGCATTCCTCGAGCAAGGACTGGTGCATCAGCATGCCTGGCTCACGCGACAGCAACTGCTGGACGCCGTGGCGATCGGACAGTTCACCCCGGGCCCAGTGCTCTCGACGGCAACTTTTATCGGCTACATTCTGGGAGGATTTCCCGGAGCCGCAGTGGCGACCGTAGCGATCTTCCTGCCGTCGTTCTTGTATGTCGCACTGTTAGCGCCTGTATTGTTTCGATTGCGCAAGTCGCCATGGATGGCAGCCTTCCTTGATTCGGTGAACGTGTGCGCCGTCGCGCTCATGGCGGGAGTCACCTTCAAACTCGCGGTGGATGCGCTTCGGGGATGGCCGACCTGGGTAATTGCGGCTATCGCACTGGCGGCGCTGCTACGCTGGAAAATCAATCCAGCATGGGTTGTCTTCGCTGCTGGAATCGCGGGATTCATCACCATCCGCTAATTCGGTTTTTCTTCGCCTCTTTTTGATCCTGTGGTACATCTATAGACCATGCGCAAGGCAATCAACCATCTGAAGAAAAGTGATCGGGTATTGCGCGGCATCATCGAGCGCGTCGGGCCGTGCCGTATGGAATTTGGTCCCCCTGAGTTTCACAGCCTCGCCGAGGCGATTGTGTATCAGCAACTGCATGGCAAAGCAGCGGGCACTATTTTCAAGCGCTTCGTTGCATTGGCGGGAGAGCCGCTTACTCCCGAAGGCGTTCTCAAACTCAGCGACGAACAGTTGCGCAGCGCGGGCCTGTCGAAACAGAAGTCAGGCTATCTCAAAGACATGGCTACGAAGGCGCGGGATGGATTGCTGGATTTTACGAAGCTGATGGAGATGCCGGACGAAGAAGTGATCAAACACCTCACGCAGGTGAAGGGTGTCGGAGTATGGACGGCCCAGATGTTCCTTATCTTCACCCTGAAGCGCCCTGACGTACTGCCGACGGGCGACTACGGCATACAGGCGGCGATGAAAAAGCATTATCGAAAGCGCAAGATGCCAAAGCCGAAGGAAATGGAAAAGATTGCGCGGCCTTGGTCCCCTTATCGCAGCATCGCGTGTTGGTATTTGTGGAAGAGCCTCGATGTGAAGACGGTCGGGGCTTAACGCGAGCACCGTGTCACTGAGGCTGGGGAATCTGTGGCATATAATGGCGCACATGGCATCTGAAAGTAAGATCCGTGTGCTGGTTGCCAAGCCCGGACTCGACGGACATGACCGGGGCGCGAAAGTCATCGCGCGAGCTCTTCGCGATGCTGGCATGGAAGTGATCTATACCGGACTGCGCCAGACCCCCGAAATGATCGTCAACGCGGCGCTGCAGGAAGACGTGCAGGTAATCGGCCTGTCGATCCTTTCTGGCGCGCACAACGCGATTGTGCCGCGCGTGATGGACCTGCTCCGGCAGAACAAGATGGACGATGTCATCGTGCTGGTAGGCGGAATCATTCCCGACCAGGATATTGATGGGCTCAAGAAGGCCGGCGTAGCAGCGATTTTCCAGCCGGGCACGGCGATGGACAACATCGTGCAGTTCATTCGGGCGCATGTCAAAGGGGCTGAGATCCCGGCAGCCCATTAATGGTCGAGATCAGCGCCGCGCGCGCTCGCGAAATCCTTTCCCGTGCGATTGGTCCAACTCCCTGGTACTGGCAGACCTTTCCGGAATTCCGTTCGCTCGCCGGGCAGCGCTTCGTGTGGACGCATCACGGCGAGCAGGGGCCCATTGCGCACCTGGTTACGCTGGGCCTAGAGCAGAACCCGGATCAGGCCCGATTGGCACTCAATACTTATTGCCGGCCTTTTCTCGTTCAGCCGCATTTTCTCGGAATCTGGTGTCCGGAGGGACGGCATGTCCGGATCGCTTGCTTCGATCCAGATCAGCTGAAGACCTTCGAACTGGCGGAGGTTGCGGGTTGGTTTAAGCAGTCCTCGGACCGTATTTACGCGAAGACCGCTCCCATCGCAGACTTCGAGATTCCTCTGGCACTGGCGCAGGGTACGCACAAGATCCAAGTGCCACCGGAGATGCAGAGTGTTGACGAGCTAATCGTTCCGACCAGCTACAAGGCTATCTCGAACGACGATCCAGCGTTTGCCCTTTTCGTGATTTACCTGCGAGCGGGGCTAGTGGAAGTACTGCCGCAAAGGTGGTTCACGGCGGCGCAGTACCGCGTGGGGCAGCAATGGATCACGCGCGCCGCGCGAGATCCGGAATCACAGAGAATCGTTGGGGAATGCTTCGGCGTTGGAACGTTTGCCCTGGAAGAAGACGGATGCCGGATCGCAGGCTGGATCGAAAAGAAAGCCTAGGCTGCCGGCGGAACGAGCTTTCGGAACTATCAACTCCTAATGTCGCGAACTCGCTTCCACATTGAAGAACTGCGCGGAGTACGAGTGTTGCGGATGGAGTCGGATGACGGAACGAACCGGCTTACGCGGGAGTTCGTGCTCGCATTGACGGCAGGCATCGAGCGACTTGCCGTGGATCAGCGCCCGCTGGTGATTGCCGGGAACGACAGATTCTTTTCCGCGGGAGCAGAACTGGGTGAGATCGCGGCCTTGAATGGGCCGTCGGCATACGAGTTCTCGAAGATGGGCCAATCGTTGATGAACGTGCTCGACCAGTTCCCTGCTCCGGTTTACGCCGCTGTGTCTGGATATTGCATGGGAGGCGGGCTCGATTTAGCGCTGGCCTGCCATCATCGGATTGCCTCATCCCATGCGGTCTTTGGGCATCGTGGGGCTGCCTTGGGATTGATCACGGGATGGGGCGGCACGCAGCGTCTGCCCCGATTGATTGGCAAGGGACGCGCGCAGGAACTGTTTGTAGCAGCCGAAAAGGTCACCGCGGTCCACGCACTGCGAATTGGGCTAATCGATGCGATTACTCCCGATCCGGTGGATGCGGCCGTGCAGGAGCTTCAGAGGTAGGGGAGGCGGGCTGCGGGTTCCGCTGCATTGCGCGGTTCCGCCTGCGTGTTATACCGTAATCAGTCCACTTGTAGATTCCTGAACCATGGCGAATCGGAACGAACCTCTGACTGCAAACTCATCTGCTGCGGCCGACGTGCTGACGACGAAGATCGACCCTACCTCGGCGCGCTTTGAAGCCAATATGCGCTTCATGGCCGATCTTATGTCGCAAGTACGCAACGAAGGCGAAAAGATCTGCGAGGGGGGTGGGAGCAAGGCGATCGACGCCCAGCACGCCAAGGGGCGACTGACCGCGCGGGAACGCATCGAGAAACTCGCAGATCCAAGCACGTTTTTCGAGCTGGGATTGTACGCTGCGCACGGAATGTACGAGGAGTGGGGTGGCGCTCCCGCTGCCGGGGTGATTACGGGATTGGCACGAGTCCACACGCGGATGGTGATGATCATTGCGAACGACGCCACGGTGAAGGCAGGTGCGTTCTTCCCGATGACGTCGAAGAAGGTCATTCGCGCGCAGAACATGGCGATTGAGAATCGCATTCCAACGATCTATCTGGTGGACTCCGCGGGCGTATTTCTTCCGCTGCAGGAGGACGTGTTTCCCGACACCGATGATTTCGGGCGGGTGTTTCGCAATAACGCCGTGATGTCGGCAATGGGAATCCCGCAGATTGCAGCCATCATGGGGATGTGCGTCGCCGGAGGCGGATACTTGCCGGTGATGTGCGATCACGTCCTGATGACGGATGGCAGTGGATTGTTTCTGGCCGGCCCGGCTTTGGTGCAGGCGGCGATCGGGCAGAAAGTTTCTGCCGAGGAACTGGGCGGCGCGGCCATGCATTCGGCGATCAGCGGCACCGTCGATTTCCGCGAACCAGATGACGACGCCTGCATCGCGCGGATTCGCTCGATCGTGGAGAAATGGGGCTACCGCCGGCTTTCTCCCTGGGACCGCAAGAAGCCCGTCGAACCGGCCGTCGCGGCAGAAGAGATTTATGGGATCTACGATTCCTCTCCGGCGCGCCCCTATGACATGAAAGAGATCATGGCCCGCATTCTCGACGGCAGCCGCTTCGATGAGTACAAGCCCGAGTACGGTAAGACGCTGCTCTGCGGATACGGGCGCATCGGCGGTTTTGCGGTTGGAATTGTCGCGAACCAGAAACTACATGCGCAGCAGACCGATCATGAAGGCCATAAGCGGCTTGAATTTGGCGGCGTCATCTATACCGAATCTGCTGAGAAAGCTTCGCGATTCATTATGGATTGCAATCAGAATCTGATTCCGCTGGTGTTCCTCCACGACGTGAACGGGTTCATGGTAGGGCGCGACGCCGAGTGGAGCGGCATCATCAAGGCGGGCGCCAAGATGGTGAACGCCGTCTCGAACTCCGTGGTGCCAAAGATTGCGATCATCGTCGGCGGATCGTTCGGCGCTGGGCACTATGCCATGTGTGGAAAGGCGTACGATCCGCGATTCCTGTTTGCCTGGCCCACTGCGCGGTACGCTGTGATGAGCGGAGATTCGGCGGCGGGAACGCTGGTTGAAATCAAGGTCAAACAGCTGGAGCGCGGTGGAAAGAAGCTCAGTGAAGAGGAGCGGAAAGAACTGTACGAATCCGTAAAACGGACCTATGACGAGCAGACCGATCCGCGCTATGGAGCTGCCCGGCTTTGGATCGATAAGATCATCGACCCGGTGGAGACGCGAGAGGCAATCACCCAGGCGTTGGAGGCTGCGGCGTTGAATCCGGACGTGCCGGAGTTCAAGGTCGGAGTGCTGCAGACTTAAATTGGGCAGCATGGATCTGCGCGGATACCACAAAGCAAAATCAGCAAACAATTTCTAATGAATGAATCGGTCAAAGTCATCGAATGTCCCCGGGATGCCTGGCAAGGGCTGAAGGGGATCATTCCGGCTGATTTGAAGAACGACTATCTCAAAGCCTTGATCAGTGCGGGATTCAAGCACATCGATGCCGTATCGTTCGTGTCGCCGAAGGCGGTCCCGCAGATGGCGGACTCGGAGGAAGTCCTGAAAGAACTCGATCCGTCCGATGACGTTGAGATTATCGGGATCGTCGTCAATGAAAAGGGCGCCCAGAGGGCCATAGATACGGAGGCAGTTTCCACACTCGGTTTCCCCTATTCGATTTCGGAGACATTCCTGCGAAAAAATCAGAACCAGTCTGCCGAGGGCGCGCTCGACGAACTCGACAAAGTTCAGAAGAAGGCCGCCGACGCGGGACTCGATGTTGTCGTCTACATCTCCATGGCATTCGGTAATCCGTATGGCGACCCGTGGAACATCGACGAAGTTGTCGATGCTGTCGCCTTGCTGGAGGCCGAAGACCTGCACATGATCTCGCTCGCAGACACGGTTGGAATGGCTAAGGCTCCCCAGGTCGGAGAATTGGTTGGTGCGGTGTTAGAACAGTACGACTATCTCGAGATTGGAGTGCATTTACACAGCCGGCCCGACGAGGCCGCGGACAAGATCGTGGCAGCGTATGATGCCGGTTGTCGGCGTTTTGATTCTGCTCTCGGAGGGCTTGGTGGTTGCCCTTTTGCGCAAGACGCACTGGTCGGCAACATTCCGACCGAAACCGTGATCGAGGTATTGAAGGAGCACGGGGCGCAGGTGCCGGCCCTGAAGTCGCTCGATCCGCTGCTGCGAGCCACGCGGGGCATTGCAGCCAAGTTCTCGGAGTCCAATGCAGCTGACTAAAAGGACCGTGAACACACGGCTTGGGTTATAGGATTTGGGATTCTACTCCCCATCCGGTAACATTCTCGGTTTGGTTCACATGACATACAAGACCATTCAAGTCGCATATGACGGCGCTGTCGCCACAATCACGCTGAATCGTCCGGAAAAACGGAATGCCATCAGCTTTGAATTGATTGACGATCTGCTGCGCGGGTTGGACCACGTAGCGCAATCCGACGCGATCATCCTGATCCTGACTGGTGCCGGCAAAGCGTTTTGCTCCGGCCTGGACCTGGAGAACCTGAAAGCTCTGTTGGGGCGGACCCCAGAACAGAATCTGCAGGATTCACAAACAATGGTGCAGTTGTTCCGCACGCTGTATGAGTTCCCCAAAGTGACGATTGCTGCCGTCAACGGAGCGGCCATTGCCGGGGGCACCGGACTGGCACTGCTATGCGACTTTACGCTGGCGGTTCCTGAAGCGAAGTTCGGTTATACCGAGGTCCGCATCGGCTTCGTTCCCGCGATTGTCTCCACATTCCTGCTGCGTCAAGTCGGAGAGAAGCAGGCGCGAGACTTGTTGCTGACTGGGCGCCTCTTCGATGCGGAAGAAGCAGCACGACTGGGCCTGGTCAGCGAGATTGTCGCTCCGGCGGATCTGATGTCGCGAGCCCGGGCCTTAGCCGCGTTGCTGCTGGAGAACAGCGCCGCATCCTTGCGAGCCACAAAGAAACTGTTGACCGATCATGCTCGCGCGGAACTCGATGCGCAGATTGAATCTGCGGTGCGCGAGAACGCAGCGATACGGGAGACGGCGGATTTTTGCGAAGGCATCTCTTCTTTTCTGGAGAAACGCAAACCGGTGTGGACGGGCAAATGAAGTCAACCGATCGTCATGCGTTGAATGAAACTCGTGTGCGGGTCCGGTATGCGGAAACAGACCAGATGGGAGTGGTGTACCACTCGAATCACCTGATCTGGTTTGAGGTCGGTCGCGTGGAACTGCTGCGGCAGTTGGGTTTTTCGTATCGCGACATGGAGCGCGAAGATGGCAGATTTATCGCCGTCGCGGAAGCAAAGTGCCGCTATCGCGCACCGGTCTACTACGATGAGGAAGTCGTGATTCGTACCCGGCTGAAGCATGTGCGCGAGTCGGTGGTCGTCTTTAGCTACGAGTTGCTGCGGTCCGACGGTGGCGCCTTGCTGGCGGAGGGCGAGACCACCCACATTGTGACCGATGCCAATATGAAGGTGGCTGCCCTGCCGGAGAAATATCTGACTGCCTTTCGCCATGCGATGGGAAAATAAATAATCGAGACTCCCCTTGAACGCACTCCATATCAATGGAAACGATCTGACGCTGGAAGCGGTGCGGGAAGTGGCCGTGGAGCGCCGCGCGGTACTGTTGTCGCCGGACGCGAGAGAAGCAGTGGATCGCGCTCGCGCTGTGGTAGACGAAATCGTGGCCAGCAACCAGGTGGCCTACGCCATCACGACTGGGGTCGGCAAACTCAGCGACGTTCGGATCGCCGGAGACCAGATTCGGGAACTGCAACTCAACCTCGTTCGCTCGCATGCGGTTGGTGTAGGCGAACCCCTCTCCGTACCGGAAACCCGAGCCATGATGCTCCTGCGAGCTAATTCCCTGGCCAAAGGCCATTCAGGGGTCCGCGGAGTGATCATCGATACGCTCTGCGAGATGCTCAATCGCGGTGTGACTCCGGTCGTGCCCTCGCAGGGAAGCGTTGGGGCTAGCGGCGACTTGGCTCCGCTGGCGCATCTGGCGCTTGCGCTGATCGGCGAAGGCGAGTGCTTCGACGATCACGGAGCACGCATTCCGAGTGGTGACGCATTAAGACGCGCACAGGTAAAACCGGTTGTGCTGGAGGCGAAGGAAACCATCTCGCTGATCAACGGCACCCAGGCGATGTTGGCAGTCGGAACCCTGGCGTTGCTTGCCGCAGAGAACCTGGTGGATTCGGCAGACGTGATCGGTGGCCTGTCGTGCGATGCACTGAAAGGAACGGATGCGGCATTTGACGAGCGCATCCACAAGGCGCGTCCGCATAACGGACAGATGAAGACGGCGGCCAACCTTCGCCGGATGCTGGAGGGCAGCCAGATTCGTGAATCCCATCGCAGCTGCGGACGGGTGCAGGACGCGTATTCTCTGCGCTGTATTCCTCAAGTGCACGGCGCAGTGCGCGACACGCTTTCCCACTGTCGCGAAGTGTTTGAGATCGAGGCAAACTCGGCCGTCGATAACCCCTTGGTGTTCATCACCGATCCAAAGATTACGACCGGAGACGTGATCTCCGGCGGAAACTTCCACGGCGAACCACTAGCCTTTGCCTTGGATTTTCTCGCGATCGCGCTCAGCGCCTTGGCAGGCATCAGCGAGCGCCGCATCGAGCGGCTTGTGAATCCCGCCCTCAGTGAGGGTTTACCGCCGTTCCTCGCACCTGGGGCGGGACTGAATTCCGGATTCATGATGCCGCAGGTTACAGCTGCCGCGCTTGCCAGTGAAAACAAAGTGCTGTCGCATCCGGCCTCCGTGGACTCGATCACCACCTCGGGCAATAAGGAAGACTATGTGTCGATGGGAATGACTGCCGCGATTAAGTTGAAGCGAATCGTCTCCAACACCTGCAATGTACTTGCGATCGAAGCCATGGCGGTGGCACAGGCAATCGACTTTCTGGCGCCGTTGAGGACGTCGAAACGCGGCCAAGCCGCCCATGCGGCAATTCGAGCGGTATGCCCGACGATTGACAAGGACCGCGTCATGTACAAGGATCTCGCGCGCACGTCAGATATGATTGCGAGCGGCAAACTGGCCGAAGTGATTCACTAATTCCCCGATTTTCTCCGAGTGCATTCACATGAGAACTCTGACCGAGTACCTTAAGTTCCATACCAAAACACACCGCGCTTATGTGCACATCACTCCGCAGGTAGAGGAGATCGTTCGAAAGAGCGGGGTCAAGGAAGGCATGGTGCTGGTGTCTGCGATGCACATCACGGCGGGCGTGTACGTGAATGACAACGAGAGCGGCCTGATTGAAGACATTGATCAGTGGCTGGAGCATCTCGCGCCCTTCCGGAAGAACTACAAACATCATGAGACCGGCGAGGACAACGGAGATTCGCACCTGAAAGCCCTGTTGATCCATCACGAAGTCATCGTGCCCATCACCGCGGGAAAACTCGACCTCGGCACTTGGCAACGCATCTTCTACGCAGAGTTCGATGGGCAACGAGATAAGCGGGTGATCGTGAAAGTCATGGGAGAGTAGAAATGAGTTCTGAAGAGTTGAATGAACTGAAAGAACATGCGGAGCACGCGAAACATGATCCCACGCTCGCGCCAGTGTCGGTAACAATGGCGATCCTGGCAGTGCTGGTGGCAGTTGTATCTCTCCTCGGCCACCGCGCCAGCACGGAGCAGGTTGTGCTTCAGGGCAAGTCGACGGATCAGTGGGCGTACTATCAAGCCAAGAATATTCGCCGCCACACCGACGAACTTTTTCTCGATCTCACCTCAGTGGAACCGACGGCGGATGCGGCGGCGCAGGCGAAATTACGCGAAAAATATTCGGAAGAAACTTCCCGCTACAAAGATGAACAGAAAGAGATCGAGGACAAGGCTCGGGAACTGGAAAACGAGGTGGAATTGGAACGAAACCGAGCCGATCGCTTCGATCTTGCGGAGGTATTCCTGGAGATCGGACTAGTCATCACGTCCATCACATTACTGTCTGGCAGGCGCATGTTCTGGGGTCTCGGCGTGGTCCTCGGAGTTGTCGGGATGGTGGTTGCTACTACTGGATTCCTAGTGCACTGATCTGAAAACCTTAGTTTCACGCGTTCTTCTCGGCAGTCGCTGTAACGAGATTGCCGTTTTCGCGTCCAGGCTTTACCACCACAAAAGGACCAATGGCCAGCACGTCCATGCGCGTGCGCTGGAAGCAGTCGATGGCTTCTTCCGGCGTGCAGACGATCGGTTCATTCTCGTTGAAGCTCGTGTTAAGAATCACGGGGATTCCGGTCTTGCTGTGGAACGCAGAAATTAGGTCGTAATACAGAGGATTTTCTTCGCGCGTGACGGTTTGCAGGCGACCGGTATCGTCCACATGATTCACTGCGCAGAGTTGTTTGCGCTTCTCGGGACGAATCTTGTAGACGTGCAGCATGAATGGCGAAGGGTGATCGTGCTCGAAATATTCGTGCTGGCGGTCGGCTAGGATCGATGGCGCGAACGGGCGGAACCATTCTCGATGTTTGATGCGCGCGTTGAGGACATCCTTCATGTTGGGCAGGCCGGGATGGGCCACAATGGATCGATTTCCTAGCGCTCGTGGACCCCACTCCATACGCCCCTGAAACCAACCAACGACGTTCCCGTTGGCGATCTGGTCCGCGACTGTGTCGAGCAGAGCAGGCCGATCCAGTTTGTGAGCCTCTAATCCGGCGGTCTGGAGGCAGTTTTGAATATAAGCCTCCGAGAACTCCGGACCGAGATAGGAATGCTTAAGTTCGTGCCGGCGCGGCTGTTTGAGAACGGAATGATACGTGTGCAACGCCGCGCCAATAGCAAGCCCTTCATCGCCTGCGGCTGGCTGGATGTACGTCCGACGAAATGGCGTGCGGTCAAACAATTTACCGTTGGCCACGCTGTTAAGCGCGCATCCTCCCGCAAGCGCGAGATCGGCACACGGAACTCGCTGATGCAACTGATGCAGCAGGTGAAAGAAGATTTCTTCAAACCGGTGTTGCAGCGCAAATGCCAGGTCCATGTCCCGCTGCGTAATCTCTGTGTGAGGCTTGCGCGGTTCGCCGAATAGCTTTTCCATCTTCTTGGAGAAATGCCGCGCCAGGCGAACCGTGCCATCCGGGAGAACCTGCATGCCTTGATTGCTGCCAAGCGGTTTAAAGTAACTGAGATCAAGCTGGAACCCGCCATTTTTTGGCGCTACGATTTTTCTGATTTCATCGCAGTATGTTTCCTTGCCGTACGGAGCAAGGCCCATCACCTTACCCTCGTCGCCATACTGCGTGTAACCAATGAATTCGCAAATCATCGTATACACGCTGCCAAGCGAGTGTGGGAGGAAGACGCGATCGAGGATCTCGATGTCGTTGCCTTCGCAACGCGCCATCATCGTCGAGACGAAGTCGCCCGAGCCGTCGTAACTGAAGCCTGCGGCTTTTTCCCACGGCGAGCCATAGTATGCACTGGCGATGTGTGCGATGTGGTGCTCGAGATGATGTTCCTGAAAACGGAGTTCCGCCGAATCAGCATCGAGCGCTATGGAGAGAAGCGAGCGGACATCGCGCATCGCTTCCTTCCGCTGCCGTAGCTTGATGAAGTTCAGAATCTTTGCGGGATTGGCCAGCGCGTACTGAACCTTCTTCGCCAGATTGGCGTCACTGTCTTGCCCGACCGCAACGTGATCCACGTCCGAAATCTTCGCGCCAACGGCATCCAGACAAGCTTTCACTGCGAGGGCAGGAAATCCGCCAAAGTGCTTACGCCGGTTCAACCGCTCCTCAGCGATGGCAAACTTGACTTCGCCATCGACAACGATGGCCGCCGAGGCATCGGCGTGAAACATGTTCAGACCCAAAATGAGCATCGACTAACTTCTTCTCCTGTTCGGTGGCTCTGCTAGAGGATCATTCGTCCCGGTCGGAACCGCCATCTGTGACTGCAGATTCGATAAATGCAGGACCATTCACCTGCAATGGCTTCCCCACAGAAACGGACTCATTGACGCGAAGCGTGGTGAGCGTCGTGGAAACGACCTCTTCAAAGGGGATCGGGGCTTTAGCATTTCCTCGAACGTGCTCCACAAACGCGGCCCATTCGGCGTGATGCCCCTTGTCCTGATGCCAGCGCGAACGGATGGTTTCCTTTCGCCCGTCGCGGACCATCTCCAGGTGCCGGAAGTCTTCGAGCACGGCGCTCACCCCTCCGCCGAAAACCTCGATGCGCTCTTTGGAAAAGGAACGATCGCCATTCGCGAGGTAGCTGATTCGAGCTTCGGAACCATTCGCAAATCGGAAGGACGCGAGCACGTTATCGCCACTGTAACGACCGACATCCGCCAGCGTTCTGGCCTCGACCTCTACGATGCGTGATGCCGCCAGATTACTCAGCAAGTCCGCGAAGTGGCAGACCTCGCCGAGAATTCGTCCTCCACCCTGTTCGCGATCGTTCACCCAATGATCCGGAGGCAGATATCCGGCGTTGATGCGGTAGTGGAGCGCCAGTGGCTCAGAAATCTGGCGGAGGAAGGACTTGAGCTTTTGCGTCATCGGCGCGAAACGGCGGTTGAATCCGACCATCAGCGCGGGGCGAACCGAGTGCGTCAAATACTGACGCACGATGGAGCGCAGTTCATCCTCGCTGAGGCACAATGGTTTTTCGCAGAAGACGTTCTTCCCGGCTCGTAGTGCCGCCAGCACTTGCCCCGCATGCAAATGGTGTCGGGTTGCGATGACAACCGTGTTGATCGAAGGATCGTCGATGACTTGCGCCTGTTCGGTGGTACAGGAACGAAATCCGAATTTCTTTGCCGCATGCTGCGCATGCGAACCCGTCGCCGCGCAAACTGACACGAGGGCGGTGGCGGATGAATCCTTCATCGCTGGAATCAGTGTGCTTCCCGCAAAGACACCGGCTCCCAACAAGCCGACTGACACTGTGCCGGCAGGCGTGGCTGCTGACGAAGCCGGGCTCGTCACCAACTCAAGTCTCCGGACGGGGGCCTCAGCACCAGCGTAGTGCAGCACTACGCCCAAAAATGGCTCGCTGGTCTTTCCAGTAATCAAGTCGTACGCATTCTTCGCACGCTCGACCGGAAACCGATGGGTAATCAGAGGGAGGACGTTAATCTTCCGCTCCGAGACGAATCGCAGGAAGGATTCCATGTTGCGCGCCTCGGTCCAGCGGACGTAGCCGATGGGGTAGTCGCGTCCTTTTTGCTCGTAAGCCGCGTCATAACGCCCAGGACCGTACGACCGCGAGATGCGGAAATCGAGTTCCTTTTCGTAGTAGGTCTTACGTTCAATGTCGATGCCGACGGTACCCACTGCCACGACAATGGCGCGATCCCGCGCAATTGCGCCGGCAAGATTGACCGGTTCGCTGCTCGAGGTCTCAGCCGTGATGAGAACAGAATCGACGCCCGTTCCGCCAGTACTCTGGGCGCAAAGGTCACGGAAATCCGAGGCTGAAGTGGCGACGGCATCGGCGCCCATCTGGCGGGCTAGTTCGGAACGATCCGGAGCGACGTCCATCCCGAACACACGGCACCCGGCGGCTTTCAGCAACTGGATCGTAAGTTGGCCAATCAGTCCCATGCCGATTATGGCTACGGTCTCGCCTAGCTTTGCCTCGGCCGTGCGGATGCCGTGCAGAGCCACTGCGCCCAACGTCGCAAAAGCAGCCTCATCGAAGGTGACTTCATCGCGAATTTCGCGGGTTGGGATGCGGGCAACGAGTAATCGAGGAACACAGGCTACTTCGGCGTGGACGGCGATTCCGGCTCCCGCGCATGCAACCCGCTCCCCGGGCCGAAGATCGTTAATGCCCTCTCCGATCTCGAGCACGGTGCCAGCACTGCTGTAACCGGGACTCTGCGGCTGATCAAGCCGGTTGCGAACGGCGTGAATTGCGGAGAAGATTCCGTCGCGCTGCACCTTCGCAATGACCTCGCGTACAAGATCTGGTCGCGACTTCGCCTTCTGCATCAGATTTTTGCGAGCAAACTCCGCGGAGGCACGTTCAGTGCCGGCAGATACAACCGACGCCGCAATACGCACCAACACACAGCCGGGAAGGGACTGGGGAGCCGGAACCTCTTCGACGGAAATCTCTCCGGTGCGCGCGTCTTGGAGAACTTGCTTCATGCGGTGGCGACCTGCCCCGATAACACGGTCTCAGATTCGAACTGCCGCGCTCCACCATCGAGAAACGTCTGCATCCAGAGTTCCAGGGTCAGGAACTGCCAGAGCTGCATGGACCAATCCTGCGCGCCGCTGCGATGCTCGTCCACGAAACGCCGCACAGCTTCAGGGCGAAACAATCCTCGGGACTCTATTCGCGACGGCGACAGGAGGTCGTTCAACATTTCTTTGAGATCATGAGCCAACCAATAGTCTACCGGAGCGGCGAATCCGGCCTTTGGTTGCTGCAACACCTCTCGAGGGAGAATGTCGCGCATCGCTTCGCGAAAGATGTATTTGGTTGTCGGCTTCACACGGCCCTTTAGCTTGAGATCCGGGGGGATGCTCCAAGCGGCAAACTCGACCAGTTCGCGATCCAGGAAAGGCACCCGCACCTCGACCGACGACGCCATGCTCATTTTGTCGTTGTAGGTGAGATTCAGGCTGGTCATAAAGATTTTCGTGTCGAGATAGAGCATCTGGTGGAGGAAGTCAGAATCCTTCACACGTTCGAATGCCGCGCGATGGCGCAGGGCCGGATCGAATTCGGCTACGCTCGAAGCTAAATCATCTCGGTAGAGATCAGCTTTTTGCTGGTCATTCAGATATGTGCAGTTCGTGATGAACTGCTCCCTGGGACTGAGGGAAGCGCTACGTGCCATCTTCTTCGCGAGGCGGACACTTCCTTTCAATCGCGTTCCTCTGAATCCTGGAAGCTTGGCCGAAGCATTTTCAGCGACACGACGAAAGGATGGTGGAACTTTGCGGTACACCTCGGCCCAGTAGTGAGCAACGTGCTTGCGGTATCCAGCGAAGAGTTCGTCTCCTCCCACGCCTGAGAGGAGAACGGTGGCTTGCTTGCGGGCCTCGCGACAAACCAGGTAAGCCGTAATGATCGCGGGATCGGCTGTGGGCTCATCCATGTGCCAGACCAACCGCGGCAGCAGTTCGGTAACGTTCGGCTCTACGACAATGCGCTCGTTCTCACAGCCGAGATGTCGCGCCAACCGGGTTGCAACCTCGGGGTCGTCGAGAGTCGACTCACCAATCCGATATTTCTGGGGGAATGTGATCGTGTAGGTCCGAACGGGCTGGTTGGTTGCGCGGCTCATCATGGCGACGATACTTGACGAATCCAGGCCGGCGCTGAGGAAAGCCCCGATCGGCACGTCGCTGACCATCTGCCCCTCGACGGACTGGCGAAAACGCTCGCGAACTTCTTCGGCGAGGTCGCCTTCGGATCGCGAATAGGATTGCGTTGCAGGCGGAAAACTCAAATCCCAATACTGCGTGATCTTCAGTTCGCCGCTTTGCAGAATGGCATAGTGACCCGCCGGAAGCTTCTGGATGTGGCGAAACATCGTGTCCGGATCCGGCACCCACAGGAAAGTCAGGTACTGATGCAACGAATGAAGATTGGGGTCGGCGTCGATTCCATGAACTTGCAGAAGGCCTTTGATTTCTGAGGCAAATGCGAAACGCTCTCCCTGGTGGAAGTAGTAGAACGGCTTGATACCGAAGTGATCGCGCGCCATGAACAACAGGGGACTCGCCGATCGCAAATCACAGATTGCGAAAGCGAACATGCCATTCAGGCGCTTGACGCAATCCGGCCCTTCCTGTTGATACAGGTGGAGAATCACCTCGGTGTCGGTATGAGAAGTAAACCGATGTCCCTTGGCTTCGAGTTCCCGGCGAAGGCCGGCGAAGTTATAGATCTCGCCGTTATAGGTGATCCAGATCGTGCGTTCCTCGTTGTACATGGGCATGTGGCCCAGCGGCGAAAGATCAAGAATGGCAAGGCGACGGCTACCCAGGCCGATGTACGAGCCATCGGGAAATTTTCGATCCCATAGGCCGGAATCATCGGGACCGCGATGCGCCTGAACGCGAGTCATCCGCGCCAGTGTCTCTCGATCTCCGCAATTCACGACGCCGCAAATTCCGCACATAGGTCAGGCTACCGCCTTTTTTCGCAACTCATAGATCTTCGCCTTTACGTGGAAGAATTGCACAGCCTGAAACCAGCAATAGATCAGTCCGGGAATGCCGTCGAGAAAGCCGAGTCGAAGGAAATATTTGTACACAAACAAGAAGGCCGGCGAGCCAGGAACCAGGAAGAAACGCTTGCGCAACCAGCGGCGGCGCTGGGCTTGCGAGCCGAAGAATGCCGGAGGAAGATCGGTCGAATCCCCCCCACCGGTGAGCCACACCCGTGCCTCCCAATTTGAGTATTCGTCGTGCTTCCGGATGTAGTGCGACAACGATTCGACGTTGTGATGCAAGAGTGGGTGCTTGAGCCTCGCAGTGCGCCCCTGGACCACGACATGTTCGTGGACTTCCATGTCGGCCATGGATTGGTCCTGCTCGCGCAGGCGGCATTCGAAGCGTCCTTTGCCGCGGCGAAATAAAGAGAGCTTGTAGAAACTGGCGCCGCTGTGACGAAGCTCGCGTCCCAGAAAGAACATTCGCAAGGCAATGTAGTAGCCGTCGAAGGCCGGACTCTGAATCGCTTGCCGGATTTCGGCCGAAAGGTCCGGACTGAGTGCCTCGTCGGCGTCTACCAGGAAAATCCAGTCGTGGGAGATCGGGAGAGAGTCCATCGCCCACTGCCGCTTCTTGGGCCAGCCTCCGCGATAATGAAACTGCACGACGCAGGCTCCGTAAGATTCGGCAATCTGTGCGGTGGCGTCGGTGCTTTGCGAATCGATCACATAAACTTCGCTGACATCCCGCAGGGACTCAAGACAGCGCGGAAGATTGCGAGCTTCATTCCGCGCAGCCACAATTGCAGTGATGGGCAAAGTGGCAGACGAGCGCCCGACTACCTGTTGTTTCGAGTCTTGCAGCTTGTGCATTGGGAACTAAAGAGGCTCGTAGCATTCTACTCCGGTTGCGGCTGTGGAAGCACGATTCAGGGTATTGCGAAGCAGCTTTTATTCAGGGCTTTTTGAGGTTTTCTTCAGGTCCCCGTTGACACCGAATTTAATTCACACCAGCGCTGCAGTACGTAGAGAGACCACGGCCGGCTCCAGGAGATGGTTCCTCGCAGAAATTGATCCCAGACTTGCTGCACGCGAATTCCGTCCAGCAAATCAGCCAGCGGCCCTTTCGCGACGTTTATAGCGGTAAGAATTCCCTCCATCTCTGGGCGAAGCTCCTGGCGCATCCAGTGCTCAAAGGGCAGAGTGAACCCTCGTTTGCGGCGATAGACGATTTCGTTGGGTAACGAATCGGCCAGGGTATCGACCAACAGTTTCTTGGGGGTGCCGTTCAATTTCCATGCGCCGGGCAGGGCGAGCACCTTCTTTGCGAGTTCATGATCGATGAGCGGAACACGCAGTTCCAGCCCCTGCGACATGCTCATGAAATCCGAATCGCGCAGCAGCGTGTTCAACATATAGCAGCGGGATTCGAGATAAGAAACGCGGTTTACCGGATCGAGTCTGCGCGACCGCTGCACCAACTGGCACTGCGAGGCTCGCGCGGCTGCCGTTATGGCGCTGTCTGCGATTGGGTAAAGATCGTCTCCTTGTTCGGGCGTGAACAGCATTCGGCTGACGAAATACGGATGCAGGATTCGACCGTTTGCACGAGCCAGAGCAGCGAGTTTGCGATTCTGATCTGTGTGCGGTGCAAGGCCGGAAAAAACCGATGCAACCGATCCCCGAATGGAGCGTGGTACTCGCTTCCACATATGCGCAAAGCGCTCCATGCGTGGGACGGTGCGAAAACTGGAGTATCCGGCGAAGACTTCGTCCCCACCGAGCCCCGAAAGGGCAACCTTTATCCCCGCAGCGCGGGTCTCGCGCGAAACGAAATAGGTATTGATTCCGTCCATCGTGGGCAAGTCCATGGCGGCCAACGCCGATGGAATCGCAGGAAGCACATCCGATTGCGAAATGTTGATTTCGTGATGATCGGTACGGAATTTTTTTGCGATGGCGCGCGAATGCTCCGCCTCTGAAAAATCTGCCTCGCGGAAAACGATGGAAAACGTGCTGGGCATAACGCCGCCACGGCTCAGAATGCTGACCACAGCGCTGGAGTCGATGCCGCCGGAGAGAAAGACTCCGACCGGCACGTCGCTCACTAGCTGCAAACGCACCGCCTCTTCCAGTACGGGTTGCAACTGCTTCGATGCCTGCTGCTCGTCCCCGGCCTTCGGAGGGTCGGCGTCACCATCATCAATCAGATCCCAATATCGTGAAATTTCAGTTGAACCGTCTTTCCACGTAAGCGAATGACCCGCTGGCAAGGCGTGAATCCCCTCAACCAGGGTCAACGGATCATAAGCGGATCCATACGTCAGGTAATTGAGTAATCCGGCTCGATCGATGCGCGAGGGCAGAAGCCCGGTCCCAAGCAGGCTTCGAACCTCCGAGGCGAAAAGGAAGAAGGCCCCCCTCTGCGCATAGTAGAGCGGCTTGATTCCCATGGGATCTCGCGCGAGAAAAAGGCACTGGCGGCTCGCATTCCAGAGGGCGAAGGCAAACATGCCGCGAAATTTTGCCAGGCATGACTCGCCCCACCGTGCGTACGCTTTGAGCAATACCTCGGTGTCGGAGTGGCTGGTAAAGTTCACGCCTTCGTGCTCGAGTTCCTGCTTGACGGCCCGAAAGTTGTATATCTCGCCGTTGTAGACAATCCAGTTCCCGGTGGTCGAATCGTGCATCGGCTGATGCGCGAGAGGTGAGAGATCAAGAATGGCGAGCCGCCGATTCCCCAGGCCTATTTCATTAGAACGTTCGTTGGAATGAAGCACGACCGTGCCGGAGTCGTCCGGTCCACGATGCGCGAGGGAGCGCGTACCTCGCTCCAGCAGCCCTTCGGGGATGCGAGCTTTGTTCGCAACAATGCCGAAAATTCCACACATGGGGCGAGTAATCGATCAGCGGTACCTCTATTAAACACTACGAACCGGCAGAAATGGCTGAGTTATAATCCGTTCACCGACTCGCTACTTCGAGAACCGAGCGCAGATCTTCAAATGCCAGAATCCCCAATCCAAGTACCCTACCTCGATTTGAAGGCGCAGTATCGCAGCATCAAGTCAGAGATCGACGCTGCTGTCGCGCGCGTGCTTGAAAGTTGCCAGTTTGTGCTGGGGCCAGAAGTGGCCAGCTTTGAGCAGGAGTTTGCTGCTTATTGCGGGACCTCGGATTGCATCGCCCTGAATTCTGGAACCAGCGCGCTGCACCTGGCGCTGCTGGCGGCAGACATTGGCGCGGGCGACGAAGTGATCACAGTTCCCTTCACCTTTGTGGCCAGTGTGGCGGCAATCGTCTATGCGGGTGCGCGACCGGTGCTGGTCGATATCGACCGCCGCTCGTTCACCATGGATCCAGCGGCAATTGAGGCTGCCATTACTCCCCGGACGAGGGCGATTATGCCCGTGCACCTCTATGGGCAGGCAGCTGACATGGATCCGATCCTCGCCATAGCGAAGCGGCATGGCTTGGTGGTGATCGAAGATGCCGCCCAGGCGCATGGGGCGAAGTACAAGGGGCGCCCCGTCGGCAGTCTCGGCGATATGGCCTGCTTCAGTTTTTATCCCGCAAAAAATCTCGGAGCTTACGGGGAAGGCGGAGCGATCACGACGAACAATCCGGACTATGCGCGGAAGATTCGCATGTTGCGCGACTGGGGGCAGGACCGCAAATATCATCATGTTCTGCGCGGATTCAATTATCGGATGGAAGGATTCCAAGGTGCGATTCTGCGTGTGAAGTTGCGGCATCTGGAGCGTTGGACGGAAACTCGCCGCGCGA
>Ga0209698_10000830_pt1 | contig 35676 bp, 49 predicted proteins | sample LitLauG_LLR_2012_FD_187203 | JGI IMG/M metagenome (GOLD analysis project Ga0209698, IMG submission 187203) | Freshwater sediment microbial communities from Pennsylvania, USA - Little Laurel Run_MetaG_LLR_2012 (SPAdes) (version 2) | ecosystem: Environmental > Aquatic > Freshwater > Creek >... | reverse complement strand
CGGTTTCGATGGAAAGGGTAACGGCCGGACTGCCGAAGCACTGAAGGTGCCGCCGCCAGATCTGACTGCGCTTGCGAAGAAGAATGGCGGCAAATATCCATTCGACCACGTTACAAGCGCAATCCAGGCAGACCTACGCCTGCCAGCGCACGGATCGAAAGAAATGCCGGTTTGGGGCTCCCTCTTCTGGGGCATGAGCCAGGGACATAGCTCCGAAGTGCAGTTGCATGTCACTAACCTGAACAAGTACATCGAATCGCTGCAAGCGAAACACTACTAGCTGTTTCGTCTGTCGGTGATTCGGGGAGGCCTCCATGAAAGTCAACGAGATCATGACCAAGAACCCTGTGTGTTGTTGGCCGTCCAGCTCGACACTGTCGGCTGCCCTGCTGATGCAGGAAGCCGATACTGGAATTGTGCCAGTCATTCAAGACCCTTTCACTCCTAGATTGGTCGGCGTGGTAACGGATCGTGACCTTTGCTTATACGTGGTCGCCGCTGGCAGGGATGCCTCATCTAGCTGGGTCGACGGATGTATGCGACAAGACCCGGTATGCTGCACCGAGCAGGATAACGTTTCCCTTGCGCTCGATTTGATGAAAACCCATCAGGTCCGGCGTTTGCCCGTGGTGAACGAAAAGCACGAGGTCGTGGGCATGTTGTCCCTCGGGGATGTGGTGCGCAAGGCAGGCATCGAAGCAGGCGTTGTTGCCTCTGCTTTGCAGCGCATCTGCGAGCCCGCGCCCGCAGCTGAGCGGAGGATTGAAAGGATCATTGCCGCGGCCTGATCAACACCGTTATTGCTCATAAGACAATAGTAAGAAGTACTGTCTTTTCTTTTGACGATCAGTAGCGACCCCTTGATCACGGCGAGAGGCTCCAGTCTGGCAATTTTCCGACCGATTCCCAGCTTGTGGACCACTTCAACCACACGCGACACGTCCTTGTAGGCCGCCGGAGCTTCTTCCGCCAGCCCACTCATCGATCCCGCGCAGATCAGGATGCCTCGGCTCGCCAACTGGTCACGCAATTCTGTTCCACGCACCATCTTCTTGGCTTTGGCTCGGCTCATGACTCGGCCCGCCCCGTGACATGTGGAACCGAAAGTCTGCTGCATGGCTGCTTTTGTACCGATCAAGACATATGAGGCTGTGCCCATCGAACCGGGTATGAGTACGGGTTGACCGAGATCGCGGAGATCGTCTGGAAGAACACTCGATCCAGGCCCGAAGGCACGAGTTGCGCCTTTCCGGTGGACGCAGAGTCGAACCGAGCGGCCGCCGATCTCGTGCTCTTCAATTTTCGCCATATTATGTGCGATGTCGTAGACCTGACGCAGTTCAAAATCCTTCATCCTGCCCGCCAATACTTCCTGAAAGCTCTGGCGGATCATATGCGCCAGCAGTTGCCGGTTGGCGTAAGCGAAGTTAGCAGCGCATGCCATGGCGCAGAAGTACTCCTGGCCATCGTTCGAATCGAATGGTGCACAAACCAATTCGCGGTCTGGCAATTCGATGCCGTAGTCGCGCGCAGTTTTCTGAAATCGGCTAACGTAGTCTTCGCAAATCTGGTGGCCGAGGCCACGAGAACCGCAGTGAATCTGCACCGCGAAATTGCCTGAGTAAATGCCGAGACGTGCAGCAGTGGACTCATCGTAGACGTCAGCAACTCTGTCCACCTCGATGAAATGGTTTCCGGCACCCAAGGTCCCGAGCTGGTTTCGTCCGCGTTCGCGGGCTCGGTCAGAGACGAATGCAGAATCGGCACCCGGGATTCGACCGAATTCTTCGGTACGATCCAGGTCGTCACGCGAGGTATATCCTTTCCCCACCATCCAGCGCGAACTTCATGTAGAACCTGGTCCAACTCCGTGTTGCTCAAACGCAACTGTCCATGAGAACCCACACCGCTCGGGCAATTCGCGTACAAGCGAGAAGCGATGTCCTCCAGGTAAGGCTTGACCTCTTCAACCGAAGCTAGCGATACCAGAAGCCTTACGCCACAGTTGATGTCATAGCCGACCCCACCGGGGGAAATCACGCCTTCCGGCAAGAGTGTCGCTACGACTCCCCCGATCGGGAAGCCGTAGCCCTGGTGAATGTCGGGCATCGCGATGGCGTAACGGACGACCCCAGGCAGGGTGGCTGTGTTCACGAGCTGCACGACCGAATTGTCCAAGAGAGCCGCATCCAGAAGATCTTCATCGGCGTAGAGGCGCGCCGGCACACGCATGTCATCGCGAAATGTTTTGGGAATCTCCCACACATGTTCGGCCACACGTTCAACGTGTTCTTTGCTAAGCATGGCCGTCTCCACAGGTACGCTACACATCTACCACGATCTCAGCTCCGAGGCCTTCGGAGGTCTCGCTTATTTTCAGATTGTGAAATGTTACGGCCTTGATGTGGGTACAGGTCGGGTCACACTCTCTCGTTTCCACTCGTGCGCGTAGGCAATGATTCTTGAGGTCATCAATGTGGAACTCCTCACATATAAGGTGATGCGCCTGCCGAAGGTACAGGATTTCATTAGGAATGGTCATGCGGTATGTGCCCACATCCCAGGCGATCGGCCCTTGTTGTTTGATGTACGTGACTTCGAAGGCCAGGTCAGACACGCCATGACTGAGCGGCGCCTTCAAGTACTCACGAATCGCGTCGCGTCCGTGAACGGCTTCGTGATGCGGCGGAAGGTAGACTGTATCGGTAGCGTAAACGGCAGCAACTCCGTCCAGGTCTTCCGCATTCCAATGCCGAGCCCACTCATCGCCCATCCGGCGGATCGCACCGGCGGCACTGACCACGCCCTTCCTTCGGGCAATGCGCTGCACTTTGCCCCTGATGACTGGGGGAAACCTCTTAGTTGTCGATCGCATAATGTCCTCCCTCCGAACAGCTCAAAACGAAATCGTGACCTCCTCTTTCGGTCTCGGTTGCCTTGTCCTTGGAGGATTTGTGACTGCCACTTGCCGCGAGGACCAGAATGGAGAACCCGTCCGACGGCCCGCTTGAGTAGTGAACGACGTTCTCACCCACGCCTTCCGGTCAGCCAGAACGCGAGCGGCGGTCACCTCAGGTAGCGCTTCGCCGCGGTTCGAAAAATGTCTCTTCATTTCTTTCCCTCCTTTAGTCCAATCGGGCGCACTCAAGCAGCACGCGGCATTGAGCCTTCCGCGTTTTGTAGCAACTTTTGCACATCCTCATCACTAACTTGGGTGAAATCCCGATACCACTGCGAGACTGCCAGAAACATTTCCGGTTCTTCCACGCTGATGACTTCATCGGCTTCCATGCGGATTGCGCTGCAGCCCGAGGCTGGGGCGACGGGAATCGCAACCACAACTCGCGTGGCGTTTCTACGGCGGACAGCGGTAATGGCGGCCAGAATACTGCAACCCGTCGCGATGCCATCGTCGACGAGAATGACCGTCTTCCCTGCCAGTTCCAGCGGGGGACGACCGCCCCGATATAAGGTTTTGCGGGATTCAAGTTCTTTCCGCGCGGCCTCGGCTACCTCCTGGATGTCCTTTTCCGAAATGCCCAGTAGTTTTGTGAGCGAGAGATCGAGCACCTCCACGCCGCCCTCGGCAACCGCGCCCATGGCCAGTTCCTGCTCCCATGGAGCGCCGAGCTTGCTCACCACAAAGACGTCCAGCGGGACGCGCAGCGCGCCCGCGACAGCAGACGCCACGGGCACGCCACCCCGCGGAAGTGCCAAGACGATCACGTCCCGACGACCGGAGTATGCCGCTAATTTGCTCGCAAGCATGCATCCGGCTTCGGCGCGGTCCGCGAACGGAAGAACTTCCAGGTTTTCGTCTTCTTCTCGAAACAGCATGGCTTACCTTTTGCCCTATACGTCGCACCGCTCGCTTCGTATAGGCGTACTTCTACTCTCTCGGCACCATGGCCGCTCCGTCCAAACGGTCAACGCTTGCTGTTCGCAGCGGCTTCTCAGGCCGCTACGGCCGGCTTCACAGGACGGATCTCTTCCTTCTTTTCTTCCGTCATAGCAGGCCGCATAACTGCGAGCTTGGCTAGCGCCTTCCCCGTCAAAACAGTCATGTGGACAGTCGCGATCGCGCCCAAGATGGCGGGCACGATGTACACGTTCTCAACCTTCCAGAGCCAGTGACCAAGCACCGGGGAACCTAGCCATGCTCCAAGCCAACCGATGATCAATTTCCCGACCAGAGCGTCATTGCCATCGAGAAAGCGATAGCGAATCACGTAGTGGTAGGCGGCAGCAACCACTGCCCCGATGAAAGTGAGAGTCAGAAAGGAAAGCGAACTCATTCCCAGCATAGGGCACCTCCTCAGGACCAGGGGAGACCAGGGTGGTCTTCGTGAAAGAACGAGGTCCAGAACTGGGTCAGATGGAAAAGCAGGCTCGAATCTCAATGCTGGAGATTCGGCCATTCAACGAGTCTTTTGCAGACACCACTATTTTACGCCCGGTGCAATCCCGCGCTCAATCCTCTAAGTGCGCGGCCCGGTGGATCACGAGCATGAGGAGATGACTGACGATGAGCGCACGTTCTGTTACTTCAACCCAACTCCCTAAGTTTGAAAGGACGCTAGCCTCGGTCACCTGTCGATTCCTTTGTGCATTTGCGATCGCGCATTGCGAGCATCGGTAACCGTGATCACAGACAAGGACATGTGCGTTCGGGGAAGATGTAGCAGAGACGAAAAAACAGCATCTCAGGTGTGAAAGATGCTCTCCGTTCTATTCGTCGGTGCAATGCTCGCCTGCGGTAGCATCTTGATTGGGTCAGCCGACATCCCACCGTTGGCGAACGTGACCGTGACCATTATTCCTCCGAAAGCAACACTTTTTGCGGGTGAAACGCAGACGTTTGTTGCAACAGTCGTTGGCATCGACAACAACGCCGTGAATTGGTCCATAGCGGAGGAAGACGGCGGGACCATCACCGACATGGGCCTCTATACGGCACCAAAGATCCAGGGCGTGTATCACATAACTGCTACCAGCAGGGGTAGACCGGAAGTGATGGCCGTCGCCACCATCACTGTCCTAGCGTATTGCGACCCGCTCCCAGCAACTCTCAGACCGTGACGTTATCTTACGGCGTTTCTTGGTAGCGGTCGTGGAGACAGTAGGCAAGCGCAAAGTCGTATCTAAAGCCAATTGGGAAAGGGGTTCGAATATGAAAAGAGGATCCTCTCCATGTGATTTTTGCGGATCCGTCCAGGGGCTTCAAAGCTATCCAACTGACGTTCCGGGAGCTGACTGGTATGCCTGTGCGAACTGCGTTGCACTCATCCGGACCGAGGACTGGGACAACCTTATAGAACGGAGCGTAGCAGCGTACGCAGCTCTGCGATCGATTCCGGAAGAAGAACAGAATGCGTTGCGCCAGCAAGTGGAAAATCGGGTGAAGGCGTTCCGTACCTTCTGTCTCCTACCGGTCTAGGCGCGCAGCATCAGGCGCTCTTGCAAGATTGTCCCTTCCGCCATTTAACAACGCAGCAGCAGAGGAACACGAAAGACGCGGTACGATTCTCTAGAGGTCAGCAGGGGCAGAGCAAATGCAGCAAGCGCATTTTCGATTCTATGCCGCCTTGAACGATTTGCTCCCACTGCAAAGAAGAGGACGAAGTTTCTCTCATGACTTCGCAGCTCCCGCTTCGGTGAAGGACGCAATCGAGGCGTTCGGAGTACCGCACACCGAGGTCGATCTCATCCTCGCGAATGGCGAGCCCGCCGCTTTTTCCCACCCGCTGCGAGATGGAGACAGAATCAGCGTGTATCCTCTTTTCCGTTCGCTCAATCCAGGTCCGCTCGCGTATCTCCAACGGCCGAAGGGCGAAATACGTTTCGTGCTCGACACACATCTTGGCAAGCTGGCAGCCCATCTGCGAATGCTGGGCTTCGACAGTTGGTATTGCAGTAACTGTCAGGATGAGAAGCTCGCGCAGATCTCCACCAGCCAGCAACGGACCTCTATTGAGCAGGGATCGTGGATTACTAAAGCGCAGCATCGTGACGCAAGGATACCTCGTTCGTGAAGCCCAGCCAGAGCAGCAACTTATTGAAGTCGTGAACCGTTTCGACCTCTCGGGGCTGATTGCTCCTTTTCGGCTATGTCTCCACTGCAACGCGCCGTTGTGGCCCGTAGCGAAAGAACTGATCAACGATCGCCTGCTTCCAGACACGAGGCAGCGTTACCACGAGTTTCACCTTTGCCCGCACTGCGATCGGGTCTACTGGAAGGGATCGCACTATCAACGCATGATACTGGTTATCGAGCATATGATTGACGCCGCTAAAATGGGCCGGCCCGAGCGTTTCGACCGCCGCATAGGGTGAAGAACCCGCGATCGAATTCCGACGCCTAGCTTTCCTTGGCTTCGGTCACAGTCAGTCGTGACCGATCTCACGGGATTCGAGAAGTCGCTTGGAGGGACGCAGATGCCACCGGCTGTGGCAAGAAGGCTGGGGATCAAATTGTCCTCGCGGAAGGAAGCGGAACTGTTCAAGTGGTTCTTGGCGTGTCTGCTCTTTGGCAAGCCGATCCAGCAGGAGATTGCCGAACGCGCCTACGCCCGACTAATATCTGCCGGTCTGCGAAACCCGGATGCGGTGATCCGCGCAGGGTGGGACGAACTGGTCCGGCTGCTCGACGACCGCCACCAAACTGCTAGAGGTGTGCCGGGAATTGAAGCAGCGCTACGGCAGCATGAAAAAAATGATTACGGCAGCAAGAACTGTCTCGGAACTCTCTGCCCGCCTGCAGGAGTTCAAACACATCGGCCCCGTCACTGCCCGGATCTTCACCAGTGAAGTAGGCCCGATCTGGTATGGAGGCCGATAGCGATTGCGGAGAGATGCGCATTCGCTCGTCTAGGTCCGCACCTCTTCCAACGGTTTTTCGCCTCTTACCTCGTACAGGCAAATCGACCCAATTTCGATGGGCCGGGCACAAAAGCGTGGGCAGGGTCCCGCGACGCCCACGGAACCGTGGCGCCAATCTATGTGATGGCCGTCACTGCACCGATGGCGAACAATCAAGAGAATGAATATTGAGTGGAGCTCAACATGGCGCAGTCAACTACTGCCGCTGCACCACTCGACCTTTTCTTCTTCTGGGGGAATAATCGTATACAAAAGCGGCCGGAGTGCCGTCTTCTGCATAGATTCGCTTCGTCCACCGCGTTCTTACGGCATCAATCCCACCAGTCTTCTAGAACAGATTCAGCCACGGGCACAGCTATTAGGGCGTGCCCTGACCGCAAGAAGCTCGCGAGCGATCCGAGCATTGAATCGCCTTCGTCATCAGCAGAAGCGTGTCTTGCAGAGGTGTGCCAATGGTCACGGCGAACCATGGCGTGCACAGTTTTCCACCACCTTGTGACATTGGGTTAGATAACCTCACTCAATTTCCCGAAGGCAGGCGGCTATGGACGTGCATCCAGTGCGGGACCTGCGCTGGCACGTGTCCCTACGGGGAACAGATGCAGTACCCGCCGCGGCGCATTATCGGCATGTTGCGTGCCGGGGAGTTGGAGAAGGTCTTCACCAACGACAGCCTGCTGAATTGCGTTGCCTGTTATGCCTGCACGGCCAAGTGCCCTCGTGGAATTGATCTCACCGGCGTACTTTTGCCCTTGGTGAAAGAGCAGGTGCTGCAGCATTTGCCGCAGATGCCGGCGGAGTTGCAGAAAGCGCTGGAGAATAAGCTGCGCTACGGAAATCCCATGGGGGAATCACCCCGCAAGCGCGCAGCTTGGGTCAAGACCGCCGGTGTACCCATCCGCATTCTCTCCGAGGATCCCCGCCCCGCGGAAGCGCTTTGGTTTGTGGAGTGCTACTACTCTTACTATCCGCGTGGACAACAATGCGCCCGCGCCACGGCGAAAATCTTCACTGCACTGGGAGTTGACTTTGCCATTTTGGGCAACGAAGAGAAATGCGCCGGGGAGTGCGGCCGTCTCTCTTGGGAGCGCGGGCTCTACAGCACCCTCATGGAATACAACATGCTCGTGCTGGGTAAGTACAAGTTCCAGCTCATCGTCACTTCCTGCCCCCACGCTTACGACGCCTTTCGCTATCGTTACACGGCGCTGGGCTTTGACTACCGGATAACGCACACAACTCCGTTTCTTGCGCAGCGGCTTTCTGATCTGAAGCCGTTGCTGAAGCGTATAGACGATTGCCGGGTCACCTACCACGACTCCTGCTGCTTGGGGCGCCACAGCTCTATATACGAAGAACCGCGCCTATTGTTGCAAGCCATCCCGGGAGTGCAACTGGTGGAGATGACTCACAACCGCGTCAACACGATCTGCTGCGGCGGTGGCGGCGGAGGCATGTGGCTTGACACTTATTACAAAGCCAAGGGCTATGAACGCCTCTCCGAGCGCCGCATTAAGGAAGCGGTGGCTACTGGTGCAGACGTACTTGCAGTTGCCTGCCCCTACGAGATCTCGCGTTTCGAGGACGCCCTAAAGGTCCTGGGATACGAGAAAAGGATGATCGTCCGCGACATCGTCGAACTGCTCGCGGACGCCATGGAGGTATGAACCATGAAGATCATCGTGCTGTTGAAAATGGTCCCGGATGTGGTCGAGGAACTCGAAGTGGCCGCCGATGGCCAGACACTCGATACAGAGTTTCTGCGTATGATCGCCAGCGAGCTCGATAATCACGCGCTCGAGGAGGCGTTACTTTTAAAAGAGAAACACTCGGGGACTGTCACTGTCGTCGCACTGGATGCTCCAGAAGTCGACGATGCTCTGTTTACCGCTTTAGCCAAAGGCGCTGACCAGGCATTGAAGATCACCGATGGCAACGGGACGCCAAGTACCCTGAGCGGCGCCTACCGCCTGGCGCAGACACTTTCCACGGTCCCAGGCTTACTGCCCGCTGACCTCATCCTGACCGGAGCACAGGCGATTGACGACCTAGACGGAATGACATCTCCCTTGGTCGCTCACTTTCTCGGGTTGCCCCAGCTGGGCATCGTCACTCAAGTCAGCGTGAATTCGGTGGCGGGAGTTGCAACCGTGTTGAGGGAGTTTCCTGGTGGCGTTCGTGGCGAATACGAGATCCAATTGCCCGCCGTGCTCGGTATTCAGGCGGCGGAGAAACCACCACGGTATGTGCCAGTGTCTAGGGTGCAGGCAGCTATGAAATCGCGTGTCATCCAGTCCGTGCACGTTCCGACCGCAGCTGACGGCGGTGTCGGCTTGTCACCAGTGGAGGAGATGCTTAAGCCCGAAGTCACAGAACACGCACAGATGTTGCAGGGTTCTCCGGAAGAAGTGGCCAATCAACTCTGCGAGGTTCTGGCGGGTCGCGGCTTGCTCTAGAAAGGGGGATCTATGGCAGGAAATGTTTGGGTACTCGCTGAGCACTGGAGGAGCAAGGTCTCTGACATCACGTACGAGCTTCTCGCGCTGGGAAGGGATGTTGCGGACGCTCTCGAGGTTGATCTTCAAGCGGTGCTGCTCGGCCACAACGTCAGAAGCTTGGCGCAGAGTCTGGGTGCGGCGAACTCTGTTCTATACCTCGACCATGTAGCACTGGCGACCCCGGTGCCCGAGACCTTCGCTCGAGCCCTAGCGTCCGCGATCCGGGCGAGACAACCAAGAGCCGTCTTGATTCCATTGACGAACGTAAGTTGGGAGATCGGTACTCTGCTGGCCGCCCAGCTTGAGGTTGGCTACATCAACGCCTGCAAAGATGTGCGACAAGTGGAGGGTAAAATCCAAGTCCGCTCGGTCCTCTACGGCGGCAAGATGGAGGCCCTCGTCAACCCAGGGCAATTGCCTGCCATTCTGGGCATCTTACCCGGGGCTCGACCTGCCGACCACGGTCGGACAGCAACGGTACCTCTGGTCGAAGACTTGACTGTCGATTTAGCAGGAACTTCCTGCGTCCAGCTAAAGCGCTACCTCGAATCCGAACCTGGTGACATCGACATCAGCAAGCAGGAAGTCCTAGTGTCGGTGGGGAGAGGCATCCAGAGCCGTGAAAATGTACTCCTGGCCGAGGAGTTGGCGGGAGCGCTGGGTGGTGCTGTGTGCGGGTCACGTCCGGTCATAGACCAGGGCTGGCTGCCGCTTTCCCGGCAAGTGGGGAAGTCTGGCGCCGTCGTGAAGCCCAAGCTGTATGTGGCCGCCGGCATCAGCGGTGCACCGGAACACGTCGAGGGTATGAAGAACAGCGACCTCATCATCGCGATCAACAGCGATCCGCAGGCGCCTATCTTCAACGTGGCGCATTACGGCATCACAGCAGACGCGATAGACGTGCTCCCCGCACTAACTGAGACGGTACGCAGCAGGAAAAAAGAGGTGAAAAGCCGTGCTGCCTGATCCAGTGACCGTTTCTTACCTTGGGGTGTCGGGGTACTTCTACTTGTGGCTGCTCACGCTCGTTTCATTTTCCGTGTTTGGCAGCCGGGTGCTACGGCACTTTCGCGTTCTCTCGGATGCGCGCCCGGAGAATCGCTGGGATCACGTCGGTAAGCGGATCGGCCTTGTCGCCACGAACGTTCTGGGGCAGTGGCGGCTGCTCGACGAACCTTTGATTGGTGTCGCCCACTTGGTTATTTTCTGGTCCTTTCTCGCCTATGCCACTACGTTTTTTGGGAATCTGCTTCGAGGCCTGATCCCACCTTTGGGCATTCCGTATCCCGAGGACCTGCGTTGGGTTGCATTCTGTATGCAGGCGTCGGGCGTGCTTGGTTTGATCGCACTGGTAGTCGCGGCGGGGCGACGATATCTGTTTACTCCAGTCAGCCTGGAGCGATCCTTGGACGCGACGATCATTCTTCTTCTTATCGCTACTGTGTTGCTGTCCTCACTCGGCAGTGCTGGATTTCGGGCCTTGGCGGCCACAACCGGAGCATCCTGGCAACCCGTGGGCAACTCTCTTGCTGCGATCTTTGCCTCTCTGGGAGTGACCCGGTCGCAGGCGCCAGCGCTTTTCCTCTGGACCTGGTGGGTCCACATGATCACCGTCCTTGGGTTTCTCGCGTATCTGCCCTATTCCAAGCACTTGCATTTGTTGGCTTCACCTTTCAGCGTTTTCTTTGCCTCTCTCGAAACGAACAAATTGCCTGCCGCATCGGAGGGCGCTACCCGCTTGGAGGGGTTCACATGGCGCCAGCTTTTCAGTGGCTTGGCTTGCGCTGAATGCGGACGCTGCGACCGCGCTTGCCCCAGTTTTGCTTGTGGTGAGCCGATGTCTCCGAAGCAGTTCATTCACCATGTGAAGGAGCTTCTACTCGGGTCTGGCGGAGGACTGGCAGCGGGCAATAGCAAGAAGTTTCTCGGCGACATGGTCCGGCCCCAGGACGTCTGGGCTTGCACGACGTGTGGCGCCTGCATGGAAGTATGTCCGGTTTTCAACGAACACATTCCTCTGGTGATCGAGATGCGGCGCAAACTGGTCTCCCAAGGCGACGTCCAGCCGTGTCTTCAAGAGGCGTTCACTAATTTGGCGCGCTACGGCAACTCCTTTGGGCAGTCGGAACGCAAGCGCGCTGTGTGGACGCAGAACTTGGGTTTCAAACCTAAGGACGCGCGCAAGGAGCCCGTGCAATGGCTGTGGTTCCTGGGCGAGTACGCCTGCTATCACCCCGCGCTGCAGGACATCACCCGCTCACTGGCCCGCACGTTCCGCACTGCAGGTGTGGATTACGGCATCCTCTATGAGGCCGAGCGCAACTCGGGCAACGATGTGCGGCGAGTGGGCGAAGAAGGTCTATTCGAACTATTGCGGCAGAAGAACACAGCCACACTACAGCAGGCTCATTTCAACGATCTGTTCACTACGGACCCGCATGTTTACAACACCTTCAAGAACGAATATCCGGATCTGAATCACGGCCGGCATTCGGTCTCGCATTACACGGAATTGCTGGCAACTCTGCTTGAGCGTGGGCAGTTGCCAGTAGCGCGCAGGTTGTCCTACCGGGTCACCTATCATGACCCCTGCTACCTCGGTCGCTACAACGGAGTCTACGATCCGCCGCGGGCGGTACTTCAAGCCTTAGGAGTGAAGTTGGTAGAAATGCGCCGCTCCCGTCGACGGAGCTTTTGCTGCGGCGGCGGTGGCGGCCGCGTCTGGATGGAAGAGGTCGGACAAGCGCACTCGCGTCCCAGCGAAAACCGGGTGCGCGAGGCCGCGAGCCTGGACGGAGTCGAGTGCCTCGTGGTGGCTTGTCCGAAAGATTATGTGATGTTCACCGACGCACTGAAAACTACGGGGCTGGAGGGCAAGCTGTTCGTCAAGGATGTCGCTGAGTTGGTGGAAGAAGCAGTTGCCGTTTGAAACGGAGCAACTCCTGTGCCGGAGCCACAAGATACATCTTGCAGCGGAGGGATTGGAGTTTACGTCTGCCATTGCGGTACGAATATCGCCGGCACCGTAGATGTGAATGTCCTGACAGATTATGCGGCTGGGCTCCCTGGCGTCACGATAGCGCGGAACTACAAGTACGCATGCTCGACACCCGGGCAGGAGCTGATCAAACGCGACATTCGTGAATTGAATCTAACGCGCGTCGTCGTGGCAGCGTGCTCACCCTGTTTGCATGAGAAGACTTTCCGCAATGTTACTGCCGAAGGGGGACTCAACCCCTATTACTTCCACATGGTGAACCTGCGCGAGCACGCCTCCTGGGTGCACACCGACAAGAAGGCGGCCACAGAAAAGGCGAAAGATCTCGTCCGCGCCGCCGTCCGGCGTGTGCGCCTGCACCGGCCTCTGGAGCGTAAGCGCGTCTCTATCGATCCCAACGTCCTGATCGTAGGAGGAGGAATCGCTGGCATTCATGCGGCGCTCACGCTAGCCAACGCCGGGAAGCACGTTTACCTTGTCGAGCGCGACGCCACCATCGGCGGCCACATGGCGATGTTCGACAAGACTTTCCCCACGCTCGACTGCGCCGCCTGCATTCTTACGCCCAAGATGACAGCCGTGAAGTCGCATCCAAACATTACGTTATGGACGCTTTCTGAGGTCACTCAGGTCGACGGCTACGTTGGCAATTACAAGGTCACGGTCAAACGCAAGCCACGCTACGTGTTGGAAGATGCTTGTGTCGGCTGCATGGAGTGCATTGAGGCCTGTGTCTATAAGCAGGCCAAAGTGCCCGACCAATTCAATATGTACCTGGGCAAACGTAAGCCGATCTACATTCCCTTTCCGCAGGCAGTCCCCCAGGTGGTCGTGATCGATCGCGAGACCTGCATCGAATTCAAGTCTGGCAAGTGCAAGAAGACCTGTGTAGAGGTGTGCGGCGATCGCAAGGCCATCGATTTTCAGCAGCAAGAGAAGGCTGAAATCATCGAGGTGGGCACGATCATCCTGGCGACCGGTTTCTTCACATTCAATGCCAAACGCATCCCGTACTACGGCTATGGCACCTATCCGAGTGTGTATACGGCGTTGGAGGTGGAGCGCCTCGTCAATGCGGCTGGGCCGACAGGCGGAGAGATTGTGCTCCGCGACGGTCGCAGGCCCAAGACAGTAGGAGTTGTTCACTGCGTCGGCAGTCGCGATGAGAATACGAATCGGTATTGCTCTCGGGTCTGTTGCATGTACTCGCTGAAATTGGCCCATCTGATCAAAGAAAAGACAGGGGCCGAAGTCTTCAACTTCTACATCGACATGCGCACGCCGGGGAAGGGTTTCGAGGAGTTTTACAACCGGGTAGCGGAAGAGGGAACCATCTTCATCCGCGGGCGGGTAGCCGACGTCTATCCCAATCCTGCGGGAGACGGCCGCCTGATGGTTGTTGCCGAAGACACCCTGATGAGTACGGTGCGCAGGATTCCCGTAGACATGGTCGTCCTCGCTACGGGGCTCGAGCCGCAGCCCGACGCACAGGAAGTGCGCCGACGCTTCCACCTCAGTTGTTCCAGCGAGGGGTTCTTCCTGGAGCGTCATCCCAAACTGGCTCCGGTAAGTACGTTCACGGATGGAATCTTTCTGGCGGGATGCTGCCAAGGCCCAAAGGACATTCCTGATACCGTCGCGCAAGCGGGCGCTGCCGCGGCTGAGGCGCTGGCCCTGATCGACATCGGCTATGTCGAACAAGAGCCTTACACCGCCAAAATCTTGGAAGATGTCTGTTCCGGCTGCAAGACCTGCATTCCACTTTGTCCCTATCAAGCCATTTCGTTCTCCGATGACCAGAAGAAGGCCGCGATCAACGAAGTGCTGTGCAAGGGTTGTGGGACTTGTGTCGCCTCCTGCCCATCGGGATCGATTGAGCAGAATCTGTTCGAGGATGAAGAGATCTTCGAGGAAATCGAGGGGTTACTGGCCGATGCCTGACGCAAACCTCAACTCGTCGCAGGCTGTGGCGTACGTGGGCGAGCAGCCAACTTTCGAACCAAGGATAGTAGCTTTTTTCTGCAACTGGTGTACTTACCTGGCCGCCGATCTGGCTGGGACTTCGCGCATGAAGTATGCCCCCAACATGCGAGTGGTGCGCGTCATGTGTTCCGGCCGTGTAGATCCGCAGTTTGTACTCGATGCTTTTGCCCACGGGGCCGACGGAGTGCTGATCGGCGGCTGCCATCCCGGAGATTGCCACTACCAGGAGGGAAACTACAAAGCTCTTCGCCGCTTTCGACTGCTGAAACGCATGCTTGGGCAAATGGGCATCGAGGAAGCGAGACTTCGTCTGGAGTGGATCTCTGCGTCAGAGGCGGAGAAGTTTCGTTGGGTGATGAATGACATGGCGGAACAGGTGCGTGCCCTGGGGCCGCTTCGGCTGCTACCAGCCAAAGAAGTCTTCCCCGAGGAGGTAGCAGTATGACGGCAGAGAAACCGAAAGTCGCCTTCTACTGGTGCGCGTCCTGCGGCGGCTGTGAAGAGACCGTGGTCGATCTCGCTGAAGCTTTTCTCGACATCGTCGCGGCGGTCGACATTGTCTTCTGGCCCGTAGCGCTCGACTCTAAGCGCAAGGATGTTGAAGCAATCGCCGATGGTGCCATCCTGGCGACATTCTTGAATGGGGCGATCCGCACCACAGAGCAAGAAGAGATGGCGTGTCTGCTACGCCGCAAGTCCAAACTGCTGCTTGCATTCGGATCTTGTTCTCATCTCGGCGGAATTCCCGGCCTCGCAAACCTTTTCGACCGAGAGAGTATTCTCGATAGCGTTTATTGCGAGTCGCCCAGCACGGTGAACGCGGAAGGCGTGTTGCCTGTCCTGCGGCACAAAGCCAACGGCCACACCGTGGAATTGCCGGGCTTCTACCGGACTGTGCGCACACTAAGTCAAGTAGTAGACGTGGATTACTACGTCCCCGGCTGTCCTCCGACGCCTCGCGTCCTCCGAACTGCATTGTTGACATTGCTCAGCGGTGAATTGCCGCCGAAAGGGACAGTGCTTGCTCCCGACCATGCTCTCTGCGAGGAGTGTCCTCGCAAGGATGGCAAGCCCGAGAACCTGTCCATCGGCCAATTCAAACGTCCCTATGAGGTGCTGATCGACGAGGAAAAGTGCCTGCTGGCACAGGGCCTGCTGTGCATGGGCCCGGCTACACGCGGTGGCTGCGAGGCGCCCTGCGTGCAGGGGAACATGCCATGCACCGGGTGCTGCGGTCCCACCAGCCGGGTGCGAGACCAGGGCGCAAAGATTCTCTCCTCTCTCGCGTCCTTGCTGGAGAGCAAAGAGGAACCGGAAATCGACCACGCTCTGGCCACCATTCCTGACCCAGTGGGGACTTTTTATCGCTACAGCTTGCCTTCATCGTTGCTACGGCAAGGTAAGTCGCATAGCTCAAGTAACGTGGGGCCCGCTAAGTGAGGTGATTCATGCCCGACTTGAAAGAAGCAACCCTGCAGCAAGCCTGGCAGGAAGGCGCCGCCAGAGCCGACGCCGACTATGTCCGACGCCGCATCACCATTGATCCCATCACGCGTCTGGAGGGTCACGGCAAGATCGATATTTTTCTCGACGAGGCCGGTCAGGTCGAGCGCGCCTACTTCCAGGTTCCTGAACTGCGTGGGTTCGAGAAATTCGTGCAGGGACGCCCTGCTGAGGATATGCCGCAGATTACCTCCCGCATCTGCGGTGTGTGCCCTACCGCACATCACATGGCCGCGACAAAGACCCTGGATGACCTGTACCACGTGGACCCACCGCCCGCAGCGAAGATCATCCGCGAACTGGTCTACAGCGCCTTCATCGTTGAGGATCATGCGCTGCACTTCTACTTTCTTGGAGGCCCCGATTTCGTTGTTGGCCCCGAAGCTCCAGTGTCAGAGCGCAACGTTCTCGGCGTAATCGCGAAAGTCGGCGTGGACGCTGGCAAACAGGTCATCGCGATGCGCCGTCGTCTGCGTGAGTTGATCGCCCTTGCTGGGGGCAAAACGATACATCCAGTGCTGGGGTTGCCCGGCGGCGTCGCCAAACACGTGACCGCCGAGATGCAGAAACAATTTCAGCAAGTCTCCGCCGAGGCGGTTAACTTTGCCCAATTCACCCTGCAGCTCTTCGAAGACGTAGTACTCAAGAATTCGGACTATCTAAGCCTGATCCTCTCTGAAATCTACACGCACCGAACGTATTACATGGGCATGGTGGATGAAAGCAATCACGTGAATTTCTACGATGGCTCCATTCGCGTGGTCACTCCGGAAGGCGGCGAGTGGAAAAAGTTTCAGGCGCGGAAATATCTCGACATCATCGCCGAGCACGTCGAGCCTTGGACCTACGTTAAGTTCTGCTACTTGAGGCCTATAGGCTGGAAGGGGTTCACTGAGGGCGCGGAGAGCGGAATCTACGGCGTCGCCCCGCTGGCGCGCTTGAACGTGGCTGAAGGAATGGCCACGCCACTGGCGCAACAGGCATACGCCAAGTTATTCGCGATCCTCGGCGCAAAACCAGTGCACCACACCTTGGCTAACCACTGGGCCCGCGTTGTGGAGTTGCTCTACGCCGCAGAGCGCATGAAGGAGTTGGCCGACAACCCGCAGATCACCGATTCCATTGTCCGCACCTTGCCCACGGAGAAACCGACCGAGGGAATCGGGATCGTAGAGGCACCACGCGGTACCCTGATCCACCATTACTCGACTGATGAGCGCGGAATCATTGAGAAGGCAAATCTGATTGTGGCCACTCAAGGCAACGCCGCGCGCATCGCGATGAGCGTGGAGAAAGCCGCCAAAGGACTGATTTCCGGTGCGAATGTTCCGGAAGGTGTACTCAACAAAGTGGAGATGGCCTTCCGTGCTTACGATCCCTGTCACGGTTGCGCCACTCATTCTTTGCCAGGAAGTATGCCACTGTGGGTTCGAGTCCGCGACCAAAACGGCAAGATCGTGATTACGCTACGACGCGACTTCAACGGGAACGTGCATCGTGAGTAGCCTGCCAAATCAAAGTTCGGAGCGGCCCGCGACAACCGTAACACGAGAGATCACTGTGCGAGTCCTCTGTCTCGGCAACGAGCTGTTTGCGGACGATTCCCTCGGCAACTCGGTCGCTGAGCATATTCGGGAATTCGCACCGCCGGATGTGGAAGTCATCAGTACGCCGGAGAGCGGCTTCCATCTGCTGGATTACGTCTTAAACATCCGGCGTCTCGTGGTGGTTGATACCGTGGTGACCGGCACCTCGCCGCCGGGGACGATCTACGCGTTTCAAGATCACGAACTGAAGGCAGTTCAGGGAGGATCGCCGCACTACGTTGGGCTGTACGAGACGCTGGCGTTGGCGAGACAACTAGGTCTCCCGGTTGCCGAAGAGGTAGTCTTCCTGGCAGTGGAGGCAGCCGACCGTTCGACGCTCGGCGGAGTTATGCATTCCGCGGTGCTGGCGGCCATACCACGGCTCACTACCTTGGTCCGAGATATGTTGCGCGCGGCACCAGACGTGGAGAGAGGCTCGCGGCGCGCAAGCTAATTAATTGGCCGTGACAGAATTAGGCCGAACGAGAAGGAAGAGGCTAATTATGGAAACGCTTGAGCGCATCATCACGGAGCATTCTTTCTTTGCAGGCCTGGATCAAGCTGTTCTGAACCTGGTCGCCGGCTGCGCTTCCAACGTACGATTCGCGGCCGGCACTTACATCTTCAAGGAAGGCGACGAAGCAAACGCGTTTTACTTGATTCGCGAAGGCAAGGTGGCGTTGGAGATTTACGCCCCGCAGCACAAACCGATTATCGTGGATACACTCGACGTCGGCGACATTTTAGGGTGGTCGTGGCTTCTGCCTCCTTTTCAGTGGAAATTTAACGCGCATGCGACCACCGGCCTGCGCGCCATCGCGCTGGATGGAGAGTGTTTGCGAACCAAGTGTGAGGAGAACCACGATCTCGGGTACGAATTGTTGAAACGCTTCGCCAAAATCATAGAGCGGCGACTCGAAGCCACCCGCTTTCAGTTGCTGGATGTGTACGGGTCACGAAAAATAGCATGAGCACCACCCGCCTGTTCAATGCATATGCATCAAGGCGCACGGCAGGACTGGGCTACGGGTGAGTCTCAGAACGGGAGCTTGGATTACAGATCACGTTCGGGGTGGCAAACTGATTACTGAACCTCAGGAATCCCTCTGGGCGCGATCTTCTCCAGCGCCCGCCGGTTGCGGATCACAAGGTTCGACCCCTTGAGCTGCAGCAACTGTTTCTTCTTGAACTTGGAAAACAGGCGGCTGACAGTTTCCCGTGTCGTCCCGAGGATCTCCGCAATCTCCTCGTGGGTCAGCCTGAGCTTGACCTGCGTGGCCCGGTGGTTCTCCGGGGTGCTTGTCCACCAGGAAAGCAGAAGCATCGCGAAGTTTTGCGACGGTGAACGGGCGAGACCGAGAATGCGGATCTTCTCGTGGACGGCATAGTAGTCACGGCTCAACTGTTCGGCGACGCGCAGGCCCACTTCCCCGTGGTCCTTCTGGAATTGCAGCAGAGAATCGCGGCAATGAAACTAGCCCGTCCAGGCTCGGTCATTTCGCCAGTAACTTCGTAAGGGCGGTTAGAAACGACCGCATTGAGGCCAAGAACGTCGCCTGACTCCGAGACTTTTGTGAGGATCGTTCTGCCTGCGAAGGAAGAGGCGGAGAGCTTGGCCTGTCCCGCGCAGAGCACAAATACGCCGCGCGGTTGTTGCCCTTCCATGAAAAGCATAGACCCCTTTGGATAAACGGCGGTGGCTTTGATTTCGTTAAGCCATTGTAGGGCATGCACCGAAAGATTACAGAAGCAGTATTCTTCCCTCACCGGGCACGTGAGGCAGTTATCAAGCAAATTTAGACCATAAGGGGCGCCCATGAAGCACCTTCTTCCAGCAATCCTAACACCGAGTCTGCGACCCACGATTCGAGGTCGCTTCTCGATGGCGACTAGCGAAGGCCAGCGCGATGTCAAGCCTAGACTCGCAGTTCGAGTTCGACGTGCGGTGATCTCCGTCACAGCAGTAAACGGGTGTCGGTCTGAGAATGATCCAAGAAGCACATTCCGGCAAATGTGTGCCTCGACGAGACCCGTCCCGCTGTTAATCGCCCCGTTGGATACTGTGCCTGTGGAAGTAAAGACCGGACGCTATGTCGAACGGGAGCGCGCTGAACGCAAATGTAGCGCATAGGACTTATGTTTCCCGGCAGTAACGGAGAAGAGCCATGCTCGAGATGCAAACGGTTCGCATGCAAGTTCCGGACGATGCCAATATCATCATCGGCCAGTCCCACTTCATTAAGACGGTAGAAGATCTCTACGAAGCCGTCGCTACGACGACGCCCCAAGCCAAGTTTGGTCTGGCGTTCAACGAAAGCTCCGGAGCATGCCTGACGCGCTCAGAAGGGAACGACCAGGCGCTTCGGGACGTAGCCGTACAGAACGCCCAAGCTTTGGCTTGTGGCCATACGTTTGTCTTGTTGCTTCAGAATGCGTACCCCATCAATGTGTTGAGCGCAATCCGCAACGTGCCGGAGGTGTGTTCCATATTCTGTGCCACCGCCAACGCTGTCGAAATCATTGTCGCTCAGACGGAGCAAGGCCGCGGCGTGCTTGGTGTGATTGATGGTAGCTCTCCCAAAGGCGTAGAGAGCCAATCTGACGTAGCTTGGCGCCACGATTTATTGCGCAAGATTGGTTACAAGCGGTAAAGACGCGGTAGCAACACCATAGAATGCAGTCACGAGACCGAATGCGCGCAACGTACTCAGGCGGGAGCAGGTCGGCTTAGGGCGCAAGTTGACGTTGCAGACTCCGGTAATCCACCAATCCCCACCGCTCTGCGATTCTTCCGTCGACGATGTGATAAATGCTGACGGAAGTCCACCTTAAACGTCTGCCCGTTGCTGCGAATCCCAGAAACGGCCCTACGTGAGTCGCCTCAGCCGTGTGTCTTGTCACGACGCGATCCCCTTCGGCAATGATCTCATCGGTGAGGACTCGGAAATCTGTCAGCGATTTGTGGACTGCCTCCAAGGTCCGCTTGACGCCCTCCGGCCCTGCAGTTTGGTCAGCAGGTGCATCGTGGTCCACGAAGTCGGGAGCAATAAGCTCATCAATAACCTCTAAATTCCCCTTGTTCATCATCTGGTCAACGAAACGGCAAACGAGAGACTTGTTCCGCTCCGATACCGCGTCTGTTCCACGTGATTCTGTCAGGCACGTTAGCGGCGCTGCACAATTGTTCGAGATCTTCTTCGTTGGCTGCACGTTTACCAACTCCCGTCAACTTCCGAACCTGAACGTACCACCAACAGCTGGCATCGAGTCCCTCGGGTCATCGTTAAGGGCCGAGACGCGATACCAGTCTGCCCGCGTCAGAGGCAGACCGCTGTGCCCGCGCACTGGTTTAGCGAACAAGGCTTGGTACACATTCAGGCGCCCGCTGCGAAATCCATGGGCAGAGCCAGCCATCTGGAGCCGCCACATGCGGTACGTAGGGTCGTCGGTGATATGGCACGCCTCTTCTCGATGAGCCTCCAGCCGCTGGATCCAATGGTGGAGCGTCAAGGCATAGTGCTCGCGCAGGCTCTCAACATCTCTCAGCTCAAAGGCGCTTAATTCTCCTGCTCGAAGGCTGGTGCTGATCGGTACCAGGTCCCCATCGGGAAATACGTAACGGTCCGTGAAAGACGGCCCTCGTCGACGATAGGTGGCGGAGTAGGCGATCCCATGATTCAAGAACACGCCGCCGGGCCGCAACAGGTCCCAAGCTTGGTGGAAGTACTCCGGGAGGAGAGCTTCCCCGACGTGCTCAAACATACCGACACTGACGATCTTGTCGTACTGCTGGTCGTGGTCAACGTCACGGTAGTCTGAAACTTCGACCCGGCAGAGATTGTTCAGGCCTGCGGCGCGCAGGCGTTCTCGCGCCACCTCCGCCTGCGGCACACTCAGTGTGATCCCCACACACTCCACGCCATAGTGAGCGGCCGCGTGCATGATCAACGCACCCCACCCGCAGCCGATGTCCAGCAGACGCTCGCCTTGACGCAGCCGCAATTTCCGACAGACGTAGTCCAGCTTGCGTTCCTGGGCGGAATCCAGGTCCTCCTCCGGATTGCTAAAGTAGGCGCACGAGTAAACCATGCGAGGATCTAGCCACAACGTGTAGAACTCAACAGGAAGGTCATAGTGATACCTGATTGCCTGCCGGTCCCGGTCTTTAGAATGGACCTTCCCACCGAACTCAATGGGGCGCAGGTCCGCTCGCGGGCGATCACTCTTAGGCAGTTTCTCGAACTGCTTGTTGAGGTCAAGCCTCAACCACAGGCTGCGTTCCTGACCGAGCAGACAATCGGACAAATCGAAGGCGGCTTCGATATCGCCTTCAATGTCGAAATCGTCATGAATGTATGCTTCTCCCAGACTGAGTTCGCTGGGTGAGGAAAACATCGCGCGCAGTGCTCCTGGATGTTTCAGAACCAACGTGAAGCGTGGCTGATTTTCAGTCCCCCAACTGGTGTCGTCCCACAATCGAACCTGAAAATCGCGTCTCGGGTAGTCCCTCAACAGAGCGTCCAGAAACTGAACGCAGATGACCGGAGGAGTCGACCGCAACACAGATTTCGCCAAGAGTTGCATACCGCTCCCTCAATTCCGCCCGGAGCACAAAGCGAGGCTCGACCGAGCGCAGTCTCGCTCCAGTGTTTCCGGCACTCTCCCCAGCATCTACTGCGCGCCTATTCCTACTGCAGCGCACTGGCCGCGTTGGAGAAGACGGTATTCGTATTTGAGCCGATCAATCTCAGTGTGCCAACCACTATCACCAAGATCACTGCCAGCATCACGGCGTATTCGGCAATGTCCTGGCCCTCTTCTCCGGCCCACAAACTGTGTACAAGATCATTCATATCTTTCCCACGTTGCTGCTGCCATTCAGCCGCGATTGTAAGTTCGGTATCCGCGGAATCCTCCGTGAACGGAGCGCCCGTTTCCGACGAGCCCATGCGCTCCGTTGAACTGCGGAGGGAGCGGCGGGAAGCACATCCCTCGGGGCTATTCGAACCAGGGCTAAGCCAGGGACGCATTCACGGACTCTTCATTACTCGTTGAGGCGCTTTAGAGCGTCTCATTCAGGCTGCGCTCTCAATGGTCTTCTTGGGGACCGTCGGAAGTTCAAAACTCAACTCCCCCGCCTGCCATTCGGCGATTGCGAGTTCGGGCGCCACCTCGCTGGCAAGGTCGATCACTTCCATGATCTGATCGGGATGCGAACCACTCCTCTCGCTCGCTCCCGGTTCCGTTTTCTCTGTCCTTTCTTTCTTTTTGCCCACGATCGTGATACAGCTCGGTTCGACGCTCACCTCGATTTCGCTCTGGTCGAAGCCTGCGACGGTAGCGCGAACGCTAACGTGATCTTTGGATTCTGACATCGCAACAGAAACTGGACACAGCAGTTCGGACTTGGCTTGGAGCCAGTCGTCCAAATCGTGCCCGTGCTCACGGCCACGCGCCTCGAACAACTCGTGTGCGCGGCGTGCAATCGCCAGTTGCAGTTTCTGCACTTTCGGTTGGAGATCTGCAGGTACTGACAGGCCTAATCGCACGCCGGGTGAATTAGATTTCGATTTCGGTGCCTCTTGCGACTTCATAACATCCTCCTTCCGATGTTGCGCTGAAGGAGTCTCGCTCGGCCTTCTGTCGCGGGAGACACAGGCGAGCGCGAGTCACATTGGGTGGAAGAAACCTGCATTTCCATTGTCAGCAATAACTGCCGGCGCTGCAGTGACCAGCGTCACTGAAGCGCGTGCAGCACTTTCTAGAGTCGGCCGCACGGAGCCGGCTTGTCGATCAGAACTTTGCCGAGGTGCAGTGGGGGTAGAGATCTGGGAGAACATCGGAATGGAGATCAAGGATCGGAACGGCAGGTACATCATGTGCGATGACCCGAAGTTTGGTCCCATCTACAAAGACATCGCCGGCACGGCAAGACACTTCCGTCGCACCAGGCTCAGCCCGACGTGGCATGGGGCCCGCCGGAATCCCTCAAATCCATCCTGGTCTTAACCATCAGGAAAACCCGCAATGGTACGTGGGCGACAAGCCCGCAGCCCCGCCAAAGCAGACAGTTCTCGGTGCGCGGGTTCATGTACTCGCCAACAATCCCAAACTGCGGATGGTGGGTGTTCACCTAGGTAGCATGGAGACATGGAAAGAGATCTCGATAACATCGCGAGGCACTTGGACAAATACCCGAATTTCGCCATCCACACAGTAGCGCGAATGGCGTACCTGACGATGCTGCAACCGGAGAAAGTGCGCGCGTTCTTCATCAACGACATTATTTACGGAACCGACCTCGATTTTCTGGCGACCGCGAGCATCTCCGATGCGCTGAAGGATTGGCCGGCGACCTACGTTCGGGACTGGAGGTTTCTGGCCACCAGTGGCACGTTCGTCATCGAAGGCAAGCAGGTCCATTGGTTGAATCTGCCGCAAACCGGTGTTGCAGAAAACACTTCGCAGCAATGCGATCCACTGGACTCCTGGGTTGTGATTTTAAGTCTGTGCGCGAATTCGAAAGGTCCGGAACAAGGTCCGGAGACGCTAGCTAAAGAGGCAAAAACTGCGCGGACCTAGAATTCTATTCTCGTCCATTGGACACTAAGTGGAGGCAATAGCCATAAGTCATTGTTTATAAATGAGTTGGCAGCCGGACCTGTAAGCCGAATTCTTCCGGGCTGCTTTTCGCAAGTTATAGATGTGTCGATAGATATCGTGTAAATCCTTACTGCTCTGCTGGTTCAGACGAGTCTCTATAGTCTTTAGAATCCCCTCAAATCTCGCTGGACCCTTACAGACCGGACACCAAATGGACACCACGAAACGACTTGAAGGAAGCCGCTGGTGCGACGGACCCTATGGGGATTGAATGCTGTTGAGGTGAGACGGGAGGCAGCGCAAGTATGTGCTAGAGGGTGAAGGAGCGCGTGGGCTGAAGGTCGGGTCGGGTTTTGTGAGTGGAGCAGGCATGGGACGGCTCATGCTGTGAGTGAAAGTTACTCGGTGAGAGGCCGAGGAGAAGCACGAAGCTGGTTCGTGTCGGAACACGGTGATGGGTCGAGCTGGGAGTTGTGGTTTCATGCGGCACATGTGTGAGAAAGGGGCGGAGAACGGAGTTGGATCTGAGCCGCGGTGAGCCTCTCGATTACTCGCATGGGCCCACCACATCGCGGGCAGGTCCAGAAAGTGAGAGCCGGAGGAGTCATTGGCGTGGGGTGGGCAACTGGGTTCGGTTGCGGCGCCGCAGCGTTCAGCAACTGAGAACGGAGTGGCAACAAGGCGGCGCGACGGCGGTTGGCCAGAAAGCCGAAATTGCGAATGCGAACGAAGCCGGGCGGAAGCAGATGCAAGAGGAAGCGGCGCAGGAACTTCTCCAAAGGTAGCGTCATCAGCCGCTTTTGGTTGTGATGTGCTGAATCCCTCCAACGAAACGTGACTTGGCCATCCGCCAAGGAGACAAGTCGGTGGTTGGAGATGGCGACACGGTGGGTGTAGGAACCGAGATAGCGCAAGGCTTGCTCCGGACCTCCGAAGGGTCGTTTGCAGTAGACAACCCAGTCATGGCGAAACAGTTGCCGGAGCCAGGACGAGAAAATCTTGGGCTGCGAGAGGAGCTTGAGGTTTCCATGGAAGCCGAGCTTGCATTGGAGGGAGGTGCACTTCAGAGCGGCCACGAACTTGCCGCGAAACACCCGGCTCACCACTTTGTTGGCAAGAAAAAAGGAGCAGCGGGCTTGGATCCATCGCGTGTGATCGGCGGACAGACCGCAGGCCGGGAGCACGCAATGGACATGAGGATGGGATTGGCTTTTCTTCTGCGGCTTCGCTGTTCTTGGTCCGTTGCTGGTAGCCGACCGTACATCCGCAATTGATCAAGGTGGGCGATCATAGCCATCGAGCATGGAATGGTCCGAAAGTGGATCCCTCGCTTCAGGTCCCCTGTGCGGATTGGTTCGTCTTCTGCAACTTCCCCTGCTGGTAACCCAGCGTCTCAACCATGTTTAAGACTTCCTGGTACGTGGCTTCCTCCATGCTGGGTGTACGGCTCAAAATCCACAGGACTTCCGGCTAGGTTCACCCACAATCGCGTACTGGTAGTCTGGGCTCAAGCCAATGACCCAGTAATCGCCATAAAACGGCCAGAAGAATGTCACTTTCAGTTTGGCATTGGTCTTTTTGTCGACTACGTTGGCCGTGCCGCGTGCGGTTTTCACTTCGCCATTTTTCTCACGGCACGCATTTACGACTTGGACCCTTCCGTCATCCCGTAGCGTGTACATAGCAGTTATGTCGGATTGACAGTTACGTTGGAAGCGGTTCGGATAGCGAGCAATCTCGTACCACTTGCCGGCGTAGCGGCGGAGGTCAACATTGTCCACCGCGGTCAGCGGAGAAGTAGATGCGGCTTGCGCAGAGCTGTGCTGTGCCCCCAGCAAGGAACCTGCAAGAAATACGAATGCCCCAAACACGTTCATGGCTAGCTTCTTCGATACCAGTTTCCCATACTCATGCAGCAACCGGATTCGCCTTGAGATAGTCCTCGATCTCGAGAACCTCATCGGGATTCAGACGGAATTCTGCCGATCGCACGATCTGCTTAGCCTGCTCGGCAGAACGCATACCCACAATCGCTCCGGTGACGACTGGATCACGCAGAGTCCAGGCAACCGCGACCTCGCCGGGTGTTCGGTTGTGACGCTCAGCGATCCCGCGTAGCACTTCCACCACGCCAAGGTTGCGACTCAGCAGGGGTTCCTTAAAGCTGGCGGTTCTCGGGCGAAAGTCGTCTGGTGGCAGCGACGCGATGCGCTCGCGTGTCATTTTGCCGGTTAGGAGCCCCGACTTCATCGGGGAGTACACGATGACGCCGATCTGCCGCTCACGGCAAAATGGCAGAACTTCCTTCTCGATGTCACGGGTCACGATGTTGTAGTTCGGCTGCAGCGAGGTGATGGGTGCGATTCTCTCGACACGCTTCATTTGGGCCACGTTGAAGTTCGATACGCCAATGTAACGAACCTTGCCTTCCTTTTGGAGTTGGGCCAGCGTCTTCCAACCTTCTTCCATCTCGGGTTCTGGATCGGGCCAGTGGATCTGGTAGAGATCGATCACATCCACCCGCAGCCGCCGCAAGCTTGCTTCCAGTTCGCGGCGCACGGAAGCAGCTTTCAGGCTGTGCCCGATCTCGCGCTGGTCATTCCACACCAGGCTGCATTTGGTAAAGATGTAAGGACGGTGTGCGCGTCCCGCGATCGCTTTTCCGACGACCTCTTCCGAGTGCCCCAGTCCGTACACGGCTGCAGTATCGATCCAGTTGACGCCCGCATCGAGCGCCGCGTGAATCGCTGCAACCGAGTCACCGTCCTCCTGCCGTCCCCAGGAGAAAGCCCAGTCGCCGCCGCCCATCGCCCATGCACCAATACCGATGGGAGTGATCTCCAAATCGGAGTTGCCTAGATGTCGAGTCTGCATGGGTTTCTTGGATGATTTTAAACGCAAGACGACGCTCTAAGTTGCTCTCGCCCCGGCGTTGCTCCCTGGAGCACATAAATTGTCTTTCGTCGACTGCGGCGGGCTCTTCGCTGTTGCCGTGTGTTGTGAATTGAGCTGTGGAGAAGTGGGGATAATTTAACCGTCTGTTCACTAAGCGTCAACAAATCAACGGATTGCGTCCTCGGTGGGCGAGCTCTTGAAATTCAGACTTTGCACTGAAAAGCGGCATTGACAGTTCTGAAGTAAGTGTTTAGGGTGACACACGTCGATGGCTGAAAGGGTTGGCTTAATTAAACTTTTGCCAGTCCGAAGTAGGCTGAGTGATCAGCTCACCGGGGGCAACCCGAAGAGCAGCCAGACCTGAAAAAACCGACGGCTCTGCGAGGGGCAGTTGGGGTTTGGGACCGCGAAAGCGGTGATCGCATCAAGGGCTGTGACGGTACATGCATCCACGCTGTTGGCTCCCTCGCAAGAGCTGATGGCTAGAGCATAACCAATGTCACAGCCTTTACCTTTTTGTGGCGTTCCCGTCCCTCTCAACGCGACAAGTTTCGGGATGACCTCCCAAACTGTTTGTAGCCCGCGTTTTCAACAAGAATTGTGAATAACGGTTTGAAATCGGACTTGACGCGCACTGTCCATGCGCACTTGACCGTTTTGCACGAGAACTGATTCAAAGCCCTCTGCGCGAGTGCGCGCGATGTGTGCGGCATACAGTGAAATCAGCGCACAGTATTTCTGCTCTCGTTATTTGAGCCTGGAAACGCGCTAACTACGATGTGATCCCGTAGCATGTTTGTCTTCAAGCTCGTACATCGTGTCCAATTCCTTTTCGGCTGGGCCTCCAAGGAAGTCCTCCCCAGAAATTCTGCACGCGCACAAAAGGCATTTCACGACGGATAGCATTCTGGCGAAGGACAGCTGGTCAGAGGTATGCGGCCGCGAGCAGGACGACGACCGTGGCCAACCACAACGCAAACCCGGCAAGGTTCAGCCCAACACGCCACGTCACACTGTCGATGATGTAGTTATACTTGGCACCCATAAACCACTCTCCACGTTCTTACCCCTTGGACGCATAGGCGTCTGTGAACGTTAGCGCCATCTGTTCGGTGCTTCGTTAGAGAATACGCATTTGGTGTGGGAAAGGTTCCCAGTCAATACATACAAAGAGTGGCAGAAAGGCATCTTTCTGTGTCGGCCACTCCGAGTTCTGGTCGAATGACGGGCAACCCTGAGGTTTGGGATTCGGCGCCTTTGTAACCTTCGGTCTGCTGACAATAGGTCAAGGATGGTCGCTTTCCCGGTGACGCCCTTCCTTCGGAATATAATGGCGCGCACGATGGCTCTATTGTTTTGCGTGCGCTCGAAAAGGAGGCATCTCTTCCGGGGGCATTGGCCATGTTGCATTGCACACAATAAGCAAATATATATTGACATAACTATATGCATTAACGTATAGTTAACATGATGTTGCAATGCAGCAAATCTGGAGGTGTTTTATGCCTGCAACGGTAAAGCACGTGACCTCCCGAGCTCATCACTCCCCGACCACCAATCTGAGCGAATTAGCTGGGGAAGGCGTAACTAACTTCATTGAAAGCCAAAAGGTACTTTTTAATCTGGCGCAGGAACAGACCAAGATCCTTATGAGCGGTGTGAAAGAGCGCATCGGGAACCAGCCGGCTGCTCATGCTGTAGCCGATACGCTTCGCCGCAGCGTGGATACTTTCATCGACATGCAGAAGGAGTTCCTGAAGATTGCCGGCAAGCAAACTCATGCCTGGGTGGAGGCATCGAAGACCGGCAAGCCATACAAGGGCGAGCACCTGGTCGAACTGGCCAGAGAGGGCACCGAGAACTTCGTCAAAGCGCAAAAGCAATTCCTCGATGTGATCATCGAGGAGACAGCGAAGGCAACCAGCGGCAAACACCTAGGCGTGAAGAAAATCAAGAAGACTGAACTGTCCAGCCTGGCGCGGCAGGCAACGGAGTCATTCGTCGACGCGCAAAAGAAACTCTTCGACGCAGCCGGGCGCCAGATGAATGCCAACGTGAAAGCGGCAGGTAAGACACTAGAATTTATTAAGCCATTCCCCTTCGTGCGAGTGGCAGAGCTGACGCGGAAAGGAGTTAAGGGTTACGTTGATGCTCAGAAAGCATTGATGGATGTGATGTTGAAACACCGCACTGGGCACAAGCATGAGGCCAAGCCGGTGCACCGCGCGAAGCGAGCCGCACGTCCACCCCAGAAGGCATCCGGGGCAGCGGCAGCCGCTGCTTGAGACAAGGGACAAAAAATGATACGGCCGTAACATGCGAACTTGCCGTTCCGGGCCGTGTCTTGAAGAATTGTCGTGAGGCACTGGGCCACGCGCAAAGCTGCTATGACTAAGGCGTCCAATATTCATTATTCTGCCGCCCTGGTAGGGTTCGGTCGCTTAGCGACTGATGCCATCGCGGGATTGACTGACGTGGTGGAGGCCGTACACCGCCAGATTGCCTCTCCGTCTCGGGGTGCGGAGCCGCCGTGGGCACAAGGGTCCGCGGCGGGTACTACTGCGCGGGTCTATGACAGCATCCGCGGGGTCGCCAGATTGGTCGATGGTGGCCTCGCTAAATTGGCGCCGCTGGCGTCTCCGCCAGACGGGAGGCGGTTGTCACCGGCGCACGAGGCCGTAGTAGCCGCTCTCAACGGTGTCGTCGGGGATTACTTGGCCCGAACACTCAATCCGCTCGCGATTTCCATGTGTCTGCGCCGTCGTGGCCAGCTACTTGAAATCGAAAGGCATGCCCTGCAGGCCACTATACCGCAGGTTACGGGCAAAGTGCTCCTGCTGGTACACGGTCTATGTCTGAACGACCTGCAATGGAAGCGGAAAGGACACGACCACGGAGTGGCACTGGGCCTCGCGCTCGGTTACACGCCAGTGTATCTGCACTACAACACCGGGGTGCACGTGTCTGAAAACGGCCGGCTGCTTGCCGGCTTGCTTGAGACCGTCTTCCACCAATGGCCGGTTCCGGTCGAGGAACTGGCGATCATTGGCCACAGCATGGGAGGACTGGTATCACGGAGCGCTTACTACTATGGTAAGGTGGCAGTCCACCATTGGCCTCGGCATCTGCGCCGACTCATGTTCCTGGGAACGCCACACCACGGTGTGCCGCTTGAGCGGTTGGGGAATTGGGTGAACACCACCTTAGAAGTCAGCCCCTATTCTGTACCATTCGCTCGCCTCGGAAAGATCCGCAGCGCCGGCATCACTGATATGCGGTACGGTAACTTGCTAGAGGATGACTGGAAAGGGCGCGATCGCTTCGCCTCCGCAGGAGACCTTCGCGCTCCTCAGCCTTTGCCACCAGGGGTGCAGAGCTACACCATAGCCGCCACCAAGCGACATGCAAAAGGAAGTCCCGGCCTCGACTTGTTCGGAGACGGCCTCGTACCGGTGAACAGCGCCTTAGGACGCCATCGGAATCCCGGAATGAACTTGCAGTTTAGCGAGTCCCATCAGTGGATCGGTCACGGCATGAACCATTGGGATCTCCTGAGCCATCCCGCGGCTTACGACCAAATCAGGCGCTGGTTCGGCTTGCAGTCCTGAAAGCCGCAGATCGCGGGTGATTTGGCGGCATATATGAACGCCTGGGAAGCGCAATTGTTTCTGGTGCCGCGCCTTTGCATGATCCAAGAACGCTCACCGAGAACGCTACCTGGATACGGTAGAGGTCCTTTGAGGACTGGAGTTGGCCCTTCTCGCTTCTGCGGAAAGTCGTGATCGACCTCCGGAGTGCCCGCAAGCGAAAGCATGGGCTGCGCCAGTTCAAGCGGCCCATTGGGATAATAGGAATTTTCTTTGCTGCACTGTGGGCTATTGTCGTTTCTAATTTCTTCTGGGAATCCATCTATCACTACTTTTTGTTCGTTTGCGTACTCTACATCTTGAATTATGGCATCTCTGTTGCCGCTCAACACGATCGTCTTCAAACTGCAGGCAAGTCAATGCCAGATTAATTATTCGCTTTGCCAAGCCTTCGCGCTGTGATCGCGATTCCGAACCCGAAGATGTGCCTGCCGTCACAGAGATTCATGGATTCTAGGGACTAAGATCGTGGTTGTCCGATTAGCGCGGAATCGAGGTGCGCGATGAACATACTAGCGATTCGTGAGAACTGGTTTGAGGATTTGGTCGAACTCCGTCGTGGTTTCGACCAACTGTTCAACCGGCTGCTAACCGGTTGGCCCGCCGTTACGGAGCCGGAGCGCTCTCCGTTCGCTTTGGTGCCACCGGCCGAGGTCTGGGTGGATAAGGAAGCGAAGAAGTATCACCTGCGCCTGGCCCTTCCGGGCGTGGATCCGAGCACGGTAGAGTTGAAGTTGCTGGGCAACCTGCTCACGATCAGTGCCGAGCGCAAAGCCAGCCGCGAGGCCAAGGACGTGGATTACCTCTATCGCGAGCTCAGCTATGGCACCCTCAGCCGCACGCTGACCTTACCTGAAGGGCTGGACACGGAGAAGGTCGATGCGGACTACAACAACGGCTTGCTCGAAATCAGCGCCCCAATCGCGGCTGCCGCGCTGCCGCGCCAGGTGGAGATCAAGGTCTGCCGAAGGCGAAGGCTGCCTGAACTGTTGGCTGTCGCATCCCGCCTGGAACCCCGGGGCTCGGGGGGATGTTTTCTCTGACGGAAACTCATCAGAATTTTAGTTTTCGTGCTCGTGAGCGGATTGCTAATGGCCGTCGGCCGCTTAAGCTTTAATGCCGAATAATCGGGTTGACGGGTTTTTGTTTCGTGGGACTGGGGGGCAGCCGACTAGCTAGAAAGCTTCTGGGACTGAGCCTGCGCCGCTAACCAGTCGTTGCCCCCCACGCCCCTTCCGGGCTGTTAGACGAAACCGAGGCGCGAGCCTATCTAGTACACAAAGGAGAAATCGATGAGCACAAAGGTGGGTTTGTGGATTGACCATAGGAAAGCTGTGATCATGGCTGTTACGGAGCAAGGGGAAGCAACAAGGCTGATAATATCAAAGGTCGAAAAACAGCTCGGACGTTCTGGTGGTGCACGCTCTATAACTCCCTATGAATCACAGCAAGTACCGGCAGACGATACCCGCGAAAGAAAGTTCATAGGACATCTTAACATTTACTACGATGCGTCATTGCGAGCATTCGTAATGCAGAATCAATTCTGATATTTGGACCTGGTGAGGCCAAGGGCGAGCTGAAGAAGCGTCTCGAGGAAGACAAACTTGGCGGGCGCATCGTCAGCCTTGAAACAGTTGACAAGATGACTGATCGTCAAATTGCGGCGAGAGTCCGGCAGCACTTTGCTAAAAAGAGTGCCAATAGGTGACCATGTGACACCTTCGCTTGGCTCCATTTTGATCCTAAGAACGAAGTGCACCCAGAAGCTGCTCAAGATCGACGCACTCTCCTTCGAGAGATCCAACAAGTACCCGATTTGTGCGGCGCTGTCTTCTTGACCTGTGCTTTGGGATTGCGGCGTGGAAGCTAATGAGAGAGCGCGGTTGTGCGGATGCAGCCTTTGCGAATGGGTTCGGACGTGCCGAGCACGACAATCTGCGCACTGGAGTTCAAGCGAAGCCACCCAAATATGAACCGCGAACACAGGACAAGACCCCAGCTGTATTGCTGTATTACTCGGCGAGGTTGGACACGACGTTGGGTGGACCGCCCTACAACCTGTCACTCCAGGACTGGCCGTTCTTGCGTCCGCGAGAGGGCTACTGGAAGACGATCGAGGAAGATCTTCACTGGCATTTGGAAATCTTGCCGCAGGTCATTGGAATGACTGGTTTCGAGCGGGCGTCCTGGTTCTTCTACAATCCGGTGCCCCCGAAACTTGTAGTTCGATGCCTTTCTGGTTGACGAAGCGAAAGCCCAGAGCTGCCTCGTGGTGCACGACAGGCATCTTTTGCCTCAGCCAGGAATCTCACCTGGGCAACCTAATCGACCGCGATACAACGCAGAAGCCTGAAGTCATTGAGAAGCTTCGCGGTGCCCAACACTACGCAGCATAACGGGTCGTCGGCAATGCATACCGGCAGGCCAGTTTCTTCCCGGATCCTCTTATCCAGGTTTTTCAGTAGAGCACCTCCTCCGGCAAGCACGAGGCCGCGGTCACTAATATCGGCGGAAAGTTCCGGCGGAGTGCGCTCCAAGACTACCCGGATAGCGCTCACAACCGCTGAAATGGATTCGCTCAATGCCTCGCGAATCTCGCTGTCATCCAAGGCGATCGTCTTGGGCACACCCTCGATGAGACTTCTCCCTTTGATCTCCATTGTGATGGGTTTCTCAAGAGCGTACGCCGATCCAATCTCGATCTTGATCCTCTCGGCCGTACGCTCCCCGATCAGCAGGTTATATTTCCGTTTCAGGTGGTTCATGATGGCTTCATCCATGTGATTGCCGGCGACTCGTAGCGAGCGCGAATAGACTATGCCGGACATGGAGATGAGGGCGACGTCAGTCGTTCCACCTCCGATGTCCACAACCAAATTGCCGCCAGGCTGGGTGACACGCAAGTCGGCCCCAATCGCGGCCATCATGGCCTGCTCGACCAGGTGAACTTCCGCGGCTTTCGCTCGATAGGCCGAATCTGTCACGGCGCGCTTTTCCACTTGCGTGATCTCGGAAGGGATGCTGATGATAACGCGTGGGTGCACAAGTGTCCTGCGCTGATGTGCTTTCTGGATAAAGTAGCTGAGCATCTTCTCGGTCACTCTGAAGTCAGCAATCACACCATCCTTCAAAGGTTTAACAACTCTGATTTTGCTGGGCGTGCGGCCGAGCATCTCCCCGGCTTCCTTGCCGACCGCCTGCACTTCACCGGTGCTGTCGTTAGTGCCACCGCTGAGGGTTCGTTGACAACAATGCCCCGACCGTGGGCATAGACACGTGTGTTGACTGTGCCCAAGTCAATCGCGAGATCTTCAGAAAACAAACTCGCCAGGGGACGAAGATTCTGAAGGGAGAATCGTCTTGCCCACTCGGAGCGCATAGAACTAGCTCGTGTGATCGAACAGGTCGCTAGCGCCCGGTTCGAGTATAGGTTCGCTTCTTGCAGAGCCAGGGCGTTGGCGACTTGAAGCGGCAGCGTCTGCCATTGAGGCTAATGTTCCATCGCTGGAACCTCACAGTAGCGTCAACATCTGCCAGGGCCAGCCTTCCTGGCCAAGTAGCCAATGAGGGTCCCCAGAAACATGATTGGAAAGGTCCAAAGGGCGATGGGTAATGCTGCGTCGGCTGAGACACCGATTTCTTCGTGGATCGTGAACAAGAAGTAGGCCAAAACGTAGGCTGCCACGGAAGCAATCAATGCCACGCCAAAGGAGAGCGAAAGAGAGTGCTTGAGTGCCAGTTCCACGATTGCCTCGTCGAACAACGTTCTGCCCGTTACGCGCATCACGACAAGTTGTCTCCCTTTTTCGTTTAACACGCAGATTCACAATTTGCTGTGACCGTGGTCACCGGTTTCTCTTGAACCAACGGGAGAAGGTCCGAGGCGCCGATGTGACCGGCTCGGCGTCAGTGTCATTGCAATTTCTTGGAGAAACGGAGCCTAATAGAAGAGGGGATTATCCCATCCACAAGAAAGGGAAGAACAGTAATGTCTCATCGGAGTTGTAACAATGTCCGAATTTCCCACACAGCTTCCATGGGGGCGTTACGCCTGCCTTCTGCGTGACCCCGGCTATCGTCCGCTGAAGTCGCGTCGGGGGTCAGTGAGGCAGTTTTTCAACCAGACGCACAGCCCAAACCTGGTCTCATTCCACGAGCCACATCCGGGCGACACACTGCACAAAGCAACCTTGCACGACTCTCTACGGAAGCTCCAGCTCAGTCCGGATGAATTCGTTCAGCTGCTTGGGAGACTCTGCAGCTCGCGACAAGTGCGCACTTCAACTCTGTCTGATGGAGGCTGCCCATGATTTCTATCCCTGTCATTGCCACAATTATTGTCATTCTGTACATCCTTAGTGCAATCAAGATCCTGCGGGAATACGAGCGAGGCGTGATCTTCCGCCTGGGGCGGTTACTACCCTATGCCAAGGGACCAGGAATCGCCCTGGTGTTTGCGCCAGTGGACCGAATGGTGCGAATTTCGCTACGCCAAGAAGCGCTAGAGGTAAAACCGCAAGACATCATCACCCGCGACAATGTCACCTTGAAAGTCAATGCCGTTATCTTCCTGCGTGTAATAGACCCGCGGCAAGCGGTAGTCGAGGTCTCCGATTACGTCAACCAGACTTCGCAATTTGCCCAGACGACTCTTCGCTCAGTGCTGGGCGAGGCTGAGCTCGACGAATTGCTGGCCCACCGGGAAAAGATCAACATGCGCCTGCAGAGCATTCTCGATGCGCACACTGCCCCGTGGGGTGTGAAAGTGGCGAATGTGGAGGTCAAGCAGGTGGATATGCCTGAGTCCATGTTGCGCGCCATGGCCAAGCAAGCAGAAGCGGAGCGCGAAAAGCGGTCGAAGATCATCCACGCTGAGGGCGAGTTCTCGGCGGCACAGCGGTTGGTCGATGCCGCCAAGCTCTTGGCCACGGAACCGGTCAGCATCCAGTTGCGCTATCTTCAGACATTGACCGAAATCGGAGTGGAGAAGAACACTACCTTGGTTTTCCCCGTGCCAGTGGACATATTTTCGCGTATCGCTAAGCCGCCGGAGAAAGTCTAAGGCCCAGAGCCCTGGCGGC
>Ga0209698_10000829_pt1 | contig 35701 bp, 32 predicted proteins | sample LitLauG_LLR_2012_FD_187203 | JGI IMG/M metagenome (GOLD analysis project Ga0209698, IMG submission 187203) | Freshwater sediment microbial communities from Pennsylvania, USA - Little Laurel Run_MetaG_LLR_2012 (SPAdes) (version 2) | ecosystem: Environmental > Aquatic > Freshwater > Creek >... | reverse complement strand
TTTCGGGGCGCCAGCGGCAGAATCGCACCAATATGCATTTTCCCTTGTGTGTCTCGTGCCTCGGAGCGTTCGCCTGCCCACAGATTCTGCTACAGATCCAGTTGCGCTATGGTCTGCCTTTTGGGCGCCCCGGGCACTAGTTAGCAGTTCAGTTCTTGCATCACACGAGCTGTGATGGCTGGAACCCTCGCTGCCAACCGATCCGACACCCCATCACCGGCCCGGGCCGATACAATCCCGATACCGACCAACGTGAAGCGTGCGGCCACACTCCGTTGCATTAGGTGCAGCGACTGCACAACCGACAGGTGATGCGCATGTTCCTGCCGATCATCGAGTTGTTCGAAGCGATCCTTCCAGACGGTGATGGCGCCTGGGCTTCCCTCCATCGCGTCCACGATGATCACGCGGCTACGCCCCTCCATCTGCGCCGCCCAAGCCAGCAGGTCGGTCCCGCCGCAAAGCACCTCCACGCCGTCCGGCAGCCCGGAGCCGGCTGCCAATCGTTCGGCCACCACGCAACCGATTCCGTCATCGCCCATAAGCGGATTGCCGAGCCCGATGATCAGAATCGGCGCTTTCTTCACCGCCGCACCAGGTGCACCGAGCACGAGATACAGGGATCGTATGCCCGCGCGACCATTTGGAGGCGCTGGGAGATCGTTGCCTCACCCCGGTCTGCGCACTGTTCCACGGCCGCTCGAAAGTGTACTTCCATCGACGCGGCATTCATGGCCGTCGGGGTAATGACGTCCGCCGAGACAACCCGGCCCTCGTGATCGAAGGCATAGCTATGCACCAGCAGGCCGCGGGGAGCCTCGGTGATGGCCGTTCCCGTCCCCGCGTGGGGCTGGGATGGCACGGGACGCTCGTCTTTGATGCCGTCGCGCAGCAATTGCTCGATCATCTCAAGCGCCCGGCTGACATCGCTCTGCAACTCCAGCGCCTGAGCCTTATTGTTGTCCATGGGATTGCCGGCGGGCAGCACAAGGTTCAACCGCTTCATGGCGGCTGCCAGCCGGCCCGTGAGGCGCCACGGGTTCACAGTCAGGCGGGCCAACGCCCCCACCATGAACGGGCGGCCTCGGAACGTGCTGTGCTTGGCATGCGAATGGCGCACCGCGGTTTCGCCGGAGAATAAGCGGTAGTCCGCGGCCGGCACACTTGCCTGGTTGCCATTGGCGACCAACATCACCTCGTCGCCGGCGTAATAGCTATCTGCGTGCGGCGAACGCAGCGCGGCGTACAACGTCTCGCAGTGGCAGAAGTCGGCGGCAGGCAGCGAGGCAATGAGGTCGATCATGGTTTCCGCATCGGCCACGGCTTCGATCAGGCTGGCACGCAGCTCGATCAACTGTTCGGCCGACGGAACCCGCCCGAATCCGCCCGGCACCGCATTGACCGGATGGACCGCGCGCCCCCCGACGGTTTCCAGGATCCGGTTCCCCATCTTTTTGAGCCGAAGCCCCAGCGTCACCGCATCCGGTTTGTCCGCCGCCAGGGCAGTGGCGCTGGGATAGCCCAGGTAGTCCGGCAGTGCCAGCAGAATCAGATGCAGCGCGTGGCTCTCGATGCTCTCGCCCCGAAACAGCAATTCGCGCAGCAGTTCGGTCTGGGGGCTCACGCGGATGCCGAGCGCGTTTTCGGTAGCTTTCAACGAGGTCAGCGTATGTGCCACCGAGCAAATGGAGCAGATCCGCGAGAGTATCGGCGCCAATTCATCGTAGCGCTTCCCGCGCACCAGCGGCTCGAGCAGCCTCGCGCCCTCCAGAACGTCGAACCGGACGTTTTTCACGGCGTCGCCCTCCATCTCCACCGTGATCCCGCCGTGGCCCTCCACGCGCGCCAGTGGCTCGATGACGACCGTATTCATGCCGTGACCCCCGTTGGCGCGAAGGTCCGTAGCCGGGCGGCGATGCGCTGCCGGTCGAAGCCTCTCTCTTCGAACGACGCCAGGAGGGACGCGCTGTTCTCATCCCGTGCCGGCCCTCGGCAGCCCACGCAAGCCACTCGCAATCCGGGGCACCGTGCCTTGCAGCCGGCGGCCGTAACTGGCCCACAGCACAATTGGCCTTGTTCCATCAACAGACAGTTGTTCTCGCGCATACGGCATTCCGTGCAGACCGGGTACTCGGGATACACCGGAAGATCGCCGTTCAGCAATCCCGCAATCGCCGACACAAATTGATCTGTTTCAATCGGGCAGCCCGCTATGCTGACGTCCACGGTCACGAGCTCGCGCAGTGCCTTCGTGGGCATGGAATCGTACTCGGCGCCCATTTCTCCGTACACTTCCCGCAGCAAACTGGCGCGATCACAGCCGCGGTCCATGGCTGCCACCCCGCCCCACACAGCGCAGGTACCGATGGCGATCAGGGTCTTCGCCCGGCTCCGTATGGTCTTGAGGTCTTCTTCGTCACGCTTCGTGAGAACCGCTCCTTCCACCAGCGCCAGGTCGAGCGGACCCGCCCCACAGTTCTGTGAAGATGCCATCAGGAAATCGCGGATGTCCACCAGCGCAATGAGGTCCAGCAGTTGGTCTTCGCAATTGAGAATCACGAGCTGATCGCCGGCACAGCCGGTCAGACCGAAAATCCCTACAGTTGGTTTGGCCATCAGATCATCTCCGGCAGGTTCATGGCATCCCAGTATGTGAAGATCGGCCCCTGCAGGCAGGTGTACTTGTATCCGATGCTGCAGTGGCCGCACTTTCCGATACCGCATTTCATGCGCCGTTCGAGCGACATCAGGATCCGGCTCTTGGGGAAGCCCAGGTCCAGCAGCCGGCGCAGAACAAATTTGTAAACCACGGGCGGTCCGCATACCGCGGCGTAGGTGCGGAGTGGATCGATTTTGGCATGATCGAACAGGGCCGGCAGCAAGCCTACATGGTTCTTCCACCTTCCTTCGGGGTCGGCATCCACGGCGAGCAGGCAATTGATGTCGGCGCGGTCAACCAGCGCCACCAGCTCGTCGCGAAAGAGCATGTCTTCCGGCCGCTTGGCGCCGTACATCAGGGTAATGTTGTTGAACCTGTCGCGGTGGTCGAGCGCGTACCAGAGCAGCGACCGCAGCGGCGCCATTCCCAGCCCACCCGCCGCCAGCAGCAAATCATTCCCCATGATTTCGGCCATGGGATAGCCGTTCCCATACGGCCCCCGCACGCCCACCACATCGTTCGTTCGCAACCGGTACAGGGCGTTGGTCACGCGCCCCACCCGCCGGACGCACAGTTCCAGCACCTCGGGGCGCGAGGGCGATGACGAGATGGAAATGGGCATCTCCCCGGCGCCCGGGATGCTCAGCATGATGAACTGTCCAGGCTGGTGCCGGAACGTGTGGGCCAGGTGATCTTCCAGAAAGCGCAACGTGAACAAATAGTTGTTTTCCACCATCTTATAGATGCGCACAATACGCGCCATGCGCGGCTGGTACGGATTGCCGCTAAGCAGCGGATGGTGGGGCGAGACCTCATCGCGTAACAACATTTTCCACGCTCCTCAGCCGGTCGATCACCTGCACCACGTCGATCTTCACCGGGCAGGCAGTGATACACCGGCCGCAGCCGACGCAACTGGGCCGCCCGTACTCCGCCACGAATCCCCGCTGCTTGTGATAAAAGCGGAACTTGATCCGGCTGGCGCGCGTTCCGCGGAAGTTCTCGCCGCTGGCCACGGCTGCGTGGCTGGAAAACAGGCACGAGTCCCACGAGCGCGTGCGCTTGCCGGCCCGCGACCCGAGTTCCACATCGTCGTTTACGTCGAAGCAGTAGCAGGTAGGGCAGACCATGCTGCAACTGCCGCACGACAGACATTTCTCACCCAGTTCGTCCCAGATCCGGCTGTCATACTCCATCTCGAAGATCTCGGGAAGGTCACGGATTTCGACGTCCAACTGGAAAGCCCGCCGTTTATTCCACGAGCGCTGCTTGTAGGCTTCGATGTCGTCATAGTTGACCGGCTCGAACAGTTTTCCCGTCGCCAGCACCATGTCGTCGCCGAGAGCCGTCCCTACCAGAGCTTGGTAATAATCGCCGGTGTCGTAAAGGAACAGGTCGAACCCGTGGTCTACGAAGTCCGCGCGCATCGACCGGCAGAAACATAGTTTGTCCGGCTTACAGTCGATCCCAATGATGGCGATATGCTTACGCCGAGCCAGGTAATAGGGATCGTGGTACTTGCCCCCGAAAACCCGATCCAGAATGTTGATCGCATAGACGTCGCAGGCATGCACGCCGAAAAGAATGATCCGGTCATCCAGTCCCTCCGTGTGCGGCACAAAGCCCTCGCCGGGCCGATATCGAAAAAGCGTCTCACGCGGTGGCAGGAAATATTTCTTGGGCGGCAGGATCGTGCGGTCATACTCCAGGCGGGCATCCGACCAGCGAACCAGCCGTTTAAACACGTACCGGCCGTCCTGCTCGACCGGGGCGTGGAGGTCTCCGAACTGCTGGACCACGGATGCGAACAGATCCAGCCTTTCTTTCGGCAGCTTCAGGATCTTCAAAGCGGCCTCCTTGGTCTCCGAATTGATTATAGGAGTTTCAAGTCTGAAAATATACAACAGAATGGGCGTGTGGGAACGGCGGCTGAATGTGTTGGCCCAACGTCCTAGCCCGTAGCCAGTACTCAAGCGGCTTCACACGTCCTTAATTCGGAGGTAGAATCGATGCGCTTGGGTATCAGAATCGGAATCCCGGGTCCATGGCTCGGAGGTTGAGCCGAGCGCATCAGGAGGCATTATGGTGCGAAGCCAAGTGGCCTTGCTGTGCACGATCCTGCTGCTATGGTCTTCTTCGGTGTCCGCCTACGAGGCGTGCCAGGTTGCAGCCCCATCCACACAAAGCCTCAAAGAGCAGTTCACGCAGATTCCCGGTGGCTCCATTGTGGAAGTTAAGCTGGCGAGCAAGCAGAAGATCCGGGGGCGGCTCGGATCAATCTCGGATTCCGGGTTTGACCTTCAATTCACGAAAGCCGGCAAAATCGTCACCGAAAATCTCGCCTTTGACAACGTCCAATCGGTAAAGATTATCGGACAAGGGTGGAGTACGGGCAAGAGGATCGTGGTCGGAACGCTGATCGGCGCAGGAGTGCTCTTCATCATCGGCTTAGTCGGCTGCCTGGCCGGAGGATGTACTAGCTGATGCATCTTTGTGTTCGGCAACATGCGGGCTCCCCTGCTGCGTAGCCCGTCCTAGCCCGTCCAGCCCTTCAATTTCAGATCATTATGTCCTATAATCATGCCGGGTGGACCCGCAGTTCGGTCGCGGAGCCGCCTGGCGGGAAGGAGGCTCGAATGTCCGCAAAGGTTCTCCTGATCGACGACGATTCCGACTTTCGGACCGCAGTGAAATCTCTCCTGGAAAGTCATGGCTACACCGTGTTTGAAGCCCCCTCCGGACACGAAGGTCTGCAGATGGTGCTCGATGAAAAACCCGACGCCATCCTCGTGGACATCATGATGGAGACCACGGTTGAGGGTTACGGTGTTACGCACGCTCTCAAATACCGCGATGAATACGCCGGGTTTCGACACATCCCGGTCTTCATGGTCTCTTCGATCGAGGAAAGCCCGGACGAGCGCTTCCCGATGTCGGCCGAAGTTGAAATGATCCGGCCAGACCGCTACCTCACCAAGCCGCTGGATATTCCAGAATTCCTCCGCCTTCTGGAACGGGCGGTTGGGGCGACAAAAGGCGTCATGGCCTGAGGAGGGCCATCTCTCCTGGCGAGGAAGGAAGAGAGAACGATGAGCGAACCCGCCCTGCCGGAGATGGTCGTCGTGATCGACGACGACTATGCGATGCGGCTTTCGTGCGGGAAGATTCTGACGAAAATGGGGCTCCGCGCCGAGACCTTTGAAGATGGAGCGCGCGGACTCGACGGTGTCGGCACGGCCAGGCCGGACATGGTCATCGTGGATCTCAAGATGCCAGGCATCAGCGGGATGGAGGTCGTTACCCGCGTCCACGAGATCGATCCGCAGATCGTCATCGTGGTGATTACGGGATACGCGACCATCGACACTGCCGTGCAGGCCATGAAATGCGGGGCCTACGACTTTCTGCCGAAGCCATTTTCGCCCGATGAGCTGCGCCTGATCGTCAACCGCGGGTTGGAGCGCCGGCGGTTGGCCCTCGAAGCCCAACGCCACGAGGTGGAGCAGAGCATGCTCAAACGGCGTTTTGTCACCTTCGTGTCCCATCAGCTTCGCACACCATTGGTCGCCATCCACCAGTATCTGGATGTGCTGAAGCACCTCGACCCGACGGGCGACGCTCCGGCCCGCCGGCAGGAGTGGCTCGATCGATGCCTTACACGGATCGAAGAACTCCAGAATCTGATTAACGACTGGCTCACGCTGGCACGGGTGGAGGGCGGGACACTCTTCAAGGAGCGGGTCAAGGTCGATCTCACGGGCATTATCCCCGGCATTCTGAAAACATACGAGCAGACGGCGGCGGAAGGAAACATCTCACTCGAAGCGCATATGCCTGACGGCGGCCTGTTCGTGTGCGGCGACCGGAACTGCCTGACCGTCCTGTTTGATAACCTCATCACCAACGCCATTAAGTACAACAAGCCTGGTGGAGGGGTGACTGTTTCCGGGAGCCAGTCGCGCGGCGAAGTGGTGATTGCGGTCGCCGACACCGGCGTCGGGATTCCGGAAAAATACCGCCCATTTCTGTTTGAAGAGTTTTTCCGCGCCAAAAACGATGGCGCGAAGAAGACGGCGGGAACCGGTCTGGGGCTGCATATCTCCCGGAAGATCGTAGCGGAAATGGGTGGAACCATCAACGTTGAAAGCGAGGTCGGCGCCGGCTCCACGTTCTGTGTGCGCCTGCCGGCATGGCGTGAGCCGGATAAGGCGATCGGGAGTCAAAACGATGTCGGACAAGAAGCGAGTATTGATTGTCGATGACGACCAGGACTTCGCGGAAGCAGTGTCGTGTTTTCTCGAAGTGAATGGTTTCACGGTATTCCGTGCGCGCGATGGGGCCGAGGGCATCAGGCTGGCAAAGATGGAACGACCGGACCTCATCCTCATGGACATCATGATGAACGAAAGGACGGAAGGTTTTTTCACCATTCACGAAATTCGCCGCGATCCGGTCTTGAAGAACGTGCCGGTCTTCGTTCTAAGCTCGTTTTGCGCCCGGCTTCCCGACTTCGAAATCCCGGCGAGCGGCGGTTGGCTGACTCACGACATGTTTTTCACCAAACCGGTCGACGTAGTCCAGTTGCTGGAGTCGATTCGCCGCCGGCTTGGCAAGGCGGCCTGAAGGCCTGGGGATGCTATGCGCTTCGGTTCCCCACGGCTGTCGCTCAAGGCAAGGCTGATCTGGAGCTACCTGGTCATCCTGGGAACAGGAGGATTGGCCACGTCGCTGGTCGGCTCGTGGATCGTGAGTTCCACCATCATGATGCAGGCGCGCCGGGCGGTGGATCATGATTTCGCTACCGCCCGGACGGTCTATGAACAGCAACTCCAGGCGCTGAAACTGTCGGTGGAGTTTGCCGCCGCCGGTTCGACGCTTCAGCATTTAGCCGGCGGCGATGGCCCGGCTCTCTCCACCTATCTGGAGCGAATTCGCCAGGACGCGGGCTTCGACTTTCTCAGCCTTACGGACCGGAACGGCCGTGTTGTGTTCCCGGTCGTGCAGCCCTCTCGCACCAAGGACGACGTATCTTCGGTGAGCGTCGTCAGAGCGGCCCTCTCCGGCAAAGTGGCTGCCGCTACCGAGATTCTTCCCGCCGGATTCCACGGATATGAAAACCCTGGCTTGCGCGCCCGAAGTCATTTCAGTGCGGAGGCCCGCGGCGACCGTCCGGGTATGGCGCTGGTGGTGGCCGCGCCCGTGGGCGCCTCTCCCGCGCAGCCCCTGGGCGCCCTTTATGGAGGCATTCTTCTGAATGAGAACTTCGGGATTGTGGACCGGGTCTGGGAACTCCTCTTTCGCGGCGACCGATTCAAGGACGTAGACAGAGGATCGGTCACGATCTTCGAGAGAGATGTTCGAATCTCGACCAATGTAAGAACGACGGCGGGCGATCGGGCAATCGGCACACGCGCACGCCCGGAGGTGAGCGATGCCGTACTGAAACGCGGTGAGCTTTGGAGAGGCCGGGCCTTTGTAGTGAAGGATTGGTATATGAGCGAATACGCTCCGATCCGCAACTATGCCGGAGAGGTAATCGGAATGCTCTCCGTCGGCATTCTCGAGAACACTTACACGGCCATCCGCAACCGCGTAATACTTTCCTTCTTCGGCATCGCGACACTGGGCTTCCTTCTGATCCTTGGTATCACCTACTACATCATCCACAACATTACGCGCCCAATCGGCGAAATGGTTTCCGCCACCCGCAACATCATCGCGGGCCGTTTTGACCAGGAAGTGCGCGCGCATTCACCGGGTGAGATCGCCCTTCTGGCGGAGTCCTTTAACGCCATGCTCAAGAGCCTGCGCCAAATGAAGGGTGATCTGGAGGAATGGGGGCGCACGCTCGAAGAGAAAGTGAAGCAACGCACAGAGGAGCTCGTGGCGATGCAGGCCAGGGTGGCGCAGTCGGAGAGGCTGGCATCGCTCGGCATGCTGGCTGCGGGCGTGGCGCATGAGGTCAATAATCCGCTCGGCGGCATCCTGGCGCTGACTGGCCTTACCGTCGAAGACATGCGGAAGGATGATCCGAACCGCGAGAACCTGGAGGAAGTGATTCGCCAGACCGAGCGATGCCGCGACATCGTCAAGGGGCTGCTCGAATTCTCCCGCCAATCGAAGGGCAATACGGAGGCGGTCGATCTGAACAAGGTCCTTCAGGACACACTGTCGCTGGTCGGAAAGCAGGCGCTCTTCTTCAACATCAATGTAGTCTGTCGGCTTGAGCCGCAACTGCCTCCGGTGGTGGCCGATCGATCCCAGTTCCAACAAGTATTCATCAATATCCTGATGAATGCGGTCCAGGCAATGCACGAGCGCGGCACCATCACCATCGCGACGCGGCACAATAGCGTCGGGAATACGGCGGAAGTGGCGATCTCCGACACGGGTCACGGCATACCGCCGGAACAGATCGATCGCATCTTCGATCCTTTTTTCACCACCAAAGAGAGCGGCCACGGTACCGGGCTTGGCTTGTCAATCGCCTATGGAATCGTGACCACCCACCACGGAAGCATATCTGTCGAGAGCGAGGTCGGCAAGGGGAGCACGTTTACCATCCGCATGCCAGTCGAAGCCCCGATCAGGTCGGCGGCATAGCTTGCGCCGCGTGCGTCGAAATCCTCAGAGTGTCGAAAATCGCAATTAAGAAGCGGCCTCGCCAAAGGCAGTTGAAATAAGATAAGAAAGTGTTAATATCCTGAATAGGGAAATTCGCGGGCAAGGAAGCCGCGTTTGTGGCCTGGAGGTCGCAGTCCCAGATATTCGCCGATTGCGGGGTCCCCACGCTCCGTCGGGACCAAGGCCGTTCAGCACCCATCTCGATTGATCCCAACGCACTACTAAAACCGCCGGATGGCGGTTGTTTCGTGAGTTGTTTGCAACCAACCAGCGAGGGTCCGGGCTGCGCCTGGCTGCATGACCACCGCCGGAGGAATCGATGAGCACATGCTCCGTGACGCTGGAGAATCTCGCGCAGTCTCCGGAGGGAAGGGAGATCTTTACCTGCCTTCAGTGCGGCGTCTGTGCGGGCACGTGCCCGTACGGCGAAGTGATGGACTATCCGCCACGCCGCATGATCGCCACAATGCGTGCGGGAATGGTGGAGAAAGTATTCACCAGTGATAGCCTGCTCGCCTGCGTCGCCTGCTATGCCTGCATGGCGAAGTGCCCGAGGGGTATCCACCTCACCGAAATACTGCTGCCGCTGATGAAAGAACAGACCCTCGCGCATCTGCCGGAGTTGCCTGGCGAACTGCAAAGGGCCCTGCAAAACACCCTTCGGTACGGTAATCCCATGGGGGAGCCGTCCCGCAAGCGCGCCGCTTGGGTGAAGACCGCCGGCGTGCCAATCCGCATCTTCGCCGAAGATCGAAGACCCGCCGATGTGCTGTGGTTTGTGGAGTGTTACACGTCCTACTACCCTCGCGGACAGGACAACAGCCGCGCAACCGCCAGGCTCTTCCATCGGCTCGGAATCGATTTCGCGATATTGGGCAACGAGGAGAAATGCGCGGGCGAATGTGGCCGCCTGACCTGGGAGCCCGGCCTCTTCGAAACCCTCATGGACTACAACATGGCGGTCTTCCAGAAGTACCAGTTCAACCGCGTGGTGACTTCTTGCCCGCACGCCCACAACGCATTCAAAAACCGCTACCCGGCCCTCGGCTTTGGTTGGGGGCTGGAGCACGTGACGCCGTTCCTGGCGAAGTATCTGGAACGCCTCAAGCCTCTCCTCGCACGGAAACTGCCCCGTACCGTGACCTATCACGACTCCTGCTGTCTGGGGCGGCAGAATGAGTTCTACGAGGCGCCCAGGCAGCTTCTAAGAGCCATCCCCGGAGTGAAACTGGTCGAGATGGTCCACAGCCGCGTCAACGCGATTTGTTGCGGCGGCGGTGGCGGGGGCATGTGGCTCGACACCTACTTCAAGGCAAAGGGCTATGAGCGTCTTTCCGAGCGTAGGGTGAGAGAAGCCGCGGCCACCGGGGCGGAGGTTCTGGCCGTCTCCTGCCCCTATGAGGTTTCCCGCTTTGAGGATGCCCTCAAGGTCCTGGGATATGACAAACGCATGATTGTCCGGGACGTGACTGAACTCCTGGCTGAAGCAATGGAGGAATAAGAGATGCACATCTTAGTTCTCTTGAAAATGGTGCCCGACGTCGTAGAGGATTTGGAGATTGCCTCCGACGGGAAGGCGCTCGACCTGGATTACCTGCGCATGATCCTGAGTGAATCGGACGACCATGCGCTGGAGCAGGCACTGCTGTTGAAGGAACGCCACGGCGCCAAACTTACGGTACTCGCCCTGGACGCACCCGAAGTAGACGACGCTCTTTTCACTGCCTTGGCCAAGGGAGTGGACCGGGTGCTGAAAATCGTCGGAGCGGACACCCCACTCTCAACGCGCCAGGCGGCTCGCATCATTTCGCAGGCGATCCCGCGGATACCCGGATTGATACCGGCCGACCTGATTCTCACCGGTGTGCAGGCGATCGACGACCTGGACGGGCTGATCGCGCCGGTGGTGGCCCACGAGCTCGATCTGCCGTTTGTGGGAATTGTCACGGGCATCACGCTCGATGACACCGGTAAGACGGCCTTGGCGATCAGGGAGTTTCCAGGTGGCGTGCGCGGGGAATTCGAAGTGACGCTTCCCGCCGTGCTAGGGATCCAGGCGGCCGAGAAGCCGCCCCGCTACGTTCCGGTAGCCAAGGTGCGAACGGCCATGAAGTCGCAATCCATAGACTGTGCTCCCGTACCGATGCTGGCCGATGGTGGCTGGCCGGTGGTGCAGGTCGTAGAAATGAAGCGGAACGAGCCGTCCGGGCATGTCCAATTACTGGAGGGAGATCCCGAAGCGGTCTCGGAACAGCTCTGCGGAATCCTGGCAGGGCAGGGCATCTTCTGACGAGGCGATCACCATGAAGGGCACCATTTGCGTATTGGCCGAACAATGGAGAGGACGCATCTCCGACGTGACCTATGAGGCTCTGGCACTAGGCAGGGAACTAGCCGACGAGCTGGGCGTGCCTTTGACAGCAATCCTGACCGGATGCAACGCGAAAGATCTGGCGGGGAAGCTGGGTATGGCGGATTCGGTTCTCTATGTGGATCACCCGCTTCTCGCGGAGCCGTTGCCGCAAACATGCGCCGAAGCCCTGGCTCAGGTAATGGAAGACCGGAGGCCGCGCGCCCTTCTTGTGTCCCTGACCAATGTAAGCCTGAGCGTCAGCACCTTCCTCTCGGTTCGCATGGGCGTGGCGGCCATCAATTTCTGCAAAGACATCAAAGTGCTTGACGGCCGGCTCCAGTCGCGGTGCGTGATGTATGGCGGGAAGATCGAAGCTACGGTCGAGGCACACTGCGAACCCGCGATCCTCTGTCTCTGGCCGGGTTCGCGGCCGGCCGACTTAGGCCATTCTGACCGCTCCCCTTCCGTGGAGGTGACCACCGTTGCCCTCCAGCCTTCCCGCGTGCGCCTCAAGCGATACGTGGACCCGGAGGCGGGCGACGTGGATCTTACCAGGCAGGACGTCCTGGTGGCGGTAGGGCGCGGCATCCAGGATCGCGGAAATCTTCCGCTTGCTGAGGAGTTGGCTAAGGCATTAGGCGGCGCGGTATGTGGCTCCAGGCCAGTGATCGACCAGGGATGGCTTCCGATTTCCCGGCAGGTCGGCAAATCCGGCGTGACCGTGAAGCCCAAGCTTTACGTCGCTCTCGGCATCAGCGGCGCGCCGGAACACATTGAGGGCATGAAAGACGCGGGGCTGATCGTGGCTGTCAACAGCGACCCGCGGGCCCCGATCTTCAACGTGGCCCACTACGGGATTGTGGGCGACGTAGTGGAGACGCTGCCGGGCTTGACCGCGGCGATCGAGTCGCGAAAGGCCGCCAGCCAGCATGCCTGACGCCCTCTATCTATGGGTTCTCACCCTGGCCGCCTTCGGCCTGTTCGGGCGGCGCGCCTTTCGGTATGTTAAGGTCCTGGCCGGCGCCCGCGAGGAAAAGCGTTGGGACCACCCTGGACAAAGGTTCAAATTGGTTCTCGTCCATGTTTTGGGACAGCGGCGGCTGATCGAAGAGCCGCTGATCGGCTTGGCCCACCTGGTGATCTTCTGGGCTTTTGTGCTCTTCGCTACCAGCTTTTTCTGGAACCTGGTTCGGGGGCTGTTTCCGTTTCTTCCCATTCCGTTCGCCGACGAGGTTCCGTGGATGCGAATTGCCCTGGAGGTGTTCGGCGTGCTGGGTCTCGTGGCGTTGGCGGTAGCCGCCGCGCGGCGCTACACCTTTCCACCGGATCGGCTGGAAAAATCCGGAGACGCCGCCATCATCCTGGGCCTCATTGCCATAGTGCTCCTCTCATCACTTGCGGGTCAGTGGTTCGGCTGGCGCGCCATGTGGTGGGTCCACATGGTGACGGTCCTTGGATTTCTCGCTTATCTGCCCTACTCTAAGCACCTCCACCTGCTCGCCGCGCCTTTCGGCGTGTTCTTCGGATCGCTTCGGCGCGGAAGCGTGCCCGCGTCATCGCCGGGCGCTTCGAGACGGGAGGAGTTCACCTGGAGGCAACTGTTGAGCGGGCTGGCCTGCGCCGAATGCGGGCGCTGCGACCGGGCGTGCCCGAGTGTCCAAGGCGGTTTGGCTCTCTCGCCCAAGATGCTGATGCACCACATGAAAGAACTCGTGCGCGGCATGGGGGACGGCCGAGACGGCGCGAACTTCGTGGGCGAAGTGGTCAAGCGCGAGGAGATTTGGGCTTGCACCACTTGCCTGGCTTGCATGGAACGGTGTCCGGTGATGAACGAGCACGTGCCGGTGCTGATTGAAATGCGCCGGCGCCTGGTCGGGGAGGGTGATATGGACAAGTCCCTTAAGGAAGCGTTGAAGAATCTGAACCGGTACGGGAATTCCTTTGGTGCGCCTCCACGGGCCCGGGCGAAGTGGACCCAGCAGCTCGATTTCCCCGTCAAGGACGCCCGCAAGGAACCGGTTCAATACCTCTGGTTCGTGGGCGATTATGCATCCTACGATCCACGCGTGAACGCCGCGACCTGCGCCGCCGCCCGCGTCTTCCATAAGGCCGGGCTGGATTTCGGCATCCTGGCAGACAGCGAGCAGAATTCCGGCAATGATGTTCGCCTCGCGGGCGAAGAGGGCCTCTACGAGAGCCTCCAGGAGAAGAACCTGAAAGCATTCGGCAGAGCCCGCTTCGAGGAGATCATCACCACGGACCCTCACACCTTCCAGGTTCTGAAGCACGAGTATCCTGCCGCCAACGGCGCGCGATCGGTCCGGCACCACACACAACTTCTCAGCGACCTGATCCTGCAAGAACAACTGCCGCTGAGGAAGAGGCTGGAGATGAAGGTCACCTACCACGACCCCTGCTATCTGGGCCGCTACAACGCGATCTTCGATGCCCCTCGCCGCGTTCTGGCCGCGCTGGGGCTCGAGCTGATTGAGATGCCGCGTAACCGCACGTACTCATTCTGTTGCGGCGCAGGCGGCGGACGGATCTGGATGGAAGATCCGCCGGTATTCCAGGAGCGTCCCGCGGAGAAGCGTGTGAAGGAGGCGGCGACGCTCGACAATGTACACACCTTGGTGGTCGTTTGCCCGAAAGACCTCGTCATGTTCCAGGACGCGATCAAGACGGCCGGACTCCAAGACCGGCTCGAGGTCAGAGAGCTTTCGGAACTGGTGGAGCAAGCCATGGGGTAACAGAAGGCAGGACAGGCTTCAGCCTGCCAAGAATCGGCGTTTACATCTGTCACTGCGGCACCAACATCGCGGCGACGGTTGACGTCTTCGCCTTGACGCGATTTGCCGGCGGCCTGCCGGGAGTGGTGGTGGCCAGGGAATACAAATACCTGTGCTCGGACCCCGGACAGGAACTGATCCGCCAGGACATTCGCGACCGCAACCTGGACCGCATTATCGTGGCCGCCTGCTCGCCGCATTTGCATGAGCGAACCTTCCGGCAGGCGGTCGCGCAGGCCGGCCTGAATCCTTACTACTTTCACATGGTCAACGTGCGGGAACACGACGCCTGGGTGCATACCGACAAGACGGCGGCCACGGAAAAGGCAATGGACCTGGTGCGCGCCGCCGTGCGCCGTGTCAAGTGGCATGTTGCGCTGGAGCCTAGGCAGGTGCCGATTCACCCGGATGTGCTGGTGGTGGGCGGCGGGATCGCGGGCATCGATGCCGCGTTGACCCTGGCAAACGCCGGCAAGCATGTTTACCTGGTCGAGCGTGAGCCAACACTCGGCGGCCACATGGCGCAATTCGACAAAACGTTCCCGACGCTTGACTGCGCCGCGTGCATTCTGACCCCCAAGATGACCGCCGTGAAATCGCATCGCAATATTACCCTCTGGACCTGGTCCGAGGTGCGTCAGGTGGAAGGTTACGTGGGTAACTTTTCGGTTACGGTACGCCGTAAGCCCCGCTATGTCCTTGAAGACCTCTGCGTCGGCTGTCTGGAATGCATACAGGCTTGCGTGTACAAGCAGGCCAAGGTCCCGGACGCATTCAATCTCGGACTGGGCAAACGCAAGCCGATTTACATCCCATTCCCGCAAGCGGTGCCGCAAGTAGTGGTGATCGATCCGGAAACTTGCATCGAATTCAAAAGTGGAAAGTGCAAGAAGACGTGCGTCGAAGTTTGCGCCGAACGCAACGCGATCGATTTCCATCAGAAAGAAGAGATCAGGAACATCCAGGTCGGCACTATCATCCTGGCCACCGGCTTTGAGGTCTTTGACGCTACCAAGGTCCCCTACTACGGATACGGCCTCTACCCGAACGTGTATACCGCACTGGAAATCGAACGCCTGGTGAACGCCTCCGGGCCGACCGGCGGAGAGGTCGTGTTGCGGGATGGCCGAAAGCCCGCCGCGGTGGGCATCGCGCACTGCGTGGGCAGCCGGGACGAGCACACGAATCGCTATTGCTCCCGCGTCTGCTGCATGTATTCGCTGAAGCTGGCTCATCTCATCAAGGAGAAGACGGGCGCCGAGATCTACAACTTCTACATCGATATGCGCGCCGCGGGCAAGGCGTTTGAGGAGTTCTACAGCCGCGTTGCCGAGGAGGGCGTATTTTTCATTCGCGGGAAACTGGCAGACGTGTATCCGGCCGGTGACGGAGATGGCCGCCTGATTCTACAGGCCGAGGACACGCTGCTGGGTATGGTGCGCAAGATCCCAGTCGACATGCTCGTCCTGTCAACAGGCCTCGAACCTCGCTCGGATGCGTCCGAGGTCCGCCGGCTTTTCAACATCGGCTGTTCTCGAGAAGGCTTCTTCCTGGAACGGCACCCGAAACTCGCGCCGGTCAACACTTTTGCCGACGGGATCTTCATGGCCGGATGCTGCCAGAGTCCGAAGGACATACCGGATACGGTTGCGCAGTCGGGGGCGGCCGCCGCACAGGCCCTGGCCCTGATCGATGCCGGGGTGGTTGAACTCGAGCCGAACACGGCTCATGTCCTCGAAGACGCCTGTTCCGGCTGCAAAACCTGTCTTCCGCTCTGCCCGTACCAGGCAATCTCGTTTGTCGAAGAGAAGCGGGCGCTCATCAATGAGGTGCTCTGCAAAGGCTGCGGCACTTGCGTGGCCGCATGCCCGTCCGGGTCTATCCGCCAAAACCTATTCGAGGATGAGGAGATCTTCGAAGAGATCGAGGGGATCCTAACGTATGCCTGAGACCTTTGAACCAAAGATCGTCGCCTTCTTCTGTAACTGGTGCACGTACCTTGCGGCGGACCTGGCTGGAACCTCACGCATCAAGTACGCACCGAACGTGCGCGCGATTCGCGTCATGTGCTCCGGTCGCGTCGATCCGCAATTCGTGCTGGAGGCTTTTGCCAAGGGCGCCGATGGCGTCCTGATCGGCGGCTGCCACCCCGGGGATTGCCACTACCAGGAAGGAAACTACAAGGCGCTCCGGCGCTACGAACTTCTCCGCCGGCTGCTCAACCAGATGGGAATTGAAAACGAGCGATTTCGCCTGGAATGGATTTCAGCCGCGGAAGGGGAACGCGTTAAGACAGTAGTGAACGACATGGTGGAGAAGTTGCGCTCCTTAGGGCCCAGAGTCCCTCCCCGGCGCCAGGAGGTCGCATGAAACCCAAGGTCGCCTTCTACTGGTGCGCATCGTGCGGCGGATGCGAAGAAGCCGTCGTGGACCTGGATGAAACGCTCCTGGATGTCGCCAGCGCGGTGGAAATCGTCTTCTGGCCGGTGGCTCTCGACTTCAAGGTGAAGGACCTCCAGGCCATGCCGGATGGCTCGATTTTGGCCAGCTTCATCAATGGCGCCATCCGCAACAGCGACCAGCGGGAGATGGCAGGGTTGCTGCGCGCGAAGTCGCAAGTGGTCGTCGCGTTCGGGATCTGTGCCCAGTTGGGAGGCATCCCCGGACTGGCCAACCTCACAGACGCTGCGGGCATTTTCGCGGAAGTTTATCGCGACGGCGTTACACCGCAGAGGCTTCACCGCGAAAACGGACACAGCCTGACTCTGCCGGAGTTCTTCGATACCGTCGTCTCGCTCGATGCCGTGGTCGATGTGGACTACTACGTGCCCGGCTGCCCGCCTACCCCAAACATCATTCGCGATGCGGTAAGCGCGCTTCTGGGAGCCGAATTGCCGCCCAAAAAGGCCGTGCTGGCACCCGACAAGGCCCTGTGCGAGCAGTGCCCGCGCAAGGATACCCGCCCAGAGAGGTTGCTGATCAAAGAATTCAAACGACCGCACCAGATCCTGGCTGACCAGCAGACATGCCTACTGGCACAGGGCCTGGTCTGCCTGGGATCCGCAACACGTGCGGGCTGCGATGCCAGGTGCATCCGCGGAAACATGCCTTGCACCGGCTGCTTCGGTCCGGCCAGCCGCGTGCGCGATTTCGGCGCCAAGGCGCTCTCTGCCATCGCCTCCATCGCCGACTGCAACGAAGAGGCCGCCGTCCAAGAGGTCATGAACGGGTTGCCGGACCCGGTCGGAACTTTTTTTCGATATAGCCTGCCATCCTCCTTACTGGGTCGGCGGCGCATGGGGTAAGGCTTATGGAGAGTACTCGTAGGGTAACCATCGAGCCCGTCACCCGGCTCGAGGGCCACGGCAAAATCGAGATCTTCCTGGATGAGCAAGGCCAGGTCGAACGCGCCTATTTCCAGGTCCCGGAACTAAGGGGTTTCGAGAAATTCGCACAGGGCCGGCTGGCGGAAGACATGCCGCAGATCACCTCGCGCATTTGCGGCGTCTGCCCTACGGCTCACCACATGGCCTCGACCAAGGCTCTGGATTCGCTCTACCAGGTGACACCGCCACCGGCGGCCCGGAAAATCCGCGAGCTCGTGTATGCAACGTTCTTCTTGGAGGACCACGCGTTGCACTTCTACTTCCTGGGCGGCCCGGATTTCGTCGTTGGACCCGGGGCTCCGGCATCGGAACGCAACGTTCTGGGCGTGATCGCCAAAGTGGGGGTTGAAACCGGGCGGAAAGTCATCGCCATGCGGCGGAGACTCCGCGAGCTGATGACGCTGGCGGCAGGCAAAGCCGCACACCCGGTCTTCGGCTTGCCCGGCGGTGTGGCCAAACCACTCTCCGCGGAAGACGCGGGCCGGTTCCGCGAGGTGGCGGATGAAGCCCTGGACTTCGCACGCTTCACCATGGACCTGTTTGAGAAGATCGTGCTGGCGAGCTCGAACTATGTGGACCTGATCCTCTCCGATCCATTCACCCATCGGACCTACTACATGGGTGTGGTTGATGAAAACAACCAGGTCAATTTCTATGATGGTTCAATCCGGGTCATGGGGCCGAATCACCATGAGTGGGCCAAGTTTCAACCCTGCGAATACCGGGATCACGTGGCCGAGCACACCGAACCCTGGAGCTACATGAAATTCTGCTACCTGAAGGAGGTCGGCTGGAAGGGATTCACTGACGGGGAGGACAGCGGGGTGTATTCGGTGGCCCCACTGGCGCGGCTGAATGTTGCCGATGGCATGGCTACACCTCTGGCCCATGAGGCTTACCTGAAGTTCCACGGCATCCTGGGCGGCAGGCCCGTCCACCATACGCTCGCCAACCACTGGGCCCGCGTAGTGGAAATGCTCTACGCCGCCGAGCGAATGAAGGAGCTGGCGAACGATCCCGAACTGACCGACCCTGCTGTGCGCACGCTCCCGACGGCAGTTCCGCGGGAAGGTGTTGGCGTGGTTGAGGCGCCGCGCGGTACTTTGATCCACCACTACCAGACCGATGAACGCGGCATCATCACCAGCGCCAACCTGATCGTCGCCACCCAAAACAACGCGGCCCGCATCTCCATGAGCGTCGAGAAGGCCGCGAAGAACTTGATCACCGGCGGCAAAGTACCGGATAGCGTCCTGAACATGGTCGAGATGGCGTTTCGCGCCTACGATCCCTGCCTGGGTTGCGCGACGCACTCGTTTCCCGGCGGCATGCCTCTGGTGGTTTATGTCCGCAATGCGCACGGAACGCCAGTAGTTGTCCTGAGGCGCGACGCCAATGGAACAGTCCGCAGAGAATGAAGGTGCGAGCGTTCGTCTCCTGGCCTGGGAAATGAAATCCCGGCGCCCGGACGACCTGCTGGGGACCTCGTACCTATGCGAAGCCGTGGCTCCGGTTTGGAAGCTTCGTCGCAGACGAGTGCCGTTGTTATGGCAATGCCTGATACGTTCTGGCTCACTCTGACCAATATCGTGCTTGGCGTCCTGGTTGTGCTCGGTTTGGCGATCACCGCGCTCGGAACGCTCTGCGGAAACCTGGCGAGATTGAAAAAGCGACGCTCGTATGGAGCCGAGCTGGACCATGACATGCAAGTAATGTTCGCGGCGGCCCATCCCTCTGCAACCGCGCTCAACACGGAGGCTTCGGGAGCCGTTCAGAAACTGCTGGAAGCGTTGTGCCGAGGTTGGCACCGGCTTTCCAAGCGGCGCTGGCGGGCGCTCCGTTATGGTCATCGGCGCGCTCGGTGAAGTGCTGTCTGTAGCTCTGGTCCTATAATTAGGCTATGGGCGTCCAGTCCGTGTCCGGCCCCTTCCAGCTCTGCGGGGCATGCAAACGCACATGGGCGTCGTGGCACGAGTTTGTCGCGGATCCCGCAGTGCGCCTGCTGGGCCTTCAATCCGTAGCCGCCGGACCCGATTGCAACCTCCTGGTATTCGAGCACCGTTGCGGCAGTTCCATCTCTCTTCTCGCCCGGCGCTTGCGCCACCTTCTGCCCGAGCCCGAATCGGAGGCCCCCCTTCCCCTGCTGTTCGGCACCGACCAATGCCAGGGGCACTGTCTTCACCTGGAGGACCTCGAGGCGTGCGTTGCGCGTTGTCGCAACGTTCGTGATCGAGCACTGATCTCGCTGGTACAGAGTTTGAAGAAGATGGCGGCCGCCACAAGCTAACCGGTCGCCGGTCGCCCGTTAGCGTGACCCGAGGGCGAGTAGCGCCGCTCGCAGGCGCCGGTGGCGCTGCATGAGGCGGAGGTATCGTGTCTCTTGCCCGCTTCTTTTGGCCGCGAAGACCTTTGCCGCCGCGGCTCGCTCTGAGCTGCTCCACTGCGAGAACCCGGGGATCGCTTCCAGGATCCCGGTGGCCGAGGCTCGGGACATGGCCCGCTGAACGGTCAGCCCGAGGTTGCGAATTGTGAAGCGGTCCCACTCGCCCTTGCGTACTCCCGTGCCCTCGTAGATCAGATAGGTGCGCGCGAGACGCTCCAGGGTTCGCTTGGAGCTGCGGTACCCGGGCTTTCGGCGCATGCGAAGCTCTTCCCGTTCCGTCAGCCTGGCGGCTTCCGGCGCCACCGGACGGAAGCCCAGCTTCCGGTAAAACCAGAAGGCGCCGGAATCTACCGCCTCCGGGTTCTCCAGGCCGATCTGGTATGGGTCCACGGTAAAGCAGCTCACCCCAAGAACCTGGTGGAACAGGCGCAAGAGGCGCGCATACAGCCACGCCGATTCGCCTTCGCGAAACGTGTAGTAGAGGTTGAAGCCTACCTCGGCACGTTCGAACAGCGAAAGCAGTTCCACGTAGCCCGCAGGCACTCCGTTCTTGAAGAAGGCGCCAGCATGGTAGGCGCGCAGCGGCAGCCGCCGCTCGGGCGGCACGCCGAAGAAGTAGACGTCCACGCCGCGGCCGGCGTCGGTATGGAAGACGGCGGAGTGGTCCGGATGGCTGAACCCATAAAGCTCTCGGTAGCGCATGCTGGAGGTGTCCAGGATCAGGTCCAGGATTTTGCGCGCCTCGGCACGAGCCAGGCGACGCACCGGCAGCGGCGGCCCCGCCAACTGGCCTTCCAGCGAAACATCCGCGCGGCCGAGCAGCGGTTCCCGGTGATAAAACAGCTTTCGCCCGGGGAGACGCAGCCGCGACCGCGAAGTGGGCCCCGTGCCGATATCCCAGGTGAGGGGCAGTTGCATGGCGTCGTAAGAGGCGGCATCCACCCACTGCAGCAACCACGCCAGATCGCTCCTTCCACCAGGCCGCGCCGTCGCGACCCATCGGCGGAAGGGCACGTGCGCCTCCACCGGCCAGTCTTCCGCAACCAGTGGCAGAATCTTCGAAAGGGCGGGTCCCAGATTGGCGGAATCGCCCTCGCCATCCCAGGCAATTTCGACGCTCTTGGGATGCCGCGCGACCAGTCCCCGCGCCACTTCGTAGCTGAATACGGCCGAGAGCGACGTCCCGGCAATGCCGGAGACCACTGGTTCCTGGAACGACGCGGGATCGACCCCGGCCACCCGGTCCGCAAAGCCGAACAGAATCCGGTCAGCGAGTCGGGCCACCGCCGGCGTGAGCGGGTAGGCGCGAAGGAACAGGAGAGTCTCGTGCAGCCGGATCAGGTCCGCAGCCTCGGAGAGCCGCGACGCCGCGATCGAGCGCAGCAGGGCTTCCAGCTCACCGGCGCATTCCGGGTCAAAACGGCTCTTCCACCGGTCCAGGTAGTCCAGGAGATCGAGGGACACTCTTGTAGGGTAGGCCTCCTGGCCCGCCCAACGCGAGGAAAACTACAAAAAAGCGAAGGGCAGCCATTCGAGGCTGCCCAGTGAGTGCAGGCGATTAACCCAGCAATTTCCAAAGAAGAAACAGCACCCCGGCGGCAAATCCGGCGCCGGCGTTAAATTCCTTGTTCCTTAGATAGAGGGCGGCGCGAAAAGGATTCCGATTTTTTTCGGGCGCCGCCTTCAGGCGCGGCCAGAGCGCGGGCACCCGCGCCGCGTAGGCGCTATACTCCGGGAAAATGGCGCGCAAGTGCTGTTCTTCCAACTGGATCACTGGCAGGTAAACGAAAAGAAACACGCCGGCGAATAGCGCGCCCAACCACAGGCTGCGGGCCGCAATGGCAAGTCCGGCCGCCACCATCAGCGTGCCGATATACAACGGATTCCGCGTGTAGGCGTAGGGTCCGCCAGTAGCCAGGTCGCGGTTCTTGGCCAGGCAGCCCGCGGCCCAGGCGCGCAGGCCGAGGCCTAGCACCGATAACGGCAAGCCATAAACCATCGACCGGGCCGTGGGATGCGAAAACCAGGCGAACACCGCTACCATGAGGAAGCCGCTGGGCACCCGGAGCCTGGCCACCCTATCGGCGTAAGGCTTCGGAAACTGGATCATCGGGCCAGGCTTCCCACCCGGCGCCGTTCCGCGAGCAGCGTCTTCAACGTCTCCAGCACTTCGTCCGGCGAGATCTGTTGCATGGCCGGGTCGATGTCCGCACCCCGCTTGTAGGTGGTGGCTGCGGCCGGGCAGCGCAGCACCTTCAGGGAATCGCCATAGGGGCCGTTGCGCGCCGGGTCGGTAGGTCCAAAGATAGCGATGCCGGGTTTGCCCAGCGCCGCGGCCAGGTGCAGGGGGCCGCTATCCACACCCACCACGGCGGCCGCACGCCGCGTGGCGTCGATCAGCCCCGCCAGCCCCGATGCATGGGCTAACGCGTCGTCAACACGGGGGAAGGCTGCATCGGGAGGAAGATTCAGAACCAGAGGCATGCCGAGTTCGCGCTTCAAGCGCGCGGCCAGGGTGCCGTAGTGATCGGGCGGCCACTGCTTCGAGCGCCAACCGGCCAGCGGGGAGGCGAGCACGAAATCGCCCGGCGGCAGCGCGCCTTCGGGGCGCCCCGGCGGCAGCGGAAACGTGTGCATCCGGCTGGTCGCGCCAGCCGCAGCCGCCAGATCGAGATTCTTGTCCACCACGTGCACGGATTGGCTGAGCGTCGGGTGCGAGTAGAACACCGCCGCTGCCGGTTCCCGGAGCTGCGACCGGTGGAATCCGAAAATCCGCTCGGGCCGCGCGGCCACGGCCGCCAGCGCGGATTTCAGCAGGCCTTGGAAATCGACTGCCATTTGGTAGCCGCCAGACCGCAGGTCGCGCCAGCTCCTTAACAAGCCGCCCAGTGATTTGCGCCGTAGCAGCACCACGCGATCGACGAACGGATTGCCTTCCAGCAAAGGCGCCCACTGCGGTTCCACCAGCCAGTCGAGTGGCGATTCCGGATGACTGTGCTTGAGGGACGCGACGGCCGGCAAGCTATGGATAATGTCCCCCATCGCCCCAAGCCGCACCACGAGGATGCGCCGGTTAGCGGCCTTGCCGTCGCCGGACATGCTCCATCAACTCCGCGGCGCGGCGTTCGTCGGCCGCTTCCAGGCGCACTGGTTGGGATGTTGGAAAGGTCGCCACAATGCAGTCCAGGTCCCGCTCATCCGCGGTCACCACGTAGTCTACCACGCGTAATGCTGCCACCAGTTCCGCGCGGGCGCGCTGGTCGAGCAATGCGCCCGTGCCCGCCAACACCACCGCCAGCAGCGGGCGCTCGGGGTCGAGGCTGCGGGCGCGTTCCAGATCGCGTACGTGTGCTGCGCGCAGCACATCGAAGTAGCCCGTGACCACGGTGAGGGGCGGCGGGAGTTGCAGGGCGGCCTCCACCTTCAGAATTTTGCTTCGTGTGTCCACGCGGGGGCGGATTCCTCCCAGAGTTGCCGTGCCACGGTAGTGACCCGGCCGGCGGTGACTGCGGTCATACAGCGGTGATCGATGGGGCATTCGCGGAGCAGGCACGGGCTGCATTCAGCGTGTTCGCGAACCACCCGCGCCAATGGGCCGGTGGGCCCGGTGGTGGTATCGTCGGTGGCGCCGAAGACGGCGACGGTGGGAACCCCAAGTGCCGAGACCACGTGCATCGCGCCGGAATCGTTGGTGAGGAACAGGCGGCAAGCCGCTGCCAGATCGATGAACTCGCCCAGGCTGGTGGCGCCGGCCAGATTGCGGACGTCCACGCGGGCGGCTCGGAGCTGACTTGCAACCGTCTCGCAGAGTGCGGATTCGGATTGGGAACCGAACAGCGCCACCTGGGGACACTCGGCCAGGAACGCCTGTGCCACCTCTGCGAAGCGTTCAGGCAGCCACCGCTTGGCATTGCCGTAGGCTGCGCCCGGACTGATGCCGATGACCGGGCCGGCCATGCCGAGAGAAGCGTAATGGGCCAGGCCGGACTGGCGGGCGGCCTCGATGCCGTCCAGGCGAATGGCGTTGGTTACCGGGAAGCGCTCGATCATGCCGGCGCGACGGAGGAGTTCCAGGTAGTAAAAGCGCTCGTGACGTGGGATCTCGCCGGGTTCGGGAACGCGGATGGGGCGGGTCAGCAGGAAGCCGCGGCCATCGCGGCGATAGCCGATGCGTTCGGGGATGCCGGCAAGCCAGGTGAGGAAAGCGGCGTCGAAGGCGTTCTGCAGGAGGATGGCGCCATCGAATTGTTCGCGGCGGAGGCCGGCAGCGAACTCGCTCCGGCCGGCGACACCCTTCTGCCTGGGGTAGGGGATGACGCGATCGATGCAGGTTTCGCGGCTGTAGAGACCGGCAACCGAAGGGCGCGCCAGCACGGCAAGGTGCGCGTGCGGAAAAACCTGGCGGATGGCGCGAATGGCGGGGAGAGACATGACGGCATCGCCCAGCCAGTTGGTGGCGCGCACCAGCACCCGCGACATCGACGAGGGGTTGAAGGCCACTGTAGTTCAGGATAACGTAGCGCCCCCACTAGCCTTCTGCTTGCGGCCCGTGGGTACACTGAAAGCATGAGCTTTCGGTTGGTGGTGAATTATCGGGCGCGAGGGGACCAGGAGAACGCAATCGCCGAGCTGACCCGCGGAATCCGGGAAGGCGAACAGCACCAGGTTCTGCTCGGCGTCACCGGGTCCGGCAAGACGTTCACCATGGCCAAAGTGATTGAGTTGATGAACCGCCCCGCCCTGGTTCTGGCGCACAACAAGACGTTGGCCGCGCAGCTCTACCACGAATTCAGGTCGTTTTTCCCGGACAACGCAGTGGATTATTTCGTCAGCTACTACGATTACTACCAGCCGGAAGCCTACATTCCCGCCAGCGATGTCTACATCGAAAAGGAGTCCACCATCAACGACGAGCTGGATAAACTCCGCCTCGCCGCCACCAAATCGCTCTTCGAGCGGCGTGACTGCGTGATCGTCGCCAGCGTGAGCTGCATCTACGGCCTGGGCTCGCCCGAAGCCTACTACGGAATGCTGTTGATGCTGGAGAAGGGGCAGAAGATTTCGCGCAACCAGATCCTTTCGCGTCTGGTGGAGATCTTGTACGAACGCAACGACGGCGATTTCCGCCGCGGCACTTTCCGCGTGCGCGGCGACGTGATCGAAGTCTTCCCCACCTACGACGACAACGCCTACCGCATCGAGCTCTGGGGCGACGAAGTGGAGAGCCTCGCACAGATCGATCCGCTGCTGGGTCAGGTGAAGCAGACTTACCAGCGGCTGCCCATCTATCCCAAGACGCACTACGTGATGTCGCAGGAAACCAAGCTTGAAGCCATGGATAGCATCCGCGCCGAGCTCGAGTGGTGGCGCGAGGAACTGCAGAAACAGGGCAAGAGCATCGAGGCGCAGCGCCTGCACCAGCGCACCATGTTCGACTTGGAGATGATCAAGGAAATCGGCTACTGCCACGGAATTGAAAACTACTCGCGCCATTTCTCGGGCCGCCTGCCGGGCGAAGCCCCGCCTACCCTGCTGGATTACCTGCCGCACGATTCCATCATCTTCCTCGACGAAAGCCACCAGACCGTTCCCCAGTTGCACGGCATGTATCACGGCGACCGGTCGCGCAAAGAGGTACTGGTGGCTCACGGCTTCCGCCTGCCCAGCGCGCTCGATAACCGGCCGTTAACGTTCGAGGAGTTCGAGCATCGCGTGAACCAGTTGGTCTACGTTTCGGCGACGCCCGGGCCGTACGAATTGACCAAATCGAGCGGCGTGGTCATCGAACAGATCATCCGGCCGACCGGCCTGGTCGACCCGACCGTGGAGGTCCGCCCGGTCAAGGGGCAGGTGGACGATCTGCTGGGCGAGATCCGCAAGCGCGTGGAGGCCAATCAACGGGTGCTGGTGACCACGCTGACCAAGCGCATGGCCGAGGATCTGGCCGAATATTATTCCGAGGTCGGCGTGCGCTGCCGGTATCTGCATTCCGAAGTCACCACGTTCGACCGAATCCGCATTCTGCGCGACCTGCGCCGCGGCGAGTTCGACGTGCTGGTGGGCATCAATCTGCTCCGCGAGGGGCTGGACCTGCCGGAGGTTTCGCTGGTGGCGATTCTCGATGCCGACAAGGAAGGCTTCCTGCGGTCGTGGGGCGCGCTGATCCAGACCATCGGCCGCGCCGCGCGGCACGTGGAAGGCCACGCCATCCTCTACGGCGACGTGATGACCGACAGCATGCGCAAGGCACTGGCCGAGACGGGCCGCCGCCGCGCGGTGCAACTGGCTTACAACGAGCAGAACCACATTATTCCCCAATCGATCGTGAAGCCGATCGATATGAGCTTGGTGGCGGTGGCGGAGGGCGACTACGTGACGGTCCCGCTGGAATCGGACGACGAAGTCGAGACGCTAACCCCCGAGCAGCGCCTCAAGTTCATTGGCGAACTGGAAGAAAGCATGCGCCAGGCCGCGCGCAAGTTCGAGTTCGAAAAGGCGGCGCAGTTGAGAGACCGGGTGAAGGCTTTGAAGGCCGTGGCAGTGGCGTAGGACTCTTGGGCATATCGACGAGCCGCGCGTTGTCCTTCATCCACTGCCAGGTACAGAGAACAGCCAGACCATTCGATTCGGCGCTCTGCCGAACAAGGTTTACGGTGCGCCGCCCTTCACAGTTAGCGCGACAGCAAGCTCGGGCCCGCCGGTGAGCTTCGCATCGACTTCGCCGGCGGTTAGAGGTCTATCTCGAGGCGGGGATAAGACGAGCGGCGATCCGTCAGCAGCTAACTCAGGCTATCTGGCCCCGATCGTCGCCCCGGCCGTGCAGGCGCGCGGAACCCCCGATAAGATTAACGCTCGAATCCTTCCAGCGTCAGCTTGATGGGCCGTCTAACCGGCCGCTATCTCGCTTCCGCGTCCACGAGATTTCTCATGTCCCGATCCAGCGCTGCGCCGTCGAACGGGATAACCAGGATCTTGCTGCCGTGATTGTCGTTGCCTTTCTCCTGATCCTTAGGCACATCGAGCACAGCAAAGGTGAAGTACGCGACATGGCCGTTTTCGATCAGCACGGACGGCCGCTCCATTTTATCCCAGTGGTTTAGGGTTCCATCCTGGTAGCGGACGAAGTTCGTAGTCGGGTCGTACGCGACACCCCGATTTTTCCAATTACTGATGCCGTCAGGCGAGGTCAAATGGAAGGCCTTTCGTTCGCTCCAGCAGTTCACGACGATGTGATACATGCCGCCGCTATACCAGAGCACGGGATCTTCCAGATTGCGTAATGGAAGACCGGGCATGCCCGCGTAGATGCTGGGCCCCTGCAATTTGTACGGTCCAAGGACGCCATCGGAGCTGATCATGATCGCGCCGGAACGTGCCACGATTTCGAATTTGCCGTCAGGCCGCAGCATGACGCTGACATTGGACATCCGAGCGTCGCGAGGATTGAATTCGTTGCGATCGACCTTAATGGAACCGAGTTGCTCCCATGGACCGTCCAGAGACTTCGAGACAAAAACGTCGCCGGGCCTGGTTTCGCTTACCACCACGGCATAACGCTTGTCCGGAAGCACCAGCGCCGTGACGTTGTGGCCCCTGCCGCCCTGGTTGTCGGGCCAGGTCAGGCCCTGGTCTTTGTATGGCCCCATGGGGCTGTCGCTCACCGCATGGACCGCCTGGGAACCACCCCACCCGCTGTGGCCGCGGGCCTGGTCCCAGCGGCTGGCGAACATGTGGTACTTGTCATCGGGCCCCCGGATGATCTGGCCGTCCCAGTAACACCATTGCTTGATGGACGGGTCTTCGAGGCCATTTTCCGGGTCGCGGGGGAGGACGTTCGCCGCGCCCCACGCGTCTTTGACCAAGTGGCCCTGCACGGGCATGGGGAGGAAGTAGTCGATCAGCGCCTTGCCGCCTGCGGGCGTGACCCGGTAAAAGGCCGAGGCGTGAGCCGCAATTTTGAAGGTCTGCCCGATTTCTTTGCTCCCGAGCTCCTGTTTCGCCCAAAGGTCCCGAATCGTGCAGTTCGCCGGCAAGCCCAGATCGGACCAGTTCACTTTAATTTCTTCGCCCTGCAAGTCACCGATATTGAAGATCGCGAGGTATTTCGCGGCCGAACCGGGCAACTCCGCGATCCATCCGACCTGGTTGCCGCGCGTGAACAGCTCCCGGCTGGAGGCGGCCTTCTGATTGACGTCGAGTACTTCGTCATTGGTGATGAGGTCCAGCGTCCACTGGTCATTGTCGGGAAGATTTCCGCCGAACATGAGCGGTGAGCGAGCGATCGACCACAGCGTCATGAGGGTCCGCTGCTCATCGTGGGTCAGCAACGACATGCGCGGGTCGCCGCGTTCCGCACGGATGCCGATGTGGCCGAGGGGAAGCATGTCGCCATCCGGCCAGTTGCCGGCCTTGACATAGGGGTTCCATTTCGTGAAGTTCGGAAACTGGCGCTTGAGGTCCACCCAGCGATCCCAGAAGTCGTCCGAGATGCGCCACATTTGCGCGTACTTGCCGATGAACGCCGCTTTGGTCGCGTCGCGAGTTCCCGGCGACAGGCTGAGCACGATGGGGCGGCCGGTCTTCCGCAGCGCCGTGCTAAGCGCAGTGATCTCGCTGGAATGGTCGCCGCCCTCGCCGAACCCGAACATGTCGTCAGCCTTGATGAAGTCCAACCCCCATTCCGCGTAAAGTCTGGCGATGGAGTCGTAGTAGTCCTGCCCGCCGGGTTTGGCAACGTCGACGCCGTACATATCGGAGTTCCAGCGGCAGATGGAGTTCTTGTCGGCGATTTCGGGAGCCTTGCGCGTGCTGCCGGCGATCGGAAGGTCGCGATCGACGGCGCGACGCGGAATGCCGCGCATGATATGAATGCCGAATTTCAGCCCCTTCGAATGCACATAGTCGGCGAGCGGCTTGAAGCCTTTTCCATCCGCGGCGGAGGGAAAGCGATTCGGCGCGGGCATAAGGCGCCCGTTATTATCCATCACGAGTTCGGTATCGGGCCGGTAGCCGTGGATCTTGGGATTCGCCTCGGACCATTGAATATCGACGACAACGTATTGCCATCCGTGAGCGGCGAGGTTCTTGGCCATGTAGTCGGCATTGGCTTTGACTTCGGCCTCGGTGACACCGGTGCCAAAGGAGTCCCAACTGTTCCATCCCATGGGCGGGACCGGCGCGGGTACGTTCTGCGCGACCGTCGGCGCACAAAGAAGTATGAAAGCCGCTGCAGAGCGGATTGTGGCGGCAAGGGTCATGATGCGGTCTCCATGGATCATTTTGGACCATTTTGGCTCATTGACGGGCATGTTTCTGACTCATCTCCTGGTGCAGCAGGCCACCAGGACGACCACTCGCTAACTGGTTCTGCTTGGATACGTCTCCATCCAAAATACAGAGGCGTCCGAAACAGAGCTCGTAGCCGCTATTGTCGACGATTTCGAAGGCTCGCTGTCCGTCGCTGGTGTCGGCCAGTTCGCGGTGTATCGGAACAGCCTTGCCGACGTACTCCCCATACAGCGAGTCCGGATCAGACTGATCTGGAGGTCGTCGAAGATAAAGAAAAGGAGCTATGCAATTCAACTTTGGGCACATTTTGCGCTACCAAACCGGTTGTTTGGCGTCGTACTAACTCCACGCTTTTGCGTCAAGATGGGTGGTCTTTTCGATAACTCCCGCAACGGCGCTCTGCGACAACCCTGCTTCTCGGGCGGCACCAAAGTGGTCCATGCGGCACGGATCCATAGGGAGTCGCGCTCGCAAGGCGTTCTGGGTCTCATCCGGCCCGACTCGCGATGTCCTTTCCTACAAGTGGACCCAGCGCAGAGGTGGAGCGAAACGGGCGAAATCGGTATCGGCGGTGACCCACTCGCATCCGCTTTCGATCGCCAGTGCGGCGTGCACCGCGTCGCCCACCAGCTTTCCTTTGCAGGAGCCACGCTCGCAGAGGCCGCGAAAGATGGACCAGTGACGCGGGCCGGGGCGGATCATACTGCAGCCTCGCCGGGTGATCAGCGCATCGAGAAATCGAAAGGCATGGGGCATCGTCGAAGGCGGATCGAAGATGCGGGGATTGGTGACAATTCGCAGAAACCCGTGCGCAACTGACTCCGAAAGTGCAAATGGCTCTGGTCCGAGAGCCAGCGCCTTAAGCCACTCCGCGTACCGTTCATGCCCGGGCGACTCCTCGCGATGAGCATACACGAGAATGGTCACGTCCGGCATTTGCATCGCCGATCAACGTTTACCGCCGAAGACGGCCTCGTCATCCGCTGTGAGCATCGCCGACGTCCGGTCGAGATCGAGGTCCGGTTGAACCAGCCGGCCCCGCACCGTATGCAATCGGAAACGGCCCTCAGGCTCAATCCGATCCTGTGCCAGATCGATTCGCAGGGCATCCTCCACGACCTCACTCAGAGTGACACCGCGCGCCGCGGCGCGCTTCCGGGCGTTGTGCAGGAGCGGTTCTGGAATGTTGACGGTCGTCCTCATGCTCTTACTATGCACTATGATGCAGCCCGCATCAACAAGTGATGTTGAATGCATCAGGCTCGAATGATCGACCAGAACTTTGTTGGGCTTTGCCGCTAAGGGCCTATCGCAAACTGAACGCCAGTATGGTGTTACCCGCGGCCACGCCGATGTACTGATTGTCGTCCACGGTGTAGGTCATCGGGCCCGCCTTCCAGCTCTGACCGGTGTTGAAGTGCCAGAGGAGTTTGCCGGTCTTCGCGTCGGCGGCGATGAAGGCGCCGTTGCCGTCGCCGTAGAACACCAGGCCGCCGGCGGTGGCCATGACGCCGCTGGCCAGAATGCCGCCGCCGATGTCGGGGATTTCCCAAACGGTTTTGCCTGTCTGGATGTCGAGCGCCTTGAGAAATTTCCCGCTGACGGTGTCGCCCGGCGAGCGCCGCGTGCCGCCGCCGTAGAAGGATTTGCCGGCCTCCCACCACTGGTCGTTCTTCGAATAGATCTCGCACGACTCTTCCGCGAACATATAGAAGATGCCGGTCGCGGGGCTGTATGCCGTCGAAGGCCAGTTGGCGGCCCCGGCCACGGCCGGACAGGTGCGCTGGCCTTCCACCGTCGGTTCATTGCCGGGCAGCAGCTTGGGGCGGCCGTCGGGTCCGATGCCGCTGGCCCAGGTGATGTTGCGGACGAAAGGCTCGGCCAGCAGCACCTTGCCCGTGAGACGGTCCAGCACGTAGAAGAAGCCGTTGCGATTGCCTTGCAGCAGCAGCTTGCGCGGCTGTCCGTGAAATTGGGCGTCCACCAGCACCGGCGTTTCGGTGGCATCCCAATCGTGCAGATCATGCGGCGTGAATTGGTAGTGCCACTTCAGCTTGCCGGTGGCCGGGTCGAGCGCCACCACAGAGGCCGTATACAGATTGTCGCCCTTGCGCTCGTCGCCGTTGTAATCGGGGCACGGATTGCCCGTGGGCCAATAGAGCAGCCTGGCTTCCGGATCGTACGTGCCGGTGAGCCAGGTCGTGCCGCAGCCGTGTTCCATGGCCCGGCCGGACCAGGTCTCCGACCCCGGTTCGCCGGGTGCGGGGATGGTCCAAAAGCGCCACGCGTGTTCGCCGGTAGCAGCCTGATAAGCATCCAGAAAGCCGCGGACGCCTTCGTCGCCGCCGGAGACGCCCGAGATGACGAGGTCGCCGACCACGAGCGGCGCGCCGGTGGCTCCGTAATTCTGGTGCGAGTCGGCCATTTCGACGTTCCACAGGAGCTGGCCGGTGAGGCGATGGAGTGCCAGCAGGTGCGCGTTGTCGGTGACCAGGAAGACGCGGTCGCCGAGCACGGCGACGCCGCGGTTGATGCCGCTCGCCGCGTCGCCGGCGAGGCCTTGCGAGCGCGGGCGGGTAAAGCGCCAGATCTCGCGGCCGCTGCGCGCGTCGAGCGCGTAAGCTTCGTTCACCGAAGTCACGTACATCACGCCATCCACCACCACGGGCGTGCCTTCGAGGCCGCGCGGCGCGCCCGGAATCGGGAACATCCACTTGGGCGCGAGGCGCTCGACGTTGCCGGTGTTGATCTGGTCGAGGGGGCTGAAGCGGTTGCCGCTCGGGCTGCCGTCGTAGGTGGGCCAGGTGCCCGCCTTCGGGTGCGCCACGTCCTCGAACGGGATGCCGGTCCCCATGGCGGCGGCGGGCGCGCTACTGGAATTCGGGTCCGTGGTCAGGCCACTGAGATAGGCGACCAGGTCGCGCATCTCGGTGGGCGAAGCTTCCACCTTCGGCATGAGAGATTTCTCGCGGACGATTTCGGCCACCCGGTTTTTTGTCATCAGGTGCAGCTTGCCGTCCGTGCCCAGCAGTTGCAGGTCGAAGGCGCTTTCGTTCTTGGCCAGGCCGCGCAGAGTCTCGCCACTACGCAGGCGAACGGTGACGGCGCGGTAGCTGGGCGCGCCGCCCCGACCACCGCGGCCGCCGCGCCCGGCGGGTGCGGCCTGGAAGGCGCCGGGATCGCGCAACGCCTGCTCGATCTGCGCGGGGGTGCGCTCGTGCCCCACGTTGGAGAGGTCCGGCCCCAGAATTCCGCTGGCGACAGAGGACACTCCGCGCACCATATGACAGCTCGCACAGCTCCCCTGGCCGGAGAAGAACCGCGCGCCCGCGGCCGCATCGCCGGTTGGAGCAGCGCCCGTGGTCGCAGTTCCGGAGGATCCAGACCTCAGTGTCATGACGTAGGCGGCGATCGCGTCGAGTTCTTCGTACGGCATCCGGAAGGCCGGCATGGCGGTGCCGGGAATGCCGTCGCGGATGAGCGCACGCAGCTCCGCTCGAGTGCGGGCGCGGGGCTGCCGAAGGTCCACGATGCCCGGGCCGTGTCCCCCGCCGCCTCCATCCTCGCCGTGACACCCGCCGCAGCGGGTCTGGTAATGGGTCCGGGCCGCCTGGTTTCTCTGGCCGCTTGCGGAGGTTGAGAGGAAAACCACGCAGGCTGCGAGTGTAATGATTCGTATCACTCGTATCATGGGGGTGCTGTTAGTTTATAAAATGCCAGGCGCTGCTGCCACCGTTGTATACTGCGACCATGCAGTGCAACCGCCGCGCGTTCCTGATCGCTTCGGCGATCGTACGGCGAAACCGGCGTCTGGTCGCCGCCGAACCCGCGCTCCGATTTCCGAGTGCACCGCGGGAGCGGCTTGCCATGGCTTCGTACTCGCTGCGCGCGGTGCTGGATTCGCCGCGCCATCGCGCGCGCGCCAATCCGCCAGGAACCCTGATCGAGTTCAAGGACTACCCTGCCTTCACTGTCAGGCGCTTCCAGGTCGGCGGCAGCTTTTACGACCCCGATGAGGCCAGGCGCGAGAGGGACGTTACCCCCGGGGCGGATCGCGTCGTGGCGAGCCGCGCCTTGCCCGATTTCTGCAACTCGATGATGGGCGGCCATGAGCAGTTCAATTACGACGCAGTCACGGCGATGTTCCGCCGCGCTGATCACATCGCGCATCGGAAGGATGCCGAAGTAAGCCGGGTTCAAGGGATCCTTTTCTGTGGAGTTCGAAGGCGAGGGCGACCCCATCGCCGGAACGGATCGTCTGGTCGAGGAAAGCCTTGAGTATTTGTGGTGCGGGAGGAATGAGATGAATCGAAGACACTTTATGATGGGTTCACTGGCAGCCGGCGCGGCGGTTGGATCGCGCGCCTTGGCGAGCCCAAACGACACGGTGCGGGTGGCGTGCGTCGGGGTCCATGGACAGGGCCGCACCCACATCGCCAAATATAGCGCCATGCAAAACGTAGAGATCGCCGCCATCTGCGACGTGGATGAATCGGTGCTGAACGCGCGCGTGGGCGAGTTGGAGAAGGCCGGCAAAAAGCGGCCCGCCGCGTACACCGATCTCCGCAAGCTGCTCGAAGACAAGACCATCGACGCGATTTCGATTGCCACGCCGAACCATCACCACACTCTGCAGACGATCTGGGCCTGCCAGGCGGGCAAGGATGTCTACGTGGAAAAGCCTTGCTCGCACGACATGTTCGAAGCCAGGCAGATTGTGGCGGCGGCGCAAAAGTACAACCGGCTGGTGCAGCACGGGACCAACAGCCGGTCGAGCATCGTTCGCGAAGCGGTTCAGCGCATGCGCGACGGCCTGATCGGCGACGTCTACATGGCGCGCGGCCTGTGTTTCAAATGGCGCGACACCATCGGCCGCAAGCCGGTGGAAGCGCCGCCGGCGGGCGTACACTACGATCTCTGGCTCGGCCCCGCGCCGGACCACGCCTTCACGCAAAACCGTTTTCACTACAACTGGCACTGGTTCTGGGACTACGGCAACGGCGACCTGGGTAACCAGGGCATCCATCAAGTCGATGTGGCGCGCTGGGGCCTGGGCGTCGGCTATCCCGAAAAGGTCAGCGCCACCGGCGGCCACTTCATGTTTGACGACGACCAGGAAACGCCCAATACCTTGACCGCCACTTTCGAATTCGACGGCAACGGCAAGAGGAAGGTGCTGGTCTTCGAGGTGCGTCACTGGATGAGCAATCATGAAGCCGGCATCGGCGAAGGCGGCAGGGCTCCCAACACCGTGGGCGCGGTATTCTACGGATCCAAAGGCTACCTCTCGGCGTGGGATGAAGATCACGGCCGCTACCAGAGCTATCTTGGCCGCGAGCAGGAGCCCGGCCCCACGGGTCAGGACATCGGCAATAACTGGGCCAATTTCATTGCAGCTCTGCGCACGCGCAAGCACGAGGACCTGAACGCGCCCATCGAGGAAGGCGCGATCTCGACCACGCTGGTTCACCTGGCGAACATCTCCTACCGCGTGGGCCGGACCCTCCATTTCGATGCAGCCAGGTATGCGGTGACGGGCGACGCCGAAGCCAACCGCCTGTTCCGGCGGGAGTATCGCAAGCCGTTTGTGGTGCCCGACAAAGTGTGAGTCACCTGTCCACGGTTCTGAACTGCCCGGCGCTTCCTCACCACGCCTCACCTGGAGATCGGCGGCAAGGCGCCTCTCGATGCATCTCTCACCGAGTTAGGCTCGCGTCAAGCTGAGGCGATCATGGCCCTGCCGAAACCCGCGTGGGGGCACTTTTGGAGGTCCTGGTCCACGCCTTGGGCAGCGTTCCGCGGCCTGGAACCCAGTGATCGGCGAGGCCTATGCGACCAATGCGCGCAGCAACGCATCGCTTATAACTCCTGCCGCAACCGAGCCAACGTCGCGCACCATGACGTTGGCGGCGGACGAGTTCATGCGACGTTTCCTGATCCACGTGCTGCCGCCGGGATTCCAGCGCATGCGCCACTGCGGATTACTGGCCAACCGCCACCGCAAGGAGAAGTTGGCGTTATGCCGGCGGCTGTTGCGTACGGCGGCGGCGGAGTTACTACCGGAGAGGGCACAATGCCTGGCGCTGCTGGCGGCGTTGACCGCCGCTGCGGTGGGAAAGTGCCCGGTGTGCGGGGTGGGAGAGATGCGCCGCGTGCAGACGCTGCCTGCCTATCGCTGGCCGGCGCGGCCGCCGGATAGCTCATGAGGCCGGCATCTTC
>Ga0209698_10000828_pt1 | contig 35783 bp, 27 predicted proteins | sample LitLauG_LLR_2012_FD_187203 | JGI IMG/M metagenome (GOLD analysis project Ga0209698, IMG submission 187203) | Freshwater sediment microbial communities from Pennsylvania, USA - Little Laurel Run_MetaG_LLR_2012 (SPAdes) (version 2) | ecosystem: Environmental > Aquatic > Freshwater > Creek >... | reverse complement strand
AGTTTCCGCCGTGCCCACCCCAGCTTCCGCCATGAGCGGACCACGATCCACCATGGCCGCCTCCGCCCCCGGCGTGTCCGCCGCCTGAATGGCCACCACCGCCGCCGTTGCCGCCGTAGGCTTCAACCGGCGGGGCCGACAGAGCCAACGCGAGCGCTGCAAGCAGCGTCGCAACCACAGCCGAACAGGTCTTCACGGTGGTCTCCCGGCGGCGCGCACTGCGGTGCGGGCGCCGCATCGATATCCGCTAGTTTAGGCACACCAGACCGGCCGCGAGTTCCCTTTCGTTACTTCCAGCAACGAGACGGGCTGGGGCGCTTGACGCGCATCAAGGCGGCACCTGCCCGCCGGTACAAACTGACCCCGTTTGGCGGCAGGACACGCACGATGAGTGAACGGACGGTTCACACGGCGCTGCGCATGGCGCTCCCGGCGGTCGCGGCAATGCTCTGGGCCGGCGGTGCGTGCTGCCAGACCGCGCCTGCTCGATCGGACGGTACGGTTGCTTCGATCGCGCGCGCCATCAAGGATTCGAACCAGCTCTATCTGGGCTGGCGGGCCTACCAGCAAAACTGCGCGCGCTGCCATGGGTCGGATGCGACCGGCACCGACAAGGCCCCCAATCTGCTCGAGCGCGTGAAGCCGATGAGCGAGACGAGGTTCATCGGCACCGTGCTGCAGCGCTACAAATGGGTGCTGCCGGCGGCCGAGGCATCGACCGAGGGCGCTGCGCCCGCTGCGCTGATACAGGGCATCGCCGAGCGCCAACAGGGCGTGCTGCAGATGCCCGCCTGGGAAAACGAACCCGCGGTCAAGGCGCACGTTGCCGATCTGTACGACTATCTGAGGGCGCGGGCGAGCGGCGCGCTGGCGCCGGGCCGGCCGTCCTGGCATCCCGGCAAGTAGGCCTCAGCGCCCGAGTTCCCGGATGTAGGCGATCAGATCCTCGACTTCCGTGCCGGACAGGGGAATCGGCGGCATCGGCGCGTGGGGCTTGGCCATGAATGCGCGCAGTCGATCCGGGTCCTTGGCGGGGTCGCGCGCGATCGACTGGAACGTCGGCGCCGCATCGGTAGCGCGGGTTGCGCCCCCCACGAGGTGGCACTCGTTGCACCAGCGCTTGGCCAGCGCTTCGCCGATGTGGGCGTCGCCCCGCACCGGCGCCGCCTCGCGAGCCGGCGCTGCGGCCGGGGCCTCGCCGACCGCTTCCGCGATGGCGACTGCCGCCAGCGCGAGCGCCGAAACCGATGCGAACCAGAGCTTCATGTCGTCTGCCCGGATTGTGCGGGTGGCGGGCGAAGCTGGACTGACGGAGGTCAAACTCATTACGATACCGGGCACCTGGTGAAGATCGTATGGCGGCCTCGCTGATTCTGACCATCGTCGGACCGGATCGTCCCGGCCTGGTCAACCTGGTTTCGGACCAGGTCACCGCGTTCGGGGGCAACTGGCTCGAGTCGCGCATGGCGAACCTGGCCGGGCAGTTCGCCGGCATCGTCCACGTGCACGTTCCGGAGTCCAATGTCGAGCCTTTGGTGGCGGCGTTTCGCGACCTCGAGGGCCAGGGCCTGCGCATTGTCGTGATGCGCGGCGCCGACCGCGCCGATGCGCCGGCCGGCCGGCGCATGCAGCTGGAACTGGTCGGACAGGACCGCCCGGGCATCGTGCGCGAGATCTCGCACGCGCTCGCGAGCCGCGGAGTCAGCATCGATGAGCTGGTCACGGACTGCGTCAGCGGCTCGATGTCGGGGGAAAACCTGGTGCGCGCCACCGCAAGACTGCGGGTCCCGGCGCAAGTGGGCACCGCCCAGCTGCGCCAGGCGCTGGAGGCGCTCGCCAACGACCTGATGGTCGACCTGACGCTGGACGACCGCGACCGCGCCTGATCCTATCCCGGGCGCACGAACAGCAGCGCGAAGCGGTCGGTCGGCGTCTTCATGTCGAAGAACGCCTGCTCGTGCGGATCGTCCGGGTTGCGCAGGAAGGTCGCTTCCTGCTCCAGCACGAACCCGGCGCGCTGGATCTCGTCCAGTACCACCGCCTCTTCGATCCGGTGCAGCGTCTTGGTGTCGCGCAGACCGGAACCCCGCTTGGCCGCGTGATCGATCAGCACCAGGTGACCACCGGGCTTCAGTGCCTCGAACAGCCTGCGATTCATCAGGTCGCGATCGACCGGCCCGTACGCGATGTCGTGATAGTTGAGCACGAACGTGATCAGATCCAGGCGCGGTGCATCGGCCGGGTAGGGATCGTCGATTCCGCGCACCAGCAGATGGATGTTGGGCTGGGGATGGTCGGCCAGCCGCTTCTCCAGGCCGGGGCGCACCTTGGCGGTCTGGGCCCAGACGGTGCCCGTGGGCCCCACCGCCACGGCCAGCAGCTGCGTCGTGTAGCCGTCGCCGGCCGAGACATCCATCACGTTCATTCCCGGCTGCACGCGCGCGAAGAGCAGCAAGTCGACCGGCCTGCGGCGCTCGTCGGCAACCCGATCCTGGTCCGTCCTCAGCGGGCTGGCGAGGATCGCCGCGTAGTCGGGCCGGGAGGCGTCCGCAGCCCGCGGTGGGGCGGCGGCACAGCCGGCCAGGATGGCCTGCGTCGCGAGGCACGACGCGATCAGCCAGCTCGCCGGGGTCTTACTCGCGCAGGCTGACTTGATTCGAAGGCCGAGTCGGAGGTTCCTGTTCATGAGAGTCTCCCTGTGACCGCGCCGCGATGCCCGCCATCGGCCGGCACCGATTGTAGTTCGGGCATTTCTCCTTGACGTCCTGCCGCGCGTGATGCGGCCGGCGACGCCGCGACCAAAGAGGGGACACGATGATCGGGCATTCAGCCCGCGCGAGCAAGACCTTGGGCTACGCGTGGTCGGGGCGAAACGAGTGATAATCCGCCGACCCGTTGATAGACTGCGGTTGCTCGATCAGGGTCATCCCATCGATGCGGAAGTCGCTGGTTCTGGATGCCGTTGCGCCGGTTTGCGCGCTACAGCAGGGTCGCTCACGATGAACCCGGCGCGGGAGCTCGACAGGACGGCAGGACTGCGACCGATCGAGCGCAAGATTCGCGCGGTGTTCGCGGCCGGTCTGCTGGCATTGCTGCTGCTGGGCGCGATGTCGTACGTCACCATCGAGCAGCTGGTGGTGCAATCGGAACGGGCCGAGCACAGCCGGCAGGTGCTCGAATCGCTGCAAGGGGTGTTCGGGGCGGTCGCGGACTCCAGCTCCGCGTACAACGACTTCATCGTTACCGCAAACGAGGCCCTGCTCGAACCCTTCGAACGGGCGGCGCGCAACGCCACCGAGGGCTTGCGCAAGCTGCGCAGCCTCACGGCCGACAATCCGGACCAGCAGAGCCGGCTCGACGTCGTGGAACCGCTGCTCGCGCGCCAGCTCAAGCAGCAGTCCGAGCTGATCGATGTGAGACGTTCGCAGGGAGTCGCCGCGGTCCGGCCGGCCATCGATGCCGACATCACCCGGATGATCGAGCACCCGGTGCGCCGTGCGCTGCAGGACTTCCAGACGGCCGAGCAGGCGCTGTTGCGGCAGCGCGAGGATTCGGCCAGGCAACGCGGCAGGACCGCCGCCGCCGTGATCCTCAGCGGCGGGGCGTTGGTGGCGCTGCTGCTGGCGATCGCGGTCATCGCGATCGGGCACGCCTTTTCCGGGGCCCGCCGCGTCGAGGCGCAGCTGCGGGACGATCATGCCCGCCTCGGGGAGTCGATGCGCCAGCGTACCGAGGAGCTGGCGCGCAGCCACTCTGCACTGATCGAAAAGGAGGAACGGCTGGCCAGCGTAATCGGATCGGCGATGGACGCGCTGATCACGGTCGACGACGCGCAGCGCGTGACATTGTTCAACAGTGCGGCCGAAGCGATGTTCGGGTATCCCTCGGCCGACATGGTCGGACGCCCGCTCGAACAGCTGATCCCGCAGCGCTATCGGGCCGGGCACGCCGAGCACATCCGGGCGTTCGGCCATACGCAGGTCACTCGCCGCCGCATGGGCCAGCTCGGGCGCATCTACGGGTTGCGCCGCGACGGATCCGAGTTCCCGATCGAGGCGGCGATCTCCCAGGTCGATGCCGGCGGGCACCGGCTGTACACGGTGATCCTGCGGGACATCACGGAACGCATCCGGGCCGAGGAGGAAATCCGGCGCCTGAACGTGGAACTGGAACAGCGCGTGGAGCAGCGCACCGCCGAACTGCGCGCCGCCAACCAGGAACTGGAGAGCTTCAGCTACACGGTCGCGCACGACCTGCGGGCGCCCTTGCGGGCGATGGAAGGCTTCAGCCATGCGCTGATGGAGGACTATGGCGAGCGCATCGACGGCGAGGCGCGCGTCTACCTGAACCAGATCATCCGCGGCAGCGAGCATCTGGGCGAGCTGATCGACGGTCTGCTGCAACTGTCGCGCAGCGTGCGGGGCGAGGTGCGGCGCGACCGGATCGACCTGTCGGCGATGGCCACGCAGATGCTGAAGCAGCTGTCGCGCGACGAGCCCTCGCGCATCGTGTCCTGGCAGGTGCAAGGCGGGCTGACGGTGCGCGCCGACGCCCGCATGATCGAGATCGTGATGCGCAACCTGCTGGATAACGCCTGGAAATACACGGCGCGCACGACGGCGGCCCGTGTTCGCGTATTCGCCCGGGACGATGGGCCGCAGCGGATGTTCCATGTCGAGGACAACGGCATGGGGTTCGACATGGCGCACGCGGACAAGCTGTTCCAGCCGTTCCAGCGCCTGCACCGGCAGGACGAGTTTCCAGGCATCGGGATCGGGTTGGCGACCGTGCAGCGCATCGTGAATCGGCACGGAGGTCAGATCCACGGCCACTCGGCCCCTGGCCAGGGTGCCGATTTTTCCTTCTCGCTGCCTTTCTCGGGCGACGACTACGCGGGAGCCATTCATGAAAGCCAAGACGTTGCTGCTGGTCGAGGACAATCAGCAGGACGAGCTGCTGACGTTGCGCGCGTTGCGGAAGGTCAATCTGGCCAATCAGGTTGAGGTCGTGCGCGACGGTCAGCAGGCGCTCGACTACCTGTTCGGCGAAGGTGAATTCGCCGGTCGCACCAACGACGCGGCCACGGCGGTCGTGCTGCTGGACATCAATCTGCCGCGCGTGGGCGGGCTCGACGTACTGACCCGGATCCGCGCCCACGAGCGCACCCGGCTGGTGCCGGTCGTCATGCTGACCTCCTCAGACGAGGAGCGCGACCGGCTTCGAAGCTACCAGGGTGGCTGCAACAGCTTCGTGCGCAAGCCCCTGGACTTCAACGAGTTCGCGCAGACGGTGGCGCGGCTGGGCATTTACTGGGTGGTGACCAACGAACCGGTGTGACGGGGAGCGCGAGTGGCGGCAGCGCTGAAGGGCCTGGTGGTCGACCTGTTGAAGCCGGGTGTCCTGGATGTCGTGCTGAAGGACCGGCTGGCCCGCCTGGTGCCCGCGATTGCCCGCATTGAGCACCTGGCCCACCACGATCCTCTGACCGACCTGCCGAACCGCACGCTGCTGGCCGACCGCATGCGGCAGGCGATCGCCCAGGCGCAGCGTGCCGAGCGGCGGGTGGCGGTGCTGTTCGTGGACCTGGATCATTTCAAGCACATCAACGATTCGCTCGGCCACGCGGTCGGCGATCACGTCCTGATCGAGGTGTCGCGGCGCATCGTGGCCAACGTGCGCGCCAGCGATACGGTCGCGCGCCTGAGCGGCGACGAGTTCGTCGTTCTGCTGCCGGAGCCTGGCGGCATCGAGGGCGTGGTGCGCGTGGTGGCGGGGCTCACATCGGCCATTGCCGAGCCGCTGCAGATCGACGCCAACCGGATCCGGATGTCGGCGAGCATCGGCGTGAGCCTGTTTCCGAAAGATGGCAGCGACGGCTCGACGCTGCTGACGAACGCCGACCTCGCCATGTATCACGCGAAGGCGGCCGGCCGCTCGACATACCGGTTCTTTTCTCCGGAAATGGATGCGCAGGCACGCGCCCGGCTTCGCACCGAAACGGAGCTGCGCGAAGCGCTCGTGCGCAGCGAACTGCTCGTTTTCTACCAGCCCCAGGTCGACAGCCGTACAGGACAGACCATCGGCCACGAGGCGCTGTTGCGCTGGAGCCACCCACGCCGGGGACTGCTCTGCCCCGATGCGTTCCTGGGCGTGGCGGAAGAAACCGGGCTGATCGTGCCGATCGGGCAATGCGTGCTGCGGCAGGCCTGCGCGCAGTGCAGCACGTGGCGCGCGCGGGGGTATCGCGGCTCCATCTCGGTGAACCTCTCGGCCCGTCAGTTCGGTCAGGATGATCTTCTGGACAACGTGAAGAAAGCGCTCGACGATGCGCGCCTGCCGGGGAACTTTCTGGTGCTGGAGCTGACTGAAAGCCTTCTGGTGGAGCCGACCGGAGCCTCGATGAAGCTGCTGCACGATCTGCGGAGCCTGGGCGTTCGGATCGCTGTCGACGATTTCGGCTCGGGCTACTCGTCGCTGAGTTACCTGAAGCGCTGCCCGATCAATTCGCTGAAGATCGCGCAGCCGTTCGTCGAGGACATCGGGGTGGAGCCTGAGGACCGTGCCATCGCGCGGGCGATCGTGTCGCTGGCGCGTGCGATGCATCTGCAGACGTTGGCCGAAGGCGTCGAACAGGCCGGGCAGGTCCAGGCCCTGCGCGACATCGGCGTCGACTCGCTGCAGGGTTACTATTTCGGGCGAGCCGTCCCCGCCGCCGAGTTGCGCCTTTCGTGCGAGTCCGACCCCGCGTCCTGATCGCCGAACCCATGGACCCTGGCCCTCTGAACGTGCTGTGCATCGAGGACACCGTGTCCGATTTCCTGCTGATCGAGCGCACGCTCAAGCTGGCCGGCCTGCTCGGCGAGTGCGAGCGGGTCGACAACAGCGAGGCGCTGACCAGCGCGCTGGGGCAGAAGCGCTGGGACCTGGTCCTTTCGGATTACGCGGTGCCGGGGATGTATTTCACGGATACGCTCAGGCGTTTCCTGCACCACTATCCGGACCTGCCGCTGATCCTGGTTTCCGGGACGATCGGGGAGGTCAAGGCCTCGGTGATGGTCGAGGTCGGGGCCTGGGATTATGTTCCCAAGAACCGGTTGCGACGGCTGGTTCCGGCCATCAAGCGCGCACTGCAGCGCGCAGCGGTGCAGGCCGCGCGGCGTGCGCCGGCGCTGGAAGTGACGATCAGTCCATCAGGCGAACCGCGCCCTCGTTGATTGCATCGGCGATCCGGTGCGCCTGGTCGGCGTCGACCACGCCCAGCGTCAGGCGCCGCTGCGGCGTCGAATCGACCCGCAGCACCACGCCGTAGGAGGAACTGCCGTCCGGCAAAAGGCGCTCCTCGACCAGCGCCAGCACGCCGGGTGATTCCCGCCCGGCCTCCGGCTCCACCGCGTCCGACCCGATGTCCCAGGCGCTGCCGTCCGACGGCGCTCCCCGGAAACTGTCGTGGTACTCGTCGGCGGTCCATTCCCACACGTTGCCGTGCGCGTCGTAGACGCCCCAGGTGTTGGGCGGATAGGTTTTCACCGGCACGGGGCGCCCCACCTGGCGGTTGTAGTTCGCCTGCTCGGGCGTGATCGCATCGCCGGTGCAAAACTCGGTCGTGGTGCCCGCCCGCCCGGCGTACTCGCGCTGCGCTTCGGTGGGCAGGCCCAGGTGCGTGCCCGGCAGTCGCGCGCTGACGCGCCGGCAGAACTCCTGCGCCTCCAGCCATGTGACCGATTCGACCGGGCACTGCGGATCGCCGGCGGCAAAATGGCTCGGATCCTCGCCCATCACCTCGCGGTACAGCGCGCGCGTGGTCTCGTGCTCCGCGATCCAGAAGCCGCGATCGAACATGACCCGGTGCTCGGGAGCCTCGTTGCGGCACGACCAGACATCGCAGCGATCGGAGCCCATGTGAAACGTGCCCGGTCCGATCCAGCGAAAGCGCAGCGACTGCGGCCCGATCCGCAGGTCGGCGAATGGACCGTACTCGTCCTGCCCGAGATCGGAAAACGGCGACCCGGCGCCATCGCCCGCTTCAACCAGCGCGACCCGGAAGCCCGTGTCGTCGCGCCGCGCGCCGGCGTTGTCGGCGTCGCGGCTGGTCGATCGCAACTCGCGTTCGTAGGTGCTCCAGCTGCCGCCACGCACCACGCGCCGGATCTGCGACGGATCGAGCGGCGGCGTCATTCGCGGTGCCCCGTTTCTAGCGCGCAGCCGGATCCGGCTCGGGGCTCGCGGTCGGCCCCTGTGGTACCTGCGGCGTGATCTGCTGCCAGCCGCCCGGGCATTGCGACACGTAGGGGTAGTAGGCGTTGGACTGGGGGCAAAAGTACCAGTAGCTGGGTGGCGCCGGCATGCGCACGCTCGGCTGCGAGTAGACCGGGTCGGCCACCACCACCGGCGGATAGGCGTAGTACGGCGGGTAGTAATACGGATACGGCGCCCCCCACCAGAATGGGCCGGGCCCGACGTAGACACCCACGGTACCGTGCCAGTGTGCGCTCGCCGTGCCGGAGGCGATCCCGCACCCGGCTGCCACGGCGGCCACCAGAACAGTCTTCAGCACGCGGTTCATACAGACCTCCTTAATCGTCGCCTAATCGTCGCTTCACTTGTTCCTAACTCCGGACGGTTAATTTTCGCACGTGTGATCGATGGCGCGACGGCCTCAATTGTCAGCGCATGTAGGGAGCGTAACCAGATGCTACCGGCTCGAACGTGCCGCGCTGGCGCTGCGCCGATCTGTCCGGATATGTAAACAGGAGAACTCGCAATGAAAGTGAACTTCAGCCCGCTGCGCGCGTTGCCGGCCGCCGCGCTGATCGTGTGCATACTGCTCGCCGGCCTGGCCGCGCATTCGCCCAGTCGTGCCGGCATCCTCGATTTCCTGAGCCAGAAAGGGGCGCCGACTGCGCAAGCTGCCGATGCGCCCAAGCCCGTCGAGCAAGGCGCCGGGAGCAGTCCGGCGCCGGTGCTGGCGCCGGGGCAGGCGCCGAACTACCGCGCGATTGTGCGCCAATGGGGCCCGGCCGTGGTCGGCGTCCAGACCGAAGGCACCCGCAAGATCGGGCTCGACAATTCGTCCGTTCCCGACTGGGGCGACGACCCGTTCTTCCAGTTTTTCCGTGGTCTTCCGGGCGGCTTCCCGTTCCGGGCGCCGCATTCGGGCGAACAGCCGTTCCACGGTCAGGGTTCCGGTTTCATCATCAGCAACGACGGGCTGATCCTGACCAACGCGCACGTGGTGCGTGACGCGCAGGAAGTCACGGTGAAGCTGGCCGACCGCCGTGAGCTCAAGGCGAAGGTGCTGGGGGCGGACCCCTCGACCGATATCGCCGTGCTGCGCGTGAGCACCACGGGGCTTGCGACGGTGAAGATCGGCGACCCGAAAGCGCTGCAGGTCGGCGACTACGTGCTGGCGATCGGCGCGCCGTTCGGCTTCGACCAGAGCGCCACGGCCGGCATCGTCAGCGCCAAGGGCCGCTCGCTGCCGGGAGATGCTTATGTTCCGTTCATCCAGACCGATGCGGCCGTGAACCCGGGCAACTCCGGCGGGCCGCTGTTCGACGCGGCCGGCAACGTGGTCGGCATCAACGCGCAGATCTATTCGCAGACCGGCGGCTACCAGGGCCTGGCGTTCGCGATCCCGATCGACGTGGCGCTGCATGCCAAGGACCAGATCGTCGCCACCGGGCACGCCAGCCATGCTCGGCTTGGCGTGATGGTGCAGGACCTGAACCAGGCGCTGGCCGAGTCCTTCGGTTTGACCCGGCCCGATGGTGCGCTGGTTGCCAACGTCGATCCGGACAGCCCCGCCGCCGAGGCCGGACTGAAGCCGGGCGACGTGATCACGCAGGTCAACGGCAAGCCGATCGAACGGGCCGGAGACCTGTCCAACCGGATCGGGATGGATGCGCCCGGCAACCGCGTGACGCTGAAGGTGTGGCGCGAGCGGTCGGAACGGGAACTCGGGGTGAAGCTGGCCCAGGCCGACTCGAAGTCGCTGCAGGCGGCCGACGCGGGCGGCGACGCGCATGGCCAGCTGGGACTGGCGATGCGTCCGATGACGCGCCAGGAGCGGACCGAACGGTCGTTGGACCACGGTTTGATCGTCGAGGAAGTCAGCGGGCCGGCGGCGCGAGCCGGCATCCAACCCGGCGACGTGGTGCTTGGAATCGACGGGCAGGCGGCCAACTCGGTGGACCAGGTGCGCAGCGTGGTGCGCGGGCACCCGAAGTCGGTCGCGCTGCTGGTCGAGCGCGACGGGCAGAAGATCTTCATTCCGGTGAAACTGGGCTGATGCGGCAGTCAGCAGCCGGCCATGGGGGGGTCGGCGGTGATCGACCGGCACACCGGCGGCTGATCCCCATTCCACGGGCAGGAGCAGGGTAAGCTCGACCCTGCGCCTGCCCTTGCGTTGCGGCGCTTTCGGGAAGGCTGCAACCGCGATGGCCGATTCCATCGAGCACCTGGGCGCGCTGCTGCTGGTGGCCGCGGTGGTGGCGATGCTGACGCGCAAGCTGCGCGTCCCGTACAGCGTGGGTCTGGTCGCTACGGGCATGGTGCTGGCGACGTTCTCGCTGGATCTGCATGTCGACCTGACCCGCGACCTGATCTTCTCCACGCTGCTGCCACCGCTGATCTTCGAGGCGGCGCTGGTGCTGCGCTGGGATGAGCTTCGGCGCGATCTGGTGCTGATCGTGGCGCTGGCGGTCGTCGGCCTGGTGCTGGCGGCGGCCGTCGCCGCGCTCGGGATGCATTGGCTGGCGGGCTGGAGCTGGGTGGCCGCCTTGCTGTTCGGCGTGCTGATCGCGGCCACCGACCCGGTGTCGGTGATTGCGCTGTTCAGGGAGGCCGGGTCGACCGGACGCCTGCGGATCCTGGTCGAGGGCGAAAGCCTGTTCAACGACGGCACCGCGGCGGTCCTGTTCGCGGTCGGGGCGGCGGTCGCGGCCGGGCAGGCAATGACGCCGGGGCTGCTCGCATGGTGGCTGCTGAAGTCCGTGGGTGGGGGACTGGCCTGCGGGGCGCTGGTGGCCGGCGCGATCCTGCTGCTGGCGAACCGCACCGACGATCACCTGGTCAAGTTGACGTTCACGACGATCGCCGCCTACGGATCGTTCCTGCTGGCGGAGCATTTCAACGGGTCGGGCGTGCTGGCGACCCTGTGCGCGGGGATGATGATCGGCAACCTCGGCCGCGTGTGCGCCCATGCACCGCGCGAACGCGAGGCGATTGCGGAATTCTGGGGATTCGCGGCCTTCGTGGCCAATTCGCTGATCTTCCTGCTGATCGGCGTGCACGAGGAACAGCAGGACTTCCACCTGGTGTGGAAGGCTGCCGTGCTCGCGATCGCACTGGTGATGCTGGGGCGGGCGGCGGCGATCTACCCGGTGTGCGGACTGTTCGCCCGCGGCGCGACCCGGGTGAGCCTGCGCCATCAGCACCTGCTGGTCTGGGGCGGGCTGCGCGGGGCGCTGGCCCTGGCGCTGGCGCTGAGCCTGCCGCCCGGCATGCCGGACCGCGAAGCGGTGACCACGGTCGCGTTCGCGGTGGTCGCGTTCTCGATCTTCGCGCAGGGCCTGTCGATCGGCCCGCTGCTGCGCCGGCTGGACCGGGTTCCAGAACGTTCAGGGTGACAGCCCGCGCGTGCCCGAGCGCCGCGCCGTATCCAGGCCTCGCACGTTGCGCAGCACCGACCCCGACAGGTCGGCGCCGCTCAAGTCGGCGCCGCTGAAGTCGGTGTCGATGAACTTCGATTCCCGCAGGTCGGCCCCCGTCAGATCGGCCTGCACGAGCGAGGTTCCGCTGAAATCGCCGCCGAATATCCGCGCGGCCCGCAAATTGGCGTGAGCCAGCGACGAAAAGCTGAAGTCGGCGCGCGACAGGTCGGCTCCGTGCAGATCGGCTCCGCCCAGGTCGGCCGAGCTGATCACCGCGTGCATCAGTCCCATCGACTGGTTCTTCATGTCGGCCGCGCCGTCCAGCCCGGCCAGGATCGCTTCGCGCAGGTCGGCATGCTTCAGGTCGCCGATGAAGCGGGCCCCCGTCAGATCGGCGCCGCGCAGGTCGGCACCGGCGAGCTGCATCGAGAACATCACGGCGCCGCGCAGATCGGCCTTGCGCAGGTTGGCCCGCTCGCCGAAGCTGACCGTCAGGTTGCAGCCGGACAGATTGGCGCCGGACAGGTTGGCGCCGTTCAACACGGCGGCGGTCAGATTGGCGTGTTTGAAGTCCACGCCCGCCAGGTCCAGGTCCGACAGGTTCTTCGAGCTCAAATCGGCCGGGGAGTGCGGCGTGGCGGCGGCCAGCCGCGCCAGGACCTGGCTGCGATCGAGGCGATCGTAGCCCGAGAAATCCCCCATCGAGGCCGTCTGCGCACGCGTCAGCGCGCACGCCAGGCCGGCGGCCGCCCACGCGATGCGTGCTGTACGGCGCAAACCCCGTTCCGTCATCGTTACCCGGTCCAGCAAAGTCCTGCCGCCTTACGTTACACGCAGGGGTGGCCGCTGTCCTGGTGCTGCGTCGGCGCCGGGGACAGACCCACCCGTACCGCCACCGCGAGCTCGTGCTCACCGCCGCCGCGGATCACGCCGCGCAACGGCGCCACGTCGCTGTAGTCGCGCCCGATCGCGACCGTCACGTGGCGTTGCCGCGGGATCGCGTCGTTGGTCGCATCCAGGTCGACCCACCCGAGCCGCGGGCAGAACACCGAGGCCCAGGCGTGCGAGGCGTCCGCCCCGATCGGGCGCGGGCGGCCCGGCGCGCCGGCGCTCACCAGGTAGCCGCTCACGTAGCGGGCCGACAGGCCGACCGAACGCAGGCAGCCGATCAACACGTGCGTGAAATCCTGGCACACGCCGGTGCGGGCCCGGAACGCCTCCAGCAGCGGGGTCGAAATCTCGGTGCTGGCGGGACGGTACCGGAAATCGGCATGCACCCGATGCATCAGTTCGATCGCGGCCTGCATCAGCGGGCGGCCGGCCGGAAAGCTGGCGCGCGCGTATTCGGCGAGCTCCCGGTGGCGCGGAACGAAGGGAGAGGGGAATACGAATTCGGACGCCGGTACGTACGGCATCTTCGCTCGATAGTGCAGGGAATCGCGCACCGTCTCCCAGTCGGGACTGGCGGCAGCATCCAGCCGCGGGAAGCGGTCGAGCACGCGCACCCGGCTGTCCGCCTCCACGCGCAGCAGCTCGTGCGGAGCGTAGATCGAGAAATAGGAGCGTACGTTGCCGAACGAGTCGGTGCCGCTGCGCAGTTCGCTGGGTACCGGATCGATTCTCAGGTCGCACCGATCCACGATCTGGTGGTCGCTGCCGCGCGGGGTCAGGTGGGCCACATGATGGGCCAGTTCCACGCGGGTGGAGTAGCGATACTCGGTGACGTGCGAGACCGAAAGCGTCGCGTGGTTCATCGTCGCATCAGGCGATCATCGAGCGAAGCGGCGCCCCCGCATGCGCGAAATAGTGCAACCCGATCCAGTCGGACAGCTCGAAAGCCCAGCCCCGCAGCTGCGCCGCCAATCCCACCACGCCGACCCATCGCCCGTCGGCGCTGCGCTCGCGCAGATCCGCCAGCGACAGGCCCAGCGACCCTTCCAGCAGGCGGTTGCCGGCCGGTGCGGGAACGTGCGCAGCCCAGGCGGCCAGGGCGGCGATCTCGCGCGCCAGCACCTGGACCGTGCAGGCGGCCGAGCGGGGATTGGAGGCGTCCAGCACCAGCAGATCGATCAGGGCGTCGGCGTCCTGGCGTCCCGGATAGCGCGACCGGTAGGTGATCGTGCTGTCGAACAGCGCCAGCACCAGGTCGAACCCTGCCTGCAGGCCGACCGCGTCGGCTTCGAAGAACGCGATCAGCGCGGAGCTGGTCGCGGCCAGCCGCTCGATCTGGCGCCCGATCGTCAGAAGCCGCCAACCGTCGTCGCGCGTCATCCCGTCGGCCTGGGCGCCGGTGATCGCGCGAATGCCGGTGCTCACGGCCGCCAGCGGAGGCAGCACATCCTCGTCGGTGCGCGTCGGGTCGCCATGCGGCAGCGACTTGGAGAAGTCGCGGGCAGTGCGGTCGATCAGCTGCCAGTGCTCCAGCGCGAGGCGGTCGCGCAGCTCGGCCGCATTGCGAACCAGCGCGGCCAGATCGAAGGCCAGGCTGGTCCCCTCGGTGCGATCGGTCAGCGCCGCCAGCAGCGTGCGCTCGAACACGCGCGGGCTGGTGGTCGGCGAGGGTACCCCGCCAGGGACCAGCCCCAGCGCGACGCACAGGCGTCCGATCGCGTGCAGCACCGGGGCCGACAGCGGCTCGTCGCCGTGCAGCGCGGACAGCACGTGCTGGACCGCGCGAACCGCGTTGTCGGCCCGTTCGGTGTAGCGGCCCATCCAGAACAGGCTCTCGGCGGCCCGGCTGGTAACGACGCGCCGCCGGCCCACCTCGTCGTGCCGCGACCTGCGGTCCAGCAGCGTATCGCGGTCGACTGGGCCGCCGGTGATCACCCAGGTGTCGGCGCTGCTGCCCCCGCGTTGCATCGAAACGTCCTTCTGGCGTTCGCCGATGCGGGTCAAGCCCCCCGGCAACGCGTGCCAGCCGCCGCCGGCCTCCGCCACCGCGTAGGTCCGGATCACCGCCACACGCGGCGCCAGCGCCGCTGCCCGCCAGGTCGGCGTCTGCGAGAACGGCAGATAGGACTGCACCGTGTACAGCTCGGGATCGGCGTCCATGTGCTCGCGCACTTCCGACAGGTTCACCGGCAGGCCCTCGGCATCGGCCGGCGGCTCCGGGATCGCTCCCGGATAGCTGGCGCGGATCAGCGCCCGATCCAGGTGTTCCAGCGCGTCCTGGCGCGCCGCCTCCTCGCCGCACCACCAGGTGTTGCGGGCCGGCAGCAGCAGTTCGGCTCCGAGCAGGTGACGCGCGATCGCCGGCAGGAACCCGTGCACGGCGTGCGACTCGAGGAATCCGGAGCCGATCGCGTTGGACACCAGCACCTCCCCGGCGCGCACCGCCTGCAGCAGTCCGGGCACACCCAGCGTGGAGTCCGTCCGCAGCTCCAGCGGATCGCACCAGGCGTCGTCCAGGCGCCGCAAGACGCCGTGAACGCGCTCCAGCCCGTGCAGCGTGCGCAGGTACAGCCGCTCGTTGCGCACCGTCAGGTCGCTGCCTTCCACCAGCGGAATTCCGAGATAGCGGGCCAGGTAGGACTGCTCGAAGTACGTTTCGTTGTAGGGACCGGGAGTGAGCAGCACGATGCGCGGGGGCTCGCCGGGGTCGCGCGGCGCCCAGCGGTTCAGCGTATCCAGCAGGCGCCGGAAACTGGATGCCAGCCGCTGAACGTGCATGGCCCGGAACGCGTCCGCGAACAGCCGCGACACGAGGATGCGGTTTTGCAGCGCATAACCGAGGCCCGATGGCGCCTGCGTGCGCTGCCCGACCACCCACCAGCGCCCGTCGGGAGCGCGCGCCAGGTCGAACCCGACGATGTGGAGGAACCGTCCGCCCACCGGTTCGATCCCGTGCAGCGGCCGCAGGTAGCCCGGGTTGCCGAACACCAGCGCCGGCGGCAGCAGGCCTTCCTTCAGCAGGCGCTGCCTGCCGTAGACGTCGCGCAGGATGGCCGACAGCAGGTCCGCGCGCTGCACGATGCCCTGTTCGATCAGGGCCCACTCGTCGCGCGGAACGATGAAAGGCAGCAGGTTCAGCGACCAGCGGTTGGCCGGGCCGTGCGGGTCGTTGTAGACGTTGTAGGTGATCCCGTCCTCGCGCACCTGGCGGGCCAGCAGGGCGGCGCGCCGGTCGAAGTCGGCGATCGCCGCCGGCCCCACCTGCTCGAAGAAATCCTTCCAGACCGGACGCAGCGCGCCCTGCGGATCGCGCAGCTCGTCGAAATGCCCGGGCGTGATCGGTGCGGCCAGGAGCGCCAGGGCGGTGGCCGGGTCGGGGACCTTTTCGGGCGTCGGGTCGGCCTGGGTCACGGGCTGCTCAGCGGCACATCGGGACGGCGCAGATCCAGAGTGAACGGATATTCGAGGCTCGGCCGCCGCAGCGCGACCTTCACCTCCCCCGAAGTGTGCGCGATGCGCTCGAAACGCGCCAGACGGCGGCTTTCGGCTTCGAAGGCATTGACCGGGAACACGTCGTAGTTGCGCCCGCCCGGATGGGCCACGTGGTAGCGGCAGCCGCCCAGCGAGCGCTGCATCCAGGTGTCGACGATGTCGAACGTCAGCGGCGCGTGAACCCCGATGGTCGGATGCAGGCACGTGGCCGGCTGCCAGGCCCGGTAGCGGATCGCCGCCACGAACTCGCCCACCCGCCCGGTCGGCTGCAATGGCGCGACGCGTCCGTTCACGGTGATCGCATGACGGCTGTCGTTCAACCCGCTCACGTGCAATTCGATCTTCTCGACCGAGGAGTCCACGTAGCGCACGGTCGCCCCGGCGGCGGGCTGCTCGCCCAGCACATGCCAGGGTTCCAGGGCCCCGCGCACGGTCAGGTGGATTCCCCGCGCGACGACTTCGCCATAGCGTGGGAAGCGGAACTCGAAATGAGGCGCATACCAGGCCGGATCGAACGGGTAGCCGGCTCCGCGCAGCTCCTGCAGCACGTCCTCCAGGTCCATCATCACGAACGTCGGCAGCGTGAAGCGGTCGTGCAGCCCGGTGCCCCAGCGGGTCAGCCGCGCGGTGTAAGGCCGGCTCCAGAAGCGCGACACCAGCGCCCGCAGCATCAGTTGCTGCACCAGGCTCATGCGGGCGTGCGGCGGCATCTCGAAGGCGCGCAGCTCGAGCAGCCCCAGGCGCCCGGTCGGCCCGTCGGGCGAGTACAACTTGTCGATGCAGAACTCGGCGCGGTGCGTGTTGCCGGTCACGTCCACCAGCAGGTCGCGAAACAGCCGATCCACCAGCCACGGCGCGGCGTCGCCGTCCAGTGCGCTGCGCCGGCGCAGTTCCTCGAGCGCGATTTCCAGTTCGTAGAGCAGTTCGTCGCGCGCCTCGTCCACGCGCGGCGCCTGGCTGGTAGGTCCGATGAACAAGGTCGAGAACAGATACGACAGCGAGGGGTGGTTGTGCCAGTAGCTGACCAGGCTCGCCAGCAGGTCCGGGCGCCGCAGCATCGGGCTGTCGGCTGCGCAGGGCCCGCCCAGCACGAAGTGGTTGCCGCCGCCGGTGCCCGTGTGCCGTCCGTCCAGCATGAATTTCTCGGGCGACAGGCGCGACAGCCGGGCCGCCTCGTACAGGAATTCGGTCTGGTCGACCAGTTCCCCCCAGCTGGCGGCCGGCTGGACATTCACCTCGACCACGCCGGGATCGGGCGTGATCGACAGGTGGCGCAGGCGCGCGTCGCGTGGCGGCGGGTAACCCTCCAGCACCACCGCGATGCCGAGGCCCGCGGCCGTGGCCTCCACCGAGGCGAGCAGCGCCAGGTAGTCTTCCACATAAGTCAGCGGAGGCAGGAAAACGTACAGATTGCCGTCGCGCGGTTCCACGCACAGCACGGTGCGCGTGATCCACGAGGCCGATTCGAACGGCTCGGGAGCGGTCGCGGGCGCATCGCCGGCCGACTTCGCCAAGGCTTCGCCGGCCAGGCCGGGCCCAGGCGGAAGCTGCTGGCGCAGCGTCGATGCCGTGGGCAGGGCGGGACGCGGGGCGAAGGGATCGACTTCGAGCACGCGCGGCATGTCGGCCTCGGCGGCCCATGGCAGCGAGTCCAGCGGCAGCCGGTAGCCCATCGGCGAATCCCCGGGCAGCAGGTACATCCGCTCATCGCGCAGAAACCACGCCCCGCTGACCCAGACGGGCCCGCCGGAGGCGCTACGGCGGTCGCGCCGGATCGGAAGCGCGTAGCCCACCACCTGCGACAGTCCCTGCGAGAACACCCGGCGCAGGCGCGCGCGCTCCATTTCATCGTCCAGGCGCGAATCGAACGGATCCACGTTGGCCGGCAGGCGGCGCTCGCGCCACAGGTAGTACCAGACGTCCTCGTAGCCCGGGATCGCCAGCGCCGGGTCCACGCCGAGGCGCAGCGCCAGCGCGCGCAGGAAGCGTTGCGCATCGTCCGGCCCGCAGCGCCCGGGCGCGCGCTCGTCGGCGAACAGCGACGGGTCGCTCCAGCAGGGCTCGCCGTCGCTGCGCCAGAACACCGACAGCGCCCAGCGGGGCAGCTGTTCTCCGGGATACCACTTGCCCTGGCCGAAATGAAGAAAGCCGCCCGCCCCGTAGCGGTGCCGCAGCCGGTGCAGCAACTCGATCGCGTAGCCGCGCTTTTTCGGCCCGAGCGCGGCGGTGTTCCATTCCGCCGCGTCGCGGTCCTCGGTCGCAACGAAGGTCGGCTCTCCGCCCATCGTCAGACGCACGTCCAGCCGCCTCAGGTCGGCATCGACTTGCCGGCCCAGGTCATCGATCGCGCTCCACTGGCCCTCCGAGTAGGGCTTGGTGACCCGCGGCGATTCCAGGACCCGGTGCACCTGCATCGAATGGTCGAACTGGACCTCGCACTCTTCCACCTCGCCGCTCACCGGCGCCGCCGAGCCGGGCTCCGGCGTGCACGCCACCGGAATGTGGCCTTCGCCGGCCAGCAGCCCCGAGGTCGGATCCAGCCCGATCCAGCCGGCGCCCGGCAGGTACACCTCGCACCAGGCGTGCAGGTCCGTGAAATCGGCCGCCGCGCCCGACGGGCCGTCGAGCGCCGCCACATCGGGCTTGAGCTGGATCAGATAGCCCGACACGAAGCGCGCCGCCAGGCCCAGGTGCCGGAGGATCTGCACCAGCAGCCAGCCCGTATCGCGGCAGGATCCGCTTTCCTGCCGCAGCGTGTGGTCGGGCGCCTGGACCCCGGGCTCCATCCGGATCAGGTAGCGGATCGTCTGTTGCAGCTTCTGGTTCAGGTCGACCAGGAAATCGATGGTGCGGCGGGGCCGCTGGTCGATCTCGGCGATGAACCCGCGCAGCCGCGGCCCCGCCTCGCTGCGCGCCAGGTAGGGCAGCAGATCGTGTTCGAGCTGCTCCTCGTACCGGAACGGAAACTTCTCCGCGGCCGGTTCGAGAAAGAAATCGAACGGGTTGTACACCGACATCTCGGCGACCAGGTCGACCTTCAACAGCAGCTCGTCGGTCCGGTCCGGAAACACCAGCCGCGCCAGGTAGTTCGAGAACGGATCCTGCTGCCAGTTGATGAAGTGGCTTTGCGGGGCGACGTTCAGCGAGTACGAAAGGATGGGCGTGCGGCAGTGCGGTGCCGGACGCAAACGGACGACCTGGGGTGACAGGCTGACGCGCCGGTCGTATTGGTATCGGGTGACGTGCGTCAGCGCGACGTGGATCGACATCGATCGGCCGGTCCGGAGTCAGGAATGCTGTGCAACCAGCTGGATCGGCAGCGTGCCGGGATCCTGGTCGGTGTCCAGACCCGCGGGCAGCGGCGCGCGCACCGGCGTGCAGGGCGCCGTCTCCAGGCGCGCGACCAGGGGCAGGGCCGGTGCATCGCGCCAGGCGGGATCGGGAATCTCGGAGAACACCTGGCGCAGCCGCGCGCCCCAGGTGTTGTGGATCATCTGCATGTATTCGTTGTGCTGGTCGATCTGGACGAACTTCGTGACCCGCAGCCGGCCGGCTTCGTAGACCAGCAGGTCCAGCGGCAGACCCACCGAGATGTTCGAGCGCAGCGTGGAGTCCATCGAGATCAGCGCGCACTTGGCCGCCTCGTCCAGGCCGGTGGAAGGCGACAGCACCCGGTCGATGATCGGCTTGCCGTACTTGGCCTCGCCGATCTGGAAATAGGCGTTCTCGTCGGTGGCCTCGATGAAGTTGCCGGCCGCATACACCTGGAACAGGCGCACCGTCTCGCCGCGGACCTGCCCGCCGAAGATGAAACTGCAGTTAAATTCGATGCCGGCCTGCTTCAGGGCGGCGGCGTCGCGGGCGTGAACCTCGCGAACCGCGTCGCCGACCACCCGCACCGCTTCCAGCAGTCCGCCCGCGTTCCACAACGAGCTCTGGCCCGGCGCCTGCCGCTCGCACACGATCTGCTGCACGGCCTGCGTGATCGCCAGGTTGCCGGCGGCCAGCAACACCATCAGCCGTTCGCCCGGATGCTCGAACACCGTCATCTTGCGGAACGTCGAGACCTGGTCGACCCCGGCGTTGGTCCGCGAATCCGACAGGAACACGAGGCCGTCGTTCAGGCGCATTCCAATGCAATAGGTCATCTGAAGCGTTTCTCCCAGCCCGGCGTCGTGGCGCGATCCTACAGGCTCGTTGCGATCGGGCTATGTTAAACGGGCGCCCTTGTGTCCAAGCCGTGGCGTGCGCCGGCTCCTTGGCGGGCCATCAGGGCACCAGGAAGTCCTGGCTGATGCGCCGGCCCAGGTCGTTGACCCGCAGCAGGAACGACGTCAGGAATACATGCAGCCCGGTATCCAGGATGTCGTCGATCCGGCCGTATTGCAGTTCGGCACACAGCAGGCCCGCGCGCCGCAGGGTTTCATCGGATTGCTGGTTGCGGACCTGCTCGAGGTTGGTGCATACCTCGGTGATCGACGCCAGCATCGAGCGCGGCAGATCGCCCCGCAGCACCAGCAGCTCGGCCACTCTCGCCGGAGTGACCACGTCGCGATAGACCTTGCGGTAGATCTCGAAGGCCGATACCGACCGCAGCACGGCGGCCCAGTAGTAGAAGTCCAGGTAGGGCTCCTCGGTCGTCTCCCGCACCGCGCGCCGCGCGCCGTTGGTCGGCGCGACGCCGTGAAACTTGACGTCCAGGATGCGCGCCGTGTTGTCGGCGCGCTCCAGGAAGGTTCCGAGCCGGATGAAGCACAGCGCCTCGTCCCGCAGCATGGTGCCGATCGTCACGCCGCGCGACAGGTGCGAGCGGAACTTGACCCACTCGAAGAACTCGTGAGGATCGCGCTCCAGCAGCTGGCCCTTCAGGTGCTGTTGCAGCTGGAGCCAGGTGTCGTTGTGCGTTTCCCATGCCTCGGTCGTCAAGGCCCCGCGCACCGCCCGCGCGTTCTCCCGCGCGGCCTGCAGGCAGCAGTAGATCGAGGACCGGTTGTCCGGGTCGCGCACCATGAAATCGATCACGTCGCGGCCCGTCAGCGCCGCGTGGCGGGCATCGAAGGACGGCTCCAGCTCGGAGATGCCCAGCATGGCGCGCCAGCCGCGCTCGGAGGCCTCGCCCGAAATCGGCAGCAGCGAAGTCGTGACGTTGACGTCGAGCATGCGCGCGGTGTTCTCGGCCCGCTCGACGTAGCGGGCCATCCAGAACAGGTGATCGGCGGTGCGGCTCAGCATGGCATCAGCCCGCCACCCAGGTGTCCTTGGTGCCGCCGCCTTGCGAGGAGTTGACCACCAGCGATCCCTCGCGCAGCGCGACCCGGGTCAGCCCGCCCGGCACCATCGAGATGTCCTGGCCCGACAGCACGAATGGCCGCAGATCGATGTGACGCGGCGCCAGGCCCGATTCCACGTAGGTAGGGCAGGTCGACAGAGCCAGCGTGGGCTGCGCGATGTAGTTGTCGGGGTTGCTCTTCAGGCGGCCCCGGAAGTCGTCCAGCTCGGCGCGGGTGGCGCACGGCCCGATCAGCATGCCGTAGCCGCCGGCGTTGTGGACCTCCTTGACGACCAGCTGCGCCAGGTTCTCCAGCGTGTAGCCCAGTTCGTCGCGGTTGCGGCACTTGTAGGTCGGCACGTTGGCCAGCAGCGGCTTTTCCCCCAGGTAGAACTCGATCATGTCCGGCACGTAGGGGTAAATCGACTTGTCGTCGGCCACGCCGGTGCCGATCGCGTTGGCGAGCGTGACGCGCCCGGCCCGGTACACGTCCAGCAGCCCGGTCACCCCGAGCGCGGAGTCGCTGCGGAACACCTTCGGATCGAGGAAATCGTCGTCGATTCGGCGGTAGATCACGTCCACGCGCATCGGACCCCGCGTGGTCCGCATGTACACGCCGGCGTCCTGCACGAACAGGTCCTTGCCCTCGACCAGCTCGATGCCCATCTGCTGGGCCAGGAAGGCGTGCTCGAAATACGCCGAGTTGTACATGCCGGGCGTCAGCAGCACCACGGTCGGATCGTCGACGCCCACCGGTGCCACCGAGCGCAGGTTCTCCAGCAGCAGGTCGGGGTAATGCTCGACCGGCGCCACCCGGTTGCAGGCGAACAGGTCCGGGAACAGCCGCATCATCATGCGGCGGTTCTCCAGCATGTACGACACGCCGCTGGGCACCCGCAGGTTGTCCTCCAGCACGTAGTAGCCGCCGCCATCGGCCCGCACGATGTCGACGCCCGCGATGTGCGCGTAGATGTGGCCGGGCACGTCGACCCCCTTCATCTGCGGACGGTACTGCGAATTGCCGAAAACCGGCTCGGCCGGGATGCGGCCCGCCCGCACGATTTCCCCTTCGTGGTAGACGTCGCGCAAGAACAGGTTCAGCGCCTTCACGCGCTGGCGCAGGCCCGCCTCGAGCTGGCGCCATTCGGGCGCCGGGATGATGCGCGGAACCACGTCGAACGGGATCAGGCGCTCGGTGCCAGCGCTCTCGCCGTACACGGCGAACGTGATCCCGACGCGCCGGAACACCAGGTCGGCCTCGGCGCGCTTGAGGCGCATCAGGTCGTCGCTCTGGCGCGAAAGCCAGGAATCGAATTCCCGGTAGTGGGCCCGCACGTGACCTTCCGCCGCATACATCTCGTTGAAGCTTGCGTTCGGCATCGGCTTTCGGAGCCCAGGCAGGATCGATCAATCGGTCATGCAAATTCCACGCCTGGCGGACGGGCAACGCAAGAGGCGCGAATCAGCCCGCTTGATGCACGACAATGGACCTGCCGCACCCGGAGATGCACCGATACGGTGCGTCGTGGCACCCGATGCATCGGCGGTGACCGTCAGATCCGGATCCGCTGCACCCGCGAGGCGAACCAGACGCCGGCGGCCGCCACCGCTGCCAGCGCGCCGAATCCGATCCGGATCGCCTGGCCGAGCTGGGCCGAAGCGGTGGGCGTCAGGCCGTGCGGGTCGAAACGGCCGGCGCTGCCGGGAGCCAGCGCGAACACGAGAGCTCCGAACAGGGCCGTGCCCAGCGCGGCGCCGGTGTAGCGGGACAGCGAAATGGCCGAGGCGGCGGCGCCCAGGCGTTCACGACCGGCCAGCGTCTGGCTCAGGATCTGCGCGGTCGGCATCACGGTGCCGAAGCCCAGGCCGAACAACGCACCGAGCCCCGATGTCAGCTCGTCGCGTGGCGTCAGCGCGCACATCAGGATGAGCGCCGCGCAGGCGATCGACAGGCCGGCGATCGGCATCTCGGCGGGGCGCCCGGTCCGATTCACGATCCGGCCGGTCAGGAAGGACCCGACCACGATTCCGAGCATCACCGGCAGCAGCAGGGCTCCGGCGCGCCGGGCATTGGCGCCGTTGCCGATCTGCAGCAGCACCGGCAGAAAGAAGATCAGCGCGAACAGGCACGAGGCACCGGCGATCACGGTCAGGCACAGGTAACGGATCGAGCGGTCGCGCAGCAGCTCGATCGGCAGGAATGGATTGGAGCGGCGCAGCTCGCGCGCGATCAACGCGGTCCACAGCAGCAGGCTCCCTGCCGCCAGCGCCAGGCTGGTGCCGGAGGTCCAGGCGAAGCGGTAGCCGACGAAACTCGTCCAGACCAGGGTCGTCGTTACGGCGGCCGCGAAGGCCACCGCCCCCAGCGGGTCCGTCAGCATCGCCTGCGGATTGGCGATGCCGCGCGGCAGTCTCAAGACCCGCCAGCCCGCGATCGCGCACAGCGGCAGATTGATCAGGAAGAGCCAGCGCCAGCCGGCCTGATGAACGATCAGGCCGCCGATCAGCGGGCCGCCCACGTTGGCCAGCGTGAAGACGGTGGCGAAATAGGCCTGGAAGCGGAAGCGTTCGCGAGGCGGCACCAGCTCTCCGATCAGCGCCTGCGACATCACCATCAGCCCGCCGCCGCCCAGCCCCTGCAGCACGCGCGACGCCACCAGCATTCCGAGCGAGTCGGCCATGGCGCACGCGAGCGAGCCCACGCTGAAAAGCGCCAGTGCCGCGAGCAGGGTGTCGCGCCGTCCGACGCGGTCGCCCAGGCGGCCGTACAGCGGCACCGTGGCCGTCAGCGCGATCAGGTAGCCGACCGAGACCCAGGTGGTATCGCGCAGCGCGCCCAGTTCGGCCGCGATGGTCGGGGTGGCCGTGGCGAGCAGCGTCTGATCGGCCGCCGCCAGGAACATCGGCAGCATCACGGCCGAGAAGATCTGCAGGAAGCGGCCGACCGATACCCGCTCGCCCGCCGGCGCGGCCGGTTCCGGATCAGCGTGCGGAGCGGCTGTCAATTCGCGGTCGCTTCCCATCCGCCGCCCAGGGCCTGCATCAGCTGCACCGTGGCGGCGGCCCTGCGGCCGTCGATCGAAAGCGCGCTCTCGCGGCTGGTCAGCTCGGTGGTCTGGGCGGTGATCACGTTCAGATAGCTCACGGTGCCGCCTTTGTACTGGCTGATCGTCAACGCCAGCGACTCCTGCGCCGCCTTCACCGCAACCGCCTCGACCACGGCTTCCTGGGCCAGTATCCGCAGTGCGGCCAGGCTGTCCTCGACGTTTTGCAGCGCGGTCAGCACCGTCTTGCGGTAGGTGGCGGTGGCGGCGTCCCATCCGGCCACCGCCTGGTCGCGCGCGGCGGAACGCGCGCCCGCGTCGAACAGCTTCTCGGCCAGCGAGGGCCCCAGCGACCAGACGCGGAAAGGCACCGAGAACAGGGAGGCGGACGACGGAGCGGAGAAGCCGCCGTTGGCGGCCAGGCTCAGGGTCGGGAAGAAAGCGGCGGTTGCCACGCCGATCTGCGCGTTGGCAGCGGCGGCGCGCCGCTCGGCGGCGGCCACGTCCGGCCGCCGCTCCAACAGGGTGGACGGCAGCAGCGGCGGCACGTCGGGAAACTGCAGCTGGTAGGGGCGGGGGGCGATCGAAAAATCCGCCGGCGCCTTGCCGACCAGTATCGCGATCGAGTGCTCGAGCTGGGCGCGCGAAATCCGCACGTCGATCGCCTGCGCGCGGGTGGCCTCCAGCTGCGCCTGCGCCTGCGTGACATCGCTGCGCGCGGCCACGCCGGCGCGATAGCGGCTCTCGGTGAGCTGCAGCGATTTCTCGTACGCGTCCACGGCGTCGTCCAGCAGGCGCCGCTGCTCGTCGGCCACCCGCAGCGACAGGTAGTCGGCCACCAGCTGGCCTTGCAGGCTCAGCGTGGCGCCGGCCAGGTCCGCCTTGCTGGCCTTGGCCGACGCCTGCGCCTGCTCCAGGCTGCGCCGCAGTCCGCCCCACAGGTCGACCTCCCAGGAGGTGCCCAGCGTGACCGAATCGAAGGTGACCGGGTGGGCGCTGCGCGAGGCCGTGTTGCCGCTGGCGCCCTGGCTGCGGACCGCCGACGCGTTCAGATTGACGACCGGAAACAGGCCCGCGAAGGCCTGCCGGGCCAGCGCGTCGGCCGCGCGGTAGTTGGCCTCGGCCACGCGCACGTCCTCGTTGGCCTGGGCGACCTGTGTCGCGAGCGCGTCGAGCTCGCCGTCGTCGAAAACCTTCCACCACGCGGCCGGCATGCGGTCGTCGGAAGGTTGCGCCGGCTTCCAGTTCGCGTCTTCCTTGAAACCGGACGGCATCTGCACCGGCGGGCGCACGTAGTCCGGCCCGACCGCGCAACCGGCCAGCAGCAGCGCGGTCGCCATCGATGCAACCGGTACGAAGGCGGTCTTCATCGAGGCGGTCCCGGCTCGGCGGCGGCCGGATCCGGTGCGGGCCGCGCGCGCCCGGCGCGGCGCGCGCGCCACGCGACGGTCTTCGAACGCAGCCGGTCCAGGCCCAGGTAGACGACGGGCGTCGTGTAGAGAGTCAGCAGCTGGCTCAATATCAGTCCTCCCACGATCGAAATACCCAGCGGCTGGCGCAACTGGGCGCCTTCGCCGGACACCAGCACCAGCGGCAACGCGCCGAACATCGCGGCCAGGGTCGTCATCATGATCGGCCGGAAACGCAGCAGGCAGGCGCGCCGGATCGCTTCGCGCGCATCGACCGCTTCACGCCGCGACGTCTCGATCGCCAGGTCGATCATGATGATTGCATTCTTCTTCACGATCCCGATCAGCAGGATCACGCCGATCAGCGCCATGATCGTGAACTCGGTGTGGAAGGCGAACAGCGCCAGCACCGCTCCGACGCCGGCCGAAGGCAGCGTCGACAGGATCGTGATCGGGTGGATCGTGCTTTCGTACAGCATGCCCAGCACGATGTAGATCGTGACCAGCGCCGCCAGGATCAGCAGCGGCTCGTTGGCGAGCGACTGCAGGAACAGCTTGGCGCTGCCCTGGAAGCCGCCTTGCAGCGAGGATGGAACGCCGATGCGCGCCATGGCCCGCTCGATCGCGACGGTGGCCTGTCCCAGCGACACCCCCAGCGGCAGGTTGAAGGAGATCGTCGAGGCGGCCAGCAGTCCCTGGTGATTGACCGCCAGCGGCGTGCTGGACATCTCCCAGGTCGCCACCGTGCTCAGCGGCACCGGCGCCCCGGATGGAGCGATCACGTAAACGTCGTTCAGCGAAGTCGGCTGCTGCAGGAACTGCGGCGCCGCTTCCATCACCACGTGATACTGGTTCAGCGGCTCGTAGATGGTCGAGACCTGCCGCTGCCCGAAGGCGTCGTTCAACGTCGAGTCGACCAGGTTCATGTTCAGGTTCAGGCGATCCACGGCGTTGCGGTCGACCTGGAGCAGCGTTCGCAGCCCCTTGTCCTGCGCGTCGGTGTTCACGTCGGCCAGCTCCGGAAGCTGGCTGAGCGCGGCGCGGATCTTGGGCTCCCACTCGCGCAGCTCGTTCACGTTGGCGTCCTGCAGCGTGTACTGGTACAGCGAATTGCTCTGGCGCCCGCCCATCCGCAGGTCCTGCACCGGCTGCAGGAACAGGTTTCCGCCGGCCACGTGCGCGAGCTGGCCGCGCAGGCGCGCGATCACCTGGTCACTGGTCGAATGGGTTTGCGCAATCGGCTTCAACACCAGGAACACGTTGCCGCTGTTGGTCTGTCCGCCGCCGGTGAATCCGTTGGCCGCCAGAACGGCCGGATCCTTGGCGACGATCTGCAAAAACTCCGCCAGCTTCTTCGACATCGACTGGAACGAGGTGGCCTGGTCGGCCTGTATGCCCCCCATGATCAGCCCGGTTTCCTGCGTCGGGAACAGCCCCTTGGGGATCAGCACGAACAGGACCATGTTGGCCGCGACGGTGACGGCCAGCACGACCACCGTGATCACCGGATGGCGCAACGCGACCACCAGCGACCGCTCGTAACCGCGCGCCGTGGTCGATCCGATCCACGCGACCGGATTCCAGAACGCGCTCGCAATTCGACCGGTCAGACGCCGCCAGCCGGACCGCACGGGAGCCGCGGCCGGGTGTGCTGCGCGGCGCAACAGCCGTGCGCACATCATCGGCGTGGTGGTCAGCGACACCAGCAGGGAAATGAGGATCGCCACCGACAGGGTGACCGCGAACTCGCGGAACAGGCGTCCGAGAAACCCGCCCATCGCCAGGATCGGGACGAACACCGCGATCAGCGACAGGCTCATCGACAGGACCGTGAAGCCGATCTCGCGCGCTCCGACCAGCGCCGCCTGCATCGGCGCCAGGCCGCGCTCGACATGCCGCGTGATGTTCTCCAGCACGACGATCGCGTCGTCCACCACGAAGCCGGTGGAAATGGTCAGCGCCATCAGCGTCAGATTGTTCAGGCTGAATCCGCACAGGTACATCGCGGCGAAGGTGCCGATCAGCGACACCGGCACCGCCACCGCCGGGATCAGCGCCGCCCGCGGGTCGTGCAGGAACAGGAACACCACGAAAATGACCAGGGCCACGGCGATCAGCAGCGTGCGCTCGGTCTCCTGCAGCGAAGTGCGGATCGTCGGAGTGCGCTCCATCATCACGCGCATGTCGATCGCGGCCGGAATCGACGCGCGCAGCACCGGCAGCAGCGCCTTGACCCGATCGACCGTGCCGAGGATGTTCGCGCCCGGCTGCCTGCGCACGAAGATCAGGATCGCCGGCTTGCCGTTGGACAGCGCGATGTTGCGCACGTCCTGCACCGAATCCTGCACGTTCGCCACGTCGGCCAGGCGCACCGGCGCCCCGTTGCGGTAGGCGATCACGAGCGGGCGGTATTCGGATGCGACCTGCGCCTGGTCGTTGGCGCCGACTTCCCACGTGCGCTCGGCGTCCTCGATCATCCCCTTGGGGCGGTTCGAGTTGGTCGCAGCGATGGCCGTACGCACCGACTCGAGCGAGATGCCGGCATTGTTCAACGCACCGATGTTCATCTCCACGCGCACGGCCGGCAGCGCCCCGCCGCTGACGTCGACCTGCCCGACGCCGCGCACCTGGGACAGCCGCTGCGCCAGTACGGTGGAGGCGACGTCGTACATCTGGCCGCGCGTCAAAGCGTCCGAGGTCAGCGTCAGGATCATGACGGGCGCGTCCGACGGATTGACCTTGCGGTAGGTGGGATTGCTGGGCAGTCCCGATGGCAGCAGCGGGCGGGCCGCATTGATCGCGGCCTGCACGTCGCGCGCGGCTCCGTCGATGTCGCGCGACAGGTCGAATTGCAGCGTGATGCGCGTGGATCCGAGCGAGCTGGCCGAGGTCATCTCACTGATGCCGGCGATCATTCCGAGCGACCGCTCCAGCGGCGCCGCCACGGTGGCGGCCATCGTGTCCGGGCTTGCTCCCGGCAGCGACGCCTGCACCGAGATGGTCGGAAAGTCCATCTGCGGCAGCGGCGCCACCGGCAGGTTCACGTAGCCGAGGACACCGGCCAGGGCGATCGCCGCGGTCAGCAGCGTGGTCGCGACCGGTCGGACGATGAACGTCGCGGACAGGCTCATCGGCTAGTCCGAAAAGTCGGCTGTGCCGCCCGCTTCAGATGGGTCGGGATCAGCCGCCCCTCTCCCGCCTGCGGGATAGGGGCGGGGGTGAGGGCGGCCGGCCTGTACCCGCTGCGCCAGCCGGTCGAACGCAAGGTAGATCACGGGCGTCGTGAACAGGGTGAGCGCCTGGCTCACGATCAGTCCGCCCACGATCGTGATGCCCAGCGGGTGGCGCAGCTCGGAGCCCACGCCGGTGCCGATCATCAGCGGCAGCGCGCCGAACAGCGCAGCCAGCGTGGTCATCATGATCGGGCGAAAGCGCAGCATGCAGGCCTGGTAGATCGCCTCGTGGGCCGGCAGATTCCCGTGCCGTTGCGCATCCAACGCGAAGTCGATCATCAGGATCGCGTTCTTCTTCACGATCCCGATCAGCAGGATGATGCCGATGATGCCGATCACGCCCAGGTCGTGGCCCGAGATCAGCAGTGCCAGCAGCGCGCCGATTCCGGCCGACGGAAGCGTCGACAGGATCGTGACCGGATGGATGTAGCTTTCGTACAGCACGCCCAGCACGATGTACATCGTGACCACCGCGGCCAGGATCAGCAGCACCTCCGATCCGAGCGCGGCCCGGAACGCGAGCGCGGCGCCCTGGAATTCGGTCCGTATCGACGGCGGCAGCTGCAGCTGCCGCTCCACCGATTCGACCGCCGCCACCGCGTCGCCCAGCGAGGCGTTGGCGGCGACGTTGAATGACACCGTGGTGGCTGGAAACTGCGCCAGGTGGTTCAGCACCAGGGGTGTCGCGCGTTCGGACACGTGCGAGATCGCCGACAGAGGCACCTGGGGGCCGGTGGCCGACGGCACGTACAGCTGCCCGAGCGCGTCCAGGCCGCGCCGGGCCTGGGGCGAAACCTCCAGCACGACCCGGTACTGGTTGGACTGGGTGAAGATGGTCGAAACCAGCCGCTGTCCGTAGGCGTCGTACAGCACGCTGTCGATCGCAGCCACCGTGACTCCCAGCCGCGAGGCGGTATCGCGGTCGATGTCGACGTAGGCCTGCAGGCCCTGCTCCTGCGAGTCGGCTGCGACGTCGGCCAGCTGCGGAAGCTGTCGCAACCGGTCGACCAGCCGGGGTACCCAGGTCGACAGGTCGTCGGGATTGGACGAGTCCAGCGTGAACTGGTACTGCGTGCGCGATACCCGGTCCTCGATCGTCAGGTCCTGCACCGGCTGCAGGTACAGGGTGATTTCCGGGACCGCCTGGGCCCGCTGCTTCAGGCGCTGCAGGACCGTCGCCAGGTCGGAACGGTCCGACCGGGGCTTCAGGTTGATCGTCATGCGGCCGGTATTCAGGCTCTGATTGACGCCGTCGACACCGATCTGCGAGCTCAGGCTTTCGACGGCCGGGTCCTGCAGCATCGCCTCGGCCAGGGCCTGCTGCCGGCCCGCCATCGACGCGAAGGACACCGACTGGGGCGCTTCCGTGATGGCCTGGATGGCGCCGGTGTCCTGCTGGGGCAGGAAACCCTTGGGCACGACCACGTAGAGCGCGATGGCCAGCAGCAGCGTGCCGATCGCCACCCACAGTGTCAGCCTCTGGTGGGCCAGCACCCGGCGCAGCGCCGAGCCATAGGCGGCCAGCATCGAGTCGAACAGACGGCCGGTCCAGCGCAGCACCCAGGATTTCTTCTCGTCCGGCACCCGGCGCAGCAGGCGGGCGCTCATCATCGGCGTGAGCGACAGCGAGACGGCCGCCGAGATCAGGATGGCGACCGCCAGCGTGATCGCGAATTCGCGGAACAGGCGCCCGACCACTTCGGACATGAACAGCAGCGGGATCAGCACCGCGATCAGGGAAATGGTCAGCGAAATGATCGTGAATCCGATCTGGCCCGCGCCCTTCAGCGCGGCCTGCATCGGAGGCTCGCCCGCTTCCACGTAGCGCGCGATGTTCTCGATCATCACGATGGCGTCATCGACCACGAAGCCGGTTGCCACCGTCAGCGCCATCAAGGTCAGGTTGTTGATGCTGAACCCGGTCAGGTACATCACGCCGAAGGTGCCGACCACCGAGAGCGGTACCGCGACGGCCGGGATGATGGTGGCGGCGGCGCTGCCCAGAAACGCGAAGATCGCCAGCACGACCAGCACGACCGCCAGCATCAATTCGAGCTGAACGTCGCGCACCGAGGCGCGTATCGTGACGGTCCGGTCGGTCAGCACCGCCACGTCGATGGCGGCCGGCAGGCCGGCGCGCAGCTTGGGCAGCAGCGACTTGATCCGGTCGACCACCTCGATCACGTTGGCCCCGGGCTGGCGCTGAATGCTCAGCACGATGCCGGGCGTCCGGTTGGCCCAGGCGGCCAGCCGGATGTTCTCGGCGCCGTCGACCACCTCCGCGATATCCGACAGCCGCACGGGAGCGCCGTTGCGGTAGGCGATCACGATCTGCCGGTAATCGGCCGCCGAGCGCAGTTGATCGTTCGCGTCGATGGTCGAGGCGCGCTGAGGCCCGTCGAAGCTGCCCTTGGCCTGGTTCACGTTGCCGTTGCCGATCGCGGTGCGCACGTCGTCCAGCGACAGGCCCAGCGAGGCGACCGCGCGCGGGTTGACCTGGACGCGCACGGCCGGCTTCTGGCCGCCGCTGATGGTCACCAGGCCCACGCCGCTCAGTTCCGACAGCTTCGGTGCCAGCTGCGTGTCGGCGAGGTCTTCGATCTGCGTGGTCGGCAGCGTTTCGGACGTCAGCGCCAGCGTCAGCACCGCCGAATCGGCCGGGTTGACCTTGCTGTAGACGGGCGGCATCGGCAGGTCGACCGGCAGGAAGTTGTAAGCGGCGTTGATCGCCGCCTGCACTTCCTGCTCGGCCACGTCCAGCGACAGCTTCAGGTCGAAGCGCAGCGTGATGGTCGAGGAGCCGCCCGAGCTGGACGACCACATCTCGCTCAGCCCGGGCATCTGGCCGAACTGCCGCTCCAGCGGAGCGGTGATCGAGGAGGTGACGACGGCCGGACTGGCGCCCGGATACAGCGTGGTGACCTGGATGGTCGGGTAGTCGATCTGCGGCAGTGCCGACTGCGGCAGCAGCGTATAGGCGACCATCCCGGCCAGCATCACCGCCACCATCAGCAGCGAGGTGGCGACGGGGCGCAGGATGAAGGTACGGGACGGATTCATCGGTCAAGTCCCCTCTCCCAAGCCAGTGGGAAAGGGGCGGGGAGGGCCGCCCGCCGGAGCCACAGAAACATGTCTTTGAACGACCGTGCGTTGCATGCAGGCCCGGCCGCGCCGGTGCGCATCACGGAGCGCCGGGGGGCGATCCGGACGATTTCTTGCCGTTGCGGGCGGCCCCGCCCGCTCCGGAACGCCGCGCCGCATCGCCGCCGGTGCCGGCGGACCCCGGTACGATCGGCTCCACCGCGGCCCCGTCACGCAGCTTGTCCACGCCATCCACCACCACGCGCTCGTTGGCGGTCAGGCCGGCCAGCACCTGGACCCGGTCGCCCTCGGTCGGACCCACTTTCAACGTCCGCAACTGCACGGTGTTGTCCGGCCTGACCACGTAGGCGTACAGGCCCGGTGCCCCGCGCTGCACTGCCGCGGATGGAATCGTCAGCGCCTGGTCGATTTTCTCCAGGTGCAGATGGGCATTGACGAACTGGTTCGGGAACAACGCCCCGTCGCGGTTGGCGAACTCGGCTTTCAGCTTGATGGTTCCGGTGGTCGTGTCGATCTGGTTGTCGGTGGTCAGCAGCGCCCCGCTGCCCAGCAGCGTACGGTCGTCGCTGTCGTAGACGTCGACTTTCAAAGGAGCGCCGCTGGCGATGCGGCGCTGCACCGCCGGCAGGCGGTCCTGCGCCACCGGGAACACGATGTCGACCGGCTGGATCTGGGTGATCACGACCAGCCCATTGGCGTCCGCCGCATGCACGACATTGCCCAGATCGACCTGGCGCAGTCCGACCCGCCCGTTGATCGGGGAGGTGACGTGGGTGAAGGACAGCTGCAACCGGGCGCTGTCGACCTGGGCCTGATCCGCCAGCACGATCGCCTTGTCCTGTTGCACCAGCGCGACCTGGCTGTCGTACTGCTGCTTCGGAATCGAGTCGTCGGCGATCAGCGATCGATAGCGCTCCAGGTCGACCTGGGCGTTGGCGAGCTGGGCCCGGTCCTTTTCCAGGGTGGCCAGGGCGTTGTCGAGCGTGACCTGGAACGGACGCGGGTCGATCACCGCCAGCAGGTCGCCGACCCGGACCATCTGGCCTTCGCGAAAGGCGACCTGGACCAGCTCTCCGTCGACGCGAACGTGGACCGTGACTGTATTGCGCGCGATCACCGTGCCCAGCGCGGCCAGCGTGACCTCGAAGGAAGGCTCGATGACGGCCGGCTGCGTTGCCACCGGAACCGGGCGGCTGGCGGCGTCCTTGCCGACGGCCGCCGTGGCGGAGGTGTCGGCCTTGGTCAGGCGCAGAGTGGCCGCGGTCAGCAGCACCAGCAGCGCGATGGCGGGCAGCGGCCACCAGCGCCTCAGCCAGCCGGACTTGCCTGACCCGGTCGACGTGTCGCTTCCCTGCCTCTTTTCCATGCGCGTGATCCGATTCGCGTTCGAGCGCAAGTTAGTCCACGCTCCGGCTGCGGGGTTCCGCGGCGCCGGCACAGCGCTACCTGCCGACGTTCGCAAGGAGCCTATCTTAGATGAGCGCGCAGTCGCCGTTGCCCTCCGGCCTGCGGGTCACACGCCGTTGGTTGCAAGCGGGTGCAGTTGAATACGATCGGGAATTCGCGGTTCACGCCCCGTTAATATGCAGGGGGCGCGGGCACTGCGCGCCATCCGCTCGGGCAGACCGGAACGTACGGATAGTAGCCGCGCGCCGCATCGCAGTAGTACCAGTAGCGGGGCTGGGGCGGAGCGTCCGGCAGCGTGGCGACGGGTGGCGGCGCGACCACCACGGGCGGCGCGTACGGATCCGGGTACGGATAGATGGGCGCCGGATAGAAGTACCACGCCCCGGCGGCCAGCCACCACCAGCCGTAGCGGCCGTCGTGGTAGTCGTGCACCCAGTGGCCTCCGCGCCAGACGTGATAGTCGCGTTCGTGGAACCGTTCGATCCCGCCGTGCCAGTTTCCTCCCTCGTGCTCTCGTCCCGGCGGGTGGTACCACCCCTGCTCATGCCGGCCACCGTCGTGGTGTTCATCGGCGTGCGCCGGCAGCGCCGCCGTCACAGCGGCGGTGACTGCAATCGCGGCAAGCGAAAGGTGTTTCATGGTGGACCTCCCAAGTGTGCGCATCGCCCCGACAATCGCCGGAAGCCTAATCGAACAACGCGGGGGCGGAACTGACGATGACGGGGCAGTCGAAAATCCTGTGACGAAACGTTTCGGTCCGCCCGGCGGGAGGCAATTGGCCTCATGTAAAATGCTGGCCGCGCGCGCCCGTAGCTCAGTTGGATAGAGTACTTGGCTACGAACCAAGGGGTCGTGGGTTCGAATCCTGCCGGGCGCGCCACTTATTTAAAAGGGGCCCGCTGCGATGCAGGCCCCTTTCTTTTGTTACGCGGCAGACTCCCGCGGAACCCCCATCTAGGGAAGACGAGAACGGCGGGATGGCACTTAAGAGCGGGTGCGAGAGCCTTCGCTCCCGGCGGGGTTCCTTGCAAACATTCCGACCGCTTGATTTTAGAGGAGATGCAGCATGGACCGATTCACGGGCGGTTGCCTGTGCGGCAACGTCCGACTTGTGGCGTCGGGACTCCCATACCGGGTCGGCCTTTGTCACTGTCTCGACTGCCGCAAGCATCATGGGGCCCTTTTTCACGCTTCCGCGGTGTTCCCTCGGAATGCGGTGACGATCGAAGGCGAAACACGCGACTACGCCGGGCGGTTTTTCTGTCCCCGCTGCGGCTCGTCCATTTTCGCACGCACCGCCGACGAAATCGAAGTGAACCTGGGATCCCTGGACGCCCCTGACCAACTGCTGCCAACCTACGAAAGCTGGATCGTCCGTCGCGAATCCTGGTTGCCGCCGTTTCCGCTCACGAGACGATACGAGCGCGATCGTGACGCCACGGGTCGCTTTGAGGAGTAGGTCGCACGAACGGTGCGCTAATTGTTCGCCGCGCCCTCCCGCCGACGATGGTGTGGTTCGCTGACCTGCGTGCGCAACCATCGCGCGAAGCGTACGACATCGCGGCGGGAGTTCCGCTCCAGCCAGGCCTGAAGGCCCTTCTCCGTGAAGACAGGTTCCGCTAAGCCCAGCACCGTGATCAGCGCATCGCGACCTGCAATTGCGCGGATGCGATCGGGAGCCCGATCGCGACCTTCGACGCGCAGCGCATCCAATACGTCGCTCGCCACCATCAACAGCCGGTTCTCCTCGTCGAGGAGCACCCGGATCTGGACGTTGTCGAACGCGTAGTAGCGACCTTGCCAGGGTGCGAGCGGAGATTCCCGCATCCGCGACAGCACCAGTCTTCCACCTCGCCACAGGGGCCACAGCATGTAAAGGCCGATCAGGGGCGCCTTCGTCACCCAGGGGATCGCCTCGGCGGACTCCCGAATCGGCGCGGCAACCCAACCCAGGACGAGCGCCACACTGAACCCCATCCATATCAGCCAGGTCCAGCGCCGCAAATGCGCGTCGGGGTCGTCAGCGAGATGCGGCAGGCGTTTACCTCGGTGAGCCGGCATGGCAGCCCCACGAAAACCTGCCGACTAGTGTATTCGCGTCGGCGGCTTTGCTCTAAGGTCGGGACCTCGGTGACGGCACGTGAAGCGCGCTCGCAACGATCCTCGCCACGCCGGCCAGAGGGCTGGGGAGAGCAACCGTGTCTGGAGTCAAGAAGTTTTGACATGAAGGGCCGCGTTCCAGGCCGTGCCGTCGCGCACCATGGCGTTCAGGATGGTGAGCAGCT
>Ga0209698_10000827_pt1 | contig 35787 bp, 18 predicted proteins | sample LitLauG_LLR_2012_FD_187203 | JGI IMG/M metagenome (GOLD analysis project Ga0209698, IMG submission 187203) | Freshwater sediment microbial communities from Pennsylvania, USA - Little Laurel Run_MetaG_LLR_2012 (SPAdes) (version 2) | ecosystem: Environmental > Aquatic > Freshwater > Creek >... | reverse complement strand
CAAGGTCATGTCCGTGCCGGACGCCGCCAAATGGGCCGACGTCGTCATGATGCTGACCCCCGACGAATTGCAGGCCGACATCTACAACACGGACCTCGCGCCCAACATGAAGCACGGCGCGGCGCTCCTGTTCGCGCATGGCCTCAACGTGCATTTCAACCTGATCGAGCCGCGCAAGGATCTCGACGTTCTGATGGTCGCCCCCAAGGGCCCCGGCCACACCGTGCGCTCCGAATACAAACGCGGCGGCGGCGTGCCCTGCCTGATCGCCATCCATCAGGACGCCACCGGCAACGCCCATGACCTGGGCCTCTCCTATGCGTCGGCCATCGGCGGCGGCCGCGCCGGCGTCATCGAGACGTCTTTCCGCGAGGAATGCGAGACCGATCTGTTCGGCGAGCAGGTTGTCTTGTGCGGCGGCTTGGTCGAACTGATCCGCGCCGGCTTCGAGACGCTGACGGAAGCCGGCTACGCGCCCGAAATGGCCTATTTCGAATGCCTGCACGAGGTGAAGCTGATCGTCGATCTGATTTATGAAGGCGGCATCGCCAACATGAATTATTCGATCTCCAACACCGCCGAATACGGCGAATACGTCACCGGCCCGCGCATCGTGACGCCGGAGACCAAGGCCGAGATGAAGCGGGTTCTGACGGACATCCAGTCGGGCAAGTTCACGAGAGACTGGATGCTGGAGAACAAGGTCAACCAGACCTCTTTCAAGGCCACCCGCGCCCGCGTCAACGCCCATCCCATCGAGGAGGTCGGCGAGAAGCTGCGCGCGATGATGCCGTGGATCGGCAAGAACAAGCTCGTCGACAAGGCGAAGAACTAAGCGAAAATCCGGAGCGGCGGGCGCGAACCCGCCGCTTGCTGGCCGCAAGCCGCCAAATGCGCGCTTAAAGCGCATGCTTTGGGTTTGCTTGCAACCAAGTGTTGACAAGCCTCGGTACGCGGGGCGATGCTTAAGCGCGTCCCCATTCCCGGCTCTGACGAAATACGGGCCTTCCGTCCGCCGATCCCAAATCCCCGAGGCTTCGCATGGCCAGGAAAACCCGTTTCGTCGCCGCCCCGGTTGGCGAAGACGCGCCCGTCGACGACAAGGCGATTTATCGCGTCCACGTCGAGATGAGCCCGCACGAGACGGTGCGCAACCTCGGCGCCTTCAAGCTCGACTATTGCTGCATGCCGCAGGAGCGCGATACGCACGACGGGTTGCTGAGGTTGCAGGCTTACGCCAGCGGCGCCGCCATCGCCGCTTTGCGCAAGGCGGGCCGCAAGGTCGACGTCCTCGCCGACGCGCAGGCCGAAGGACAGCGCATGCAAAAACTGATCTCCCGGACCAACCGCTTCGCGGGCGGCAAGAGCGGACCCGAAACCATCGGCAAACTGATTTAAGACACTGGCGGAGGCGACCATGGGCGCGATCATGACGACGGCCGAAGTGGAATCCGCGCTTATTTTCTTCGAGACCACCTATCCCGCGCTCTGTCGCCGGGTCGAATTGCCCAACAAAACAATTGAGAACCGCACCTGCCACGCCCTGCACATGGGCCTTCCCAATGCGCCCGGACATCCCGCCGGTCTCATCATTGGCGGCGTCCACGCCCGCGAATGGGCCGGGCCCGACATCGTCGTCAGTTTCGCCGGCGATATACTGAAGGCCTATTCGAGCGGCAAGGGTTTGCAATACGGCGGCAAAAGCTTCTCCGCCGCCCAGATCAAACAGATTTTCGAGCAAACGACGATTGTTGTCTTTCCTTGCGTCAATCCCGACGGCGTCGAGTTCAGCCACAACAGCGTCGCGCTCTGGCGCAAGAACCGCAATCCGGCCGCCTCGGGCGGCGATCCCGCCAAAGTCGGCGTCGACATCAATCGCAACTATGATTTTCTTTGGGATTTCAAAAAATTCTTCAACCCCGCCGCCTGGAACGACAGTCTGGCTTCCGACGACCCGTCGGTCGAAACCTTCCACGGCCCGGCGCCGTTTTCCGAACCCGAGACGCGCAATGTCAACTGGTTGATGGACACCTACGCCAACCTCACCTTGTTTCTAGATCTGCATTCCTACACCGGAGATGTTCTTTACAATTGGGGCGACGACGACAACCAGAATACGTCGCCGACCATGAATTTCGCCAATCCCGCTTTCGACGGCCAGCGCGGCATGATTGGCTCCGGCTATGGCGAATATCTCAGCGCTGCCGACGAGGCGGCGACGACGGCGATTGCGAGTTCGATCCGCGACGCGATGAACGCTGTGCGCGGGCGCGCCTATTTGGCCAAGCCGGCGACGGGACTGTACCCAACCGCCGGCGCCAGCGACGACTATGCTTTCTCGCGCCATATTGCGCAGGCCGGCCAGAGCAAAATGTACGGCTACACCCTAGAATTCAACTTCGCCAGCGACGGCGGGCTCGCCCATCCGCCGACCGATCCGTTCCTCGCGACAGCCGATCCCGCGATCTACGATTTGACTTTGCGCGACGTCATCCCCGGGCTGATCGCGTTCTGTCTGGAAGTCGACCGTATAAGCCTCCCCGGCATTCCTATTCCGGCAGGCGATCCCCGTATTGTTTACATGAATCCGGCGACGGGCGAGGTCTGGTGGCTCGGCGGCGATGGCAAGATACACAAGACCCCGCCGCTCCCCGATCCCTATCGTTCGACAGTCGCCAACGAAATTTGGCGCCTTGTGAGCGCTTTCGAGGCGATTGGCGCGGTCGGCGGTCACGGCGGAGAGATCGCCCGACAGGGCTTGCTGCGCGCGATTGAGGCCGTAGCCCGCGGCGCGGCGGAACACCCGGGATGACGGGGCCCCCGTCCGCAAGATGGCTGTCTCTTCGCGCGCCGGGCCGCTGGACATGGGTTCCAGCCCTTGCTAAGGGGGCGTGCGTTGCGGGGATCGTTCCGCAACGGGCGCATAGCTCAGTTGGTAGAGCAGCTGACTCTTAATCAGCGGGTCCAAGGTTCGAGCCCTTGTGCGCCCACCAAATTCCCGGCCGTCGCTTGCGATGTCGCATAGGTTGGCTTAACGAATTGTCGAAGTCAAAGCCAATACACATACTTATCTGAGATGCTTGGTATGAAGGAAGTACTGAAACTCAAAGATGACTTTTTATCTTGGCGATGCGCTGCGTTTTCTCCAGGAATCAGACGCAAAAATAGGAAATCATTCACCGCAGCGACCTGCTTCATCATACGTCGAATTCATTTGATCTTATAAGAGCGATGATCTCCCGAACTGACAGAAATTTCCTTTCGACGCATTATTTAATGCCGCAATTCCAAAGGGGCCTGCCTGTAGGCCGGCAAGCGTTGTCTGCAATGGCGTCCCGACCCCCTTTTTACCAGCATTCCTAGGGAGTTGACATAAGTAATGATCCCATCCGGGGCGGGACTGAACGCACCGCGGCCTGGCTAGAGAAAGGCAAATTAATATCGATATTCGAACACTTCGGATTTAGAATTGAATATTAAACGAGATTCCGAATCGGGATGTCGGACACAATATAACTGAAATCCCTGCTCGTGTGCGAACATCCAGGATCAGCGCAAATTCTATTTGTATTCGGCACGCCCCTTGGCGCCGAATAGACTTGCGGTCCGCGCGAGTTCGTTTTCTACGAAGCCGGCCGCGCCTTTGTTCGCTCGTCGGCGACTGAAGCGGGCGCTCCTCCCGTACCCTCGTTAATTGCCCGTTTTGTCTCACAACAGGCGCCGAAAATGCGCGTTGTATCGGGCGGGCGGCTCTACACCGGCGCTTCGATTTGTCTAGAAGGAGGTGATGCGAGTACGAGATTTCGCGGGCGGTCTTTTCGCTGGGTTGCGACCCACCCAAGTTGAGAAGACTTTACGCCAGCACCTGAATTGACGCGCTGACCCTCTGAAGGTTGGCTGGACGTCTGGAGCGAATGCGTGAAGAAGATCTGCTTTGTTAGCGAGGAATGCGTTGGCGTCGCCGAGGCGGGAGGAATAGGGGCCTGCGTTCGCGGCCTGTCGCAAGGGCTTGCTGACAGCGGCTGCGAAGTTGATGTGCTGATTTCAGACTTGGCTTATCGCAAGGAAAACACGGATCGTTCCGCCCCCTGTTTCGCTCACAAAGTATATTTTCTCAGCGATGTCTCCGCGAAAATCCGATCTGTCAGCCCGCCTTCGGACGGGCCATCAAAGAGCTATCATGTCTTTCTTTTCCTGAAACAGCGCGGATATGACGAGGTTCATTTTCACGACTATCAGGGCGCCGGATTTTACACTGCGATGGCGCGTAGAATGGGATTGTTCGGGGCCAAAGTGATCACTCATCTGCACGGCAGCAGCCATTGGGTTCGCCGACACAATCTGAACCCGCCGGATGTGGGCGCTCTGGAGCAGGAGGGTCTCGAAAGAAGCCTGATTGAGAACTCCGACCAGGTGATCAGCCCCAGCCATTATCTCCTGGATTGGTACCGCTCCGAAGGAGTCTTGCTACCCGCAAGCCTTCAGCGGTCGTGGGTTCTTCCGCAATGGGTTCAGCCGCATTTTCGCGCTGACGGTCTCCTTCGCACACGTGCAGTCGAAGCTGGCGAAGTCGACGAGCTCATCTATTTTGGCCGGCACGAAAGACGCAAGGGGTTCAAGCTGTTTATCGACGCCGTCGCCGCTCTGCCTGACGGATCGCAACCGGATATCACATTTATTGGACGGTACGACAAAATCGCGGGCGAGCACACGGGATCCTACGCCTTCCGGAAACTGCAGGATTATCCGGGTCGGTTGCGTTTCCTCAGCGATTACAAACAACCCGAAGCGTTGCGTCTGCTCAAGCGATCCCGGCGCGCGCTTGTCATTATGCCATCGCTTATCGAGAATAGTCCCTGCGTCGTGGGCGAATGCTTCACTCTGGGTTTGCCGTTCCTCACAACCGACGTGGGCGGCGTCGGGGAACTCGTAAGCGAGGCGTCAAGGGCTCATTGCCTGACGGCGCCGAACACCCACGACCTGTCGGACGCGATCCTGCGAGTGCTCAAGCACGGCATGCCCGAACTTGTCTCCACTTTGCACCCTCAACGCATATTGGAAAGCTGGACGGCGGCCCTGGAGGACTCGGGCGACGCTCCCGCGACAGGCTCAACCAAAGTCTCCGTTTCAGGCAAGCCGCTCGTCAGCGTCTGCTTCGCCCATTTCGAGCGACCTCAGCTGCTGCGGCGCGCGTTGGAGGCGATGCTGGCGCAGACTTATGACAATATTGAAATCATCGTCGTCGATGACGGCAGCCAATCCACGGCCTCCCGGATTTACCTTGAAAAGTTGGAAAGCGCGCCGGTCCGGTTCCCGATCACGGTCATCCGCACGGCCAATCTTTATCTCGGCGCGGCCCGCAATAGCGCGGCGAGGGCGGCGAAGGGAGAGTATCTTCTGTTCCACGACGACGACAATTTTGCCGAACCGCACGAAGTTGAAACCTATGTTTCCGCCGCCCTCAATTATGGGGCCGATATACTGACGTCGCTCTACTATGTGTTCCACGATGGCGAGCAGGACAGCGACGATCCCAAGCGCCAAACCGAGTTCTACCCCTTGGGAATCGGCGGCGACTTTTCGTACTTCATGAACCGGTTTGGCGACGCGAACGCGTTGGTTCGGCGGTCCGTATTCGAGGAAATCGGCGGATTCACTGAGGAAATTGGCGTATGTTTTGAGGATTGGGAGTTTTTTCTCAAGGCGCATCTCGCCGGCAAGCGGATGGGGATCGTCCCCGAGCCCTTGTTCAACTATCGCACCAGTCCCACCGGCATGTTGGCGACAGGCGACGCCTTTTTGGACTACGAGCGCGTCTACCGCGCCATCGACAAACTGCGACCGCGCGTCGGGGCTGACCTCGTGCGGCTTGCCTATGGGCGAAAGCTAACGCAAATCGCGCTTGGCCGGACTTGGCAGGTGCTCGCGCGTGAGCGCGGCGCTGAACTCATGCATCAACTCACCGGCGTCGATCCCAACTCGCGCGAAGCGATTGGGCTTCTGTCGGATCTGGCGATGAAGCTCGGCCGCTTCACCGATGCCATTGAGCTTGCATCCGGGGATGGCGAGAGCCGGGAGCGCATAGACGCGCTCTTGCGAGATCCTGCGGTTTTGCGTCGGTTGCGCGGTTCGTTTGAATTGGTGGTGCTCGAGCCCACTCTGGCTCGCGACGCCGCCTTCGTGGCGGGCTGGGCCATCGACGGCGAGGGCGGGCCTTCGGACCTGCCGGCGATCTGGGTGGCCGGCCATTGGTGGCGAGTAGCCTCGGCGCAGCGCGCGCGCCGGCCAGACGTGAGGGACGCGTTCAGGCTCGCCTCTGATCTCGATCTCGGATTTCGGCTTTTTGCTTTCCCGGCGGCGGAACTCGCGCCCCCCGACCGCTTGGCGTCCGGCGAGCTCGACGAGGCGGCGGGCCAACCGCTGCGGCCAATGAACCGCGCGTTCAAGCACAACCAATTCGAATGCGATTTGCCCGACGGACCAGGCTGGCGCAGCCAGATCGAACGCGGCGAATGGCTGCGCACGGCGCGAATCTCGTTGCCGGGATCGCTGGACGGCGCGCCTATCGTGGAGATAGAAACCAACCTGCCCTCCGATCCCCTCGTCATCTGGGCGGATGGTGTGCTGGATTGGGGCCGGCGCGTTTCGGCCAACCGGGTGCGTTTCATGCGCGAGGACCAGGGGGCTGTGCGCGAATTGACAGTGATCGCGCCATCGCATCTACGGGCGCATGTGACGATGACCTGAGGAAGGCTCAGGAACAACGTCCGATTGCAACGGCATGAATGCGTGTCCACCGGTAGAATGAACAACGTCTTGCGAATTGGCATCGTCACATCCGAATTTCATGGCCTGTTCAAGAATGGCGGGATCGGCACCGCCAACACTGGGCTGGCGCAGGCGCTGGCGGAGGCGGGGCACGACGTCGTGGTCGCCTATGTCGATCCCGGCGGCTGGCCTGTTGTTGCAAAAACGCATGCGTTTCTGGCGAGTCAAGAACGCTGGCGAGACAAGGGCGTCATCCTCGATGTGATTCCCCGCTGCGGCAGGCTGGCGGCCAACGTAGAGGACCTCGGTTGGAGCTATTCGACCCTTAGCTATCTGCGCGCGCGCCGCTTCGACGTCGTTTTCTTCAACGAATGCGGCGGACAGGCGTATTATTCAACCCTCGCCAAGCGGGCGGGCGCGTTTCTCGACGCGCCGCGCATGATCGTCGTGACGCACGGGTCCAGCGAATGGGCGCGCGAACTCAATGCCCAATTGCCGGGCGGCTACCGCTCCGCCGGACTCTCGTTCATCGAGCGGCGCAGCGTCGAACTTGCCGACTTGGCCATCTCACCCAGCCGATACCTCCTCAACTGGATGCGCGAACGGGAGTGGCGCCTACCGCAGGCCGTCGATGTTTTACAAAACATCGTGCCGGCCCCCGCCGCCGAATGCGCCGAAGCGCCGCAACTTATCGACGAACTCGTGTTTTTCGGCCGCCTCGAAACGCGCAAGGGCGTCGAGATCTTCTGCGACGCGGTCGAGGCGCTCGACCGGGAAGGCCGGCTCGGCGGACGGGGTATCACCTTTCTCGGCAAGTTTTCTCGCATCGGCTGCATTCACTCCGGCGTCTTTCTGCTGGAGCGGTCGAAAAACTGGAGCGTCGCGCCTCGCTTCGTCGCCGATCTGAACCAGGCCGAGGCCATCGACTATCTGCAAAGACCCGGCGTTCTGGCGATCATTCCCTCGCTGGCGGAAAACTCGCCCTGTGTCGTGGTGGAATGCCTTCTGGCCGGGGCGCCTTTTCTCGCCTCCGACAGCGGCGGCACGCCGGAACTCGTCGCCGAAGCCGACCGGGCCCTCTGCCTTGTCCCGCCGACCGCCGAAGCTTTCGCCGCGCGCCTGCGCGAGATCTTTGAAAGCGGACATGCGCGGGCGCGCATGGCCATTCCGCAGGCCGAAACGCGGGCGCGCTGGCGCGAACTCGTCGTGCGCGGCGCGGATGCTCCCTCGTCCCCCACCGCGCCCCGCCCGAGGGTCTCCGTTTGCGTCTGCCTGCAGGCGGGCGAGGACATTGAGCCAGCGACGCTCGCCTCGATCCGCGCGCAAGACGGCGTCGAAGTTGAAACTTTGGTTGTCGTCTACGGCGCAGCGGAGGATCGCGGGCCTGAGACGGTCGGAGGCGAAACGCGGCTGGCGCTCCGCTCGGCCCACCGCAGCGCCGCCCGCAATGCAGCGGCTGCGGCCGCGAACGGCGAATGGTTGATGTTCGCGCCAGCGAACGGATGGATGCTGGAGCCGGACGCGCTGGCCATTCTCTCGCACGCCGCCACGCGGCTCGGCGTGGAGGCGATATCCGCCTTGACCTATTCCCACGGCCGTCCCAAGCCCTTGCGCGAGTGGGACGGCGAGATCGCGACGCTTCCGCTCGGGCCCAGCAAGGAGTTCGCAGCGTTCGAAAACTGCCTCGGCGACGAGATTTTCCTGATGTCCGCGCGCGCGTTCGCTGAGATCGGGGGATTTGAGAGCGCAGGGGGCCCCGAGGTCGACAACCGACTTCTCTTGACGCGCGCCCTGCTGAGCGGAATCAAGATTGACCTCGTTCCGGCGCCGCTCGGCTGGGTGCGTTCGCCGCCCGGGGGGCGTTCCCTCGGCGTCAGCGACATGCGTCGCATCCTGGCGCTTTACGCCGCACGTCCGGTCGCTGAGTTCGCCCACGTCTTTGAAAGCGTGCTGTCGCAAGGCCAACATCAGTTGCGCGCGCGCGCGCAGGCGTGGCTCGCGCCGCTCGACGAGACGACGCGCGAACTGGCGATGAAGCTGACGCTGGATTTTCCGAGCGGCGAGGCCGCCTCGTTTCCAACGTTTCTCGCCTATGCGCTTGCGCGCAACCGCCTGAACGAGGCGCTTGATTTTGCGCGCCGCCACGATCCTCAAGCGCTGCTGCCGATTGCTGAGGCTGCGGTGACTGCGGCCGCCAAACATGCGGCGCCGCGTTGGTTGAACACCTCAGCGTGGGAGCGCACGACGACGATTTCGCTTACCGCCGAATTGTCCGAACGGCTCCGTCTCGTTCAGGCGCCCAGGGGTGTCGAACTCGCACGCGACGGGCGATGCGTCGCCGCGCACCGGCTCGCGCCCGGCCTCATCGTCGCCAAAGCTCCGCTGGCGCTTCCCTCAGGCGCCATGCGTGTAGAGGCGTGGCTGGATTTTGCAGGCGCTCCGCAGTCCGAATTTGCGCTGGCCGCCGTCCTCCCCGGCGCGCGCATCCCGCTCGATGCGCTTGAGACGAACGCCAGTGCAGACGCGTCTTTCAGCGGCTGGCGCCAGGGCGCGCACGTGACGCTCGGCTCTTTGCCCGCTGCGCCGGGCGCCTGCGACCTGTTCCTGTTGACCCGGACGCCGGCGACCGCAGGCTCGGAGGCTTGGGCGGCGTGGCGGCGGATCGAGGCGCAGGTCGAGATCTCGGCGCTTGCGACGCCAAGCGCCGTCGTCGAGGCGGAAGCGCGCTATCTGATTCCCATGCACGTGCTCCAAACGGCTGAGGTTCTCACCGACGCCAGCGACTTCAGCCATGCCGTGTTTACGCCCGGCGTCTTCACTCAACATCACCCCCTCCCCGGCCGTCCGGCCGTCGTGCGCATTCGCGGCGCCCTGCCGGCCGGCGCGACCGGAATCGCGGCGGCGTTCTCGGTGGAGAACGAGCGCGCGCATCCGATTGCGTTCGCATTCTGGCTCCGCGCTGCGAACTCGCCGGCTGAGGACGAGGCGGGGCTCGCCGATTCGCCAGCGGCGAGCGGCTGGACGCTTTGCCCCAAACCCTTCGAGGTTGGCGCCGCAGAGGCGCGGCTGCCTGCGCCTGCGCCGGAGGCGATGGATCTCTATCTCGTCACAAAAGTCGTCGGATTTGACGATATCTTCTGGTGCCATGCCTATTGGCGCGAAATCGTAGTGCTGGAGCGGTTGAGACGTTGACCGCGCCCCTGCCGCCAGGGGTCTCATTTTGGTCGCTGGTAAGGAAAACCTTGTCGATGCTCTCAAAGCGACAACACATTGCACGCCGCCGCTTCTCGCGACTCGTCGAGGCCGTCGGACCGTCAGGGTTCCTAAAGGCCGGTCGAAATTTCTTCTCGAAGGGATCGGGCGGATCGGACGCGGCCTCAGGCGCGGATTTCGATCCTTCTTTTTACAGGGAGACCTACCCAGACCTGAGCCACCTGAGCAGCGACGCCGAGCTCTACAATCATTACGTCAATCACAGTCGCGCGGACGGTCGCTTTGGCAGCCTCCACGAACTGAACATGATCGTCAGCGCGCGTTACGGGCCACCTCCGGCCGACTTCAACCCGCGCGACTATCTGGAGCTGCATACCGACCTGCAAAAGCTCGGGATGACGCCGAACCAAACGATCGAGCATTATATGCGCTACGGTCGCGAGGAGGGGCGCGCCTATGTCCGCATGAACAGCGACCTTTTTCGGGAGCTGTATCTCAACGGACAAATCATTTCCGACGCCGACCTGTTTGAAAGCCTGAAAGACGCCGCTTTCAGCGAAGGCAAACTGCGCACGGGCCGGGACGTCATGCAGTTCAAAGGCCTTGAGGGCGGCGGCCGTTGGATAGAGGCGCTCAAGCTCGAAGAGTTTCGGGCGCTCAACGCCGATTGGGCGAGCTCGGCGACGACGCTCATGGGAGCGGTTGACGCCATGCTCGACGAGGGCGTTCGCCGCCTCGCCCCCATCGCGGACGCTCTGACTTTCGACCCCGCCTTCTACCGGGAATATCAGACCGAGGTAGCGGGCGCGTCGGACGAGGACGCCTATCGACATTGGTTGTTCACCGGCTTTGAGGAGGGATTGCCGGGTTCGACGCGCCAGTTCTTTGAGAAATTGAATCTGCCGCTGGAGGCTTTCCCGACCGGATTCGCCTGGGAGCGCTATGTCGCAAGCGACAGGACCAATGCGACGATCCGCACACGATGGGCGGCGCTGGAGCAATACGTTTCGAAAGGCTTCGCCGCCGATTCGCGTTTTGCGTCGGGCAAAGGCGGCCACGAATTCCTGGCCGCTCTGGGCGCGCTGTTCCACCGTAGAAACGCGACGCTCTGCATTCGCGCCCTCGAAGCCGCGCAAAAGATCGCCCCGCTCAACGACACCTCGACGCAGCAACTGGGCGACGCCTATTTCGGACTGGAGAAATGGGCGCTGGCTCTGTCTGCTTACGGCGCCGTGTTCGGCAAGCCCTCAGCGGCGCCAGGTTCATATTGCAATGCGGCGCGCGCCGCGCTCAACATGAACGATATCGATGGCGCTTTCGGGATTTTGACGCAATACAACGCCAAGGTCACCGGCGCCCCCGAATGGCGGGTGATCGCAAGAGATGCGATCAACACGAGCTTTGAGCAGGCGCTCGAAAAAATGCGAGACCTGCTGAAGCTCGGGATGCGCGAGTCTGCAGAGATTTTGGCGGCTGAAGCTGTCAAACAGGTCGCCGAACGCTACGCGGCGATTGACCCGCTCGGGGCGCCCATCGCGCCGCCTTCGCCAACCGGCCGGGTTCTCATCCTCGCCAACGTCGATCTGCGCCAATGCACCCATTACCGGGTCGAGCAGAAGCAGGAGCTGCTGGAGGCGCTTGAGCGAGACTACGCCGTCTATCCCGCCGCCGAGACGGACGCCTTCGTTTCCGCCCTGCCCTTCGCATCAGCGGCGATCTTTTATCGGCTGCCCGCCTCACCCAAGACGGTGCGGGCCATCGAAGTCGCGCGCGCGATGGGGATTCCCACTTATTACGAGATCGACGACCTTCTGTTTGACCGCGCCGAATATCCGGAACCCTTCGAGACCTACGGCAATATCAACCGCAGCTTCTACCAAAGCCTTCAGCTCGGCGTGCCCTTGTTCCGCGCGGCGATGTCGCTGTGCGACTATGGCCTCGCCTCCACGACCGCGCTCGCCGAGCGCATGAAGCCTATCGTGCGCAAGCGCGAGGCGTTCGTCCTGCCGAACGGACTCGACAGCCGCAATCTGACCTTCCTCACCCACCCGCCCTCGCGCGTGCGCCGCGACGAGTCCATCGTCATCTTCTACGGCTCTGGCACCAAGGCGCATAACAGCGATTTCCTCGACCTTGCTGGCCCGGCGCTAAAGGCGATCATGGCCCGGCGCCTCGACGTGAAGCTGATGATCGTCGGCTATCTCACGCTCGATGCCTCCTTCGACGCCTTTCGCGACCGGATCATCAGCGTCGGAATCGTGCCGGACGTCCGCGCCTATTGGTCGTTGCTCGCAGAAGCCGACATCAATATCGCCGTATTGGCCCCGTTCGCGACCACGGACGCCAAGAGTGAGATCAAATGGATCGAGGCGGCGGCGCTCGGCTTGCCCTCCGTCGTCAGCTCGACGCACCGATATCGAGAGGTGCTGGAGAACGGCGTCGACGCTTTTGTCGCCGCCACGTCCGAAGAGTGGCGAGAGGCGCTGGAAAAGCTGATTGACGACCCGTCGCTGCGGCGGCGGATGGCGGAAGCGGCGAGGCGCAAGCTGCAGAGAGACTACACGCCTGAGGGCAATGCGAGCCATCTCGCCCGGCTGCTGGAGACAGGACTCGCCGCTGCGCGCGCGCAATCGCCCTCGCCTAAACGCAAGCGCGTTCTGTTGGTCAATCTGTTCTTCCACCCGCAATCGCTTGGCGGTTCGCCGCGCGTGGTCAAGGACAATCTTGATTGTTTCCTCGACGGCGCCGCGCCTGAAGATTTCGAGTTCGCCGTCGCGGCGACGGATTTCGGCGGCGAGGGTTTGGGTCAAGTCCGGGTCGAATCCTATCGCGGCTGCCCCGTTTTTCGCATCAGCCCCGTCGCCGGGATCAACACGGAATGGCAGTATAACCTGCCGCAGATGGGTAGCGTTTTCAAAGACATCCTGCAGACGTGGCGTCCGGACCTCGTTCACTTCCATTGCGTGCAGCGGTTCTCCGGCGCGATTGTCGAAGCCTGTCTAAACGCCGGCATTCCTTACGTCGTCACCACGCATGACGCCTGGTGGGTCTCCGACTGGCAGTTTCTCACCGACGCGAAAAACCGGCTGCGCCAACCGGGCGAGGCGTATCCCTTCGATCCCCCGACCGGCGTCAGTGTCGGCGAGGCGCTGGACAGGCGGCGTTATCTGACCGCGCTGCTCAACCAGGCCGATGCGGTGCTGGGCGTCTCCCACGCCTTCGCGCAAGTCTACCGCGCCTCCGGCTTCCCGCAGACGCGGGCGGTCCCCAATGGCGCGCCACGGATGACCAAGCAGCCGCGCGTCTCCTCCCCGTCCGGCCGGGTGCGTCTGTGTCACGTCGGCGGCATGTCAAAGTTCAAGGGCTTCAACCTGCTGCGCGCCGCCCTGCAACGCAGCCTGTTCACCCATCTCGAACTGACGGTCGTCGACGAATCGCGTTACGGCGGCGCCGAGCGGTCGCTCGTTTGGGGCGCGACTCCGGTGCGGATCGTCGGCAAAAGAATCGCCGAGGAGATGCCCTTTTTCTATGCGCGCCACGACGTGCTGCTGGCGCCTTCGCTTTGGCCCGAGGCCTTCGGATTGGTCAGCCGCGAGGCGCTGGCGATGGGACTCTGGGTCGTGGCGAGCGACCGGGGCGCGATGGGAGAAGACGTGACGCCCGAGGTCAACGGCTTTGTCATCGATGTGGCCACGCCTGAGCCGCTGTTGCGGGTTCTTGCGCATATCGACTCGGAGCCAGGAAAATTTACGACGTCGCCGCCCGCCCGGGAGCTTCGTACCGCGCAGCGGCAGGCCGAGGAACTCGTTGTCATCTACCAGGAGATAATGGCGCAACCGCAGCGCAAACAACCAACGCCGCCGCGGATCGTCGCGGTCAGTTCCCCCTCGCCTTCCTCACACGATCTGCGAAGGCGAGAGCGAGCTGACCAACCCATGCCGGACTCAAAGGCTGTGTGAGGCGGCGCCGCGACTCAAAACGCCAGACGCAATGCGGCGCCGCCGTGCAATTGTTCGCCGACCGGCTGGGCGCCGAGCGTGCCGAGCAGGAACACGTCGCCTGTCACCATTTTGGAGAACCGGTAGCTGACGCGCCCGCCCAGCTCCCACCAGTGGAAGCCGGTCGCCGCTGAGGCCGTGTCGACGCCAAAGCCGCCAAGCGAAGCGCTGGTGCCATAAGCCGCGCCGAACGCCTGCGCGAAACCGCCGCTGAGGTTGCCTTCGATATGCTCGCCGAACAGATGCGTAAACTGGCCGCCGGTGCGCCACACATTGAGCGTGTCGAGCGTTGGCGAAATTATTGCGCCATTGGGATTGCCCGGCGTCGCGCTCTCCGTATAGCCGGAGGTGCGGTCCCAGGAGCGCGTGAGGTCGGTATAGACGGCGGCTTCGTCCGTGCGGGTCAGGCGCCAGATATAGCCGACTCGCCCATAGACCGCTACCGACCGCGAGAGCGCCGTTCCCGTCCCCACGCCCCCGCCCAGCGCGGAATCGTAAGCGCGGCGGTAGGTGACGCTCGCCCAGGGTTGCAAAGCGACGCCGCCCTCGACGAACGGGCGGAATTTGCCGAGCGTGACGGCGTCGTAGCGCAGCGCCAGCGCGAATTGCATCGAATTGTTGACGGTGACGCCGCGCCCGGAAAAACTGTCGTAGGAGCCGCCGGCCAGCAGCGCCAGGCTCGGGCTCAACGTCCAGCGCCCGTGCAGGCCCAGCGCGAACGAGCCGAACGAGGCGAAGCCGCTCTGGCATGACGAGCAATTGATCTGCTCGGTGGCGCCAGTGAGGATCGAGCCCAGCACTCTGGAGGTGACGGCCTGCGTCTGGCGGCTCTGCGACAGCGCGGCCAGAGAAGCGCCGGCCTGCTGCGGCGTCTGCGTGGTGTTGGAGACCAGATAGTCGCCGGAGCCTTGCGCCTGCAGAGTGTAGAGATAGCCATTGGAGATAAGGGGCGCGGCGAGAGAGAAAGCGCCGGGCGCTATCGTTCCCCCATTAGCGGTCGTAACCACCGGCACACCGAGCCCCGAAGTCGCGCCCGATGTGCCGATGGGCCGCACATTGAGCGTGGTCGCGCCCGTGGCCTTGCCGCCGTTGACGACGATCAGGTCGGCGACGCCATTGGGGCCGAGCGTCGCGTTGAGCGTGACCGTACTGTTGTTGCCGACGAAATTCGTCACCGTCAGCGTCTTGAACGCCCCGCCCGCCGGGGGAGAGAAGCCCAACGCGCTGTTGGCGAGGCTGAGGTTGGTGATCGTCGAATTGCCGGTGATCGTCAGCGCCGAGGCGTTGGTCAGATTGACGTTGGTTGTCGAAGTCGCGTCGGTGGCGAAGGCGCCGGTCAACGACGAAGCGCTGGAATTGACTGTGACCACGCTGCCAGCGGTGGCGTTGACGATGTTGCCGGCGCCGGCGTTGACGGTGGTGTTGGTGAAATTGAGCGTCGAGGTCGTCGGGTCGGCGAAGAACAGGTCGCCGGAAACATTGTTGATCGTGTAATTGACGAAAGTTGCGGACTGGTTGACGCCGTTCAACAGCGCGACCGCCTGCCCCGCCGTGTTGATTGTGCCGCCGGCGCCGCCGTCGAACGTGGCGTTGTCGCCGGTCAACAAGATCGCCGGCGCCGTCTTGGACGTGGAATTGATCGTCAGCGGGCCGCCGAACGAAATCGTCCCCGTCGACGCGCCGTCGATGACCAGCGCCGTCCCGGCCGAATTGATCGTCAGCGCGCCCGTGGAGACAATAGCGCCGCCGGTGTCGGCCGACAGCGCCTGCGAACCGGCGCCGACGGTGATCGAGACGGGGCCGGCGAGGGTCGCAACCGACCCGGCGCCGCTGGCGTTGACGCCGGTCGACCCGGCGCCGGTCGTGACGATGCTCGTTCCCGCACCCAGCGTCAGCGAAGACCCGCCGGCGACGGACGCGCCATAGGCGCCCGCGCCCGAGGTGAACAGCATGACGCTTCGCCCGGCCATATCGGGGCCGATGGTCAGAGAGCCGCCTTTATTGGCCCTCGCCGCCGCCGCCTGATCGCCCTGCGTAGCGACCGAGCCGCCAAGGAACGTCGTCGTCCCGCCCACCCCGACGTCCACGCCATAAGCCTGATAGCCGGACGTCTTGACGGTGGCGTCGGTCACGTTCATCACGCCGCCGCCGGTGAAGCTGCCGAACGTGCCGTTGTAGATGCCGTCGGCGTGCGAGCCATTGCCCGCGGTCCAGACGCCGCCGCTGGTGGAGATCGTCAGGTTGGACGCCGTCACGGCGCCGCCGGAGCCGTTGATGAGGAGGCCGCTCGACCCTTCACCTGTGGCGGTCAGCGTGGCGCCGGAGATCGTCAAGCTCCCGCCGTTGACCACGGTGGCCGGCGCGGCGTCGATGCCGGTTGTCGAAAACGATCCGCCCGTCGCTTTGGTTACGCCGCCCGCGTCAATCCACAACGCGCTCGACTGAAGGCCCGTAGTCGACGCCACAACATGGGTCAGCGTCAGACTTCCGCCCGAGGTCCCGTTCGGTCCCGGGCCGTTGTAGATCGCATGGGCGTTATAGCCGGTCGCGGGATCGGCGCCCCCCTGCGTGCTGATCGTCACATTCGTAGCGGTTACGGACGAGCCCGCGTCGTTGACCGCCAGACCCACCGACCCTCCGCCGGTCGTAGCGATGTTCGCGCCGGTCAGATTGATCGCGCCGCCGGAATTGGCGGCGACCGCCGCTGCGGATAGACCGGACGTGGAAATCTGCGTGGCGGCGCCGAGCGGATCGAGGCCAACGGTCACCGAGGCGCCGCTCTGCGAAAAAAGCGCGACGGCGCCGGCGGCGCCGGTCGCAATCGAGCCGCCATAGAAATTCGTCACGCCGTTGTTGGCGGTCTGCACGCCATGCGCGCCGGCGCCGGAGGTGGCGATGCTGGCGCCCGTCAACGTCACGGTTCCGCCGCCCGTGCTCTGCGCGCCCGGGGTCCTGCTGGAGCCGTTGTAAACGCCCTGCACGCCGATGCCGGTTGCGAGGTCTATGCCGCCAACGGTCGAGATCGTCAGGTTGGTCCCTGTCAATGTGGTTCCCGTCCCCTCGACGTCGAGGCCCTTCGCCGCATTGCCGGTCGTGCCCAGCGTTAGCCCGGACAACGTGACCGTGCTGGCTCCGATGGCGAGCACGGCGTCGCTCCTCAAACCCGTCGTCTTGATCGAGCCGCCGGTCAGCGTGGTCGAGCCGCCGTTTTCTGTATCGACGCCAGAGGCGCGGGCGCCGGTCGTGGTGATGATCGAATTCGTCAGCTTGACCGTTCCGCCGCCGGTGTTGCCGGAATTGTTGGGAGCAGGCCCGTTGCCGTTGTAAACGCCTTCGGCGTTAAAGGCGGTGGTGAAATCGGTCGTGCCCGAGGTCGAGATCGTCAGATTGGTTCCGGTCAGCGTCGTGCCGGTTCCGTGGATGCTAATGCCCTTGGCGGCGTTGTTCGTCGTCGTGATGGAAAGGTTGCTCAGGGTCGTCGAACTGGCGCTCGACCCATAGACACCGTCGCCCAGCACGCCAGTGGTCTTGATGGAACCGCCGGTCAACGAGGTGGCGCCGCCGTTCTCCGAAGCGACGCCGAAAGCGTAATAGCCGCTGGTGGTGATGTTGGAATTGGTAAGCGTGACCGTCCCGCCTCCGATCGAACCGCCGCCGTCCCCGCTCCCGTTGCCGTTGAAGACGCCAATCGCTTTGTTGTTGCTGGAGTTCACTCCTCCCGACGTCGAAATCGTCAGGCCGTCTCCCGTAATCGTCGTTCCGGTTCCAAACGCCGCGACGCCCTTTCCGTTATTGCCCGTAGTCGTGATCTGCACGCCGCTCAACGTCGTCGTGCTGCCGCTGGCCCCCTGCACCGCATTACTGTCCAGCCCGCTCGTGGCGATCGAGCCGCCCAGGAATTTTGTGACGCCATTGTTGGCGGTGTCGACACCGTTGACGCTGGCGCCCGCGACGCTCACGCTCGAATTCGTGAGCGTTACGCTGCCGCCGCCGGTCGTACCCGCGCCAGGCGTCGCCGAGCTGCCGTTGTAGACGCCATGCGCATGGTAGCCGGTCGCTGGATCGACGCCCCCGGTCGTCACGATCGTGAGATTGGACCCGGTGAACTGGCTTCCGGCGCCCTCCACGTTTATGCCCTTCGCGGCGTTGCCGGCAGTGCTCAATTGCGAATTGGCGAGGATGACCGAACCGCTGTTTATTACGAGAACGGCGTCCGCCTCTCCCGACGAATAGCCGCCCGTCGTGGAGATATTCAGGTTGGCGCCGTTGAGCGTCGTTCCCGCGCCCTGAACGAACAGTCCTAAGGCGCCGGCGCCGGTGGTGGCGATGGTTACGCCTGACAAGGTCGTCTTGCTGCCGGTGTCGCCGTAGAAGCCATCCGCCTGCACGCCGGACGTCGCGATCGACCCGCCGGTGATCGTCATCGTTCCATTGTTCTGGTTGTTGGCGCCGGTCGCCTGCGAGCCAGTTGTGGTGATGCTCGAATTCGTGAGTTGGACCGTCCCGCCGCCGGTGGCTGTGCTGTAGGTTTGGTTGGTGACGCCCGCCGCGCCGAAGCCGGTGGCGGAATCGTAATTGCCGTGGGTGACGATCGTAAGGTTATATCCCATCAGCGATCCGCCCGAACCGTTGACATAGAGCCCGCCGGAACCGAGCCCAGTCGCGGTGATGTTTGTTCCCGTCAGATTGACAGTTCCCCCCGCGTAGGCACCCCCGACATAGGAATCGACGCCGCCGGTCTGCGCCGAGCCGCTGGTCATTGTTAGCAAGCCCCCAGAGCTGACGCTGAATGCGTTTGTGTTGCCGCCATTCGCCGTCGACACTGCAACATTCGTCGCCGTGATCTGCGAATTCGCCCCTGTCGCATACAACCCGGTCGACCCCGACCCCGACGCCGTCACCGTTCCGCCGTTGAGCGTAAGGCTGCCGCCCATATCCGCCTGCGCGCCAGTGGCGTTGGCGCCGGACGTAGTAATGGCGACGCCGACGCCGTTGTTCAGCGCCGTTGTGATCGAGGCGCCCGCGCCGGTCGCGTAGAGGCCGATCGTGCCACTACCCGCAGTCGTGAGTGATCCACCGCTGACGGCGATCACGCCCCCCGCAGCGGCGATGAGGCCAACAGCGTTGGTGGCTGTGGAGGTCATGTTGACCGTCGCGCCCGTCAGCGTTACCGATCCCCCCGAATCCGCGCGCGCGCCCGCCGCGTTCGCCCCCGCATTGGTGATCTGGAACCCCGCAACATCGGTCCCGATCGCCTTAATCGTCGAGCCCGCGCCCGTCGCGTAAAGCCCGGCGGTGCTGGTCGCTGTGGCCGCAACGTTGACCGTACCGCCGTTGAACGTGATCGCCGCGCCGCTGTCGGCTTTCGCCCCCACGCCATTGGCGCCGTTCATCTTGATCACCAGCGGCGCAGAGCCGAACGGCGAAACTGTGATCGTCGATCCCGCGCCGGAGGCGGCGAGGCCTGACGAACTGGCGCCATTGACCGTGATTGAGCCGCCCTGGATGGTCGTCGCTCCGCCGTTGGCGGTGGCGACGCCGGGCGTCTGGTCGCCGTTGGTCGTGATCGAGGAATTGACGATCGCGAGGGTTCCGCCGCCGGTGTAAGCCCCGTTCGTCGAACTGCCGTTGTAGACGCCGACGGCGGATACGCCGTCCGCAATATCGCGCTGACCTGTCGTCGAGATGGTCACGCCGGTCAGCGTCAACGACGATCCCGTCCCCACCAGCGCGACGCCGTGCGCGCCCGCGCCGCTGGTCGAGATGTTGGTTCCCGTCACGGCGCCGATCGCGCCCGCGCCCTGAATGTTGAGCGCGTTGCCCCAGACGCCTGTCGTCGATATCGCGCCGTTTGTCGCGGTGAACGAAGCGCCGCCATTCACCAGCACGCCGCGATCCTGATAGCCCGCCGCTTTAAACGTCGTCCCATTGGCGATCAGCGAGCTACCCGTTCCGTTCACATAGGCGCCGTTCGCGTCGCCTGTTGTCGTCCCGGTCGCAGAAACGGTTCCCGCGCCCAGCGTGACCGAGGCTCCCGACAGGATCGTGACAGCCGAGGCGCTCGGACCGGAAGCGGTTACGGTCTGGCCCAGCGAGGTGTTGATCGATGACCCGGCGCCCGTCGCATAAATGCCGGAAGCGCCCGCTGCCGTGGGCGGCGTGATCGTCACCGCACCGTACATAGGATAGAGCGTGATGCTCCCGCCGCCCGTAGCGACGAAGCCATAGCCGGGATCGCCGGACGCGATGAACGTCGTCCCCGTCGAGACCGGAGTGTAGGTTCCCCCTGCCACCGTGCAGGACGACCCGTTGAGCGCGAACACGTGCTGGCCGAACACGTTGCTCGTGCAGGCGGCGTAGGCGGCGCCCGGCGAAACGCCGAGAAAGCCGACGATCAGCGCCAGCCTTGAAGGCGCCAGAAGCCTCACCGCCCGCACAGCGCACCCCCGCCGCCGCCCGGCCCATCAATCGATTGGGCCAACTCGGTCGAGCCGTTGGCCAGCGTCGCATAATCGGTCGCCTCGCACAGGTCGCCCGTGCACAGCGCGGCGAAATCGACGGGTACGGGCGTCAGCGCCTGCGTCGTCGTGCTGGAGCCGCCGCTCTTGCGCGAAACCTCCACCGTTTCGCCGACCTGAGCGAGGTCGGTGCAATGGCAGTTCGCGCCCTTGCCATGCGTGCAATCGCGCGCCTTCTGCTCGAACGCCGTGCCGCGCTCCACCGGGCAGACGATGGCCTGGCCCTCGCGCAGAGTGACCTTGGTTTTGTTCCCCACCACGGAGATGTCGAGGATGGTGCCGCGCACGCCAATCGCCGCCGTCGGCGTCGTCACCGAATAGGCGTTTTTGTCGAGCGCGCCGGTGGTGAAGCGAAACAGGCCCTTGGAGAGTTTCACCGCCACCGTCTGCCCGGAGCCGCCCTCCTCATAAACGAACTTGTCTAGCACCACGCGGCTGATCGGGCCGACGGCGAGGTTGGTCGAATCCAGAAACACCAGCTTGGCGGTCGATTCCTGGCCGGTCTTCACCACCTCGTCGCGGTAAACCGGATCGCCCGTATTCAGCTTGGCCGCCGCGCCCGAAAGCTCGCGCGAAACTTCGTTCTTGGCCGTTTCGGTCGCGCCGATGTTCTGCGGCGCCGCCTGGGCCGCGCCGACAAAAAGCATCGCGACTCCAACGACCCCTGCCCTCGAAGCTACGCCCTTGGCCATAGCGAAGTCTTTCTGAAAAGAAAAAACGCGGCAAAACTCACTTGTGAAGGAGTTAGAAATAGATGGCGTCCGGAGTCGACAACAAAAGCGAAGCCCATCTTGCGCGGCCAGCGCATTTCAATTCACTGAAGCATTATTGCCACATTCAGGCGGCCGCGCCGCCCTGCGTCCCAAGTGCGCGCTGCGGCGGCGGCGGTCCGAGCTTCGATATCAGCGCCGCACGGCGAGACTGCACGGTGAAACTGATTGTCATTTCATGCTGGCCTTGCTGATCGGACGGACCCGGTTGGAAGACCTGGGTCTCAACAAGATCGCAAATAAGCGCGAGGCGCACCGATGCGACTTGTCGCCTCTGTCGCGCAGCGGAAAGCGCCGCCCTTTGCAACCGTTGCGTCATCGTATTGATTTTTCTGCGCAAAACTATGCAATATCTCGATGCGCCAACATCACGGAGTCGTCTGACGGAAATATTCGACGCCTAACTTCAATGTGGCTTAGACCACAGACATCCGCTCCCGAAAATAAATACAGAAATCCCGCGGCCCCCGACATGCACGTCCGGGGACCGACAGGGGATGCGTACGGGGGCACGGCAAATGGCGCCAGCGGACGGCGGTCACAGGGGGGGCAATCCTCCGTTCCCCGACGATCCCGGGGCCTCTGCGAATCCGCCGGAGACCCGCCATGACCGGTTCCGCTGTCCGCATTGCCTCACCTCAGTCCTGGAGAATGATGCGTTCTGCCGCTCGTGCGGCGGACGGCTGCGCGTTCCTCCAGCCGCCTCGAAACACGGCGGATCCCGCCGCGTCCCTTCTGAAGACGCCCAATCCGCCGGCGCCGCCGCGCAAGACAGCGGCCCCGGGTTTGATCGACTGGGCGAATTGCGCATCCTGACCGTGATGTTCGCCGATCTCGTCGAATCGACCGTGCTCGCCACGCAAATCGACGCCGAGGATTTCCGCGAAGTGATCGTCGTCGTCCAGCGCTGCGTCACCGCCGTCGCAAATCGGTTCGGCGCAACCGTTCTCAGTTATTTGGGCGACGGCGCCCTGATTTGCTTTGGCTATCCAATCGCCCTGGAGGACCACGCCGAGCGCGCTGTGCAAGCCGGTCTGGCGTTGACCGAAGAGATCGGCGGACTGACGGTGCTCGGCTGGTACCGTCCCAAAGTCAGGGTTGGCATCGCCACGGGCTTGGTCGCCACCGGAGAGATCGTGGGAAGCTTTGGTCGCCCCGAGCAGATGATGACGGGGGAGAGCGCAAATCTGGCGGCGCGTCTGACCAGCATCGCCGATCCCAACTCGGTCCTGATCTCGTCAACCACCCAGCAACTCTCGGCGGGATTTTTTGACTATCAGGGACCGTTTCGCCTGAGTCTCAAGGGGTTCCCTGGTCCGATTTTCGCCTGGCGACCGCTCAGGGCCAGCAATGCTGAGGGGCGCTTCCAGGCGTTGCGCGTGGGCAGTCTGACGCCTCTTGTCGGGCGGGAACGCGAGGTCGAGACACTCATGCGGTTGTGGTCTCTGGCGAGCCTTGGCAACGGCCAGGTCGCGCTGATCACAGGCGAACCCGGCGTGGGCAAGTCGCGGCTGGTGATAGAGATGCAGCAACGGGTGCGAGCAGAGAACCATCTCGGCATACGCTACTTTTGCTCTCCCCACCGCGACGCGAGCCCCCTTCAACCCGTCAGAGACAATATCGAGCGCGGCGCCGGATTCGAAATCTCGGACCCGCCGGCCGTTCGCATCGGCAAACTGGACCGGATGCTGGCGCCGTTTCTGCGAGACCCGCGCATCGACCCCTCCCTGATCGCCGAACTGCTTTCGCTGCCCAACGAAGGCGCCGCAACGCTGGCGCCTCACCGCCGCAAGGAGCTGACATTGGCGGCGTTGCTGGCGATCATCGAGGCGCTCGCGAACAAACACCCTTTGCTTCTTTGCTTCGAGGACGCGCACTGGAGCGATCCGACCTCGCTCGAATTGCTGGGTTTGCTGATCGCACAGGCGCCTCGCCTGAATGTCCTGGCGCTGGTGACGGCGCGGCCGGAATTTGTCGCGGACTGGCGCGATCATGCCGCCGTCACCCCGTTGGTTCTTGCGCGTCTCGATCAAAGTGAAGCGGCGAAGATGTTTGCGCGCATTCCCGGCGTCGCCAGCCTTTCGGCGAATGTGAAACGCGACATCCTCGCCAGGGCCGATGGAATCCCGCTCTTTCTTGAGGAATTGACGAAAACGGTGCTTGAGCGTGGAACCGTAAAGGAAGCAAGGGGCGATCCGCTTCAGCCGGTCCCCATTTCGCTGCATGCGTCGCTGCTCGCTCGCCTCGACCGTCTGGAGGGCGTGCGCGAAGTCGCACAAACCGCCGCAGCGATTGGACGCGACTTCTCGGTCAGCATCCTGAGCGCCGTGACGGGACTGTCGTCGACCTCGTTACATGGCGCCCTGCAGACGCTGACCTCCGCCCAGATCGTGTCCAAAACCGGGCCGCCGACCGCCGATTTGTATCGCTTCAAGCACGCTTTGTTGCGAGATGCGGTGTACGCCAGCATGCTGCGAGGCCAGCGGCTGCGGCTTCACTGGTGCATCGTCGATGCGCTGGAGAAGCATTTTTCCGAGATTGTGCTGACGCAACCGGACGTGGTCGCCCGGCACTGCGCAAGCGCAAAGCTGACCGAGAAGGCCATCAACTACTGGCTTTTGGCCGGCACTCTCGCGCAGAGCCGGGCTGCCATGGCGGAAGCGGTTACGGCCCTGGGCGAGGGCCTTCTGCTGCTTCGAAGCTTGCCCGACGGCCGCGACCGCGACCGGATCGAACTAGAACTTCAACTCGCGCTGGGCCGCAGCGAAATCGCAACGAAGGGCTACGCCGCTCCGGGCGTCCGCGAAGCCCTGACGAAAGCGCGTCGACTGTGCGAGCGGCTGGATCGCCCGCCCGAGATCATCTCCGTACTCTATGGTCTATGGGCGCATGCGTTGATGCGCACGGAGCTGCGACAGGCCGAACAGGTCGCCGAAGAGATATTGCATCTGGGCGAAGCGCGACACGTCGGGCCCTGGACGGCGCGTGGCTGCCGACTGGCGGGCCTGACCTGCATCGCCCGGGGCCAGTACCAGGCGGGCCGGCGACATCTCGAGCGCGGGCTCCAGCTCTACGATCCCGGCGAAAGCGGCCGACGATCTTCTTTCATCCTGTACGATCCACAGGTCATGCTGCAAACGTTCCTCGCCGTCGCGCTATTTGAGTTGGGCTTTGTCGACCGCGCCCGCGTCGGTTGGCGTTCAGCGCTGGCGGAGGCGCGCAGGTCGCAATACCGGTTCACGCTTCCCTATGCGCTGACGCTGTCCGTGATGGCCAACCTCCAGATAGATGATTTTGACAGCGCGCAGCTCGGCGCCGAGGAACTCGTCGCGTACAGTGAGGCGAACGAGGCCGCGTTATTTTGGGGCGTCGGCATGATCTTTCGCGGTCGTTGCCTGGTGGCCCGGGACAAGCCCGACGAGGGCTTCAGACAAATCGAACTTGGTTTGTCCGCCTATCGCCGAACGCACGCGACGCTTTGGTTGCCGTGTCAACTGGCTTTGATCGCCGACGCCTGCGGAGCTGTGGGGCGCCCGGGAGAGGGCCTGGAGCGCCTGCAGGAAGCCTCAGCTCTTATCGCCGGGGCCGGGGAGCATCACGCCGCGTCGGCCGTCTGCCGGGTGCGCGGCGAACTTCTGATTTCCATCGGAAAGGTCCGCAAAGGCGTTGCGAGCCTGCAACAGGCCCTGACGATCGCCCGCCGACAGGAAGGGCGCGTGCAGCAGTTGCGCGCAGCCGTCAGCCTGGCCGAACACCGGCAGCCCCAAGGCAAGCCCAGCCCGGACCGAGACCTTATCGGCGCGCTGCTTTCCCCGGAAATCGAAAGTTTGGACGCGCCCGCCTTTCGCAACGCCAGGGCGCTCGCCGGTGAGGCGGCGGCGCGGCGCTTTTCGCATGGAGGCCATCGTGATGAGTGAAGCGCTGCCAGCAGCCCCGCCCTTCAACGCCGCCGATCTCAACTCTGTCGGTTGGTCTGCAAAGCTGTTCCAGCCCTTCCTGGAAAATCCGCAATGGTTGCTGGCCTTTTTTCGATGGGTCTGGCCAGTTCCAACGTTTCGCAACTGGGCGCTCATAACGCGATACGACGATGTGAGGGACGCGCTGGCGCAGCAACAGGTATTCGCTGTGCCGTTCGGCCCGAAGATGGAGGAGCTGAACGGCGGACCGAATTTCATGCTTGGGATGCAGGACGGCCCTGATTATCGGCGACAGCGCGGCTTCGTGATGCGCGTCTTCAAGCTGGACGACATCGCAACCACAATCAGGCCGCTCTCGGCGGAGCTCTCCCGCGCCGCGATTTCGAAAGCGAAGGGCCGGCTCGATGCGGTCGAGGACTTGATCACCCGCATTCCGACTGAGCTGTGCGAACGCTATTATGGCGTACCGATTGCAAACAAAAGCGACTTTGCTTTGTGGATGATCGCCATGAGCGCGCACACGTTCGACCCCGGCACGAATGAAGCCTGGGCCCGCGCCGCGCGGGCCGCCGCTGAAAATGCGCGGGCAGTCGTGGACGCCGCGATCAAACAGGCCAGAGCGGCGAACCCCAGGCCCGACACGATCCTGGGGCGTCTGGTCGCTTTGGAGCGGGAACCGGGAGGCGGACCCGACGACCTGGAGATTCGCTCGATATTGCTGGGCATGATTACTGGCTTTGTGCCGACGAACACCATGGCCGCTGGCCATATGCTGGAGATGTTGCTGCGCCGCCCCGATTTCATGGCGCAGGCGCGAGACGCGGCGCTGAACAACGACGACGACCTCTTGACCCGTTGTCTGCTCGAGGCGCTGAGGTTCATGCCGCTGAATCTCGGGCCGTTCCGGACTTGCAACGAAGACTACGTCGTCGCTGAAGGCACGTCCCGCGCCACAAAACTCCGTCGCAACATGAATGTCCTGGTCAGCACGCAGTCGGCGATGTTTGATTGCAACAGCGTGAAGGCGCCCCGCCGGTTCGATCCGGATCGTCCCGCCCATGACTACATGCTGTTCGGCGGCGGGCTGCATTGGTGCGTGGGCGCCCTCGTGGCCAATGCGCAGATCACTCAGATGTTCAAGGCGCTGCTCACCCGGAGCCATGTGCGGCGGGCCGCAGGACGCGACGGGACGCTTACCCGGATCGGGCCCTTTCCAGCTCATTTGTTTGTTCAATTCGATCCCTAGCGGATCGGGGCGAGGAACCATGCACGCTTTTGTCACCAGCATCGTTTCGTTCGATGCCAATCGCTGCGACGCCGTCGAAGCGCGATTGCGGGAATTAGACAACCCGGCCACGTCTTCTGTGGCCATAAAACTCAACGCTCTGGCAATCATCCATTTCCTGAGCATCACGGTCGTTCGTTCGGTCCCACCGCCGGCGCAGCCGCCTTCGGGGGGGCCCGCGCATCTGATTTTCGAAATCAATGCCGACGGCGCGGAGGCGTCGGTGATTGCAGCGCTGTGCGGCGCGATTGGCGACACGCTCTCGGCTCTTCTTGGCGTTGCTGGATCTCAAATCCCGCAATCGGGTCTCTCTGACTTCCTTCTCGAACGGTGCGTGGCCGTGGGTCAAGGTTGGTTCAGCACGCCTGGACTTCTTTTTGACGGTACGCCGGGAATGACTGTCGAGCGCATTCGGCGCGAGGCCGATCTCGCCGCCTACGCATCGGACCTTGTTCAACGACAACCAATTACCCAAGGCGCTTTGAAGACACTTCAGGACATCCGCTCCGTTCTCTGGAACGATGGCGACTGGAAATGGGCCTTTGTCGCCGAGCCTGCGCCCATCGTTTCGGCCGGACCCGCCATTACAAAAATAGGCGTTTCGACGCCGGCCGAGCTCCTTGGCGGCTTGTATGTTTTGCCAAGGGTCGTCTTATCGCTGTTCGCCAACTTTCTTTGGCCCTCCCTGTTTCTGCCCCTCGCGCTTGCTGCGCTGTCTTTGTGGGGCCTGGAACGTTCGCTCCTGCAAAACTGGTGGGGACACGGATGGACGCTCCCTGATATTCTATGGAGCGCTTCTGCCTTCCTTCTGGGACTTTTGGTCGGCGTCGCCGCCTTCGTTCTGGGTCTGACCGCCGAACTGGTCCCCGCCTTCCTGCTCATATACTGGCGGCTTGGAGGCCTTGAAAAGACCGATCGACCCGAGGATGTCGCGCCGGATCCCAACCTCGTTGCGGAGATCATGAAGCGCGAGAACTTCGCCGCGCAGAACCACATGGCGACGGCCTCGACGATGAAGCCGGGGCGACTGCGACGGGCGACGTTACGATTTGGACTTTGGGCCGCAGGTCAGATCGCGCGCTACTTCTCGCGGCCGGGCTTTCTGGCGAAGACCGGAGAGATCCATTTCGCCCGCTGGCTGCTGCTGCCCGGCACGGACAAGCTGTTGTTCTTCTCCAACTACGATGGCGGCTGGGAGAGCTATCTTGAGGACTTCATCGAGCGATCCGCGCAAGGCGTCAGCGGGATCTGGAGCAATACGATAGGGTTTCCCAAGACGGCGTCTCTCTTCTTCAAAGGCGCTGAGGACGGCAATCGATTGCGGCGCTGGACCCGTCGGCAACAACGCCCGTCGCTGTTTTGGTACTCAGGCTATCCAACGCTGACCCAGGATCGGATACGGCTCAACGCGGCGATCCGACAGGGTTTGGCCAACGCCAGATCGGAAGCCGACGCCCAGGATTGGCTCTCTTGCTTCGGCTCTGCGCCCAGAGCGGCCGACGGTCTGCAAATTGAGCAGATTCCCACTTTGGTGTTCGGAGGTCTGCGTCGCCTGCCATTCGCCCGTTGTCTTCTGCTCACGCTCAATAAACAGACGGCCGCCAACAAGGCCTGGCTGCAGGAAGTGGCGCCGCAGGTCAGCTACGGCAACAGCTATGTCCGCGGCGCGACAGGTCTCGAGGGAAACGACGCCAAGCGCGCGCTTGTCGTGGGGTACACCCGAAGCGGCCTTGAAAAGCTCGGAATGAGACAGCCGCTGGAGACCTTTCCCACCGCTTTCGTCCAGGGCAGTTCTGCGCCCTGGAGGGCGCGTCCGCTCGGGGACGTCGTGGACAATGCGCCGGGCACGTGGCTGTGGGGCGGACCGCAGACGCCAATCGATGCGATCCTACTGATGTACGGGCGCGATGCGGACGAGCTTGAGCGTCTGTGTGAAGATCAGAAGGCCGCCCTTCGCCGGCATGGCCTCAACCCTTCTCGCGAATTGACGCTGGACGAAGTGGAGCAGAAGGGTCTCGTGCGCGAGAAATTTGGCTTTGTCGATGGGATCTCTGACCCGGTGATGCGAGGCGTCGGCGCCTGGACCGACGCGGCGAAGCGTGACCATCTTGTTGAGCCCGGCGAATTCGTCCTGGGCTATCCCGACGGTTCGGGGAAGCTTCCCAACTCGCCGAAGGTTCCGGCTTCCGACGACCCCCACGCAATCCTGCCCGCCGCGCCGCCGTTCGATCCGGACCGGCAACGCCCGGATTTCGCCAGCCCCAAGCCGGTCGGCGCGCATGATCTGGGCTTGAACGGAACCTATCTGGTCGTGCGCCAACTTGAGCAGGACGTCGACGAATTCGGGCGATATTGCGCTGGGTTTGGTTCGCACTCCGAGTTGATCGCCGCTAAGATGATCGGTCGGTGGAAGAGCGGCGCCTCGCTCGTGCGCTATCCGCTTCATCCCAGCCAATACGCCAAACCGGATAACGACTTCCGGTTCGGCGCCGAGGATGCGGACGGCCGACGGTGTCCGCTGGGGGCGCACATCCGGCGCGCCAATCCGCGCGACCATTTCGATCCCGATTCAGAGGTTCAGATCAGCATCACCAATCGCCACCGAATTCTGCGCGTCGGGCGCTCTTACTCCCCCCAGGACGGTCGGCAAAAGCCGGGGCTTTTGTTCATGTGCCTCAACTCGGATATCGAGCGCCAATTCGAATTTCTGCAACAGACCTGGCTGCTGGGGTCGAGTTTCAGCGGGCTGGAAGGCGAGGTCGACCCGCTGCTTGGCCAAGGAAGGGCACACATGCTGACCCTCCCGACGGATTCCGGGCCGCGCCGCCTGCCCGCGATGAGGGACTTCGTGCGCGTACTGGGCAGCGGCTATTTCTTCCTGCCCGGAAAGCAGGCAATGACTTATCTAGCCGAATAGCAACCGACACGACCGCGAATGTTTTTAAAGCGCTGTCGGCGGCGCTGACGCTCGTCAGCCGTCAAACAGATTTGTCTGGGAGAACCAAAGGCTCGAACGGATTGGCGCCTCGACGCGGCGCGAAAACTTGATATCCCGTTTGGTCGCTCGTCAAAGCTCAGCATCTATAAGCAAGCAGCGCGGCCCTCAAAGGCCGCCAACTAGCCTACGCGTTTCAGCGCGAAGCAGACCTGGCGCATGCCCCGTCCGTTGTGACGGCGTTTCATAGGGGCTGGAACGGTCAATCCTTAGAACGAACCCGATTGCGGGTTCCGGCCCGTGACCTCACCGCCTTGGTCATCGCTTGGGTTCACGGTCGAGGCCGAACACATAGTCCAGCGCAATCTTGCCGCCGCCGAAAGTCAGGATCGCCAGCGCCATCGCCGCCCACGGCAGGTGATAGGTCTCCCACGCGTCGGGATAGACGAATTCGATGACGATGGTCATCACCAGCAGCCCCGCCCCGGCATAGCGCGTGAACAGCCCGAAGACGAGCAGCAGCGGCAACACGATCTCGCCGATCCCCGACGCAAGCGCCATCTGGCTGGGATATGGGAACGGGTAGAGGACGCCGAACCCGTGGATCTTGTATTCGTCGGTGAACAAAGCCGTCGCGCTGAACGACAGGTTGAACCAGCCGTCCCATTTGGTGAGCCCCGATTTCCAGAACGGCCAGGCCAGAGTCAGCCGCAGCACCAGCAGCGTCAGCGATTGCGGCCACAGGCCGAACAACCCCGCGGTCAGGCGGGCGAAGGGTTGCGACAGCGGAACAGCGACCAGAGCCATTATGATTTCCCTTATGAAAAACGCTCAGACCAGCGCGCGCACCGCGCCCGCCGACATCAGCCCCACCAGATGCGCGCCGGGGTCGTCGCCACGCGCCAGCATCGGCGCCGCCGCCTCCCCCAGCGTCGCGCCGTCGCGCAAAGCCGCAAACAATTCGTAGCCGCCCGTGGGCAACACCCGCACCGTGACCTCGGCGTCGGGCCGCGTGATCAGCGCCTCCTCAGCCGCCCAGTTTTCCGGCGGCTTGGGGTCGTCGGTCCCTTGATGCGCAGCCCACAGGCTGGCGGCGGGGGATGAAAAACGCAGCAGCCGCGTCGCCGGATGAAACGCGAAGCGCAAACCCTCGAGCCTCTCGGGCGCAATCTCGGCCAGCGCCGCGAGCGGCGCCGCTGGCGCCTCGGCGGCGTGGTAGGACTCGACCCAAGCCGTCTCCAGCGCCGCCACGTCGGGCAGATAAGGCAGATCGCGCGCGGGCGGGAACACGCGCACGAAAGCCGGAAAGTCCGCGCCGTAATGGATAAGCACCGCCGATTGCGGTTTGCGCGCGGCGACGAACGCCCCCGCGAGGCCGCGAAAGAACTCGTCGCCGACGAGCCGGCGCGTCACCGGAAACCGCGCCTCCAGCGCGCCGATCAGCCCGACCGCGACATTGTTGCGATAGACCGCGAAGCGGCGCGAGTCGCCGTGCGGCGGCGGCGCGGCCGGATCGACCAGCGCAGCGGCGAACGCCGAGATCGTCGTCTCAAACGACATGGGCGAGCGCCCCCTGCGTGGCGCGGCGGGCGTCGGAATCGGCGCGGCGGGCCTCGGCGTGCAATATCGGCCATTCCGGCACGTTATTGTCCCATTCGACCAAAGTGGGCTTCGCGCCAATACGGCTGACGACGAGCCGATAGAGCGCCCAGACGTTCGGCCGCACGGGGCTATCGTGCGCATCGATGCGGAACCCCGCGCCCGAGTCGTCTTTGGCGTCCGCGTAGCCGGCCAAATGTATTTCCTCAACCGCCTCCAGCGGATAGGCGTCGAGATAGGCGAGCGGGTCGATGCCGTGATTGCCCGCCTGCACCTCGACATTGTTGACGTCGAGCAGCAATCCGCAGCCGGTGCGGCGCACGATCTCGCCCAGAAACTCAGCCTCGGGAATGTCGCTGTCGGCGAACCGCACATAGGTCGAGGGATTCTCCAGCAGCATCCTCCCGACGGCCTCTTGCGTCTGATCGATGTGCTCGCAGACCACGCGCAAGGTCTCCGGCGTGTAGGGCAACGGCAACAGGTCGTCCAGGAACCCGACGTCGTGGCTCGACCACGCCAGATGCTCGGAGAACAGGCCGGGCTCGTAGCGTCGCCGCAAGGCCGCCAACCGCGCCAGATGATCGCGGTCGAGCGGACGCGGCCCGCCCAGCGACAGCCCGACGCCATGCAGCGACACCGGATAGAGTGCGCGCAACGCCTCGAGCCGGCGATGCGGCGGGCCGCCTTCGCCCATGTAATTCTCGGCGTGGATTTCAAAGAAGCCGACGTCGGGACGCTCGCTGAGGATCGTCTCGAAATGCTCGGGCTTGAAGCCGACGCCCGCGCGGGGCGGCAGCGGCGCAGCGACACGAAGCGGGCTCGTCATGGCGTTCTCCTCAACTCACGCGATCTATTCGACATTACGCGGCGGCGTGTTACACGGCCAGCGCGCGCCGCAGGCGCCAAAAAGCTAGACCCGGCACGTAACATCTCCATGATTCAAGCGAAAACGAATGGCCCCTCTCCACAGCGATAAGCGCGAGGAAGCCTGGGGCGCGCAAATGCGCGCGGCTCTGGCGGGAGACGAGGCGGCCTATCGGCGGCTGCTCGCCGATTTCGGCCGCGCGATCCGTCCCGCCATTCGGGGGGCGTTTTCGCGGTCCCGCGTCGGCGACGCGGATGTGGAGGATGTGGTGCAGGAGACGTTGTTGGCCATCCACCTGAAGCGCGCGACCTGGGACCCCGCCCAGAAGGTGACGCCATGGGTAATGGCGATCGCGCGCCACAAGGCCATCGACGCGATGCGCCGTCGCGGCGTGCGCCGGGCGGAACCCATCGAGGATTTCGAGGCCATTCTGGCCGCGCCGGAGGAGCCCGACCCGCACCAGCGCTCCGACGTCGAGCGGCTGATGGAGACGCTCACCCCGCGCGCCCGCGATATTGTGCGCTCGATTTCCCTTGAAGAGCAGTCGATAACAGCGACGGCGACGCGGCTCGGCATGAGCGAAGTCGCCGTGCGGGTGGCGCTGCATCGCGCGCTCAAAGCGCTGGCTGGGGCCTGGAGGGGGTCGCTTTCATGAACACCGACGACTTCATCGCCGCGCTGAGCGCCGACGCGGCGCTGAAAGGCCCGAGCCTGACGCGCCGTCTGGCGTTCGCCTTGGCGCTGGGCGCTTGTGTGAGTCTGGCGCTGTTCCTGGGATTGGTCGGGCCGCGTCACGACGCCGCCCAAGCCATGCACACCGTGCGCTTCGACCTGAAGTTTCTCGACACGCTGGCGCTGATCGCCCCCGCGTTCTTTCTGTGCCTGCGCCTTGCGCGGCCGCAGACGACGCCCGGCGCGCTGCTGGGCTGGCTGCTCGCGCCGGTCGCGCTGCTGGCGGTCGCGGTCGCCGTCGAACTGGCGACGGTCCCGCAGGAGCAGTGGATGGCCAAGCTGATCGGCACGAACGTCTGGCATTGCCTGACGCTGGTGCCCCTGTTCTCGCTGCCGCCGCTGGCGGCGCTGATCCTGGCTTTGCGCGAGGGCGCGCCGAGCTATCCCGGCCTGACGGGCGCATTGGCCGGCGCGACGGCGGCGGGCGCGGCGGCGACGTTCTACGCGACCAATTGCACCGACGATTCTCCGCTGTTCGTGGCGACCTGGTATCCGCTGGCGACGGGGGCGGTGATGGCGCTGGGCGCGCTGGCGGGGCGGGTTTGGTTGAGGTGGTGACGCCGGGGCGCGGAGTTGTAGCCGGGTGGGCTTCAGCCCCCCTCTTTTGCTGTGCGCATGCAGTTCGCGGCTTGGCCTGAGAGCCGGCGAGGCCCCCTCAAGACACGGTGGACTGAAGGCCACCCTACCGGCGGGCGGCCTAGATAGTCCGCCCCGCCGCCGCTACAGTCCCCGCCATGCTGATCCGGCAATTCGAATATCTCGTGGCCTTGGCGCGCGAACAACATTTTGGCCGCGCGGCGGAAGCCTGTCACGTCACGCAGCCGACGCTCTCAGCGGCGATCCGCCAGTTTGAGGAGGAGTTGGGCGCCCCGGTCATCGAGCGCGGCCATCGCTATCTGGGGCTAACTCCGCAGGGCAAACTCGCGGTCGAGCATGCGCAACGCGTGCTGGCCGAAATCGAGGATTTGAAACGCGGCGTCGAGGCGCTCGACAAGGGGGTGTCGGGGCGGCTGCGGCTGGGCGTGATCCCCACCGCCTTGCCGGTGGTGTCGCATCTGACGGCGCCGTTTCTGGCGCTGTTTCCGCGCGTGACGGTGGCGGTGATCTCCTGCACCAGCCATGAGATTCAACGCGGCGTCGAGGCGTTCGAACTCGACGCGGGGCTCACCTATCTCGACGCCGAACCGCTGGAGCATGTGCGCACGCGGCCGATCTACACCGAGGAATATGCGTTTCTGACGCCGGTTTCCGGCCCCTATGCCGACCGCGACCGCATTTCGTGGCGCGAGGCGGCGGGGGCGCCTTTGTGCCTGCTGACGCCCGACATGCAGAACCGGCGCATCATCGACGGGGTGTTTCGCTCGGTCGGGGCGGTTCCCAAACCCTCCATCGAGACCAACTCGATCTTCAACCTCATCAGCCACACGGCGGCTGGCCCGTGGTCGGCCATCGTGCCGCGCCAATTGCTGCAATTCTTCGGCACGCCGGCCTCCACCCGCGCGCTCGAACTCGTCGAGCCGACCACGCGCCGCACGGTGGGCCTCGTCATCGCCGACCGCGACCCCGTGGGACCGCTGGCGCGCAATCTGATGAACTTAACCCTGCCCGACGACATTCTGGCCGCCATGATACCGCTGGCCGGCGCCGCTCGATAGATTTGGCCTATGAATCGTTGCGGATAATCGATTTGAAGGGGAGGCAAAAAAAATTTAGCTCTTTGTGAGGGTTGTCGGGCGACATGCGCCTCCAGCCTTAAGCAAGGCGGGGGCCAAAGGCTCCGTCGGCCGGGAGGTTGCGACGTGGCCAACATGCCTTGGGACGAGCGCCGGGCGCGTGCTTTGATCGACGCTCGCGCGCAGGAGAAAGGCGCGATGCTGCCGATCCTGCACGATCTGAAAGAGGCGTTCGGCTATATTGACGATTCCGCCGTGCCTGTGATTGCCGAGGCGCTCAATGTGTCGAAGGCCGAGACGGTCGGCGTCATCTCGTTTTATCACGACTTCCGCCGCGCGCCCGTCGACAAGCCGGTGCTGAAAATCTGCCGCGCGGAATCCTGCCAGGCGGCGGGCTGCGAGGATCTGGTGGCGCATCTTGAGCGCAAGCATGGCCTGTTGGTCGACGCCCACGACGGCGCGGTCGAGGTCGAGACGATCTATTGTCTGGGCCATTGCGCCGTCTCCCCCGCCGCGATGTTGGATGGCGAACCCGTCGCGGCGCTGACGGCGGAACGGCTGGATCAGCTTCTCGCCAGCGTGGGGCGCTGACCATGCGGATTTATATTCCCAAGGACTCGACCGCTCTGGCGCTCGGCGCCGAGGCGGTGGCGCGCGCGTTCGTCGCCGCCGCAGCCTTGCGGGGCATGGCGGCGGAAATCGTGCGGACGGGGTCGCGGGGGCTCTATTGGTTGGAGCCGTTGGTTGAAATCGATTCTGGCGCGGGCCGCGTGGGCTACGGGCCGCTGACGCCTGCGGACGCCGACAGTGTGCTGGACGCGGCGGGCGGCGCGCATCCCAAGGCTTTGGGGCGCGTCGAAGAGATCGATTATCTGAAGCGCCAGCAACGATTGATCTTCGCACGCTGCGGCGTCACGGACCCCCTTTCGCTGGCCGACTACGAAGCGCATGGCGGGCTGCGGGGGCTTCGCCGGGCTTTGGAGATCGGGCCGGAAGCGACCGTCAAAACCGTGCTGGACTCCGGCCTGCGCGGACGCGGCGGCGCGGGGTTTCCGACCGGGATCAAATGGCGCACGGTGGCGGGGGTCGCGGCGGATCAGAAATATATCGTCTGCAACGCCGACGAGGGCGACAGCGGCACCTTCGCCGACCGCATGACGATGGAGGGCGATCCGTTCGTCCTGATTGAAGGCATGACGATCGCGGGCGTCTCGACCGGGGCGACGCAGGGCTATATCTACGTCCGCTCGGAATATCCGCACGCCTTTGCGACGTTCAAGGAGGCTATTGCGCGGGCGCGGGCCGCCGGTTGGTTGGGTGCGAACGTGCTGGGCTCCGGCCTCGCGTTCGATCTGGAGGCGCGGCTCGGCGCAGGCGCCTATATCTGCGGCGAGGAGACTTCGCTGCTCGAAAGTCTGGAGGGCAAGCGCGGACTCGTGCGCGCCAAGCCGCCTATTCCCGCGCTTCAGGGGTTGTTTGGCAAACCCACGGTGATTAACAATGTGCTGAGCTTC
>Ga0209698_10000826_pt1 | contig 35790 bp, 17 predicted proteins | sample LitLauG_LLR_2012_FD_187203 | JGI IMG/M metagenome (GOLD analysis project Ga0209698, IMG submission 187203) | Freshwater sediment microbial communities from Pennsylvania, USA - Little Laurel Run_MetaG_LLR_2012 (SPAdes) (version 2) | ecosystem: Environmental > Aquatic > Freshwater > Creek >... | reverse complement strand
CGCAACAAGGCCTTCCGGGACTGCTGCCGCTGGGGTGGTCCCCCATCGCGGCCTTCGATCTTCGCGCCGACACCTCTACCTCGGCCTCCTTTACGGCAAGCTTGACGCAGCTTCCGAACTCGGTTGTGTTCCACCTCGTGCGCTACGACTACAACAGTCACACCTGGCTGATGGTCACGCCCAATCTCGGTGCCGCGAGTGGCGCACTCACGATTCCGGTTCCGTCCGTTGGCGATTACGCACTCGTCACTCCAGACAGCGGCAACACCTCATTGACCGTGCCTTCAGCTGGCCAAGCCCTCATGGGGCTTTCGATGGTTGCGCTGCCCGCTGGAGCTGCGGCCACGGGCGCCTTGAATCCCCCGTCCGTCTCTCCCACTGGAGGCACTTCGTCCGCAACTCTTACCCTGCAATCTTCCGTGCCGCTTCCCTCGGGCACCGTAATTCAGGCCAAAGTGCAGGACACTTATTCTTTGGTTTCTGGCAAGCAACTCTCCCAAGCTCCTCGTCTCGAAGACATCATCGTTTATCAGTTCGCCGCGCCCAGCGGCGCTGCCGCCGCGGCAACATTTCCAGTTACGCCCGCCCAGACATTTCAGCCCGGAAAGCTCGCCTCCGGTGATGTGCATCTGGACATTCTCTCCGGTCGCGAATCCGTCCGCGGTCAGGTCGGTGGGAGTGATTCCGCGAGCGTCACAGGCGGCGACGCCACGCTGACTATTGCTGCCGGTTCGCTGCCCCAGGACACGGCCATCTCCGTTGCTCCTGAAGGCGTCGACACATTCTTGCCTTCTACCTCCACGCTTCTGCCTCTTGCCGAATACAACATTGATCTCTCCGGCCAGATACTTCTTTCCGCCGCGCAACTCTCCGTTGCTGCGGGCAGCGCGCAGCCTGGCGACGCACTCGTGCTCGCGCAAATCCAACGCATCCAAGGTGTGCCTTATCTCGTGGTTGTCAGCCTCGCTCAAGTTACCGGCAGCAGTCTTGTCACCCAGGCTGCTCCAGGCCTCTCCGGGATCACCCAAGGGGGCGATTACGTCTTCTACAAACTCACTTCGCCCACCGGGTATGTGTCCGGAACGGTTAGTACCTCTACTGGCCCCGTGCCGGCGCTGGTGCAAACCGATGGATTGCCTTTTGTCGCGTTTTCCAGTTCGGCAGGCTCTTACGTCATCGTCGCGTTAGCCGGTCCCGTTAATCTGAGCGCGAGCGTTCCAAACACCGCCGTTGCTGGAACCGTCACCACGCAAGTTGTCGCCGGGCAAACCGCCAGCATGAATATCACCCTCGTTGGCCAGACGGAATCCGCTACCATCACTCCGCCTAACGGAGCCGTCGGCGTCCCGCTCACCGCAGAGATCGACATTACCGCCCCGGACGCCTTCAATCCGGTTTCCGTTACCGCCTCCAGCGTTACTTTGACGCAAAACGGGCAGGGAACTAGCACGCCTGTTTCCGTCCGTTTCGTTTTCTCACAGGGCGCCACGCGGCTCTCCGTTTTTCCGGTTTCCGCCTTGCAGCCCTCCACTACCTACACGATGGCCGCCTCCGGCCTCGCCAATGTCCTCGGCGGCTTGATCTCTGTTCCCACCATCACGTTCACCACCCAGGCCATCACTCCACCCAATTTCAATACCGACGCACTTGTCTTTTCCATGCCGGATCAGAACGGCAACGTTCAGGTCACCGCCCCGCCCAATTCCTTCCCGCCGGGATCCACAATCCTCATCGTTGACCAGACCAATGGCGTCGTCCTCTCCCTCACGGTCTTCAACGACGGCTCCGTCTCCGGCCAATTCCCAGCCACCATTGATGACATCCTCGCCGTTACCGTCACTGCGCCAGACAAAACCACGGCCTCCTTCACGCGCAGCCAGTTCGTCGCTCCCGATGGCACCACCGCCGTGGGCCCCGGCGGCGGCACCGTCGTCGGCCCTGGCAACACCGGCCTCATCATCCCCGCTGGGGCGCTTACCAAAGGCGCCACCTTCAAGCTCACCCCTCTTGACCAAACCGCGTTTCCGGTCATGCCTTCCTTTCCAGGCTCAATGTTCGCCGGCGGCCTGCACGTCGACGCCCCCGCCGAGCCCTTCTTTGGTCAGGAAGTGAAAGTTGCTTTTCCGGTTCCTCCTAACGCTCCGAGCAACGCCTTCTACTACGTCTACCGCCGGCTCACGGACCAGAACGGCAACGTCTACTGGGACACCATTGATGAAGCCTTCGTCCAGGGTACTGGACCGAACGCGCAGATCGTTACTGCCTCTCCCCCCTTCTGTGGCTTTCGCAACCCCTATAACAAGGTGCAAAATACTGCGACTGGCGCGCTGGTAATGGGGCTGTTTTCTCCCTTCGTTGACTTCATTGTGCTGATGGAAGTCCCACAGTTCAACGGCAACCAGCCCGGAGTTGCCTCTCAGGGCTTGATCGTCGGGAAAGTGCTGCAAACTGTTCTGCCAAAACCGGGGCAGACGGAAACTACCTTTGTGCCTATCGGGCAGGCGATTGTCTCACTCGATTCGGACACTTCGCGGGTAGCGACTACAGACGCGACGTGCGGCACTTTCGTGCTTTTCGATCCAAAATTCGGTGGCGGGCTGCGCAACGTGACTGCTTCCAACAATGGACTCCTGCTTCACGCTACGATCGACGAGGTAAATCCGGTAGCCGATGCATCGGCTGTGCAGTCCACCTTTGGCCCCTTTAGCGTTACTGCGGGGCTCCAAGCCCTCTATAAGAACATTGGGACCGTAAACTTCACCTATCCACCTCCTCCAGTCGTGATTCCTTCGAAACTCAACATCAACGTTTTCTCCCTCAACTCCAACAATCAGCGCCTACCCATCAATGGCATCGTGCTTTCAGCAACGCAGTTGGCTATCACCTTTGCGGTCAACCCCACCCTTTCCCTTCAGGGAGTCACCATAAACGGGCAGTCCTACACGTTCGGACCTGATACATCCGTCCAATTCAACGATGGCCTGACTCATTTCATGATCACGACCCCGTATTCTGCGGGAACGCCGGGTGTGTCTACTATTGTCGCCACAGCTATCGCTCCTCTCGATCCACAAACTTCCGTGACCGAGTCAAAGAGCTTCCTCGTGGTGACCTCCGGAAACGGCCAGATTACTCGCACGCCGGGCGTGGCACCTGTGGTGATCGACACTACCCCGCTGAAGGACGCGAACAACGTTCCTACAACTACCTTCCCACAAATTACATTTAGCGAGCCTGTCACCAATATTCCGGGGAACGTCACTCTTGTGGGGGCTCGCACTGGCGATTCGCCGGAATTGCTTCTTATCGGAGTCCGAGCCGATTCGACGATTGCAGATCCTATCAGCCCCACTGATGCGATTACTTCCCTAACGGTTCAGCCCGTTTCCGGCTTGCAGTTCAATGAGCAGTACACGCTTACGCTTAACATTGGCATCGTCGACCAGAACAATCCTCCCCTGCCCCTGGCTACCTACACTCTCCCTTTTACAACCGCCGGTGGACAGGAACTTGGTGGCACTTCTAATTTTGCCGCCACCCGCCCTGTCGTGATTGGAAACCGTGCCTATTTGGGTGTTCCTCTGCCCGGAGGCACGCTCAGTGGAATAGATGTCGTGGATATCAGTGACCCCACTCTCCCGAAGGACAAGCAAATACAAGCCACGTTTGTAGGTCGCGCGATGGACCTGGCTGGTCAGGCATCTTCTCCTGTCTCTCGATGCCGAACCGTTCAACTAGGGCAACCGTGCGCTCCGGTTACGGGCGGGCCTCTCCTCGCTGCCGCCGCGGGAATGGGTGGGGGCGAGGTCGGCATTCCCTCGAACGCATGGATCTATGATCTAGCGAATCCGGATGCCCCGAGTCGCGTAGGAGGCGTAAGCGTAACAACCAGCGCAACTCAGGATGGCCTTTTGTTGCGGCTTTTCATGAAGGATCAATTCCTCTATACCAGCACTTTCCAGAAAGGGCTCCAGGTCGTTGATTTGCAGCAAGCCGTGAATGAATATCAGCAAGCCGATCCAACGACATTCGGTCAGGCCATCAGCACAGAGGGCAACGGCTTCGCAACCGACACTGTCGTGAACACCATTCCTCTGTCGGCACCGGAATGCGTTCCCAATACCCAGCCGTGTCAGGTCATCACCGATTCGAAGGGCAATGCTCAGACTTTCAATGCCACCATGTGGGATCTGAAGGCCGGAGACTTCGCTACAACCAATTCCGTGCAGACCCTTCTTGTAGCCACCGGCGTACTGCCGCTGGTTGTTGCGGATCCCTTGGGCTTCTCTACAGCTGCGGTGTTCTATCCTCGGCGCGTCAGCTCCTACCTGGATCCCTCGCCGCTTCAATTCCAGCAGCCCTCCATTAGCGGAAATTCTAATTTCGTTTTTCAGCAAGGTCGCGCTGTGGCCTTGGGCACGCTCTCTGTCCCCGACTCTCAGGGCAACAGTACTCCCAAGCAGTTAGCCGTGATAGCGGGTGTTGGCATTTCTCCTCCGCTGCCCGATGGAACCCAGGCTCTTGGAATTCTCATGGTTGTGGACATGACCGACCCCCACAACCCTGCGCCAATTGGCGCTGCTCAGTTGAGCGCGAGTCCTGTCGATCTTCTCTTAAAAGGCCCAATTGCCCTCGTGGGTACCAGCGCGCAGAAAGTGCTGCTCGTAAACTTGAATGATCCTACTCATCCGGTTGCGGCTGGCGAAATTGACGGTCCTACACTTGGTGACCATCTCGCCCTGACGGATTCTGGAATCATTGTCTCCTCCTCCCCAAATCCGACATTGGGGGGGGGGGTACATACGGCTGGGCTTGGATCAGAGTGCAAAGACAGACGAAATGACCTCAAGCAACTTGGTCCCACTCTCGAGCCCATCCCTTATCCCTATAACGCATTGGACTGGACAATTGGTGGAGCCACTTTTAGTCCGCAGGATGGATACGTCCTGACCAACGTTAAGCTGGGTGATCGTCTCATGGCCAACACCATGTCGGTGCCTTACCTGATCATGAACCGCACCCCGGCCAATGGCTCTTCATCTGTCTTGAACCAGTGCGTGCTCTCCTCCCTGATGCCCGCTAACGCCTGCACCAATTCGCCCACTTCTCGCAGCCAACAGCTTGCTCTAACGCTCATCCCTTCAGATGGGGATTCATTCTCTATTGATGCCAAGTATCTTATTGACCGTTTGGATGGCGATCCGCAGAACCCTGCTACTCCAGGCGTCTCGGATAGCTGCGCGATTGTCACACAGCACTACGAATTCTGGAGGGAAGGATTTGATGCCCCGGAGACCTCGGACGAGCTTTCCGCAGCCCGATTCAAGCCCCAGGTCACCTACCAGTATTTCACCGACTCGAGCGGGCCCAAGTTGAACTCCTTTAACGTTGCTCAGCGATTCCAGTTCACTCCCACGGAATTTGGCAATGGCTTTTCACCATTTCCTGCCTCGTCTCAGGAGATCGCTACCCTCTTCTTGGATTGTGAGCCGACTGATATTGGTCTAAACCTTCTACAAATCGGGCTGCAGAATGCGATCATTCCGATGCTGCCCCTGCCCATCTACAACAATTGTCTTGGCCAAATCAACGGTAAACACCTAGATATAGGAGTAGCTACTCCTAATGGGAATCCCATGACCACCGAGACCACCCTTCGCGTAGTCCAAGGGGGCGAGCGCGCCGGGTTTTTTGGGGGTAGTACGACCGGCGATCCTCGGTCTCCATTGGCCAGGGTTGACAATCTCCATCTCCGCTCCTTCGGTGGTGCTACGTCCGACATTGAGGGCCCGACCCCTACAGGGCATCCTGGATGCCCCGAGTGCGTCCACGTTCACTGGCGGTGGGGCTCCATACTCGACCGGTATTCTGTCCCTGGGGTTCTCGTCGCCAGCCCTAGATTCGATCCTAACCGCGGCAAGCCGATCATTAACGGATCAAACCAGGATGTGGATATCGGAATCCTTGTGGCAACCATTAACGGTCAACCTGGTACGGAAACACATCCGAATAACGGCCAGACTTACTTGGATTTCGCCACAAACAAACAGATCAACACTGGCGTCCCCTTGTCCTTCTGGTATTCCGCAACGGGGCACGCGAATGAGGACATTTTGATGTTCCACGGTGGCTTCTTCTCGTCTCTACGCGTGAGCATATCCAATCCCTACATCACGGACCTCGGTAACACTCTTGGCGCCCTCGATCCCCTCCCATTGCAAAGCTTCAAGCAATGCGCACAGGGCGATATGCAGAACGGAACATGTCCCATTAAGACGGATATTCTCAACCGCACCGGCAACAGCGTTACCTGGACGGTCAGTCTTCTGGACAGACAGAACGGCAACGTTCTTCTCTCTAATACAGGCCAATTCAGCGCCGTTTCGAACACGGTCAGCCTCTATATCCCGCCCAATACCCAATTTTTTCCAACGTATATCCTCGATGTTAAGGTTCAGGACGATGTAACTCACTGGTACACAGAACGGCAAGCCTACGTGACATCTGGAGGAATCGCTTCCATCCTCGTCCCATTATTTGGTTGCGCTATTGGAGTTTCTGGGTGCTAGGGCAATGCAAAAATACGCAGAACAAACGGCAATCCTGCATGACCGCCGGCATTCAGCTTTCTATTCGGCCCATCCCGTGACACCGGCTACGGTAAGAGAGGAGTGAATCCCATCGAAAGAGACCCGAGGCGCTTCCTTACGCTGGCTCTCTATCTTCTGTTGGCCTCTCCTGTCCAAATCCTCTACTGGTTCATTCAGTCAACGGGGCAGAAATTTACAGGTTGGGCCTTGCTTCTCAACGGCGGTGCCTACTTACAGCTTGCCGTCATTCTTCTATTCCTCGCATTCCTCCGGGCAATGGCAAGATTTGGGGACGCTGACCCCGGTCCGAGCAAGCCCTTCCATGTCCAACCTTTGTTCATCATTGGGGCAATCGTAGCGGGCATCCTCACCTCCGTGGCTTGGCAATTCTGCTTTCGCCTTCTCAGCGCCAAGACGGGTCAGCAAGATTACATCCTCGGCCTGCATCAGTACGGCCCAAACTATTACCCAGGTGACATCCAGTCCGCCGTCAGCTATTACAGCTACTTCTCTGTGTTTGTTGCCATCCTGATAGGAATCGTTGCGGGAACGCAGGCCGCAAGACCCGGTTTGTTTGCATGGCCCCGCCTCGCCCCTGTGGCCTCAAAGGGCGAATTCATATGGAAAGTGCTGGTGGCTCGGATCGTCATCTTTCGGCTTTGGCAAATTCTTTCCATCACCAGGCTTGCGGCCTCCGGACACAAGGCTGGACCCGGAGCTCCCGCTTTTTTGTTCGATGTTCCCCTGATCGCAACGTCGGTTTCCTGCATTCCCATTTCGCTCATGCTATTTCGTGGAGTCCCAAAGACGGAGAGCGCATCTATCTACGAAGCGCTGGGTGCCAGCTTTCTGATCTTCCTGTTTGCCACAATATTTCTTGTTCCGTTCGGCGCCGTGGCATTCCTGGTTTTGGGTTTCTGGCCAGCTGAAGCCATCTGGGCCTGGTTCGCTGGCGATTTGCGCTGGCGTTCGCTCCAACCCCAGAGATCCGCCCAAACAACAAAGTAGGCGGGAGGATCAACCCTAGGCGATGAGACGATCTTAGCGCCCTGAAGCTACGTTTGTACTGTAGCCTAATTTTTTGTTTCAATCGGGATCGGCTCGCCAGTCCTGCTGAATAGTGATGGCGGATGGTTCGAACGAGAACGTGGCTGCGATTCTAAGAAGCGATTATTTGTGTCGCCTGTCGCTACTGTGTTCCGAGTGACCGTTGGCATCGAGCCAGGTCAAGAGCGAGCGGATGCTGCCGTGTGCCAGTGCAATACTGGAATCAGCAGCTCCGTAATACAGATTGATCGTGTCGCCATCGGTAGCCACCGTGTAGCCGCATGGAAAGACGACGTCCTGGACATCGCCATGACGCTCGTATTCCGCCTCGGGTGCAAACATCCAGGAATCCCCGCGGATCAGACATTTATCCGGCTCTTGGAGATCGAAGAGAGCCAGTCCCAGCCGGTAGATGGAACTCGAAGGAGTCCTACGGACGCCGTGATAGATCATTAGCCAACCTCGCGACGTTTCGATGGGAGGAGGGGACATGCCAATTTTGTTGGCATCCCACCAGGCGCCACGGCGGGCCTCCAACATTAGCTTATGATTTCCCCAGTGCCGCAGATCGGGAGAGTAAGAGATCCAAACGTGAGCTCCCAGAGGAGTCATGGGCCGATGGATCAATGCCCAAAAGCCGTTAATCCTGCGAGGCAGAAGCGCTGCATCCTTGTCGTCCGGCGGCATGACGACGCCGATTCTTTCGAAGCTCCGAAAATCCTCAGTCAGCGCCAAAGACACTCCGGGACCACCGCGAGAATAGGATGTGTAAGCCACGGCAAATTTTTTGAGTTCCGGGACGTAGGTAATACGTGGATCTTCAATCCCCCATACTTCCTCGGGGAACTGCTCGGGATTGGGCAGCAGGGTAGGTTCGCGATCGATTTGCCAATCATCGACACCGTTTACCGAACGGGCCGCGCACAAGTGCGAGAGCCCACGACGATCCTCCACCCTGCAAAGAAGCAAGGTTGAACCATCTGGAAGCAGAGTGGCGCCGGCGTTGAAAACACTGTTGATGGAATAGGGCCAATCCTTGCCCGTCAAGATGGGATTGCCTGGGTGCCGGCTAAAGAGCGTCTCGTATTGACTGATCGTTGCTTTGACTGCGGATTCCACGACACTCATAGATTCGATCCCTCGAAATTCCGCGTAGGCAGAGAGCTTCGCCTTGCTTGCTACAGCTTGTTCTCCGTGCCGTCCGCTTCTTCCAACTTACGCATTTCCAAAAGCGCCATAAGAAAGGACAGGGTGGATTCAGCTCCCTGATTTTCATTGGCGCGGTCGGGGTGCAAACCGTCTCGACAACCGCCGGTGGAGGGGTCGTACAGTGCGATCTGGAGATCGTTGTCGCCCAAGAACCAATTGAAAGCGGACCAAGCTTCCTTGCGCCAGCGGCCCTTGCCTGTTGCGCGATACGCCTGCAAGCAGGCGGAGACGACGGCGCAGGCCTCGACGGGCTGCTGGTCGAAGCGCGCTCTCTCGGTGGTCTTGGAATAGAAGCCCTGCGATCCGATGGGCACGAAATGGCCCTTTACTTCGCAATGCTGCAAGGCGGCGAGCCAGTCCAATGCTTCGAGGCCCGCGCTAACCATTTCTTCGTTCCCGGCGCGCACGCCAGCTCGCACCAGAGCTTGAGGCAAGCGGGCGTTCGAATACGCGAGCCCATTCTCAAACCACTTCCAATCTTCGGAACAGTGCGCGCGGTAAGCGCTCAACAACCGATTTGCCAAAGCATCGGAGGCGGCGAGAGCGGCGCGATCTCCTGGGAAGGAGTCGAGATACTCCTGCACTCCGAGCAAGGCAAAAGCGCAAGCCCGAGGGCTTTTGAATTCGAGCGCCGCGGGCACCGCAAGTTCAAACATGCGGCCTGCAGCTCCGCGCAATCCCGCGTCCTTGGATCTGCCGAGGACCGTCCCCAATCCCCACAAGGCGCGCCCGTGACTGTCTTCCGAACCCTCTGGCTCCTGCCAATGATGTTCGTAACTCAAGCAATTTCTGAACCTCTTCGTCGCGGGGTCAAAAGCAAGCCATAGGAAGGCCAGGTACCGGGAGGCCAAATCAGCGGAACCGCCGGTCCCGAAGGCGTCCAGAAGAATCGCCACGATCAGCGCCCGTGCGTTGTCGTCGGTCGAGTAGCCTTCGGGAAAGTTCGGGACCACAAAAACCGCATGCTCGATAATTCCTGTATGGTCGGTCAGTCGACGCAAGTGATCGAGCTTTACAGAAGGAAGACGGTCGAGAGACTTTTCCGTGTTCTGGGCGGAAAAGGTCGCGCGGGGAGTTCGCAATCTCTCGTTGTAGATACGCTCGAAACTCTTCATATACTTCTGAGCCGCCCGATTCCAGACCATGTCTCTGGCGTAAAGGTAGGCGCGCTTGCGCATGGCGTGCCGCTCTGTGCTGTTGTCCAGGAGTTCAACTGTTTTTGTGGCGATGGCCTCTGGATCATCAAAAGGTACAAGTGCTCCGCGTTCCTGGTCCAGCAGTTCAATCGCGTGCAAATAGGGCGTCGAAATGATGGCTTTGCCAGCGCTCAAAGCATAGGCGAGTGTACCTGAAACGACTTGAGCCTTGTGCTTGTAGGGCGTGATGTAGATATCGGCGGCGCCAATCAATTCAATCATTTCCTGTGGACTGACAAAGCGATTGCGGAACATGACGCTGGCTTCAACGTCCAGCTCCTTGGCCAGGTTCTGCAGATAATCGCGGTACTTGTCACCCTCGCGCCGCAAAATATGCGGGTGAGTAACACCCGAAACCATGTATACAACATTGCTGTGCCGCGAGAGGATTTTGGGAAGAGCCCTGATTACATTTTCAATGCCCTTATTCGGCGAGAGCAGGCCAAACGTAAGCAGGACCTCTTTTCCTTCCGTGCCGAACGCGTCTTTGTAGAAACTGGGGTCCGTAAATGGCAAATCGGGGATGCCATGTGGGATCAAGTCAATTTTTTCGGCCGAAACGTTGAAGACTTCCTGGAGAATCTCGACTGATTGCTGGCTCATCACGATCAGGCGATCGGAGAGAGTGGCGATTTCTTCCATGACCGCGCGTTGGTCAGTGTTCGGCTCTCGAAGCACGGTGTGCAGGGTAGTTACGAAAGGCATCCGCAGGCGACGCAACAGCTCGAGGATATGCCCGCCCGCACGGCCACCAAAGATCCCGTATTCGTGTTGGAGGCAGACCAGATCGACATTGCTGAAATTGAGGAAGTCCGCCGCTTGCCTGTAAGAGGCGAGGTTATCCTCGGAGAGTTCGAATCTTACTCTGGCAGGATAGTCGTAACCTTCTTCGGAGTCATTAACCGGCAGCGCCAGCAACTCGGTCGTTCCGTATTCAGCGTGCAAGGCATCACACAGGTCGGTTGTGAATGTGGCGATTCCGCAGCGTCTCGGGAGATAATTGCCCACGATCGCGATTCGGTTTGGAAGAGATGTATGCGGCGGGACCGGTGTCAGAATGACAGGTTTCTCTTCCAATACAAGCGATTGCACTTCAATTAACTCTACGGATTCTGTGAGCGGCACCATTTTTGTAATCGACATTCAATTCCCTATAACTCCATGAAGTGCGGAAGTTCCACCGCCTACTTGCACCACAACCGCTCGCGTCGGATGTGCTTTGACCGCCGGACTTTTCTGCTGACTCCTCTGTGCATCCCGGTGAGCCGCAGCAACCGGCGCTCTTAATCGTGCAAGACCACCGTCAACAAAGACTTATTTACTTTGATTTTTCCGTTATACTCGATGAATCCCAGTTTTTGGAATTTGTTCATGAAGAAATCCACGCGCGATCGCGTGGTTCCGATCATGTTGGCCAGAGTATCCTGGGAAACCTTCGGCAGTTCGCGGACCGGTTGATCTTGTTTTCCATACCGCGCGAGATTCAGAAGGGCGCGCGCAAGGCGCTTTTCGCTCGAGTTAAAGAGTTGATCCATCAGATCCTCTTCCACCCGGATGTTATGCGCCAGCATATACCTGATGAAATGGTCGGATAACCCATGCTCTGCATGGAGCACGCGTAGCAACTCGTTTTTCTCTATTACCAGCAGCGTGGTCGGCGTCATCGCGATGGCCGTTCCCATCCGAACCTCTTGACCGGCCATGCAACCCTCGCCAAAAAAATCAGTCGGGCCAAACATCGCGACTATCGCTTCTTTTCCAGACCCGTTCACTGCGGAGAATTTCACGCCACCCTTCTGGATATACAAGACAGTATTCGCAGGCTGACCTTGGGAGTAAATCGACTCGCCCCTTCGGTATTCCTCTATTTTTCTCGCCACCCCTGCGGTATCGAGGAAGACTTTCGCGTCGAATGCCCCCGCAGTTCCATTCTTCTCTGTTTTTCTTGCTTTCATGTTCAGTTGGAAGGGCAGCCGCTGCATGGCTATTCCACGCCCGCTTTGACCTTAACAAAGAGAGTCTTCCCAAACTGTCCTAAAGAGGACACTTCGAGATTCCCATGGATTTCTGCTGACGCTGTTCAAACTTGCGCAGACCTCGAATCTGCAAGTCCCTATTGGGCTTCATCCAATACCATGGCGAGATCCACGTCAACAAATCCCTCCTGAGTGTTGTCCTACACGACTAGAGGCAGCATAGAGCCTTCGTAGAGCGGCATACTTCCAGTTCACTGTGCAAAACAAGGCCTTACCATTGCCTATATCGGATTTTTGTTCGGGAGAGAACTATCGATGTCTAAGACTGTGAGGAATTCTCTTCGCTTCGATCGCCTCAGCCGCGGAAAGCTTCCGGTCTATGTGCGGTTCTGTGCGCGGGGCGCCCGAATGTAGTAAACAGCGCTCCCCTGATGCGACCCCACACGTAGGACAAGGGACAGAAAACAACTGTTTTGCCGTCAAGTCGCTCATCCTCATTCTGATACTGTGCTACTAAAGCATCCGCAAAACTGTCCCATTTAGGACACAACGCACAAGTGGCAACATGAATCATCAATCCTATTTCACGATCATTGATAGCCTGCAGTTCAAAAATTATCGTGACCTGCCAATTGGCATACCGACCGATACCTGATAAACACGCTTACCGCACAAGTGGACTTTTCCACCAAGGCCGCAGAATGGACGACGTTTCTCCTGAAGAAGTAATTCTCGGGCCGGGCCAAGGCCTGAGAGGGTCACCCTACCCACCCTCGGCGATTGCCATAGCGTCCGGCAGCGGACGGTAGAGCAGGTATTTCGCGAGCATTTCCTGGCTGACAACAGAAGTGCGGAGTGATGCGCAGCCTCAAAGAGGCCACCTGGAAGCCTGAGAAGGAGCAACAAAGATACAGTATACTCAGCGGGTTCCAACGGCTTCTTCCAATTGGTGTCTCACAAACGTATACGATATGGATGGATTTGAGGAAATCTACCGGCAGCATTTTGGGGCGGTATTCCGTTTTGCCATCCATTGCGTCGGGCGACGTGAGTTGGCGGAAGATTTAACAAGCGAGGCCTTTTTGGAACTGTACCGCAACTGGGCGAGGATTGATGCGAGCCAACTACCGGGTTGGCTCATTACGGTGGTCAAGAATCGCGCCACCGACCATTGGCGGCGCTCCTCCCGGGAAGAATTGTTCGCAAATCCTCCCGCTGAAGCGCAGACCGAGTTTGACTTGCGGCTCGGGGGTTTCCTGCTGGAGAACAAAGCGCTAAAACCCCCGCATCGTGCCTGCTTGATCCTGCGGTACGTTCACGGGATGAACCGTGAAGAGATCGCGCAGAAGCTGGGTTTGACAGGGAATCAGGTGAAGAGCTACTTGCAATATGGCCTGCAACTCCTGCGAGAGGAGTTGTCGAGGAATCCGAGGAAGGCCGGTCAATGAGCGAGCGCAAGAATGACATCGGACCCGACGAACAGGAATTGCTAAAGGAATTTGGCACCTCGTTCGAAGCATTGAGTGCGCGCCATGCCGACTGTCCCAAACCAGAGCTCTTGCTTGCTTCACAAGCAGGGGTTCTGGATGAGGAAATGGCTGGGAGTATTGCCACGCACCTCGGAAAATGCGCATTTTGCCAGATTTTATTGCGCGACTTAACCGAAGCGGGGTTGGACGCTGCGCGGCCCGAGGAAGAGCAGCGTGTTCGCCGACAAGTTCTAGTCGCGACCGCAGGTTCCGCGAAAGCTCAGAAAGCGGGCGGCGGGATTCTCCTGGTTTGGCTCAGGAGAGCAGTGCCGACTGCGGCGCTGGCCGGGATCGTTCTCGCAGTGGTCGTCTGGATCCGTTTCCACCAACCAATCGGTCCGGTCCCAGCTCCAGCTACAGCAGATGTCCAGCCGGTCAAAACTGCGGCTCCGTCGGTGTTGCAGTGGGAAAAACTTCCCCTCAAGCTGCAGGCCAGTTCAGTTCTGGTAATGAGGGGCAAACCCCGTACCGCACAGGAAAAATACGTGGCGGAACTGACCGGGGCCCTTGCTCCCTATCGGGATGACAACTTCTCCGAAGCGGCGCAGAAGCTGACGAAAGTGACGCAGGTATTTCCCGATGGAGTGGAAGCACAACTCTATCTCGGGATTTCGCAGTTGTCTCTGCAGAAGAACGCCGAGGCCATTCCACCTCTGGCGAAGGCTCAACAATTGGGTCCCCAGACGTTCCGCGAAGATGCGACATGGTATCTGGCTCTGGCCTTACAACGTGAGGGAAACACAAAGCAGTCCGTAGCGGAGCTCGGCAAGCTGTGCCAGGGGAAAAGCAGCTACTCGCAGCGAGCCTGCACAGGAGTGCAGGAATTGTCTGCTCTGCCTGTAGCGAGGCCTTGAGGTGAATTGTGCGCCGTCCGCAGTTGAAGAGTCGGGCTCGCTTCCTCCAGTTGGGGATCAGGAATGTTCTCGTCTGTGCATTGATTTTCATCCCGGCTCTTTCCTCCGCGCAGCAAGCCGCCAGCTCTGCTCCTAGCACCACAACCGCTCCTAAGGAAACCCAGCTCACTCCGGCACTGAACGATCTTCTCAAGAGCGGGTATGGGCTGTACATAAAGCACAAAGATGAGGAAGCGCGAGAGATGCTAGTGCGCGCACTGGCAATGGCCCAGGACGAAAAAAGCGCCTGGGGCCAAGGAGAAGCCCATCGCATACTCGGACTTCTCTCCCTTCGCGCCGCAAAATACCCGGAGGCCCGAAGGGAATACGACCAAGCGCTCGCGCTTTTTGAGTCGGTGCCCTCCCCCGCCAGAGTCGCGCTCGTCCACTGGCACATTGGCGCCGTTGCAAATTTCATGGGGCTGCGAACTGAAGCCACAGAAGAATATCACCAAGCGCTCGCTCAATTTGAAGCGCTAGGAGATTTGAAGAATCAGGCCAATGTCCTGGAAAATCTCCTGTTCGTCGAGACCATCCCTCCAGGTGAAATGAAAACGTACACCGAGCGAGGACTGGAGCTCTCGAGAAAGATCGGGGACAAGAATCTTGAAGGTGCCTTCCTTCATCATATGGGCGACGATCTCTTTTCTAGAGGAGATTTTGCTGGAGCGGTCGAGAAGTTGAAGGAGGCTGCCGCCTGTTTTGAAGCGGCAGGCAACCGCAACAGTCTCGCTTATGTGTGGCTAAGCATGGGACGCCTCTATCGCATGCATGGCGCCTATGACGAAGCGATTTCTTCTTATCAAAAGGGCTTGCTTATCCAACAGGAGCTCGGCGACACGATGGGCATGATTCAGTCGCTGAATGCCATGGCTATTTCGTACGGCTTGTCCGGACACGGAGCCGAGGCGATGAATCACTACGAACGGGCGCTGGCTTTGGCAAGAGAGACCGGTTCACCCCGTGTCATTGCGTTTATGACCGGAAATTTCGGCGGGGCATTAATTGGAAATGGTGATTACAAGCGGGCCATTGAACTGCTCGAAGAAACCCTCCGTCTCGATCCTAAGTCGCCATCTGCCGGAAATCGATACCTACAGTTAAGTCTGGCCTACCGTCGAACTTCGCGTTATCAGCAGGCGCTTGAGAATGCGAATTTAAGCGTCAAGCTACTAAGCAATGGCGATAATTCTGACATCTTGTATCAGGCGTACCAGGAACGCGCGCAAGTCTATGAGGGGATGGAACGTCATAAGGAGGCCTTGGCGGACACCCAGGACGCAATTCACGTCGTGGAACAGATTCGCAGCAAGCTCGTGCCCTCGGACTATCTGAAGCAGGGGTATGCCGGGAAGACACAAGATCTGTTCGCGCAGGCCTTTCAGATTCAGGAGAACCTCGGACTGCTTAAAGAGGCTATGGTGATGGCAGAGGAGGCCCGAGCTCGAGCTTTTCTTGATTTGCTGGCCTCGCGCAGCTTGGAGCAACGAGACCTAGACCGTTCGACACTGTCGGCGGCGAACGGCGCACCAGGAGACTTGCCGGCGGCGGGCACGGCCCGAGGCACGGTGCTTGGCGAAAGCCTGCGAGAAGGTAAAGTTGAGTTGGCGACGCGCGGTGCTGCAAAGCTGACGCTAGGTGCCCCGAACGGAGCGACGGCTATCGCAAGTCCTGTTTCGGCCGCGGCACCTTCCTTTGATCAACTGGTGTCGACAGCGAAGCGCCTGGATTCCACTTTTCTGAGTTATTGGGTAACCCCGGATGCCACGTACATTTGGGTGCTCCGTCCGGATGGAACGGTTGGCAGCGATCGCGTCGCCGTCAGTGCGGAGCGGCTAGCTAAGTTGATCCGCGGGACCTCCCACGGGGAGCAAGAACCTAGCGCAGAGGCACCCGCATCAACAACAGAAGGGAATAAATCAAAGGATGGAGCCTCCGCTTCAACCATCGCGAGCGGACCTCACTTGTTACGCTTGCGCGGTGGGGGGGAACTGGTCCTAAGGAACGAAAGAACAAAATCCTGGGGAGAGCTCTACAAGCTACTTATCCTGCCGGTGCGAGACTCCTTGCCACCAAAAGGGAGTCATTTGACCATAGTGCCGCAAGGGCTATTGTTCCAACTTTCTTTCGCGGCGCTGCAAGACGCGCAAGGGCATTATCTTGTAGAAAACTACGCGTTGAATTATGCGCCGTCCTTGGGAGTGCTGCAGCTCACCGGTGAGCGGAAGCATCTCCTTGGCCAGCGCCAGCCGCGTTACCTGATTGTTGCAGACCCTCAGACGGCCACCGATTCTTCAGCGGGGTCAGAATTGCCTCCACTGCCAGGAGCGCGGCAAGAGGCACGCAACCTGGTTCGTTTGCTCCCACAAGGCGAAACAACAGTGCTCATGGGGAGCGACGCCAGCAAACAGTCGCTGCGAGAACAGTTGGTGGGAAAGACCGTCCTGCACTTGGCGACGCATGCAATTGTGAGCGACGATCAACCGTTTGATTCCTTTCTCGCACTCAGTTCAGGCCGAAACTCCCCGCCGGCGGATGGTCGCCTTACCATGCAAGAGATTTATGGGATGGACCTGCAGACCGACCTCGTGGTGTTGAGCGCATGCAGCACCGCTCGTGGCAAGGTTTCCGGAGACGGCATGGTTGGCCTGACCCGGGCCTTCTTTTATGGAGGCGCGCCATCGGTAATGGCCACGATGTGGGATGTCGCGGACGAGCCTACCTCGCAATTAATGTCAAATTTCTATTCTGCTTTGCAGCAAGATCATGATAAGAGCAGGGCTTTGCGAACAGCCCAGCTGCGGTTGATGCGGGCGCTTCGCGCCGGTTCCGTCCATGTGAATACTTCCCTTGGCTCGGTCGCTCTGCCCGAAGATCCTGTGTTCTGGGCAGGGTTTGTCCTTCAGGGCGAGCCGTAATTGCCTTGTAAGTCTTTTCTTCCTTTTCCTCTCTCCGCGCGTACTCCCTACAGAAAGCGCCTCTATCCATAATGCCAGCCCAGAATCCTGGCGCTTGAGAAGTGCCTTTGCGCTGTGGAGTGACTTTCCTGCTTTCCAAGGAGCCGGGAGCGAGTACCAGAACGAAGAACAGGAGAAGAACGATGCATTGCACATGCTGCGGGACGGAACTAGGAACAGGAGCAGGATTTTGCGCAAAGTGCGGCGCGCGGACAACAGAGAGCGAGACGGCATCGTCACCACAGCCAGCCAGTGGACTCCAGTCAAATGTTGCCGGCGGGCTCTGCTACCTCGCGGGATTTATCACCGGAATCTTTTTCCTGGTCACCGACCAATACAAAAAAGACCACTTCGTGCGCTTCCACGCGCTTCAATCCATTTTTCTGAGTGTCGCGTGGATTGCCGTCTATTTTGCCCTGGGAGTCTTTTTGACAATTCTCCCGGGGGTGCTGTGGCGCGTCGGCTGGATGCTGCACTCGGTGGTGGGACTAGGGTTTTTTCTGCTTTGGCTCTTCCTGATGTTCAAAGCCTATAACAACGAGCAGTTCAAGCTGCCGGTGATTGGAGAGCTGGCGGCGAAACAGGCTTGAGTTTCAGCAACGCTAGAGGATGAAAGTCAGCACCGCGCTAATGACATAGGAGCGAGAGGTGGAAAGATGAACGGAAGAAAAACTCTACTTCGGATTCGTGGAATGAGGCCGGTTTTCCAGGTAGCCGCCTTATGCGGGTTGCTGTTGGTCAGCCGCGCAGCGGGTGCTCAAGCGATATTCAAGCCATTTTCCGCGGATCAGGTGCGCACTACGCGCAAAAAAACAACGACCGGGAAAGTGTATGCCATTGAGAATGCCATGCGCTCGGAAGCAGAAGACAAGGGCAAGAAATCGATCAGTATTATCCGCTTCGACCGCAAGGTGATGTGGGTGCTCATGCCCGATCAAAAGATGTACTTGGAAATGCCTTGGGGTGACCCTGCTGAATGGGCTGCAACCACAAAGGGCGCGCAAGTGCTGCGCGAATCGCTTGGAGCGGAACAAGTCGGCGCTTTCCACTGCGACAAGACCCGCGTGACCGCGACCTATCAGGGGATGACCAGCGTATATACCGAGTGGGTGGCCAGGGAGCTGGACGGATTTGTTGTAAAGCGGCAGGACGAAAAGGGCTCCTGGTCGACCGAATACAAGAACGTGCAACTCGGTGCCCCGGATCCCTCCTTGTTTGAAATCCCCGCGGGCTACCAAAAGATGAGCATGGGAGGCATGAGTAGCCTTCCTAAACCGTAAGTTGTGGCACCAGGAGCGCTGAATAGTGTTTTTCGAAGCTCCAAGATGGGGCGGAATTACGCAATCGAAGGAGAGAGTGAATTTCCATGAGAAAGCTCCGATCGGTGATTGCTGTACTTCTCATTCACGCCTTGAGTTCAACGGTATTCGCGCAAGAGCCGCTGGACGAGCACCCTCTCGTCAAGAAATACCCCGGATCTGAATCCATGGGCGGACCGCCAAGCGTGCGAGAGTTTGATGAGTTTGAATTGAGCGTCGGGCCGATTACGAAAGCCGGGAAACCAGCCAAAACGCAGCATCTCGAGGGAAGGATCTTCTCTGCCGATTACCGCAATCCCGCCAACCGGTCAGTTTTGGAGATCTACAAGAACTATGAACAGGCCCTAACCCGCGCGGGGTTCCAATCGCTCTACGCCTGCAATGGCCCGGAGTGTGGGGCCGGACAGCAGGGAGAGGCACACCCCACGCTTCGCGACCCTTCCTACGTGCGCCGCTATCTGGCCGCCAAATTATCACGCCCTGAAGGCGATGTGTATGTCAGCCTCGCGGTCCAGGCACAAGATCCGCGCCAGACCGGCGACACGATGCTTGATGTCATCGAAGTCAATCCGATGGAGAGCAAAAACCTTGTGGACGTTGCTGCCTTGTCTGACAGCGTCATGAGGACGGGGCACGCGGCTGTTTATGGCATTTATTTCGATACTGGCAAGGCAGACGTCAAGCCTGAATCAGATGCCGCACTGAAAGAAATCGCCAAGCTGCTTCAGCAGGACGCAAAACTGAAACTCTACGTGGTGGGTCACGCGGACAATCAAGGCACCCTGGAATCCAACATAGACCTTTCACGGCGCCGGTCGGCCGCGATCGTCCAGGTACTGACCGCTAAGTATGGGGTTGCTGCGCCAAGACTCACCGGTCAAGGTGTGGGACCGCTCTCGCCGGTCGCTCCGAACGATACCGAAGAAGGCCGCGCCAAGAACCGCCGCGTCGAGCTAGTCAAACAATAACGGAAGAATGAAACGAATTCACCGAATCACGGCCCTGCGTCAAAAGTTGGGATGCAAACCACGAAATGAATTTGTAGGACAGAACGGGACATTTCTTCGAGAGGGGCAAACCATGCCTAACAATTATTCTGTGATGGCTCTCAGAGTGGGAACTAGATTTGCGTTGCGGTTTGCTCTGCTATGCGCGGCGGGCGCTATATCCGCTATGGCGCAGGCGCCGCCACAGATTCCCGGCACGACCACGCAGGTCACCACAAAGCCTCAGGATCAGGAAGGCCCCTCCATTTCCGGCAATCTCATCTGCTACACCAATTACATGAATAACGGAGAAGTCCATTGCTACGACTTAGCAACCAACATCAACTTTCAGGTGACCTCCGCAAACCTTGCCACCGGCACTTATCAGGTAGCGACCGGTGTCTCCGGGAACAACGTTGTGTACACGCAATTCAATTCCGCCGGCACAACGGCTTATGCCTGTTTGATTATCTCGGAAACATCGCCACCTTGTTCGCCAGTCGTGCTTGGTAGTGCCAACTCGTTCTCTCCTGCCATCGACGGATCCCTGGTCGCATGGGTTGATGGCGCAGAAATCTGGGGCCTTGACCTTAGCCCCTCTGGCACCCGAAAGCAGATTACCAACAATGGGGCTACAACAAACCAGAGGGGTCTCGCCCCAAACGTTTCAGGTCGAAACATCGCTTACCATGTGCTTAACACCAGCACAGCCTTTTGTGATGTCTTCGTTACGAACTTCGATTCGGGAAATACGATGCAACTCACGAATGGCGCCAGCGGCTGCAACTCCGTTCCGGACATTGACGGCAACTACGTCGTCTATCAGTCCAGCCGTAACAGCCAGCCAGGTTGTTCCCCTCCGCCGATTTCGCCAACGGCCACTAACTGCTCCCAAATTTTTGTCTATGATCTGAATGCCAAGAAGGAAACCGCCGTACCCACGACCGGCCTCGGAGCTATCCAGCAAAACCCGCATATCAGTGGCGACTGGGTATCCTTCGAGGATGTCACGCTGTCGAGCACGGCAAACGTCAGCTCGCTCCGTCTCTATCAGATTTCTACCAGCACGGTCTATACCTCCGTCCAAGCCACCACGCAACTTCAATCAGCCTTTTTGAATGACATCGAGAGGCAAAACATTCTGTACACCAGCGCCGCCGCGGGGAATTATGACATTTATCTTTTCCAGTTCACTCCGCCAGCTGTGCCCTTGACCATCACCGCCAATCCCGTATCGCGGCAGTACGGTCAGGCGGACCCGCCATTCACCGTCTCCTACAGCGGATTCGTAGGAAGTGACGGCCCTTCCGTTCTTGGCGGCACGCTCATCTGCACCAGCAACGACACCATCACCAGCGCCGCCAGCGGTGTCCCCGTGGGTGGCGGCCCTTATATGATCAACTGTTCCGGGCTAACATCGACTTTTTACATCATTACCTACGTCCCGGGAATATTGACCGTTACTCCAGCGCCGCTGACTGTCACCGCGAACAGCTTTAGCCGCCCATATGGAGCGAGCAATCCGACGTTGACCGGTGTATTTGCGGGGCTTCTGAACGGGGACAGCTTCAGCGCCATCTATTCAACCACGGCAACGCCGGCGAGCCCCCCGGGGAACTACCCGATCGTCCCCGCAGTCGCTCAGTCGACCACCGCGATCCAAGACTATGCGATCACGATCGTCAACGGGACCCTCACGGTGCTGCCCGAACAAACTCAGTTGACCGTTACTTTGTCACCGCTCTCGATACCTGTGGGATTGTCTTCTGTCGCCACAATTACGCTGACTGCACCCGACATGGTGATTCCCATCGATCCGACGGTGCTACCATCGGTGACGCTGAGCTCCCCGGTCGTCAGCGACATTCTGTCAAACAACGGGGTATGCGCGTTGGCGGCAACCGCAACGCCAAACGTGGTGAGTTGCACGATTTCCATCACCTCGGTCGAACCTAACGGCCGCACGCTCCTGGCCAATTTCCCCGGATCGACAAACCTTGCGGCCAGCGCGGGCACCGCGGACTTGATCGTGACTGCCGCGTTGCAAAGTCAACAGAGCTGCATCAGTTCGGATTTCCGCAACGTCGCTGTGCCCGGCGGCAGCTACCTGTGGTTCAACAGCATCTTCAAGGTTCGCGACGTCAGCAGCCAGCAGAAGATCACCATTTCTTTCTTCCAGTCCAGCGTGCAGTTCCAATACACCGACGCAAGCAACAATCTCGTCACCGTGAATCAGCCCATGCCGGACGCGAAGATTGTGATCGATCCCACTGTGACCACGGCCTCGACGACTTTCGACCCCGTGGACAATGTCTGGATTACCACGATTCCTTTCGACCTCGACGACAATGCCTTCCTAGCCGGCCTGCCCTGGAAGGTGCCCTCGGCCGGTTTGCCCGGCGATGTCGAGCCGGTCACCTGGTGCGGCACTTTCGCCAGCGATACTGCTGACATTGACATCGGTTGGCGTTGGGCTGCAGCTGCGTACTCCTCCTTCAGCGGAGACAATACGGTCCTAGGCGTGAAACCTATGAATACGGACCGCGACAATTCGTCGAGTAACCATGACAACGCGGGAACTCCGGAGAACTTCAAGACCTTCGTCATCTCCGGAGCGCGCGGCAAAGGCGGCAAAAACTACACCGGCACGTACAGCCGAAGCACCATCATCGAGTGAGAACGTCGGTGAGACTGCCGATGCATAATCGCCAGACGACTTCGGTCTCGCTAGGGGTCCTGTTCCTCAGCACTGCTGCGGCGCAGGACCTGGCCTCCCAGACCGTGCGGATGTGCGCAGCCGAGCGATGCGAACGATCTCGGTCGCATGCCATCAATCTTTGGAATTCATCCTTTATTCTTTCTTCCGTTTTTTCTTCCCACCCGTATTCCACTTAGAACGTTCCCGCAGAAGTCTGGCAGCACCAAGGCAAGGGATTCACCACTGGTGGTGCGTCTATCGGATGCCAGGATTTTGCGAGGGGGCGCCGAGCACAGCCGCCGGCTTCGCCTCGGGCTTTGGCCGGGAATCAAGCGGAATAAAAGGAGCGAATCATGGATAAGCGAGAACTGACCAAGTTGGTACGCGCGGCAGGAAGAATGCTCTTGGCGCTCGGGTTCGTTTTTTCGCAGACGGCCTGGGCTGCGCAAAGTTACAGCACGAAGGAGAGCTCGAGGGCGGCAAGCAAATCCGCCGCAGAGCCGGCGACCGTTAAGACGATCCCTTCAGCTACCGCGAAGACAGATACCGAAGAGACCGAGAATGCGGCAAAGCAAAACGCAGCGGAGGAAACCGTCAGGCGTGACGGCAGGCGCGAAGGAATTAAGGTCCACGGCCACTGGACAATTGAAATACACAACCCCGATGGCACCCTAGCAGACCGCCGCGAGTTCGAGAACTCGCTCTCCCAGTCCACTGGGGCTCAAATTCTGGCCGGGCTTCTTAACAACACCGGAGCAATCAACAACACAGCATTTGGTTCAACCGTGCTCCCATTCTGGTGGGCTGTTACATTGGCTGGGCCACAAAGTTTAGCAATTAACGTTCCTGCTGGCCCTTGTGGAACTGGCAATCCGTGTGTCATCGCGCAAAACTTTAACGCGCCGGGGCCAGCGCCCGCACCCGGCTTCCTAGCTGGCTTTCCGGATTCCTTCGCACTAACCACGACCTTAAACGGTGGGACCTTCACGTTAGGGGGCAGCGTCGCAGCGACCACGACTTCGAACATCGTGAGTGTCGCTACTTCAACGGTGATATTTCCGCCCGCCTCACTCTCAAATTTGACACCGGCCCCCATTTACACTCAGTTCACGTCGACTACACTCCCCAACCCAATAACCGCTACGGCCGGACAGACCGTCGCCGTCACCGTGATCATCAGCTTCTCCTAAGAAACGCAAACCGTGAGGCCCGCCTTCGTATGCCTGCTACGGGGGCGTGAGTCGTCTGATGCCTGATGAAGTTGCTGCCTGGAATTCCGCGGCCGAGCCAGGCGAGCGCGATTGGAAGTATGAGGTGTGGCCGAGGCGAGGTGGGTTGCCCATGATCACCAGTTCGAAGCGTCGAGCAAACCGTTTGACAGGTGTTGTACTGGCACTTGCCGCTGTGATTGGCGGGCTTTGCCTCGGCACTCCTAAAAAGACCTCTCGGATTCCTCAGGGAATTCCGAGAACACCAAATTCGCTAAGCAGCCCGCCAAAGACGGACGAAGGCAGAACGGCCCCTGGCGCGTCTTCGACTTCCAAAAGAATCAACTCGCGCTCGCCGGTAGCTTCTAGTCCTGGCGGCATGCCAGACTCCGCGACTTCGGCCCATCTAAAAGAGAGCTATGCCGCGCTGCCGATTCTGTTTGAAGCCAATCAGGGGCAAACCGATGAACGCGTTAAATTCCTATCGCGTGGCGCCGGCTACAACCTTTTCCTCACACAGAGCGGAGTTGTCCTCTCGCTTGCGGACCCGGATCACAGCAGCCCTTCCATCGCGAAATCCACCTCAGGCACACCTTCTCCCAGACCCCAACGAGCGTTCGCGGTAGCCCTTAGGTTCGCCGGAGCGGCCGAGCAACCCGTAGTTGTTGGAGACGAACTCTTGCAATCGAAAAGCAACTACATCCTCGGCAACGATTCAGCGCAATGGCGGCGGGGCGTTCCGAACTTCGGCAAAGTTCAATACCGCGGCCTCTATCCCGGGATCGACGCCGTTTTTCACGGGGAAAGCCAGCGCCTCGAGTTTGATTTTGATGTTGCGCCCGGTGCCAACCCCAAGTCCATCGCACTCCAAGTTTACGGCGCGCGCCCCGTTCGAATTCCGCGCACCGGCGACGTGGCTCTCCGAATCAACCGGGATCGAGAGGTCGTTCTCGGCAAGCCGCTTGTCTACCAGGAGATTTCCGGCCAGCGTCACGCTATCGCTGCCAAATTCGTTCTCCGCGGCCAAAACCGCATCGGCTTCTCCCTTGGCCCTTATGATCGTTCCGCGCCGCTGATTATCGACCCCACGCTCGTCTATTCCACCTACTTCGGTCCCACGCAAGGCTCTTATAGCTCGCTCGGCCTTTCAAATCCGATCAATGGCGTTGCAGTCGACGCCTCTGGTTATGCCTACGTTGTCGGCACGACAACTTCTCTATATCTACCCATCGTTCCAGCATTTTCAATCGGAGGCTTGTATCCCATCCAGTATCAGGCTTCCGGACCCTACGAGCCGTTTTGCCAGGAGTGCAGCGCGGCCCTGTTTTACACCACGGAGTCCATCGCGTTCGTAGCCAAATTCGACACCACCAAAAGCGGGGCGAACTCCCTGATTTATTCCACCTATCTCGGCCCAATGTTTTATCCGCTCTTTAATCCGAACCCGCCCAGCACGACTGGCAGCCTCCCGTATTACCCCCCAGGATGGGCCGCAGGAAGTGCCATTGCTGTCGATCCCAACGGAAACGCCTACGTCACGGGCACGGTCTTCGCGCTAGCTTCGGGAGGGGCGCACTTTCCGACGACTCCGGGGGCTGTGCAGCAAGGAAACGCCGGTACGACAGACGGCTTCATTTCCGTGCTGGACCCCACTGGGCAGCAATTGCTCGCTTCCACTTATCTGGGTGGGGCCAACGACGCCAACACCAATGGCGGCGGCACCGGAGATCACATCACGGCCATCACCTTGGACGCTTCGGACAACGTGTATGTCACAGGTGTAACGGATTCATTCCGCATGTCTACGCCGTGTGCCTATCAGCCATTCTCGGGAGGCCCGGACACCCTCTTCGTCGCGAAATTGAATTCGTCTCTTACGCAACTTCAGTACTACACCTATCTCTTTGGAAGTGGCGGCTATGTCTCAACAGTCGGCTCTGGTGCGGACACTGCCAAAGCTATCGCTGTAAATTCCGCAGGAGAGGTGTTCGTTGTAGGCGGAGCCTATCCCCGAACTCCGATACCCGGCAACGGCAGCGTCACCGGCATTCCCGGTCCTCCGATTCCTGTTAACCCAGGTTGCGGGTACCCGTATCCGAATCCGCTTCCGGCAAACGTCGGTTTTCAGACCAGCCTTGGAACCGGTACTTACGGAAATTATGGAACCGAATCTGAAACGGGCTTCCTGGCGAAGTTCAATGCCAGTGGGACGCAACTTCTCTACCTTACCTATCTCGGTGGGAATCTCAGCAGTTCTCAGGGATACGGCTCGGAAATGGACGCAGTGGCGCTTGACCCCAACGGAAACGCCTACGTCGCGGGAAACACGTATGAAACCAACCTGCCGGTCACCGCGGGCGTAGTTGGACCGAACGCAGGCTGTACCATGAATGCCTATAATCAGACGATCTGCTCGCAAAATTTCTTAACCGAAATAAACCCTGGCGTGGGCGGGCAGTCTTCACTGACGTTTCTAACTTATCTGCCGCAAACCTCACAAACAGGGACAGCGACCGGCGTGGCCTTGGACCAATTCGGAGACATCTTGGTGACCGGGGCCACTAATCTCAATGTAACGGCGCAAAATGTTCCCAACATGCCCAATCCGAATGGCACGGCGGGGTCCGCTTCCACGGCTCAACTCGGAGACGGCGAATCTATGGCGACCTATCTGCTCGAATTGAACCCAGGAGCAACGAAAATCATCGACTCTGGGTATCTCGGCGGCGACCTCATATGCCCTGGTCCTTGCTTCGGAGTCGAGGATTTTCCGGCAAACATGGCCCTCGACACGGCGGGAAACGTGTATCTCGCTGGGCAGGTCGCGAGCACCGATTTTCCGACCACGACCAGTGCTTTCCAATCAGCTCGACTGGCCGCAAACTCAAATCCCAATGGCTTTTTGGCCAAGATCAGTATGGGCGCAGCGAACCAGCCGCAGCTCGCCGTGAATCCGCCGGTTGGAAATTTCGGAATCGTCCCGGCAGGGCTGTCGCCCCAAATCACTTTGACCGTGTCCGACTCGGGACAGGCGCCGCTGCTCATTCAAAACGTGACCACCACGGGACCATTCACGTTGCTCTCCAATACCATCAATTGCAACGGTTCACCGTCCGGCACATTCGTTGGTTCGCTGTCTCCCGGTTCCTCGTGCACGGCCAACGTGATGTTCAATTCTTCCCAGGCGGGTCCGTTTACCGGTGCTCTGGTATTTGTGGACAATTCCCCCCAAGGTACGCCTGATCCCAATACTCCGGGATACAACGACCAAAGCTTTGTGCTGACGGCCATCGCACCCGCGACACACTTCGGATCAACCGCACCCACTTCCGTCATCGCGGGTATGGCGTTCAATCTGACGCTTGCTGCCTTGAATGCCTCCGACACAACGGCCACCGCCTATACCGGCACAGTCCATTTCACAAGCACGGACGGCCTGGCGATTTTGCCCACGGACTACACGTTCACGGCAGGAGACAACGGTTCGCACGTCTTTACGGTAACCACTCTAAATACTCTCGGTTCACAAACAATCTCGGCCGCTGACACAAGCATTACTTCTATCAACGGAACCACGAATGCCATCACCGTGAATCCACCTCCGGCAACCTACTTCGTTGTGTCTGCCCCCTCAATCGCAACCACTGGCTTGGGTTTCAGCTTTACCGTGACGGCGATGACCGCGTCCAACACCACGGCGACCAGCTACGCAGGGACCGCGCATTTTACCAGTACCGATTCACAGGCGGGCCTGCCATCCGACTATACCTTCACCGCAGCGGACAATGGGACGCATGTCTTCAGCGCCACGCTAAATACAGCGGGGACCCAGTCGATCACGGCCACCGACACGGCAACCTCAACCATTACCGGTGCCTCGAATCTCATCGCCGTGACCCCACCGCCTCCTCCTCCGACGTTGCAGATCCTCGTAAACGAACCCATCACCGTCACTGACGCCGTGTCTCTCCCTGATGTCCCCGACACCGAGGCGATCAACGTGCACGACACGGTATTCATCTCACCGCTCATCAACGTTGCGGTCCCGGCAGTGTCCTTCTCTGCTGGCGCTGTCGGTTTCAACGGGCAGAGCGGGAGCCAGTCGATTACTGTGTCTGATATTGGGCAGGCGCCGCTGACGCTCTCTTCAGCCACCATTTCCGGAGGCACGCAGTTCACGATTGTGCAGATTTCCTGCTCGAACGGCGCAGGATCTGTGCCCACCGTTCTTGCCCCCGGCGCAGCCTGCAATTTGACGATCGGCTACACGGCTTCGACAACGCCCGCAAGCGATACTGCCGCACTGGTGTTTGCCGACAACGCCGCGCTGAGCAACCTGGCCAGCACCCCAGCGGGTTCCAGCTTCACACAGTCCATTTCACTGAACGGGACGGGAAGCAATACGCTGCCGCCGCCTCCTCCACCGGCGATCATCCCGATCGTCGACAATGAGGTGATTTCTGTCACCGACGCCCCGTCCTTCCCTGACGTTTTCGACGCCGAGAAAATCACGGTAACGGACCAGGTTACGGTTACCGTTCTCAATACATCGGTGGGGGCAGGGGTTATCGTCTCCCCGGTTGACACAACCACTAGCGCGAGTCCGGTAACTCTGAACTTCAGCCAGGTCACGCAGCCGGGCACTACCAGCTTGACTATCACTTCGGCGGGCCCCGCGGCGCCTTCCGGGTTCCAGCTCGGAAATCCCGGCGTTTACTACAACATATCCAGCACCGCGACTTTCACGGGCTCGGTGGCAATCTGCATCAACTACGCGGGGATCTCCTTCACGCAGGCTCCGAAGTTGTTCCACTACCAAAACGGGGCGTGGGTGAATGTGACGACTTCGGTTAACAACACCACGATGGTCGTTTGCGGCACGACCACGTCTTTCTCCCCCTTCGCCCTTTTCCAGCAGAGCACCTTCCCCACAACGACCTCTATTAGTGCGGCCGGCGTCACTTACGGAACACCCGCCAGCGTGTCGGTTTCGGTTGCTTCTTCGAGTGGACCCGTTACCGGCAGTGTCTCGCTGAGTGTGGATGGCGGGATCCCTTCTACCATGACGCTCTCCAGTGGTTCGGCCTCGTTTAGCCTCGGGGGCTTGAGCGCCGGCAGTCATTCGCTCTCAGCCAATTTCGCGGCTCAAGGAAAGTTCTTGGCGTCCTCTGCGAGCGGCACCGTTTCGGTCGCCCAGGCGCCGTCTACGATTACAGCCAATAACGCAACGCGGTTATACGGCACAGCGAACTCGGTTTTCTCGGCAAGCTACGCTGGCTTCGTCAATGGAGACACCACCTCAGTATTGGGTGGCACGCTGAGCTGTAGTACCACGGCCACGCCAGCCAGTCCTGTCGGCACCTATCCCATCACTTGTAGCGGTCAAAGTGGAGCGAACTACTCCATCGCCTATTTGCCGGGCCAGCTTACCGTCAACAAGGCAACATTGACGATCACCGCGAACAATCTCTCGAAGAATTTTGATGCGCCGAACCCCACGCTCACCTGGACCGCAACTGGATTCGTGAACGGCGACACTACGAGCGTTCTCACAACAATTCCCACTTGCACCACGACGGCAACCAAGACGAGCCCAGTCGGAAGCTATCCGATCACATGTTCAGGCGCCGCCGCGACAAACTATACCTTCTCGTATGTTTCCGGCACGCTCACGGTGGTTTGCCACTATGTTTCCATCGGCGTGTCTCCGTCCACGGTGGCCGAGGGTGGACTGATAACTGTCAGGTGGACTCTAAAATCCTGCTCGAATTCAACACAAACAGTGGCTTTCACTTTCAATTTATCAGGACCCGCGCAGCCGAACACGTGCAGCGCAAGCAAGTCCAAAATGTTCTCAACCCCTCCTTTCGCACTAAAACCAAACACGCTGGAGTCACTGTCATTTCCGTTTAGGATTCCCAAGGGCATTTGCCTCGGAACGTATTCGACGACTGCCACCACTACCATAAATGGAAAGGCAGTTGACGCGACATCAATCTCGCTGACGATTACGTCGCCATAGCAGCAGAGAGTAGAACTTTGAATCTTCGCCCACTAGGCGCAGTAACTCTGCAGTGCAAAGGCCCAGTTCACTGATTGAAGGCCACAGCGGTATTGGATTCCGGCGGGGCCGCCGAAGCCTCCACATACCTCGTCAGGTAGGGCACCAAGGGGGTCACCTCGAAAGGCATTTTGTCACGCGCCGATATCAGCCCCATTGGTTTGGACTTCATCAAGCTTACGCCGGCGCTCCAGGGATCTATCTTCAGTCTCGACCCGATCGGCAATGCGGCGATCTGGCCTTTGTTCTCTGTCTGCAATGCGGGCGCGGACTGAAGTAACTGCGATGCGAAGAAGACTTCATTTCCAAGCTGGGGGCTGATCAATTGTTTGAGCTCTTTAGCTTGCGAATGCAACTGCTCCAGAAAAAGGCCGGCGTTGCCTAGCTTGGCTGCGTAGGGCGATTTTTTCAGAAGCTCCATCGCTTTCGCGCCGTTCTCCTCAGCCTCCATCTTTCCCTCTTCGAAGGAAAGCCGCTTTAGCACTTCCGTCGGTGTTAGCCGCAGAATATCGCTGAATGCATATTGATCCTGATTTGGCTTAGGTAGAATGGCGTCCGCCATGCCATGTGCCACGAGCGCCGCCAGAGTCTCTTCATTGGGAACGACATCGATCAGTCCGCGGCTTACCACGATGGTGTTGCCTACGGAGAACATTTCCAGACTGCTGGTCAGCAACACGCGGCACCGTAGATCAATCTGCTCGTCGAAGCTGTTAGTGACCTCGATGTTGTTTACGACCGTGTTCAGGAGCTTATCCACCTCTCCTTGTGGAGCGAGCAACCCATCGCGCTCGAGGAGGTCAAGCACATTGTTCTCCGCTTCGTGCCGCCACTCGCGTTGCGCCTCGAGTGGTGAGCGGTCATGCTGTGCTGATTCGTCCTTGATGGGGTTTGCGGATTCCACGAGCAGCCTGCTCAATTCTTCCTCCCGCAAGCCTTGCTTCAATTTATATCCCCATAGGTGAGTCGCAGACTTGTAGCTGGGATTGCCGAAACGCGTCGCTTGATTGATCTCTTGGCTGTACACATAGCTCGGCAACCAGAGCCCGGATTTCACGTTGGTGCGCCACGAATCGAAGTGCAGGTAGTATTCGTCTTCAAAAGTTTTCCACGAGAAATGGATTGTCGGGGTATACCTGCCGTTGATTCGCACCACGGTATAGTCTTGATCCTCGACCCAGATTCGTCCGACAAAGCGCGCCCCGCGCACTTTCGGCGCCGGTGACACATCAAAAACGAGACATCGCACCTCCCCCAAAAACTCCCGTCCCGAATACTTGAACCGGTAGTGAATGGTGTCGAACTCCCCCCGGTCGATGTAAATCATTTGCAGAAAACCACCGGGATCAAATGACCACAGAAACGAGCCTTTCCTGCCACCTTCCGTCATCGTACGAACTTTCAGCCGTCCACGAAAATCCGCTTGCCCAAGAAAATAGTAGTCGGACTTCGGGACCGTGCCGAATGCCTGCTTGAATTTCACTTCTTGTATGTAGGTTTCAATAACCGGGCTATAGAAATCGAAGGCCGTGATTTCGTCGTGTTCCCGCTTGATCATTCGATCGATGATTTCATCCAGCTTGGCCACTGTCTGCGGAGTCTGCGCGGCGGCACCAGCACTCCTTGCATCCGCCTGACCCGGCTGATCCAATGAAGCCTTTGTTTGTCCTTGCTCCGCAGCCGCGATTTGCTCCGGCGAACACAAGCCCCCGCCAAGCGCCCCACACAGAATCATGCGAATCAAGAGTCGCGTGCCCATGCTCACTCTCCTAACGAAGCTACTTGTGCCTCTTCGCTAGACTAGAAAGCACGCGCTGTGCCAGTAGCGGATGTAGGAATTTGGTACTCGGCCTTTCCTATTCTAATGTTTGAAGAATCTAACGAATGCGGGGCAGAGCGTTTACATACTTAACGAAAACTGCTGCTCTTCTCATGCCACTTTGGTTCCAATTCGGATAAGTCACAGAACCAATGTGGAACGATTTCGAACTTCATCTAATGGCCCTACTTGCTGGCCCGCCAGACTTGTGCCCCATCCCCGCTCTCAGTAAAATGTCACGTCATCGCTTCCCGCATCTTTTCTTTCACTTTTTGAGTCGCATCGGAGTCATAGCGCATGGGGCAGCACTACGACGTTATCGTTATCGGCGGCGGTCACAACGGATTGGTCAACGCCGCGTATCTCGCCAAAGCAGGGAAGAAGGTCGTGGTGCTGGAACGCCGCCACGTTCTCGGCGGCGCCGCCGTCACCGAAGAGATCATTCCCGGCTTTCTTTTCTCCGAATGCTCCTACGTCGTCTCGCTTCTCCGCCCTGAAATCATCCGCGAGCTCGATCTTCCGCGCCACGGCCTGGAAATTCTTCCCCTCGATGGCACCTTCTCTCCCATGCCCAGCGGCGACTACCTCTGGCGCGTCAACGACCACGCCAAATCCATCCGTGACATTCGCCGCCACTCCCGCCTCGACGCCGAAGCGTATGACGAATTCTCGAAAATGATGACGCCCATGTGCCGCTTCGTGAAGCCGATGCTTTCGATGATTCCTCCTGACCCCACCACTCTCAATCCCAAAGACCTTAAGCAACTCCACTTCCTCCTTCAGCGTTTCCGCGAACTTTCCTCCGACGAGCGCTACACCCTCGTCCAGCTGATGACCATGAGCTCCGCCGACTTCCTCGACCAGTGGTTTGAAACCGATGTTCTCAAGGCCACAATGTCGGCTTCCGGAATCATCGGCACCTTTCTCGGTATTCGCTCACCCGGCACTGCCTACGTTCTCTTGCATCACTACATGGGCGAGATCGATGGCGCGTTCCGCTCCTGGGGCTTCAGCCGGGGCGGCACCGGTGCCATTTCCAACGCCATCGCTGACGCGGCGCGCGAAGCGGGCGTCGAAATCCGCGCCAAAGCGCCTGTGGGCAAAATCCTAGTTAGAAATGGCCGCGCCGCAGGCGTCGTCTTGCAATCCGGCGAGGAACTCTCCGCCAACGTCGTGTCCTCCAGCGTTGATCCGCATCTCACCTTCGAGAAATTTCTCGAACCCAGCGAATTGCCAGCTGATTTTCTTGAAGGCGTCCGCCGCTACAAATTTCGCGGCTCATCCGGCAAAGTCAATCTCGCGCTCGACGCGCTTCCCGATTTCAAATGTTTTCCCGGCCCGGGTGCGCATCTTCGCGGCGCAGTCTCCATTTCTCCCAGCATGGAGTACATGGAACGCGCCTACGACGACGCCAAGTACGGCAGTTTTTCCCGCAAGCCTTACATCGACATGGTGATTCCCAGCCTCACCGATCCCAGCGTTGCACCGCCTGGCAAACACGTGCTTTCGTGCTTCGTGCAATACGCGCCCTACAAACTTGCCAAAGGAACCTGGGACGATCAGAAGCAAGCCTTCGGCGACAATGTCATCAACACCATCGCCGAATACGCGCCCAATATTAAGGACATCATCGTCGGTCGACAGGTCCTCACTCCGCTCGATCTCGAGCGCGAATTTGGCCTCACCCAAGGCAATATTTTCCAGGGCGAACTTTCTCTCGAACAGCTCTTCTTCCTCCGTCCCGTCGCCGGTTGGGCTTACTACCGTACCCCCATCCACAACCTTTATATGTGCGGATCCGCCACGCACCCCGGCGGCGGCATCATGGGGGCCAACGGCCGCATCGCCAGCCAGGTCATCTTGAAAGAATGGAAAGGCGGTTCTTCGCGTTCTACGGCTACCGCATCCAAGGCGGCCAACTGACCATGCCTCTCGGACAGCGCGTAGTTCTTATCGGCGGCGGACACAACTCTCTCATCACTGCTTTTTATTTGGCCAAGGGCGGCTTTAAGCCCCTCGTCCTCGAACGCCGCGAAATGGTCGGCGGCGGGGCTATCACCGAGGAATTCCATCCCGGCTTCCGCGCCTCCACGTTAGCGCATACGCTCGGACCGCTCCGCGCGGACGTTGCGAAAGACTTGCAGCTCGACAAATTTGATTGCGAAATTCTCTCGCCCGACCCGCGTGTCTTTGCCCCAACGCCCGACGGCAAGGCGCTGCATTTCTACAACGACGTCGCCAAGACCGCCGCGGCCATCGGCAGCTTTTCCGCCAAAGACGCTGCGAAATATGCGCAATTCGCCGAGTCGCTCGCGGAAACTGCCGGTTTCTTCACACAGCTCACTTCCATCACGCCTCCCGCGATCGACAAGCCCACACCCGAAGATCTCTGGAATCTATTGAAAACGGGCCGCAACGTTCGCAGCCTTGGCAAAACCGGCATCTTCGATCTTCTCCGCTGGGGCCCCATGGCCGTCGCGGATTTCGTCGCCGAATTCTTCGAATCGGAATTGCTCCGCGCCGTAATCGCTGCTCGCGGCATCTTCGGCACCGCCCTCGGCCCTTGGTCCGCCGGCTCAACCGCCGTTCTTCTTCTGCGCGCTGCCGCCGATGCTCATCCCGTAGGCTCTGCCTCGTTTCCCCGCGGTGGGCTTGGTTCCTTCACGCGCGCACTAGCTGAATCCGCAAAACAAGCCGGCGTCGAAATCCGAACCGACGCTGAAGTCCGCCACGTCGGAATCAAAGACGGTGCTGTCACTGGTGTTGTTCTTGCTAACGGCGAAGAAATTGCCGCTGAAGCCGTCGCGTCCGGCGTCGACCCCAAGCGCACTTTTTTCAATCTCGTCGATCCCTCGCAACTCGATCCCACTTTCGCCAACCGCATAAAAAATTTCCGTGCCAACGGCACCGTCGCCAAAGTCAATCTTGCCCTCGGCAGTCTGCCCACTTTCACCGCTCTCGATGCCGCCGAGAGTTCTCTCAAGTCCCTCTCCGGCCGCATTCACATCGGCCCCGAAATCGATTACCTCGAACGCGCCTTCGACGCCTCCAAATACGGCGAATTCTCGAAGTCCCCGTATCTCGACGTCACCCTCCCCACCATTCTCGATCCTTCGCTAGCGCCCGACGGCAAGCACGTCCTCTCCGCCTACGTTCAATTCGCGCCGTTCAAGCTAAAGGTAGGGAACTGGGACACCTGCCGCAAGGATCTCGGCGACACGGTCATCAAAACTCTCGCCACCTACGCGCCGAATCTCCCCGGCCTCGTCGAAGGCATCCAGGTCATCACGCCCAAAGACCTCGAAACCTCCTACGGTTTCACCGGCGGCCACATTTTCCACGGCGAACTCGCCCTCGATCAACTCTTCACCATGCGCCCTATCCTCGATTGGGCCCGCTACAAAACACCCATCCGCGGTCTCTACCTTTGCGGCTCCGGCACTCATCCCGGCAACGGGCTAACCGGCGCGAGCGGCGCCAACGCCGCTCGCGAAATCATCCGCGACCTGCGCTGATCGCTCTTGCGCGCGGCTTAATCCAAGAACTGTGACTGGTGAAGCGTTCCATTCACTTGCTTGGTATGTTCAGGAATCACGCATGAGATGTTTTGCGCTGCGTAGTATTATTATCGGCGTATGCAGAAGAATCGTTCCGTCCCGACCGACACTATTCTGCCGCACGTCGTTTATCGAGATGTTGCCGATGCGGTTGCGTGGTTAACCAAGACCTTCGGCTTCATGGAACACTACCGCTATGGCGACCCTGCCGAGCCGCTCAGCGGTGCGCAGATGCACCTCGGCGACGCCTGGATCATGCTGCATCGGGCGCGCGCAGGCTCCGCGAGCCCTGCTCAACTGGGATCTGGAACGCAAAGCCTAACTGTATTTGTTGAGGATGTTGAAGCGCATTTCCAAAGAACAAAAGCGGCAGGCGCCAAGATCCTGGAAGAACCTCACGAAACCGTCTATGGCGAATTCCAATACGCGGCCGAGGACCTCGACGGCCACCGTTGGCTCTTCTCGCGGCACGCGCGAGACTTGAGTCCTGACGAATGGGGAGCGACGATAGCTCATCGCTGAAGTGTCGCGCCGCCACTTGCCAATTCTCCGCATTCCATCTATCGTTTGGCGGCCTTAAATCATGACCACCATCGGTCGCAAAAAGCTCCACCAGCTCCACGACCGCGAATCGCAGCGCTTCGTCGCCGATCATCCCGGATCTGCCGCTCTCTACCAGCGCGCCCAATCCTCTCTCCTCGGCGGCGTCCCCATGAACTGGATGAAGAAATGGGCCGGCGCTTTC